>LKGT01011011.1_pt1 | contig 10077 bp, 8 predicted proteins | sample 503861 | NCBI WGS metagenome assembly LKGT01 (sample SAMN04113194, study PRJNA297058) | marine sediment metagenome | biome: marine benthic biome; feature: marine benthic feature; material: marine sediment; isolation source: sediment sample collected at the water-sediment interface from the South... ...
AACTCCGCTGAAGGTCAGAAAGTTTATCCGATACGGGGCGGCATCCCGATCATGCTGATCGACGAGGCGCGGCCGCTCGATGATGCCAACGCCGGCAAGGGCACGGGCGAACCGGCGCCGCCGGCTTCGCAACAGCCCGGCCCCGAATCCTGATGCCCCCCCCGCAACCTGGCCCGCAACCCGGACCCAAGACCGGCGTCGCCCACTGGCCGGTGGAGATCCGCCTCAAGAAGGCGGAGAAGGTGTTGGAGATCGATTTCGATGACGGCCGGTCGTTCTCCTTTCCGGCCGAGTTCCTGCGCGTCTACAGCCCGTCGGCGGAGGTCACCGGCCACGGGCCGCCGGGACAACGCGTAACCGTCGCCGGCCGGCGCCATGTCGGCATCATGGAGCTGATACCGGTGGGAAATTACGCCGTGCAGATCAAGTTCGACGACCTCCACGACACCGGCATTTTTTCGTGGGACTATTTCTACGAGATGGGCGAGACCCAGGACGAGCTTTGGCAACAGTTCCTCGACGCGCTCGAGGCGAAAGGGCTGAGCCGCGACCCCTGAAATTAAAGCGGCGGCAACGTTTAACCGTTTTTTACTTACTTAAACTATATTTCCCCCATAGAAATTCACAGCTACGGCACCATGGTGGTTTAAGATGTATCAAGGGCCATGGCAGACACCAAGACCGAACTTCTCACCCTGACCACCGAGGTCGTCGCGGCCTACGTCGGCAACAACGCGGTCGCTGTCGATCAAATCCGGTCGTTGATCAAGGAGGTCCACCAGGCCCTGGTGAGTCTCGGCTCCGAGGGTGACCAGGCGACGCTGACGCCCGCTGTCCCGATCAAGAAATCGGTCCGCAAGGCGACCATCGTCTGCCTGGAGTGCGGCAGGTCGGCCAAGATGCTGAAACGCCACCTGTCCACGGCACATGGTCTGGGCGTCAATGAATATCGGGAGCGGTGGAAACTCCCAGMCGACTACCCGATGGTCGCACCGAACTACGCCGCCGTGCGCAGCGAGTTGGCCAAGAAGATCGGTTTGGGGAGGAAGCGGWGGAAACGGTAGCTATTCTGCTCGGCAGCCSGAGAGAAGCGCWGGGGTTTTGTGTTACTGTCCCGACAGCCAACGATCCCACCTGAAATGAYCGTTGGGTTTAGGAGTTCGGACCGTGGCGGAWAGCCGTGACAGGATGSKGAACTGGATTKACCGCCTTCTCTGCTGGTTCGGCTTCCACGACTACCGCCTCATTGAGGTGGTCGGCTCCTTTGGCGGAAGTGGGCAAGTGCAGAAGGTGGAATGTCGGCGCTGCGGATTCACCACCACGCGCTCAGGATGAAACTGTTTTGAAAGCCTCTTTCTTGAAGCATGATTGCGCCTCGCCATAGCAAACCGAAGCCAGAGCCTGAACGCGAGCACGAGCGCAAGCAGCGTCGGTGCCTGAAGTGCCGCAAGCTGTTTATGAGCGACTGGCTGGGTGAGCGCATTTGCCCGCATTGTAAGACTAAAGCTGGCAAGGTCGGCTCCTAGCCAACAACAGACATAAAGTGGTCCCGGCCTAAACGGCGCGAGAAGCTGGTCAAGATCGGCGCCAAGGTGGTCCGGCACGGTCGGTACGTCACCTTTTAGTTGGCCGAGGTGGCAGTGCCCCGTGACCTGTTCAGAGAAATCCTGCGGCTGATCGATGATCTGCGACCAAGCCCCACTCCAGCGTAGGCCGGGGACATCGACGGCAGGTCAAAACGACAGGCGAGATATGTCTGCATGACCAGAAAATCGACCGAATGGCCTTTCGAAAACGGTCAGACCGAAAGAGTCGGGCCATCGGATGGCTGCCGGGGCAATGCCGTTCCGTTGGCGGCTGAATCGAAGTACGATTTCCGCGAACTTGGAGCTTATCTGGGTAATGTCGGTTGAAATGGTGTCTGATGCGGTGGCGAAGCAAATAAAGACATAAATWGCACTGTCATAAATAGCACTCGTAAGGAGGATGTCATGGCGGAGAGCGTCTACAAGGTGATCGAGCTCGTCGGCTCGAGCCCCGAGTCCTGGGAGAAGGCGGCAACCGCCGCCGTCATTTCAATCCCGCGTTGCGCAGGCCTTCGAGGTAGCGTTCCAGGTCCGCCGGGTTCTTATACATGGCCCTGCGGCGTTCGYRGGCGAGGGAGWAGTCGGGAAGCAGGGTCAGGATCTCCGCCGCCTCCCAYTCGGCGTCCGCGGTCCGGCCCARSTGGCCGTACGTCGCCSCCAGGGTCATGTGSCCGCCGGGGAATTGGGGGTTGCGCTCGAGGACCCGCTCGAACGCCGTGGCCGCTTCTTCGTACCGTCCCATCAGRAAATAGGCGTGGCCCATAACCNAGACRTAGRAGAACGGATGGCGGGGGTTGAGRCGCATGGCCTTCCGTATCGCCTCCAGGCCGTCTTCGGGCCGGCCSGCATAGGTKAGGSAAWWCGCCAACRMCSCGTARCCGTCCGCATAGTTGGGGTCSAKCYCGAYRGCYYYSCGYGCCGMGGCGATCGCTTCGTCGTGYCGYCTATGCCGCAKGTAGGTGYTGGCRAGCRCGWARTGGACCTGGSGCACGGTAYSGTCCAGCGCCAAYCCGTTCCGCGCGAACTCCAGCSCCCGCGCATTRGCGGCCTCCRGYGAAYCCGYCCATCCGWAGGTGACGTCCWKSRCGTRGGTCARGGCRAYGTCCGCGTAGGCCCGTGCATACTGCGGRTCGAGGGCGATGGCCTTCTCGAACAGYAYCCGCGCCTCCGCGTTCGTCTCCCGSGTGTAGCGCCGSWACASTTCGAGCCCGCGCARCAGGGTGTCGTAGGCCTCGGGRYYYGCCWCSGCMRSSCGGCTCAGGCGTTGCCGTTCGYYCACGGTCAGCKTGACCGCCAGGGCGGAGACGATCTTCGCCGTGACCTCGTCCTGCAAGGCGAAGACTTCCGTCAGCTCCCGATCGTAGCGCGCCGCCCACAGGTGCCGTCCGGTWWYSGCRTCGACGAGCTGCGCGTTGATCCGAATGCGGTTGCCGGACTTGCGGACGCTGCCTTCCAGGACATACTGCACCCCCAACTCACGGCCCACCTGCTGCACCTTCACCGGCTTGCCCTTGTAGGTGAACACCGAGTTGCGGGCGATGACGAACAGGCCCGACACCTGCGACAGATCGGTGATGAGGTCTTCGGTGATGCCGTCGACGAAATAGTCCTGCTCGGGATCGCCACTTATGTTGTCGAACGGCAGCACGGCGATGGAGGGCTGGTCGGGGAGCGCCAGCGCGGCCAACTCCGTGGCATGGATGTCCGCGGCCGGCGGCGGCGAGGGACGCGGGTAAAGATACCAGGCGGCGGCGACGACGGCGACGACAGCCAACGCGGCCGCGATGCCCGCCACGGCCCACACCTTTCTCCGGCCGGGCGCACTGTGCGCGGGCGCGGCGGCCGTTTGCGGATTCATCCGGTACGCCCGCACCGGCTCGGCCACGTTCTTGACCCTCCGCTCGCCGAGATCCTCCCAGGAGAAGTCCAGTTTGCCGCGGACCTGTTCGTGGACGGCGCCCGAGATGGAAACGCCGCCCGGCTCGGCCAGGGACTCCAGGCGGGCGGCGATGTTGACTCCGTCCCCGTAGATGTCCTCGTCGTCGGACATGATGTCGCAGAGGTTGACACCCATGCGGAACTGCATGCGCCGGTCTTCGGGCACGTCCGCATTGCGCCGCGCCATCTCCGACTGCATGGCGACGGCGCAGCGCACGGCGTCGAGCACGCTGGGGAACTCGGCGAGGAACCCGTCGCCCGTATGCTTGACGATGCGTCCCTCGTACCCGGCGATCGTCGGGTCGATCAGCTCCTTGCGGTGGGACCACCACGCCGCCATGGTGGCGTCCTCGTCCGCCCCCATCAGGCGGGTGTAGCCCGCCACGTCGGCGGCGATGACGGCGACGAGTTTGCGTTTCAGATGCTGCGCCTGCATCGGCGCCCGCTCCCTTTCGCCGGCCGTCGACCGCCCACGACAGCGAATTCGCCGATGGCCAAACGGGTTCCCGAATACACAATGGGCCGCCGGCGGCGCAACGCTAGCACGAAATCCGATCAGCGGCCACCGGGGGGAAACGGGGGGTGTCCCCCCGGTTACGTTATGTGGGGGACGCCCCCGCCCGCCCCGGGACCGCGGGTGACTGGCGGAAATCCGGGACGCCGCGGCGGCCACGGTGGAGCCGGGAATTGGAAAAACGCGCGATGCCATCCCATCTGTTCCGAAGCCGCCATTAATACCAAGGGGCGCCGATCATGACCCATAGAGACGGCTTACCAAGGTTTTCGGCCAGGAGCGTGCGCTGTGGCGATGCGGGGCATCGCGAAGCGTGCGCGACGCCGTCCGAAAGCCTTGGTAAGCCGCCGGTGCGGTCGCGGTTGCGGCCCGTCGGAGGGCGTCGAAAAGTTTTGACGATGCGCCGCATCGCCTGCAACTTTCCTCCTACCCGACGAGCCGCCTACGCGATCTCTATGAGTCATGATCAGCGCTCCTTGGTATTACACGGCGATGGCGGCGCTTGGCCATTATGCCTTCTGAGGAGACTGTGCGTATGACGCCCGCACAACCGGAGACGGCCATGCGAACGGAAACCGGGGCAACGGCCGCCCATAAGGACATGGCCAACGCCATCCGCTTTCTCGCCGCGGATGGGGTCGAGCAGGCCAGCTCCGGCCATCCCGGCATGCCCATGGGCATGGCCGACGTGGCCACGGTGCTGTTCACCCGGTACCTGAAGTTCGACCCGTCCGCCCCCCGGTGGGAGGACCGCGACCGCTTCGTGCTATCGGCCGGCCACGGCTCGATGCTGCTGTATGCGCTGCTGTACCTCACCGGGTACGAGGGCATGACCGTGGAGGAGCTGAAAAACTTCCGCCAACTCGGATCGAGGACGGCGGGACACCCCGAATACGGCCACGCGCCGGGCATCGAGACCACCACCGGGCCCCTGGGCCAGGGGATCGGCAATGCGGTGGGCATGGCGTTGGCCGAGCGTCTCCTCAACGCCCGCTTCGGCGACGGCACCGTCGATCACTATACCTACGTGCTGGCGGGCGACGGCTGCCTGATGGAGGGCATCAGCCACGAGGCCATCTCCCTGGCCGGCCACTACGGGTTGTCGAAGCTGATCCTGCTGTGGGACGACAACCGCATCTCCATCGACGGCTCCACGGACCTCTCGGTCTCCGACGACCAGCTTGCCCGTTTCCGGGCCTGCGGCTGGGATGTCGAGACGGTGGACGGTCACGATGCGGAGGCCGTGGCGGCGGCCATGGAGACGGCCCGCGCCTCGGCCAGGCCGTCCCTCATCGGCTGCCGGACCACCATCGGGTACGGGGCGCCGAGCAAGGCCGGCACCGCGGCCACCCACGGCGCGCCCCTGGGCGCAGAAGAGATCGCCGGCGCCCGCGAAAAGCTGGGCTGGCCCCATGCGCCCTTCGTCGTGCCCGACGCGGTGCTGTCGGCCTGGCGCGCGGTGGGGGACCGGGGCGCCGCCGCTCGCGCCGCCTGGGAGGCCCGCGTGGAGGCGATGGGACCGGCCYCSMGGGCCGAGTTCCGGCGCATGATGGCGGGCACCCTGCCCGCCGGATGGCAGGCCGCCCTGGATGCGCACAAGCGCCGGCTCGCCGACGAGCCGCCCAAGTGGGCGACGCGGAAGGCGTCGGGCGAGGCGCTGGAGGTGCTCACCAATGCCATCCCCGAGATGATCGGCGGGTCGGCCGACCTCACCGGCTCCAACAATACCCGGACCAAATGCACCGAGCCCATCACGGGCACGGACTTTTCCGGCCGCTATGTGCATTACGGCGTGCGTGAACACGCCATGGCGGCGGCGATGAACGGCATGGCGCTGCACGGCGGGCTCATCCCCTACGGCGGCACGTTCCTCATCTTCACCGACTACATGCGGCCTTCCATCCGCCTGTGCGCCTTGATGAAGCAGCGGGTGATCTTCGTGCTCACCCACGATTCCATCGGCCTCGGCGAAGACGGTCCGACCCACCAGCCGGTGGAGACCCTGGCCGCTCTGCGCGCCATCCCCAACCTGAACGTGCTGCGTCCGGCCGACGCGGTGGAAACCGCCGAGTGCTGGGCCATCGCSCTTGGCCAGGACGCCRCGCCTTCGGCCATGGTGCTCACCCGCCAGGCRGTGSCGCCSCTGCGCACCCGGTACACGGACGAGAACCTGTGCGCCCGCGGCGCCTATGTGCTGGCCGAGGCGGAAGGMGGGGAGCGCAAGGTCACCCTTCTTGCCACCGGCTCGGAGGTCGCCGTCGCCCTCGCKGCSCGCSAGACCCTGCAAGGGGACGACGGTATSCCGACGGCCGTGGTATCGATGCCGTGCTGGGAGCTGTTCGACGCCCAGGACAAGACRTACCGCGAGCACGTTCTCGGTCGTCCGGGCTCGGTCAGGGTCGGGGTCGAGGCCGCGGTTTCCCTGGGTTGGGGGCGCTACCTGGGMRCGGRCGGCGCCTTCGTCGGCATGACCGGSTTCGGCGCGTCGGCCCCCGGCGGYGSGTTGTTCGAACACTTCGGCATCACCGCGGAGAATGTTGTAACGGCGGCCCGGGCGCGGCTGTAATGCGGACCCGGCCGGCACCAACGGAAGAGGAGAATCAGCGATGACCACAGAGCGGCTTGGATCGACGGCTCAAGCGATGGTGGCCGACGGCAAGGGCATCCTGGCTGCCGACGAGAGCACGCCCACCATCACCAAGCGTTTCGACAAAATCGGCATCGAGCCGACCGAGGACAACCGCCGCGCCTACCGCGAAACCCTGTTCACCACCCCCGGGCTGGGAGAGTTCATCAGCGGCGCCATCCTGTTCGACGAAACCATCCGCCAGGAGGCGTCCGACGGCACGCCGCTCCGCGACGCGCTCAAGCGCCAGGGGATCATGCCCGGGATCAAGGTGGACACGGGCGCCAAGCCGCTGGCCGGCGCCCCCGAGGAGACGGTGACCGAGGGYCTGGACGGGCTGCGCGGCCGGGTCGCCGAATATGGCGAGCTCGGCGCCCGCTTCGCCAAGTGGCGCGCCGTGATCAGGATCGGCGCCGGCATCCCGAGCGCCACCTGCATMGGGGCCAACGCCCACGCCTTGGCCCGCTATGCGCGGCTGTGCCAGGAAGGCGGCCTGGTGCCGATCGTCGAGCCCGAGGTGCTGATGGACGGCGCCCACGACATCGACCGCTGCGAAGAGGTCACSWCSGCCACMCTGCRTGCCGTGTTCGATGCGCTGTCCGACCACGGCGTGATGTTGGAGGGCATGCTGCTCAAGCCCAACATGGTGATCTCCGGCACCGACTGCCCCGGGCAGGCGGGTGTCGGCGAGGTGGCCGAGCGCACGGTCCGCTGCCTGCGCCGAACCGTGCCGGCGGCGGTGCCGGGGGTCGTGTTCCTCTCGGGCGGGCAAAGCGACACCACGGCGACCGAGCACCTGAACGCCATGAATGCCGGAACCCATCCGTGGAAGCTCAGCTTCTCCTACGGCCGGGCGCTTCAGGATCTGGCCTTGAAACGCTGGAACGGCGCCGCCGACAACACCGAATCCGCCCAGCAGGCCCTCTTTTTCCGCGCCAAGTTCAACAGCGCGGCGTGCAAGGGTGCCTACACGGGAGACATGGAACAGGAGTTGCGGGCGGCTTGACGGCGGCTTGCCCGGTCGCGCGGCATCCGCCGGGGAACTCCGGCGGGCACCGGGAAATGGGCCGTCTTTCATGCCTTTGACCCTATTATCACCCTCTTTTTCCGTCATTCTGCAATTTTGCAGATGCAATTGTGCGAAAATGCATTTATGGTCTCTCCCGCCATGCCCGACGAATCCGCGAAATTGATTCCCTATCTGGACCAGCTCGAGGTCCGCGCCGCCGAGCTTGGGTTGGATCTCGCCGATGTGTGCGCCGCCGAGGGGGTCGCCCCGACCACGCTCGCCCGCTGGCGCAAGGGCGAGGGGAACTGCCGGGAGGGAACGGCGCGGGCGCTTTTCGGGCGCATGGATGAGATGGCATCGCAAAAGATCGCCGCGGCCCCGACGGCCCCGGTCAAGATCGCGCCGTCCATCCTGTCGGCCGACTTCGCGCGGCTGGGAGAAGAGGTTCGGGCCATCGACGAGGCCGGCTGCGACTACGTGCACGTCGACGTGATGGACGGCCACTTCGTGCCCAACATCACCATCGGTCCGGACGTGGTGAAGGCGCTTCGGCCGCACACCGAAAAACCCCTCGACGTGCATCTGATGATCGCGCCCGCCGATCCTTACTTAAGCGCCTTCGCCGACGCCGGCAGCGACATCATCACCGTGCACTATGAGGCCGGGCCGCACCTGGACCGCAGCCTGCAGGTCATCCGCGCACTCGGCAAGAAGGCCGGGGTGTCGTTGACCCCGTCGACGCCGGAATCGGTCATCGAGCACGTGCTCGACAAGGTCGACCTGGTGCTGGTGATGACGGTCAATCCCGGATTCGGCGGCCAGGAATTCATTCGCTCCCAGGTCGACAAGGTGCGGCGCATCCGCGCCATGATCGGCGAGCGCCCGATCGAGCTCGAGGTGGACGGCGGCATCAACCCGGAGACCGCCAGGGAGGTCGTCGAGGCCGGGGCCAATGTCCTGGTCGCCGGCAGCGCCGTCTTCGCGGGCGGCGATTACCGGGCCGCCATCGCCGCCCTGCGCGCCGCGGCGGGGTAGGCGGGGCGCAGGCGCCGACACGCTTCCTCCCGACGGACGCACCGCAGGGCAGGGGAAGTCCCGCCCTGTCGATGCCGTGGGCTTACCGGGACTTGAGATAGCCGAGCATGGTATCGGCGTCCGACACCGCGAAGGGATCGTCCGGGCAATTGTCCATGAAACCGTCCTCGGCGAACATTTTCTCGATCCTGCCGTCGACCACGTACATGGAATAGCGCCAGCTTCGCATGCCGAAGCCGAGATCGGCCTTGTCCACCAGCATGCCCATCTTGCGCGTGAACCCGCCATTGCCGTCGGGCAGCAGGAACACCTTTTCGGCGTTCTGGCCCTTGCCCCATTGGTACATGACGAAGGCGTCGTTGACCGAGAGGCAGACGACSTCRTCGATCCCCAGGCGCCCGAACTCGTCGTAAAGTTCCTCRTAGCGGGGGAGATGGCTGGTCGAGCACGTCGGCGTGAAGGCGCCGGGGAGCGCAAACAGGACGACCCGCTTTCCCTTGAAAATGTCGTCGCTGGTCAGTTCCTTCCACKCGAACGGGTTGGRRCCGCCCAGCGCGCCGTTGCGCACGCGGGTCTGAAAGGTGGCTTGGGGGACYGTGGTCATGGTGTTCATCCTTGGCTGAGGGGCCGCGGTCCGGCCCCGACAGCGASMAGGATAGGGGCARGAAATATATTGGTAAAAYGAGTTATTYYKMTTATATTRATYGRKTAAATCRATTAATAACGGRGTGGCGTCRTGCCCGTTCTCAGGCCGTTGCCGTCCTTGAAACAGCTCCGGCATYTGGTCGCCGTCGCCGACCACGGGCACTTCGGGCGSGCCGCGGCGGCCTGCTTCSTCACCCAGTCSAGCCTGAGCGCCAGCATCAAGGAACTGGAAGGGCTGCTCGGCAAGGTCCTGATCGAACGCACCCGSCGATCGGTGATGSTGACRCCCCTGGGCAAAGACGTGGTCGCCCGTGCCCGCGCCGTGCTGACGGACGTGGACGAGATCGTCGATCTGGTCACCGCGTCGGGCGACCCGCTGACGGGCTCGTTGCGGCTCGGCGTCATCCCGACCATCGGCCCGTTCCTGCTGCCACGGGTGCTGCCGGCGCTCAGGCGGGCCTATCCGCGGTTGAGGCTCTATCTGCGGGAGGACCGCTCGGCGCGCCTGACCGACGGACTGGCCGGGGGCGACCTCGACCTYCTGCTGCTCGCCTTTCCTTATCCGGCGGAGGGGTTCGAGACCTATCTCTTCGCCGAGGATCCGTTTTGGATCGCCTTCCCCAAGGGCCACAGGTACGCCGGCGAAGAGCGCGTGGCSGGCACCGGCCTCGAGGACGRRACGGTGCTGCTGTTGGAGGAAGGGCATTGCCTGCRCGGTCACGCC
>LKGT01000672.1_pt1 | contig 10072 bp, 12 predicted proteins | sample 503861 | NCBI WGS metagenome assembly LKGT01 (sample SAMN04113194, study PRJNA297058) | marine sediment metagenome | biome: marine benthic biome; feature: marine benthic feature; material: marine sediment; isolation source: sediment sample collected at the water-sediment interface from the South......
GCCTGCCATCTTGTATGCAGCTTCAGCTGCAATTTTTGTACTTGGAATTGTTGTTAGATGTTCACGTCCTTGCAATGCAGCAGGTGAGCCACCTCTGCCAGAACCAATTACTTCAATATAATCACCACCATTATCTTTTGCAAACTTTTCAGAACAAARAATTACWGARCTTGCACCATCAGAGAAKGGACAGCARTCATAAAGTTTKAGAGGACTTGCAACWACTGSAGAATTCATTACATCWTCAATTGTAATTTTCTTYTGCATGTGAGCTTTTGGATTAAGTAYWCCATTATCATGATTCTTTACTGCAACTSYTGCAAAGTCTTCTTCAGTTGCATCAAATTCYGTCAAGTAAGCTCKTGCCATTGATGCAAACAAWCCTGGAAATGATGCACCAGCTTGACCTTCATARAAAAARTCTGAACAATATGCAAAGTAAGTTGTTGTCCATTCAGTTCCTGTRTGAGTTACYTTTTCAACACCAGTTACAAYAAGACAATCATAAAAWCCGGCTGCAACATTTGCAAAAGCYTCTCTRAAAGMTACAGARCCACTTCCACATGCAGACTCTATTGWYAATGAYGGTTTRTCTGGAATTCCYAATCTGCTCATYAAGACAGGRCCWAGATGTACCTGYTTATCWGCAACTCCAAAGACGTTTGAAAKGTARGATGCTTTGATMTCTTTTGGATCAATTCCTGCGCTTTCTATCGCTGAAACTGATGCTTGAGTAGTGAGATCAGCTATACTATCAGCTAATTTACCATACTTGGTACTACCAGCACCAAGAACACAAACCTTTTCCACAAAAGTTGCTGACCGGATTCCCTATAAAAATTAAACATGTAATTTGATTGTTAGAAAATTATGAACAAGAAATATTCTCAACAAAATACAATTCAAATTGTAAAGAGCAAAAAAATTCCTAAAACTCGTAATGTAATAAAACCCACAAAAAGAATTACTGACTTACTCAAAAATGAAATCAATCAATACTTTGATGCAAACGGATATCTCTCATGGTCAACAAAGAAAAAAAAATATATAATTTTAGGCACAAATTCCCCAAAAAATGGTTTGGTAGAATGCCCAGAATGTCATTTAGGTCAGTTAATGGTAATAAGATCCAATAGAACAGGAAAGCGTTTCATAGGTTGCTCAAATTATTATAATGGTTGTAGAGCGTCATCACCCCTACTTCAAAAGGCTCGACTACGCGCAATAAAGCAAAAGTGTACAAGTTGTGCCTGGCCAATCATTCTGTTTAGATATTCACGAAAACAGAAATGGACTAGACAGTGCGCAAACATTAACTGTGAAACTAGAAAGCCTAAATCTTAAAGCCTGAATAGATGTCTGTTYTTCTGTTTTTTAGTAAATGGGTCATATCCGTCAGTTAGAACTATTCTGTTGTTTTTTAGAATAACAGAAAGACCATAGCCAGAGAGAAGTTTTACATTGTAATAATTTTGTTTTCCAGATAGAGTCACAAAGTAATGACTTTCGTTATGATCATAAGGGTTCTCCAACAACTCATACCGATCAGTATAACGTAAACAGCTTGACTTTTCGTGCGTGGGAGGGGGGGATTCTATTTTTATTGATAAAGAATAAAAAAATAATCGTATTTCTTTTGTAAATTAGTCTTGAATTAATCCACACTGACCACAAGCTAGTATTCATTCAAAGCCAGAAATTTTATCCTATTCTAGTAAGTAGTGCAATATGAAAGCAAAATTTTCATCATCATGTCAATCATGTGGTGATTTGATCAAAGTTGGAAAAGAAATTTCCAAAGATGATCAAGGAAGATGGGTTCACAAATACTGTACAGTAGATTCAGCCAACTTGCCTTAATCTTATTTTTTTAAGAAAAATTGAGGGACTTTTCAAGTGTAGACTATAAATGGTATCATGTCGTATTGATATTATGGTTCTAATTTGGATTGGACTTGCAATAGGCGTTTTATTCATTATTATATTGATAGCAAAATTACTACGAACTCCTTCTCACGAAGCAGTATCCTTTAACACTCACTGTAAGAAATGCGGAATTAAAACAAATGGATTAAAATGCCCAAAATGTGATAGCAGTTACCCTTCTCGTAAATATCGATAAGTTTAGCATAATCAGGTACTGTCATACTGACTTATTTTTAAAAAACTAAAGAAAACTTCGTAAAGAATTCTAACTAGCCAAGTTTTTTGAAGATTTTACTCCCTTAAGTACGTTAGATAAATTTTCGATTCCATATTTCTCTACAAGGGAGCTTAATTCATTTTTAATTTCTATTTCGGTATTTTTTCCATTGGGTCCAGGTATTTTTTTAATTTCAAGTTCCTCATTTAGACCTTCAATTTGTTCTTCTTGTTTTATCAAGTCATCTTCAACATTTTCTATATCGCTTTTTAATTCATCAAGTCTCTTTTTCGTAAGACCTTTTTCCACTAATAATTCCTGTAAATACTTAGTTACTATTTCTATATTCATTCTATCTAGAGAATCGGTATCGATCTTCAACAAGTTAGGATTATGATTTTGAAGCAATTGTACTTCTTGATCAAATTTTTCTTTAATTTTCTTTATTTTATTAATTTCTTTATTTTGATTATTGATATGATTATTTACAAATCTAATGTATTGTCCTGTGTTTCCAGCTGCATCCATTGCATTTCTTGATTCTTCTTTAATTATCTCATACGTTGTTTTGTTAGCATGTTCTTTCTTTAGAGCAATGGTTCTTTCCTGAACATCCATAGCATCTTCAATTTCAAGTTCAGGTCCTTTTTCAATTCCTGTAATGTGAGCCCATTCATCATCAGCAGAAACTTTATTTGATCGTTTTCTTTCACGATTGATATACTTTCGTGGCATCTATTCGTCTCCTTCGGTACTATTTATCATCTTCAAAGCCTTTGATAATTTATCCATACCATAGAGTTTACCAAGAATTTTTAATTCATCTTGAATGTCCTCTTCTGATTTCTTTTCTTTCATCACTTTTTCGTGTGAAATTTTTTCTTTTAGTTTTTCATCTAATTCTTTAATTTTCTTATCTTGTTCTTCTAGTTTCTTTTCTAATGACGTGGCTTTGATTTTGTGATGTTCTAGTCTGGTTTTGGTATTTCCCTTTTCATTAGATATGGCTTTAATCAATTTAGCAACATCTTTACTTTCCAGTTCCTTAATGGGAATTTCCTTGAATTTATCATAATCTTCTGATTCTTTTGTGTTTAGTAATTCAAGATCTCCATCAAAAATTTCCTTTCGTTTTTTTATTCTTTCAATTTCAGCTAACCTTGCATCAAAAATTGCATTTACTAATCTAACATACTGATCAGTAGTTCTTGTTTTAAATCCTGTTTCTGAAAGCTCTTCTTGGATAACATCAGTTGTGGAATATTTTTTAGGTTTTTTACTACGAATGAAAATATTTCTATCTTCTACATCTAATACATCTGATATTTCGAGTTTTGGACCCTCCTCAACACCAGTAAGGTGAGCCCATTCATCATCCGCCGAAACTTGGTTTTTTTTATTATCACGATTAAGAAACTTTTTTTGAGCCATAATACACTCAAACTAAGCCAAATCATAATAATAGATGTGTGTGTGTAAAATTGAACATACGAAATTATCTATCAATAAATACCTCTTTTTGAAAAATTACGATTAATTCTGATTTTCTAATCGTTTATTTTAAAAGAAATTTCTTCCCCATTTCCAATTGGTATTGTTACGGATTGTACATTGAGTTTAGAGGCAACAAACTTTGAGTATTTTTTCATATCCTCTCTAAATTTTTCAGGATAAAGAATATTGTCGGCTGCAATAATTCCCCCAGATTTTACCATAGGTAAAACTAAGTCAAAGTATTGAATCATATTTTCTTTGTCTGCATCAAGAAAAACAAAATCAAATTTTTGTAAATCCCCTGTAATGTTTTTTAACAATTCTTTAAGAATATTGATCGCCTTACCTTTTCTAATTTCTATGATATTTGAAACTCCTGCTTCCTGAAAATTCTTTTGCGCTCTATTGATTTTTGCAGGATCTTCTTCTATTGATAAAATGTTACAATTGTTACTCCAATTTTCAATTAATGCATCTGCAAACCATAATGTAGAATAACCTGTGGATGTGCCAACTTCTAGTACGCGTTTAGTTTTTGAAGTTTTAAGTAATATGTTGAAAAACTCTCCTGTATCTTTTGTGATTGCCAACATTAATTCATCATGTGGAATTTTGACTTTGTCAAATTTTTCAAGTTCAGATTGGGTTTCTAATTTTAATAAAACAGTCTTAATTTTGGCATTCATATGTTAAGAATTTTTAATGAAACAAATTAATCATACTTTTTTAGCAATATTCATTGTTGAAAATATTCTCCTATGTGTTGGCTTTGGGCGTGATTTCTTTTTTTATAATGGAAAATGCTTATGCTATAGAAATCAACATTTCGCCAGAAAAAGACCCATTTGGCCCAAATGACTCTTTATCAATTCTCATAGAAGTTGTTGATTATCAGGGTGGCAATGTTAAATGGGTTGCAAATAAACCAGACGGGTCTTCTGATTCAGGTGAACTAACAGCAATAAAGGGTGGTAAAAAAAATCATGTTATTGCAAGAAGTGCATATGATGGTCAATTTGGAAAATGGTCAATAGAATACACCTACAAAGATTTTACTAAAATTGCATCCATCACCGTGGAACCTCTTACCATTGAATTAACCACCGACAAACAAAACTATCTTCCAGGCGAAAGTGTTTTTCTTACAATAAATTCGAACTATTTTGAACCAAATGCTGCAAAAGCAGACTCTTATAGCATAGAAATTTTGGATAGCAATGATGTTCCTGCACAACACATGCAGTCAACTGAAATTAAAGCATATCAGGCATCAACCAATTTTTCTTTTTTAGTTAATGAATTGGTAAAAAACAATCCTTTTGGCGACTACAAAATACTTGTAGAGTATTTTAATAGCGTCTTTGAGGTTTCGTTTTCGGTATCACAGGAAGGTGCAGGAACTACTATTTTTATTGGAACTGACAAGCCACTTTATGATGCAGGAGCACTAGTTGAAGTACAAATCATTATCTCTGAGCTAATAGGTTCTAATGCTGTAATCACCATTACAGACCCCATCGGAAAAAACACTGTTCGTAGTTTTCCTATTCAAAGTAGCTTAACTCGCTTGTTACTGGATGATGTTTCTACTACTAGCCCAGGAACATATCAAATAACACTAGAGTATGGTGGAAACTCTCAAGTCAAAACCTTTGTAGTGGAATCTGAAAGCAAAGTTTCAAAGGCGCCTCCAATTAATTTGGAAATCTCACTTGATAGAGGACAGTATGCTCCAGGAGAACTAATTTCGGCAGGCGTAAAAACAGATTTACTCATTGCAGAAAACATTAGCTATTGGGTAGTAGATCCTTCAGGAAATCAAGGTGTTAAAATTACAAAACCAATGTCATCTGGAAGTACAATTACCCTACTCACTCTTCCTACTAATGCTGAATTTGGTCCTTGGAAGTTTTATGTTGAATATGGAGGAGCTGTTAGCTATGACATTTTTTTTGTAGAATCTGATTCTGGTGTCAAAATTACAACTGTTGATGAAAATTATGAAGGACCAAAATTATTAATGATCATTGATAGCACCAAAACTAATCTTAATCAACCAACTGGAATTGCAATTGATTCAAAACAAAATATCTATGTAGTTGATTCAGGAAATTTTGAAGTAAAAAAACTTGATTCAGCAGGACGATTATTAACATCATGGGGTTCTTTTGGCTCTGAAGAAGGCCAATTCAAAAATCCATCTGGAATACTGRTTGATTCTAATTTTGTCCATGTCGTTGATACCGGAAACTCTAGAATTCAAACCTTTGATACTGATGGAAACTATATCCGATCATGGGGGAACTCAGGCATTAGCTCACAATCATTAACGTCGCCAGTTTCTATCTCTTTTGACTCTGATGGAAATTTTGTAGTTTCAGATACGGCATTAAACAAGATTTCAAAATACGATAAATCCGGCAATTATGCAGGACACATTGAATCGATTCTTACTGCGGCTGCCAAATTTTACGGCTCTAATTCTGTTGTTGTTGATGAAAGTGATCACGTTTTATTTTTAGCATCAGAAGACAATCGAGTTTTACAGTATGATATAGATGGAAATTTCATAAAGTCATTTGGGACAACAGGAGAAGATGAGGGCAAATTTCAAAATCCAACCGCATTAGCTCTTGATTCTCAAGGAAATTTGTATGTGTCAGATTCAGGCAATTACAGAATTCAGGTTTTTGATCCAAACAAAAAATTCCTTACAAGTTGGGGTTCATTAGGGAGCCAACCTGGTCAATTCAACCAAATTTCTGACATTGCAGTTGATTCTTTAGGAAATGTTTTTGTTGTAGAAGTTACAAACAGCAGAATTCAAAAATTTGCTCCGTTTTCTGAAAACAATGTCTTAGAAATTCCAGATTGGGTACGAAATAATGCAAAATGGTGGAATGAAGGAACAATTAATGATTCGGACTTTGCTAACGGAATTCAATATATGATAAAAAACCAAATCATTGTTATTCCAGATTTAGCTGAATCCGGTGAAACATCAGAACAACAAATTCCTGATTGGGTTAAAAACAATGCAGGATGGTGGGCAGCAGGACAAATTTCAGATGAAGACTTTGCAAATGGAATTGAATTCTTAGTAATTAATGGAATAATCGCAGTTTAGGATTACATCAATTATATTTAGAGAAGGAAAATCTAATTACAATTTGAGTTATTATAAAAAAACCGACCTAATGGAGCTAGTCGAAGACATTATAGACTTGGATCCAAAAATGCGTTTTGTAGCAATCATTGATCTTAAGGGAAACATAGTTGAGGCAATAATGAAGAGTGGCAAAACTTCATTGACAATACAAAATGAAGAAGAACATTTTTGCAAACAGGTTGCTCAAAGGCGAAAAATGCGAAAAGAATTCGACAAACATCTAGGCAAGGTTCGTTATGTTCATGTCGAGCGTGAAAAAGTAACTCAAATGGTAATTTACACAAAGCGCAGAACAATTTACTTTACATTCGAGCCAGAAATGAGTACGACCAAGAAACTTAGACTTGTTACGAGAATCAAAAAAATGACTTCACGACTGTAATTGAATTCTAATTAGCTTTCCATCCTGAACATACGATACTATCAATATGGTCGACGTGACGAAATGTTTGAGTTAACCCATGCACGGCTTTATACTACTTGTAGCAGGAATAGCGGCATTAGGTATTTTGTTGCCTTTGATAATTGGATTCTCCCAATGAATTAAAGAAAATTCATTAAAAAACAATATAATTCCCTTCAAAGTTCAAAGTTAGTTACATGTCAGCCAAAAAAATTCTCGTTGATGAAATGGATGATGGTATGGATGAAAGACTAAATTCACTTGGATATGAAGCATATAGCGTTAAAAAACTTCGAACTAATGGCAAGAAACTACACACTGATTATTCTGTAATTAACTATGCCAAAGAAAACGACATGATCTTAGTTACAAGAGATACTGAAAGTGGACAGGCCTGTGCTGAAAACAATCTTCCATGTGTGCTGCTTGATAAAGATGAAATTTTTAAAATTGTTGTAGAGAAATTAAAAAAAATCTAAAGATTATTTAAACTTGGCAAGAATCGTTTTTTGCCTTTAATCTTCTTCCCATTATGAAAGGTGTTGCAAGTAATACAGGTATTGTTATCAAAATGAAAACTGTCTGAAGTTGTGTGATGGCCAAAGTAAAAACAACTGCACTTGATGCACTAACAAACAAAGACAGAAACGTTCCAACACATGTAGGACACGCAATGAATAATCCTGTGGTTGCTCCAATTCCACTTAGACCGCCAGCTTTTTTGGAAACAGAAATTGCATTAATTGCTAGAGCGACATTAAGGCCCACTAAATAAGAAACTATCAACTGAAGTACTAAATTAATTGGAATAATTTGTAATCCTAAATGTTCTGTCAAATATACAGTAATTTTTGGCATATAGCCTGGTTCGCCACAGCATGCAGTAATGTGGCCTGATGGCACAGCTACTCCATAATGATAGGAAAAAACTACTTCTGGTTGATAAACCAAAATTCCAGATGTTAAAGAAAAAAATATTCCATATAGAATAAAGGTTGTAAGAAAAATTTTTCTTGATTTAGAATTAAAGGTACTTGCAGCTATTATTGATAAAAGTTTGCCGTCCTTTTCATTTGCTTTTTGTTTATGAAATTGATATAAGCCTAATCCAATTGCACCAAAAGATAGAATCATTATTATGTAAAAGCCTACTGCAATTCGCTCAACGACTGGCATTGCATCAGGTGTTATTTCTTGATTTTGAACACTAAAATAAATTAAGAATAAAATTCCTATGCTTGCAAAACCCATTATTATTAGCGACTTGCCTTTTTGGCTTGATTGGGGGGCCTGCTTTTCCAACATGTAAAAAATTTCTCTGCTGAATTAAATTGTATCTTTCAAGATTCTTAATTCTTTATTAGTATTACATGCAAAATTATTACTTTATAACGGTAACAATTTTGACCAGTTATCTGAAAATTCGTCMAGTAAAATGAATWATKAANGGMRATTTTGRGNRAAYCYTMAAAGATTKGGAGRGTTAAAWGATGAYWAAASYTAAWCGTAAAYCATTTGCYTCTTGGAAAWMAAATACAATYCTCATTGTTGATGATGCMCCTTTAATGCGWWCCATGTTAMAAGATGTAATTAAAACAAACGGACTTGCAAMAGAAAYYTTTGARGCAGYARAYGGTRATGATGCWATWAAAAAATAYYTSSTCCATAAACCAAATCTAGTAATAATGGATGTTATCATGCCAAAMACCRATGGTATAGAAGCTCTTCAAMAAATTAARAAAACTGACCCAAAAGCCAAGGTATTAATGATTTCWTCYKYAGATGAGAAAAYWAAKGTTCAAGAYGCAATGAMWMTAGGWGCCRTAGATTACATYGTAAAACCWATTGATCGTTCAAGTCTMGCRCTTKCCATAAACCGAGCGTTGAGAAGAAATTGACATCTTAAAATGATTTAGCAAAATTGAAAAAGTTTGTTTAATGTTAAAAAGATGACTTACTCCTATTTTTGGTAAAATCAAACATTACAAATGTTAGATTCATACATTTTCATTGTCAACTTTATAAACAATTAATCGGGCAGCTATTAGTGTGATTGAGTAATGAAGATTGATGACGTTCAAGAACCAGATTATGAGGTTGCAAGAATAACCAATGTAGGTTTTGTAGACCCATATTCAGTTGAAGGAATGTTGGTTCTCAAAGCAGATAATGGAAAAGAGTTCCACATGAGAGCATTTTCAGGAGAAGTTGCAAGACACATCTCTAGCTTTATTGATGAAAAACAAAACTCTGTTCCAACAATTTACAAGATGTTAGAGGACATTTGTGAAGAAAATGAACTTGTTTTAGTAAAGGTAAAAATCTATGAAAGCGGTGAGGTACTTCGTGCAAACTTGTATTTTACCGGTAAAAAGGACATGATTCTTCGAAATTATCGCGCCTCTGATGGCCTAGCTCTAGCAGCATTTTATAAAATTCCAATTCTAATTAGAAAGAACCTCTTAAAAGAAAAAATGGAAGTCTAAGTTACTATTTCTTCTAGTCTTCCTTGCTCATACGCCTTTTTGATTTCCATGGCAATTCTTCTTCCTACCCCAAAAGTTTGACCATACTGATATTTGGTGTAAGGACTTGTTGTTGCTACTATTGGATTTCCAGGCACTCTCAATGATACATCATACACGATAAATTCCAAATCTTTTGTAATAACGCTCTGTAAGGAAAACGGACCTATAATTCCTGGTGGATATTCTTTTTTTACTGTCCTCACAAATTTGTCGCCCATATCAAGTACTTTTTCAAGTAATGACTCTCGTATACTTGCTGGCGTGTGACCTACTTCGATATTTTGCAATGGAATATTGATATCAAGTTGTAGTTTTGCCGGCAGGGCATTGAAATC
>LKGT01000677.1_pt1 | contig 10066 bp, 10 predicted proteins | sample 503861 | NCBI WGS metagenome assembly LKGT01 (sample SAMN04113194, study PRJNA297058) | marine sediment metagenome | biome: marine benthic biome; feature: marine benthic feature; material: marine sediment; isolation source: sediment sample collected at the water-sediment interface from the South......
GGGCGGCCGCCGCGCGTGAAGATCTCTTGCAGCTCATGGGCCCGGGCGATCAGCTTCAGCAGGCCGGCGTCCACTTTGGTTCCGGATCGCTGGTTCGCGGCCCGGCGGTGTCAGAGTAAACTAGCTTGAGTCGGCAAGGTGGGTTTCGTAGCGCCTGTGGATGAGAAATCCATTCCGTTATTTCAAGACGTCACCCGATATCATCCGCCTTGCCGTGATGATGTATATCCGTTTTCCCCTGTCGCTGCGGCAAGTCGAAGACCTGCTCCACGAGCGCGGCATCGACATCTGCCACGAGACGGTTCGCGTGTGGTGGAACCGGTTCGGGCCGATGTTTGCCGCAGAAATCAGAAAGAAGCGGTCAGCATGGCGGTGTCAGGGGAAAGCGAACCGGCCGGCACAACCCCATAATCGGTAGATCTCAGACCGCAAGTTGACGCCACTCTGCCAAGGCGGCGGAGCGGTTGAGTTTGAAGTTTTCGCGGCTGTAAAGATGACGTTCCTGGTTGAAGAGATTGTGGACTGAGGCGTGGATCGAGGCGAATTTCTGAAGCGACTTTGCACTCCTGAATTTCGCCATCGCTTGCTCTCGTCGCCGGAACGGCTGATGTGAATTCTCGGCCCTATTGTTGAGCCAACGCCCAGTCTCCTGGCGTTCGGCATTTCCGATGACCTTCATCGCCGCGTGGTAGGACCGAAGCTTGTCTGTCACGATGGCCTCCGGACGGCCATATCGTTTCATCGCTTTGCGTAAAAACTTCAATGCAGCCTTGCGATCTCGTTTCTTGGTGACGAAGATTTCAAGGACTTCTCCTTCGTGGTCGACTGCCCGCCAAAGATAGTAAGTATCGCCATTGATCCGCACGAAAACCTCGTCCAGATGCCAGCGCCATTGGATATGGGCACGCATTGATGCTGACCGCTTCCTTCTGATATCCGCTGCAAACATCGGCCCGAACCGGTTCCACCAGGCTCGTACCGTCTCGTGGCAGATATCGATACCACGCTCGAACAGGAGATCTTCGACCTGCCGCAGCGACAGCGGATAGCGAATGTACATCATCACGGCAAGGCGGATAACCTCGGGCGAAGTCTTGAAATAACGGAATGGATTTCTCATCGACGGACGCTACGAAACCCGCCTCGCCGACTCAAGTCAATTTGCTCTGACACCGCCTTTCGCACTCCTTCGTGCCCGCTTTCTTGGCCAAAACCAATATTCCTGTCCTCACAGAGGCTTCGTTTCGTTTGTAATTTGTGATAACAACCTGTAACGGGGAGCTGCGTATGTGTTTCGTAGAATGTCAAGCCGTGCCGCAATCGGCAAGCCGATGATTCCGTTGAGGAGATATGACCAAAATCACAACAGATAACGTTTTGCAAAAAGTCGACTGGGAACCGCTCCACGACAAAGTTTACGGCCGTCTTCGTGACGCATTGATGGAAGCGCAATTCAAACCCGGCACCCGGTTGTCGCTACGTTCGATTGCGGAAATTCTCGGAGTCAGTGTCATGCCTGTGCGGGCGGCCTTCTTACGGTTGGTCGCCGAAAAGGCACTGCATCAGACGGCAAACGGCCAATTCATGGTGCCGAAAATCGAACAGCCGGAATTTGATGAGATCGTGTTCTTGCGCGCGGAACTCGAAGGGATTGCCGCCGAACTCGCCGCAACAAGGCGTTCAACGGCGCAGGTTGCGGAACTGAAATCGATCGCGAAGAAACTGTCGCGTGCTGCCGAGGCCAACGACGCGCCGACATATCTGCGCCTCAACCGGGATTTCAAATTCGCGGTCGTCAGGGCAGCCGTGTCGCCGGTATTGCAAGACCTTGTGGAGTCGCTTTGGATGCGTGTCGGGCCTTTCATGAGTCACTACGCGAAGGACATCCGGCACCAGATAAAGATTGATCGTCACGACGATGTCGTCGCAGCCGTCGCCTCCGGCGAACCGGCAATTGCGCGTGACGCCATGGCGCGCGATATCGTTGACGGCGCCGCCTTTCTCCGCGAAGCGGCCGGTTTTGAACCCCAGTCGGAATAAAGCCGCCCAAGGCCTTGCCGCTGGAGTACGTTCGAGCACCGGGCCTTGAATGACTAGGCGCAATCCGGGCATACATCCGCCAGGCATTCTCCCGACTTCTTGGCGGCAGGGCATTTTTTCGTTGACAGAATTATGGCGTTATCTGTAATCACAGATTACAATGTAACTTATCCTGCCGCTGACGCGTTGACGGCGCAGCCAGTAAGAAGGGACCTGACATGGCACACGGTTCGGGACACAACCTGACGCTTGAAGAAATGGACAAGAGGTTTTTCTTCCATCCTGCGACATCGATTTCGGACCATCTGACGAATGGCCCCCGCATCATGGAGCGGGCTTCAGGTGTTCGTGTCGAAGACACCAACGGGGTTTCGCTTATTGACGGGGCTGCCGGCCTCTGGTGCGTGAATGTGGGCTACGGCCGGCAGGAAATCGTTGACGCGATTTCGGAGCAGGCGAAAAAACTCGCTTTCTTTCATTCGTTCACGTCGATGTCGAACGAGCCTGCGATCCGTCTCTCCGAGCGGATCATGCGTATGGTGCCAGAAGGCATGAGCCGGGTTTTCTTTGGCAATTCGGGCTCGGATGCCAACGACACCAACATCAAGCTCGTCTGGTATTACAACAACCTGCGCGGTCTGCCGCAAAAGAAGAAGATCATCTCGCGCCAGCGCGCCTACCACGGGGTCACGTTGGGCGGGGGAAGTTGCACTGGTCTTCCGATCAATCACGACAAGTTCGATTTGCCGCTCGATCGCTTCCGGCACACGCTCTCGGTCGATCAGTATCGTGAAAAACCGGAGGGCATGAGCGAACAAAGCTTTGCAGCCCATCTGGCTGATGCTCTCGAGAGAATGATCCTCGATGAGAACCCGGACACGATAGCCGCATTTATCGCCGAGCCGGTGATGGGAACCGGCGGCGTGCTGCCGCCGCCCGAAGGTTATTTCGATAAGGTTCAGGAGGTGCTGGATCGGTATGACGTCCTGATGATCGTCGACGAGGTGATCTGCGGCTTCGGCCGGCTCGGCGCGATGTTCGGGTCGGATCACTTCGGCATCCGCCCAGATTTCATGACGCTCGCCAAGGGGCTTTCGAGCGGCTACCAGCCGATCTCGGGCTCGGTTGTCTCGGAGCGCGTCTGGCAGGTGCTGGAGGAATCCGCACCGTCCATGCCGGGCTTCGGCCACGGCTTTACGTATTCCGCCCATCCGATTTGTGCGGCGGCAGCGCTTGCCAACCTCGACATCCTCGAGCGCGAGGACCTGGTCAGCAATGCAGCCAGCTCCGGCGCCTATCTGAAGCAGCAGCTCGACGAAGCACTTGGCCATCATCCGATGGTAGGTGACATTCGCGGCGTTGGTCTGATGATCGGCATCGAGTTGGTCGCCGACAAAGCTACCAAACAATCCCTCGATCCCGCGCTGAAGGTTGCACCGCGCGTGATGAGGCAGGGCTACGAAAATGGCATTATCTGCCGTGCGCTGCCGCACCGCGATGTCATCGCCATGTCGCCGCCATTGACGTTCAGCAAAGACGATTGCGAGGAGTATGTTGCCGGGCTGTCGGCGAGCATTCGCGACGTGACCGACGAACTAATCCGGTCCGGCGACTGGACGCCCGGGCAACACCACTGATAGACCGCAAGGTATGAAATCATGAGCAAGTTCAACGAACCGGCGATCGGGGCCTACAACGGAAAATTCAGCGGCATTAGCACGATGATGCGACTGCCGCATGTGACCGACCCGGAAGGGCTCGATATAGCCTTGGTCGGGGTCCCCTATGACATGGGAACATTCGTGCGGCCGGGTGCGCGCACCGCGCCCGCCCAAATCAGGGACATGTCGCGCTTCATCCGCAACGTCAACCCGGCGACTGGCGCCGCACCCTTCACTCTCTGTCAGGTGGCCGACTTTGGTGACGCGCCGGTCAACCCGATGAACATAGATGGAACGATTGAGAGGGTCACGGTGTTCTTCGAAAACCTGGCTCGCGCCGGCGTCGCACCGATATCAGCCGGCGGCGACCATACCATTCCAATCATGATTCTGCGTGGCATGCGCCGTGCCGGTGTGCTTGATGAGCCGGTCGGGATGATCCATGTCGATGCTCATGCCGATGTTCTCGCAACCGAAGGCGATGTTTTCGAGGGCGTCGAAGTGAACCACGGGACCTTCATGCGCCTCGCCGTGGAAGAAGGCCTGGTCGACCCCAAGCGCACCGTTCAGATCGGACTTCGCGGTTCACAGTATTCTCATGACGCGAATGACTTTGCCGTCGAGGCGGGCATTCGCATGATCTATCAGCACGAATTCGAAGAGATCGGATCAAAACAAACGGTCGAGGAAATTCGGCATCGGGCCGGTGATGGGCCGATGTACTTCTCGATCGATGTGGACGGGCTCGACCCAACCGTTTGCCCGGGCACGGGTTTTCCCGAGCCGGGCGGCCTGACCATGCGCGAAATGCAGCAAATCCTTCGTGGCTGTCATGGCCTTAACCTTATAGGGGCGGATGTTTGTGAGGTTAGCCCGGCGCTTGACCAATCCGGCAATACCGCTCTGGTGGCGGCAAATCTGATGTTCGAGCAGCTTTGTATCCTTGCCGAGGCGGTCGCGAGACGAAAGGCCTGACGTCGATGGGTAGCGAAAACGAAATCTACCGAATCGACAGCGAACGACTGCGTGCGACGCTGGATGCCTCGAGCGAGATCGGTCGCTTCGAAACCGGCTTGAAGCGCCTTGCTCTTACCGATGAAGACAAGGAAATGCGGGACCTGTTCGTGAGTTGGGGCCGCGAGGCGGGATTTGATGTCAAAGTCGATGCTGTCGGAAACATCTTTATTCGGCGCGAAGGGATAGACCCGTCTTTGCCCCCGGTCATGATGGGCAGCCACCTCGACACGACCATTCGCGGTGGCCGATACGATGGCATTCTCGGGGTCCTCAGCGGGCTGGAAGTTTTGCGGTCTCTTGAAGATCAGGGCATCCAGACCCAGCGTTCAATCGAGGTCGTGGATTGGTCCGACGAAGAGGGTGCGCGCTTCAACACCTCGATGATCGGTTCTTTCGCCTTTACAGGAGAGCTCGGCATCGAAGATATCTATGCTAAGACGGATGCGGCTGGAAAACGGTTCGTTGATGAGCTTGAGCGGATTGGCTATCGCGGTGATGCGCCGGTGGGTGGTCGTCCAGTTGATTCCTGCATCGAGTTGCATATCGAACAGGGGCCCGAGCTCGACGAAGAAGGGCTGGACATCGGCCTGGTGACTGGAAGCTACAGCGTGCGGGGTTTCCGYCTKGCATTCGAGGGCGAGACCTCTCACGTGGGACCGACKCCGATGGACCGKCGCCGGAACGCGCTCGCCGCGGCYGGTTACATGATCGCCGCGRCAAACGATATCGGTCTCAAACACGCGCCGSAGGGYGGYAAGACCACCTGTGCRCGGATYGATGTATGGCCAAACCTCTATGGSATCGTTCCGAGCAAGGCGGAACTGTCCATYGAYTAYCGCCATCCCGAAGAAGAAAAAGTCGARGTCATGCGYCGGGARTTGGAGGMGGCGTTGGACTACGCGACCGATCGGGCTCGKGTTACYGCRAAGACGATYGCGACCTGGCGCTTCGGCGACAACGMCTTCGATGCCGARATGGTCGATGAAATGCGCAAACTGGCTCCACGGATCACTTCGCGGACCAAGGAAATGCTGAGCCAAGCCGGGCACGACGCCTACACCCTTGCGGGCATCGCGCCTACGGTGATGATCTTCACGCCTTGCAAGGGTGGGATCACCCACAATACGGCCGAGGATATCGATTTTGACCGCACCATCCCAGGTGTCGAGCTGTTGTTGAATCTGGTCGTCAGCCGCGCAAACCGTTCGGTTTGACGGCTGGGATTAGCAGTGTGTTCCTTGGACCCGCATCAGCAAGCGTTTCGGAGAAATCCGAGGTGCAAGGCCCTGTCCTGATACTGTCTTTCTGGAGTTGCTCAAGAAAACGCATCGTCCCAGCTAGTTCCACACGGTTACACTGGTTAGATCGGCTTAGATGAGTGTGCAGTGAAAACGCTGTCGGCGGGGTATTGTCATGTATGGACGCCTCCGGTGTTGCAAGGGAAAAACTGACTTGAAACGGCGGCAGAGCTTGCAGTCATGTATCCGGCCTTTTCGCTGCGGTACGCTGACCGCTGGCCCTGATGGAATCCGGAAGATCGGCGCCCAGTCACGTTAACGAGCTTGATGCTCGGACAATGCCTCGGGTTTGGCCGATCTCGGGTTGAACCCTGTTTCGCCATCAAATCGTCGTTACCCTCGCAAGTTGGCGCCTGCTTATCCTATCTGGTTAGGCGGGCGTCGGTTGGTAGATACGCTCGTAGCGGAGCAGTGCCCAGGCGACGCGGGCTGTCTTATTGGCCATGGCGACCAGCACGACGTTCGTCGGCCGCCGCGCCAGGAGTTGGTCGGTCCAGCCGGGGTGTGTGCCCGGCTTCGCGCGGCGCCAACGCAGCACGGTTCGCGCGCCATGCACGAGCAAGCGCCTGATGTAGCCATCCCCGCGCTTCGATATCCGCCCCAGCCTGTCCTTGCCGCCACTCGAGTGTTGCCGGGGCACCAGACCGAGCCAGGCCGAGAACTGTCGGCCCGAGCGGAACCGCGCGCCGTCTCCGATCGTCGCGACCAGCGCCGTCGCGGTGATGACACCGACGCCGGGGATCGTCGCAAGACGGAGGCTCGCCTGGTTGGAACGGTGCCATGCCAAAAGCGTCGCTTCCAGCGACTTGATCCTGGCCTGAGCGGAACGCAGCTGCTCAATCAGCATACCGAGCGCCTCGCGCGCCAGAGGGGGCAGTCGAGCATCGTCCGGGTCTTCGATGATCGCGATAAGCTCTTCCACCCTCGACGCCCCTTGAGCGACGATCAGCCCGAGCTCGGCACAATGTCCACGAAGCGCATTGATCACCATGGTGCGTTGACGGACCAGCAGCTCACGGGCCCGGTGCAGCATCAGAACCGATTGTTGCTCGGCGCTTTTGGCCGGCGCAAACCGCATGGTCGGGCGCGTCACCGCCTCGCAGATCGCTTCCGCATCCGCTGCGTCGTTCTTGTTCGTCTTGACGAAGGGGCGCACATACTGAGGCGGGATCAGCCGAACTTCATGGCCCAGCGCTTGTATCTCACGCGCCCAGTAATGTGCACTGGCGCAGGCTTCCATGCCGACAAGACAGGATGGCAATCCAGCGAAGAACGCCAGCACCTTGCCGCGTCGCAGCTTCCGGCGTAGCACCGGTCGCCCCTCACTATCAGCCCCGTGAACCTGGAACACCGTCTTTGCCAAATCAAACCCGATTGTCGTAATATCCATTGTGGACGTTCCCTCTGTCTGGAGTTCAAAGCAAACTCCATTCTGGCGCACATGACGCCGAAAAGGGGGCGTCCATACCATCAGAATAACTGGGCGTGAGTTGGCTGATCAGAAGCGGTCACGACTCTCACGCGGCGAGTTGACGCCACTCGGCCAGGGCGGCGGAGCGGTTTTGCTTAAACCGAGGTCGCCCATCTGCCGGCCGAGCGGCGGCGCGCTTGGCACTACTACAGTCTGTTTCCCAACGCCGCCTTCGACGTCTACCCCGACACCAACGACTTCTTCCAGATGATCCCGGTCGCGCCGGGCCGCTGCCGGCTGCGCGGCCGCGCCTATGGCGTGCCCGATGCACGGCGCGAGATGCGCGCGGCGCGCTATCTCAGCGGCCGCATCAACCGTTTAGTCGGCCAAGAGGACGTGGCGCTTGTTGCGGGCGTCCAGGCGGGGCTCGCGTCGCGTTCCTATGACGTCGGGCTGCTGTCGGACAAGGAGCAGCGCATCCGCGAGTTCCACAGCCTGATCCGCGCGCTGATCCCGGTGTCGCGCAGCCCGACGGCGCCCGAGCCCGGCAGTGTCGCGCGGCGCAACCGCGAGATGGCGGCGGGGTGACGTGCGGCCCGGTATAGCGATCTTTGAACCAACACGAACGAATCGGGGAAGGATTGCGTCATGCAGCAGAACGTCACGGTCGTCGATCACCCGCTGGTCCAGCACAAACTCACCCTGATGCGGCGCAAGGAGACGCCGACCGCCGAGTTCCGCCAGTTGGCGCGCGAGACCAGCTTGTTGCTCGCCTACGAGGTGACCCGTGACCTGCCGATGACCGAAAAGGACATCGAAACGCCGATCACCAAGATGCGGGCGCCGGCGCTCGCCGGCAAGAAGCTCTGCCTGATCTCGATCCTGCGCGCCGGCAACGGCATCCTCGAAGGCATGCTCGATCTGATGCCGTCGGCGCGCGTCGGCCATGTCGGGCTCTATCGCGACCCCGAGACGCTGCGCCCGGTTCAGTATTATTTCAAGGTGCCTGGCGGGCTCGACGAGCGCGTCGTCATCGTCGTCGACCCGATGCTCGCGACCGGCAATTCGGCGGTCGCCGCGGTCCAACTGATCAAGGATGCCGGCGCCAGGACGATCAAGTTCGTCTGCCTGTTGTCGGCGCCCGAGGGCATCGCTACCTTCGGTGCGGCGCACCCCGACGTGCCGATCATCACCGCCGCGATCGACGAGTGCCTGAACGACCATGGCTATATCGTGCCCGGCCTGGGCGACGCCGGCGACCGGATCTACGGCACCAAGTAGGCGCGACGCGCCCTGCCGAGAGCATAATGCGATCGATCTGACTCAGTCAGAATCTGCCAGCCCGCGACTGCGGGCCGCCGACCGTTCGGCCAAACCTTGTGGGATTAAGAATGGCCTTGTGGGATTAAGATTGGCATGCGCGGCGATTGAGCGCAGGTCAGCTTTGCGCGAGCCAAAGATGGCCGCACTAAAAAAGCATCAGCCGGGTCGCGTGGCGCCGTCCTTGGTCAGAAGCGCGTCGTAGAGGTCGGGGCGTCGGTCGCGGAAGAACGACCACTCGTCCCGGTGGCGGCGAATGCCGGCCAGGTCGAGCGTCGCGACGAACACGCCGGCTTCGTCGCGGCCCGCCTCGACGCGCTTCTCGCCCGTCTGGTCGGCGACGAACGACGAACCGTAGAAGTTTATCGCGCCGCCGTTCGCGGTCTCGCGCCCGATGCGGTTCGAGGCCACCACGGCGACCGAATTGGCCGCCGCGTGGCCCTGCATGACGCGCTGCCAAGCGCCCGAACTCGCGCCATCGGGGTCCGATGGGTCGTTGCCGATCGCGGTCGGGTAGAACAGGATGTCGGCGCCCTGTAACGCCATGCAACGCGCGGCCTCGGGGAACCACTGGTCCCAGCAGATCGCCACGCCGATCGTCGCATGGCGCGTCCGCCAAACCCGGAAACCGGTATCGCCCGGCGTGAAGTAGTACTTCTCCTGGTAGCGCGGCGCATGCGGGATGTGCGATTTGCGGTAGACGCCGAGCTGGGCGCCGTCGGCGTCGATGACCATCAGCGAATTATAGGTCGCGTTGTTGGCGCGCTCGAAGAAGCTCACCGGCAGCACGACSWSSAGTTCGGCGGCCAGGGCGTTGTCGCGGATGCAACTGCCGCAGTACATCCCGGCGGGCCCGGCGGAGAATGCAAGAATCCTCATGTTGCCTGTGGGACCAGCGCGCTCTGGAAGGCGCGGCGGCCGTTGCCAGTAAGAAGCTCGTAGCCCCCCTTGGCGCTGAGGCCGTGGAAGCTGATTCCGGGCTCGGCCAGGAAATAGGCGTGGCTGTCGCCGTTGGGATTGTTGCCCCACCCGACAATGGAACCATCGGTCTTCAGTGCCAGGCTGAACACACCCCCTGCGGAAACAGCGGCGAAACTGTTGCCCGGCGGAACATCACTTTGGCCCCAGGAGTTGCCGCCCCACGCGACGATGGACCCGTCCTTCTTAAGCCCCAAACTGTGATCGCTGCCTGCAGAAAGGGGGGGCCGTCAAGCTTGCCGCCCCCAACAATTTGTGTGAGGAGATCTTGCGCATCACCGGTGTCGGCGAGAAATCTGAAGTGTACGACGATGCCGTGGCCGCACCCATCATCAACTTCA
>LKGT01012335.1_pt1 | contig 10055 bp, 12 predicted proteins | sample 503861 | NCBI WGS metagenome assembly LKGT01 (sample SAMN04113194, study PRJNA297058) | marine sediment metagenome | biome: marine benthic biome; feature: marine benthic feature; material: marine sediment; isolation source: sediment sample collected at the water-sediment interface from the South......
AGGGCACCGGACTCGGACTCTCCATCGTGCGCCACATCGCCAACACTCTGGTACTGCTCGGACTTATCGGTACCGTGCTTGGCTTTATCATCGCACTGTCTGGTGTCGATGCAGAGCGTGCCTCAGACGTCAATGCGATCAGCCCGATGATCTCTACTTTGATAAGTGGCATGTCGACGGCGCTTTACACAACGTTGGTGGGCGCCATCCTGAACGTATGGCTCATGGCCAACCATCAGATGTTGACAGGCGGTACGGTTAAACTTATGGCGTCGTTAATGGAGTCGGCGGAGACGCATGCGCGAGATTGATTTCTTTGATGACGAGAGCGGCGCTACCGTATTTCGCGACGTCATCTTGTTAGCCCTGGCTGGATTTGTCATGCTGGTGCTGCTGTTACTACCTCATCTAAATCCTCGAGCGACCCCACAAGATCCCACCCCTAGGCCGGGCAACGTAATGGTCGAACTTCGTTGGCCGGATGAGTTGAATGTCGACGTTGACCTCTGGGTGCAAGCGCCCGGCGATGTACCGGTCGGTTATTCAAATCAGGGTGGTGCTATCTTTAATCTGTTGCGCGATGACCTCGGTCACATTAACGACGCCACCGACCTCAATTATGAATTTTCGTACAGTCGTGGTGTGCCAGCGGGAGAATATACGGTCAATCTTCATCTCTACAGAAATCTGGCGAACGTCTACCCAGTTCCGGCTGTCGTTGCGGTAAGCGTGAAGAATTCACCAATTTTGCCTGCCCAACAAATTCTGTTGACCAAACTTAATCTGTCGCATGAAGATGAAGAACTCACGGCCTTTCGATTCAAGCTTGATGAAGAAGGGCGTCTACTAAGTGGTAGTGTCCACAATCTGCCGCGGCCGTTGCGGGCAGCAGCTAGGCGATGAATTACGTCTTCTATCTATTTGTCATGTCGGTGGGACTGATAACAGCGCTTGCTGCGATCAGCATCTGGTCCCCACGCGCACTTTGGGTGAAAGTCGGCGCACTGACGCTAGTTACGCTGTTTTTGCCTGTTGCTTATGTCAGTTTGATAGAGTTGTTGAGTCGTCCTAAGCCGATCGCTCTTGAATGGGGGCAGCGTGATCTATCTAAGGCGGTGGTGCTACATGCTGACTGGCGGGAAGGTGAGAGCATCTATCTGTGGCTCAGGGTTTCCGGGATTGATGATCCACGAGCGTACGTGCTTCCTTGGGATCAAAAACAGGCTGAACAGCTCTTTGCCGCTCAGCGGGAGGCGGAATCACGGCGGACCGAAGTGCATGTCGAACGTCCCTTTGGTCGTGGCCAGGAGGAGAGTCAGCAACCAGTGTTTTATGCTGTGCCGCAGTCAGCTCCACCACCCAAAGTGAGACCGGTCAACAACACGTTTATCTATCAGCCGTGATGTCACCGTCTGAGCAGCTGCGTACTAAAGAAGTTGTACATAGTCCGCAGGCAACGTATGGCGCGGTGAGCATAGGCTTTGCCGTGTTCCTGCCAGAGTGCCTGGTGGCGTTCAGCGACCATATCCTCCGAAATCTCTAACAGCGTCTTTTTGTGCCAGTTCGCAAAAGACGTTTCCATCACCTGTTTGTAGTTGGCGATCGTGTGGGCCTCGTGTGAACGCGGATGTATAAAGAGTGATATTGTTCAACTACTTGAGAGATAGTCCGCCATTGGGCTGCCCCAAACCGGCTATATTTACATTGCAAGGGCTGTGCCGTGTGGGGCGGGAATTCCAGCCCTGGGCAGGGGGCGTGGGCAACGAGTGGGGTTGGTGCTGGCACCCGTCGCCGGCCGTAGCTGGCAACGCTGCACGGTCCGTTTGGGCCGACTTTCTTGAGCCATAGGACGTGTTCACAACGAATGGATGAGGCTTGTTTTTCTTGTATTTGCTGCCGCCAGACACACCAGTAACTGGAAGGTTGAACCTGTAAGAATGCGCAAGCCTCGATCCATGCGCGGGCTAGAAGAACTCGGTCGTGTGCGACTTAGTCCGAATTTTTACATGCGTGATTTTCTCTATTCTGAAATCGCCAACTTTTACACTATTCCCAACATTCCGGAGTATCCCGATCTCGCCATTGCTACGGGAACACAACTGTGTGAGGAGTTACTTGAGCCATTACAGGCAACCTTTGGGCGTATTGCGGTTCGTTCTGGCTATCGTGCGGCGGCGGTGACTGAGTTCGGCAACAAACGCGGACAGAGCGCGAGCATTGAGACCAATGCCGCTTATCACGTTTGGGATCTACGAGATTCCGAGGGGTGCCTAGGCGCAGCCGCCTGTATCGTGATTCCTTGGTTCGTAGATCGCTACGAGCAGGGGGCTGACTGGCGTGAACTCGCCTGGTGGATTCATGATCATCTATCTCATTCGCACCTTCAATTCTTCCCCAAGCTTTGTGCCTTCAACATTCAATGGCATGAGCGGCCGGCGCGCAGGATCGACAGTTTCATTGCACCCAAAGGCTGCCTCACTAAGCCTGGTATGCCAAATCATGAAGGCAGCCATTCAAAGTGGTACCGGGATTTCCCAACCCTCTCTAAGACCTAGACACTCACGTTCCGAATACACCATGTTAATTCGGCGGCGCGAATGAACCATGGATCTTGTCGACATCTTGATTCGGTTTCGAAACTATCAAGACCATGTCGGTTTCTTATGTCTATTTCTGGTCTGACTGATTCCTCATTAAGCGAAGAATGTCCTTTCTAGTGCCTCTACATCGACACCGAGAAGTTTCTTGATGGCTCGATGGCCTATGTCGGTTACGTGGACATTTCGACTATTCGATTGTTTGCGAAGCCAGCGCTGCTTTACGAACGCGTCTGTCATGGCCTGACCAAGGCTGCCGCCAAGATGTGGCTTGCGTTCGCTCCAGTCGAGGCACTGGCGCGCGAGCAAGCGTCGACGTTTACGAAGCTTGACAAGGTCGATACCGAGATCTTTAAAGAACTGCTCACCGGTAGCAGGGACTAGAAAATCGTTTTCACCACTTAGTTTGATTACATCACGTGCTTGTAGTGCTTCTGTAACCGCGATACCCAAGCAACCCGCCAGGTGGTTGTAGCAAGTTCGAGCGAAACAGACATCGTTTCTTCGTTTGGCGGCGGGCTTGGCCTTTGTATTGGGGGCAATACGGGCGAGTGCTTCGATTGCATCAGCGATATCGGGCGATGCGAGACGATAAAAACGATGTCGGCCCTGCGGTAGGATATTGAGTAAGCCGGCGCCGTCGAGTTTGCTCAGGTGAAAACTAGCCGTTTGTGGCGTCACGCCTGCCCCATGAGCGAGCTCTCTTGCGGTGAACGCGCGGCCGGCTAGGAGGGCGGCCACGATCGCGGCGCGTGTCTCATCTCCGAGCAAGGTGCCAATAATGGCGATATCTTTGGCTGCTGGCATGAAGATCAATATCGATCTGTTATGATAGTTCGATAACAATCGAACTATCTCTGTATGTCAACTGGTGTGCACGTTAGAGGCGCACGTAGGCTTCGGGCGAGGTTGCCACGTCGAGTAAGCGCGATATTCTTCAAGCCCAGCCAAGCGGTGAGGCTATATAGTTCTTGTGCGAGCGCCTGTGCTACGTATTCCCCGTTAACCCCCACTTCGCGGTGGGCGGCTAGAATGCATAGCGTTTGGCTCGATCGATTGACCTTAAGGTCTACACGCGCTACGAGCCGTTCATTAAGGAGAAACGGCAAGACATAATAGCCGTATTTGCGTTTTTCGGCCGGCGTATAGATTTCAAGCCGATAGCGAAAGTCAAATAGCCTTTCTGTGCGTGAGCGTTCCCATATTAATGGGTCAAAGGGAGATACGAGTGCCGACCCAAACACCCGACGCGGTATCCGGGCATGTGGATCAAGATAGGCGCACCCACGCCACCCATCCACTTGTACCGATAAGAGATCTCCATTTTCCACAAGCTCAGCAATGCACTGTTTGGTATTAGTAGTGGGCAGGCGAAAGTAGTCGCGTAGGTCCACCTCAGTTGCAACACCAAGGGCGCGGGCGGCGAGCCGCACCAATTGACGTTGAGCTTCCGATTCAGTCGGTGTGGGAAGTGCGATGATGTCCGCCGGTAACACACGTTCCGTGAGGTCGTAAACTCGCTCGAAATGGCGACGAGTATGAGCGGTGATCTGACCGGACCAAAACAAGTACTCGAGCGCAGTCTTGCCATCGCCCCAACTCCACGAACCACCTGCGCGACCTCGATTGCTGAGTTCCCGGGCACTCAATGGACCCCGTTCTCGAATTTCATCCAAAACTGAATCGACATAACGACGTTGGCCACGTACTGCCCTCACCACATGGCCATAGACACCTTTGAGTTGTCTAGCCCGCGCCATCCGCCAACGCAACAGTGGATGCAGTGCGAGCGGCAGTAAAGAGGCCTCGTGGCCCCAGTACTCGAAAAGTTCACGCCGATGCGGATCGAACGCCTTGGTATCGAATGTCGCGATATTGTAAGCGCCTACGCGTGAGAAAGCGGGTAGGTAGTGCGACCGCACCAGCACGTTAATGGAGTCGATTTGGAGCAGACCCATTTGCTCAATCGCTTTTCGAACTCGCGGCCAGGTGGCTCGAGTCTGCGAGCGAGACTTGCCGAAGCCCTGTGCGGCCAGGGTGATACGGCGCGCCTCAGCCAAACTGATGTGATTTTCCGCCAACTCTCGTACCTCGAATCGACCCGCAAGTTTACGGCTTTTTCCTTGTTACTGCCGACCTCGTAATGCTCGAGACGACAAATTCCAAAACAGCACTGCGCATAGCCCAATAACACAGTGAACGTGGTTTCCGGTGCCAGCCTTCGAGATCAGTAATCATCCATATGCTAGTCAGGTCGGTTAGATTGGTCTTTGCCATCAGGACGTTAGGTTAGTACGCTAGGCCGGTAGGTGGCTTGGTGCGATGGCCAGGTCTTACCTGGCACCCATGCCCGAAATGTGGTATATATTAATGGACTGCACGAGCGCAGTTTATGAATGTAGGTCTTTTCGGAAAATCCCTCCCAAAGGTTCGCCCGTAATCTCCCTTTTGTAATCTGCACGTAAGGTCATTTCCATTAATTTATTTGAGGATCATTAAGTTATGCGTACGGGAACTGTAAAGTGGTTCAGTGAATCCAAAGGATATGGTTTTATCACGCCGGAGGACGGCGGCAAGGACGTTTTTGTCCACCACTCCGCAATTACGGGCACGGGTTTCAAGTCCCTGGTTGAGGGGCAACGTGTTAGCTTTGATGTTAAAGATGGACCGAAGGGTTTACAAGCGGTCGACGTGGCTGCTAGCGGCTAGCGTTCAGCGTCAGGAGATTTGACATGGAAACCCCGCCAACCGGCGGGGTTTCTTTTTTGTGCGCCAGGCATGGCGCGCAGCGCCGTGAATGGCGCTACTTGATCTAACCAAGGAGGTTTGATCTTCCCCCGCGATACCGGACACCGAGTTAAGGATCTTATAATGATTCGAAACGAGGTGTTAGATGAAAGGACAACGCAGGAACCACAGTCAGGAATTCAAGCGAGAAGCGGTAGCATTGGTGGTAGAACAGGGCTATAGCTGTGCGGCCGCGGGACGCAGTTTGGGCATTAATGGCAATATGATTGGGCGCTGGAAGCGGGAGCTGGAAGGCAACGCCGCGGAGGCGTTTCCCGGCAAGGGGAAGCGCACAGCCGAGCAGCAGCGTATTCATGAGCTCGAAACGGAGAACCGTCGTCTGCGGATGGAGAAAGAGATCTTAAAAAAAGCCACGGCCTTCTTTGCCAAGGAAAGCTCATGAGGTATCGATTCATCGATGAGCATAAGAAGGCCTGGCCGGTGAACCTCATGGGGGGTGTGCTAAGCGTATCCAGGAGCGGTTATTACGATTGGACAGGGCGTGGCCCGAGCCGGCACGCGCAGTCGAACAGGGGTCTGGATAGGCGCATACGCGAGATCTTTGCCCGCCACCGGCAATGCTATGGCGCGCCCCGGATTACCGAGGCGTTACACGATGAGGGCATCGAGTGCAGCGAGAACCGCGTTGCCCGAAGAATGCGGGCACTGGGACTGCGGGCGATTCAGGCGAGGAAGTTCAAGGTCACTACCGACTCGAACCACTCAAAGCCGGTAGCACCCGATCTGATCGAGCAGGACTTTAGTGCGCAAGCGCCCAATCAGAAATGGACCAGCGACATCAGCTATATCTGGACCGACGAGGGCTGGTTGTATCTGGCGGTGGTGATGGACCTGTATTCACGAGCTATCGTCGGTTGGTCGATGAACCGACGCATGACGCAACAACTGGTCTGTGATGCACTGACCATGGCATTGTTCCGCCGCCACTTCCCCAAGGGCACGATCATTCACTCTGATCGTGGCAGCCAGTATTGTTCAAAGCGATATCAGCGATTGCTCAAAAATAACGGTCTGCGTTGCAGCATGGGACGCAGAGCCAACTGTTATGACAATGCTGCCATGGAGAGTTTTTTTCACACGCTGAAAGTCGAACTCGTTCACCGAGAACGATACATGACTCGGCGCATGGCAAAATCCAGACTCTTTGAATATATCGAAACGTATTATAATCGGCAGAGAAAACACTCTGCTATCGGACATCGGATACCGATGTTATTTGAGCAGGCAGCTTAACCCCGTGTCCGAAGTCATGGGGGAGGATCATCTTAAGTCTTCGGGCAAAACGGCTTTCCAATTGCAGTGCTGGCCGCCCCACTCCGGCCGCTATGAAAGAATCTCTTTTGTGTGCGCCGGTGTCAAGATCAATGTGGCTCGCAGGAGCAAACCTGCCTGCGTAGCACCTTGTTTTGAAGAAAGAAATCTTAGCGGCGAAGGAGTAGCGATCTACAGGCAAGGCTCCCGGGCGCGATCACGCTTTGACCGCTTCCTGTCCGTGGTGCGTACTACTACGTTAACTAAACCGCCCAATGCTCTGGCAAGACGCCGACATTCGAAAAAACTAGAACGCTGCACAGGTCATTTTATATTTGTGTGGTTGCAGCGTTTCTCCTGATTGCCCCCTGGTCCGCGGCCGATTGTGTCCAAGACGACTCAGATCGGTACCGCGTTCCAAAACCAAGACGGTCGTTCAACCTGAAGTTTGATTACTGGCCGACGAATCTGACGACAATTCAGATTCGGCCCTTCAAACCGAAGCAAATCGCCGAGGAATCCGCGTTCAGCGATTGACCACCAGTAAAATGTAGCGCTGATGGCCATCCTTACCAAGCGCACTCAGGAGTGCGCCCAATCCATCTTGGCTGGATGCGTTATTACTTACTAAGGCCACGAGCCGCCGCGGGTAACAATTTACCGAGCGCCGTTGCGTCTCTGATTGGCCAGGACCGAGGCTCTTCGATATTTCTGCGACTGCGGCCCCATTCTGTGAACTGAGTATAGTTTCTAGTACGTTCATCTTCGTTATCTAAACGCCGAGTGGAAAACACATCGTATACACCCGCCTCCAGGCCCATAACAACAGTTTGGGGACAATTACATGGCCAAAATTACCGCGCGTCAGCGATCACGCCGACACTGACTTACTCGCGCAGCTTGTCTAGCGGGTAATCTGGATAGCGCTTCCTAAATGCTGCGAGACTTACGTCGGCCTCCGTCTGCTTGCCCTGGGCCCGCAATGTAGCGATCTTTGCCAGCCATTCCTCAGGGGTCATCATTTCATTGGCTGCCGAAACCTCATCCAACTTCCGCAATACGCTCGTGCTTCCCAGCGACTTGTTCTCTTTCTTCGGGCGCACCTCTTGCGACTCGATACGTGTAGCAGCACTGCCGGTCGCCGGCGATCGCATACGCTCATCGACACTCTGGGGCGAAGCCATCTCGGGTTCAGCCGGCACCGTTTGTTTCATTTCCCCTGTCTTTTGTGATTGCCGTCTGGTTTTAGTCAAACCCTCGACAGCAGGGATGCTAGCGGCAGGAGCTTCAATCACAACACGACGTTTAGCCTTGGAGGCGGCTTTTTCATCCACGGGTTGGTCAGAACGTAGCCTGTCATCAGCTTCCCGTGCTTTATCGCGAATGAAGGGCGCCTCCTCTTCTAACGCCGAATCCAGCAAAGGTACCGGTGCAGTCTCGGGTAATAATGGCGCATCGGTCTTTTCGAACATGAATGTCACTAGGCCCACCGTTAACACCAACACGGCTGCCAGTGAAACCGGAATGATCCAGTTGTTTGCGAACGGGCTGCGCCCTACCCGCGCCTGAGGATGCACCGCCTGCCTTGCTCGTTCGAGGATACGAGCATCCAGCTCGACTGGCGGTGTCTCTTTCGCAGTCGCTTTGTAGACCCGCGAGAGCGAAGACTCGCTCTGTAGATAGCTCTCGAACGCCTCTCTATCCGGCTGCTTCGGGTTCATCGTCTAATTACCAACTTCATCCTTTATACTCACTCTGAGTTTGGCCACCGCATAGCGCAGACGACTCTTGGCCGTCTCCCGATTTACGCCAGTGACTTCCGCGATCTGTTCAATCGTAAAGCCTGCCTCTTCACGTAACAGGAAAGCCTCTCGCTGCACCGCCGGCAGTTGATCAATCGCCGCTAACAGCTGCTCACCCAAGCGTTTGAATTCGGCCCGCTGTTGTGGTTGTTCACGATCCGACGCTGGCAGTTCGTCGATATCGCTATCACCCTCACCGTCTAGGACGACCACGTTAGAAGTTGAGATCGGGTTGTTGGCACTCTTGCGATAGAAATCGACAACCCGATTGTGCGCCAGCCGAAACAGGTAGGTAGTAAATTTCGCGCGCACCTCATAGCGTTCGCGTGCACGAATCAGGTTGGCCCAAACATCCTGAGACAATTCCTGGGCGTCCTCTGCCTTTCCACATTGTCGCAATAGATAACGATAGAGGGCACCCCGATGCCGCTCATATATGATTTCAAAGGCACCAAAATCGCCATTGCCATACGCGAGCATCAATTCCTCATCGCTCTTTTTGCCGTGCATCTATATTAACGTCAAAAGGACTTGCCGAGGGTCATCGCAACTAATCGCGCGTTTGGGACATCGGTCGCCAGATATGCACGAAAAATAGGTTTTACAGGTCCCCGTCGGGTTCGATTTTGTGGATAGCGGAATCCGCACCCTCATGTTCTTCTTTTTTAGTAAGTCGTATACCGACACCGAACCTGAGCAGGCCATAAATACCGAATCCGCTGACGATCGCAATACCGATACCGCCCAACGTACCCACAATCTGGGACATGAGTGCGACGCCCCCTTGACCACCTACCTGTGGAGAACCAAAGATACCGCAGGCCAGACCGCCCCATGCGCCGCAAAGGCCGTGGAGTGGCCATGCGCCGACAACATCGTCAATCTTCCAATGAAAGCGACAATAATTGAAGGCCACCACAAACATAACGCCGGCCAAACCTCCAACAAACACGCTTGCGATGGGATGGATAACATCGGACCCAGCAGAGATAGCGACTAGACCTGCCAGTCCACCGCTTTGAACCAACCATGGATTATTCTTACTTGCCACCAGCGCACCTAACAAACCGCCCGTGATCGCCATTAGCGAATTCAGCGTTACCATACCGCTTAAACCCGGCGTAAGAACGGTACTCATCATGTTCAAACCAAGCCACACCAGTACCAACATCCACGAACCCAAGACAAAATAGGGCAAACTTGACCGCATCATGGGGCGCGGCTTACCGGACTTACTGAAACGTCCTTCGCGAGGTCCTAGCAACATGATCGCTGCCAATGCCAGCCAACCCCCCATGACATGAACCAATACCGATCCTGAAAAGTCATGGAATTCAGCGCCAAAGCTGGAGCTAAGTAATTGCTGCACGCGCAGATAACCTGACCACACAATAGCTTCGTAGAACGGATAGATGAGACCCACTATCACGAGCGCGGCCATTAGTTGGGGCCAGAAACGGGCGCGTTCCGCGAGCGCGCCGGCAACGATAGCAGGCACCGCCGCCGCGAAGGTCAAGAAAAGAAGGAATTGAAGGACTGGTTCGCCGACGTCGCCAGGCGTCAGGGGTATTGCCGGCCGTCGCTGGTGCCGGAGCCC
>LKGT01004741.1_pt1 | contig 10054 bp, 4 predicted proteins | sample 503861 | NCBI WGS metagenome assembly LKGT01 (sample SAMN04113194, study PRJNA297058) | marine sediment metagenome | biome: marine benthic biome; feature: marine benthic feature; material: marine sediment; isolation source: sediment sample collected at the water-sediment interface from the South... ...
AGAGTCTCCTTCCTCAAACTCAATCTTTAAAGTTCTAGAGGTTTGAGTCGTTGATGTTTCTTCAGGTCTAACTTCGGCTCCATCAATAAAAATTAAAAAGGTATCATCAGTATTATCACTTTTTTTTGCATCAATAGAAATTCTAGCCAAGTCTAGTGTAATTGAACCATCGCTTTCTGAATCAATAATAACAATTAATGCAAAAATTTCAGAATCAATTAACATATTTTTTACAGTACCTCCCCTAATAGTATAGTCTACATCAAAAGTTCCATACGCTCCTGCATCAACTTCGAAAATATTTGTAGTTTCAATTACTGATTGTTTTGAAAAAAATTCGATTGTTGTTTCAATGATTTTACCGCTATAATTTGCTCTTATTGTATACGTTCCATCCTTCTTCCAATTATCTCCAGCAGCTTTTAAGGTAAATGAATAGCTTCCATCTTGAGCAACAATAACTTGACCAATATCTACTAAATTGTTTTCATAAAAAATTTGTAGTGTTATAGGAGTATCTAAAATAATTGCTGTAACATTACCTGATATGACAATTGTATCGCCATCTTCATAAGATTTGTCTGATGTTTTAATAGAAATTAATTCTTCTGTTTGAGCAAATGCTGAAAGAAATGCTATAGAAAAAAATGAAATTACAATCAATGCAATTATTTGATGAGGCACGACAACATACGTAAATTATCGTATATGTCCTTTACTATTTACCAGAACATAAAATAAAAAATGAAAAAAAGATTGAGATTTTAGTACTTTGGAATTATATTCAATCTTGTTTTTGCAGTAACTGCAATAATTGATATGATTGCAACTGCGAGAATTAATGCTGCAATAGTGCCAAACTCTGGTATTGCGAAGGTACCGATTATTTCTATCTCTTCTGTTCCCGCAGGGAACGTTATTGTTACTTCTCTTATTGTGCTTGTAGCCCTTTCTTCAGATTCAGCTTCTTCTCCGTCAATTAGTACAAAGAGTGGATCATTAGTAGAGTCTGTATCTAGATATTTTCTTGGAATGTCTAATGTAATCATTCCATCATCAAAGGCGTTTAATACTAGTACCAGTGATTTGGAATCCGCATGGAAACTTGCACTGGTTACAGTTGCACCTGCAATACTATGAGGAATACATTGACTACCTGCAACGATATCATTTGGACCGCATTCAACCCCAGTTGACGGTGTAATAATTCCACCACCAGTTAGCGTAATTAGAGCTCTGTCAATTATTTCTTGACTTCCATATGTGACTTTGATAGTATAAGTACCGTCATATTTCCACAACTCACCAGCTGTACTTAGTGTGGTTGAAAATGTGCGATCACTTTGCACCTTGATCTGATCTATTTTTACTATGTTGTTAAATGGTGGAGGACCGATTACAACTAACCCAACATCGGTTCCTGGTCTAACAGTATGTACAGTGCCCATAACAGATATCATTGAACCATGATCATATATGGTTCTGTCAGTGGTAACAGAAACTGCTTTTTGTGACAGGATTGATTGCTCTGCCAGCATTCTTGTATCTACATCTAAACAACCTGGACATGGTAAYTGTTGTCCRAAWGCTGGTATGGTTGAKAGTCCTGCAGCTATGACCAGAATGGCAATYGCCACATACGACGTACGTGTTTTCATTGTTTGGCGTTGAGTATAATGTCTATTTATGTATATTTAAAAAATGAAAAAAATTGAAGATCTAGTATTTTGGTATTATGCTTAGTCTGGTCTTGGCAGTTACTGCAATTATTGAAATTATTGCTACTGCAAGAACCAATGCCGCAATAGTGCCAAATTCTGGAACTACGAATGTACCAATTATTTCTATTGTCTCCGCACCGTCTTGGAACGCAATAGTAAGTGTCCTGTCAGTTGCTGTTTTGACTTCTCCAAATTCTACTTCTTCTCCATCAACTAGAACAAAGAATTCATCGTCTGCATTACCTAGTTGGGCATCAATCAATGCTCTTGGGAGTGTTATAGTAAGTTCTCCGTCACTTGTTGTTTTAATTGTAATAATCAATGAATTTGCGTCATCATCAGGATTCACATTAAGAACACTTCCACCTTTTATTGAGTAACTTAGCATAAAGTCAGTACGATCTACTGAAATTGTGGGTCCAGTTGGTTTTGGTGGTGCAACTCCTGAACTACTAAATTCAAAGGTTGCTTCTGCAGTTCTAGATTCGCTACCATATAGGACTTTAATGGTATATGTACCGCTAGCTTTCCAAAGTGGTCCCCCAGAAGTTACTTCAACGCTGAATTTCTTATCTGGTCCTACCCCAAATTGTTGGAGAGCAACTTGGTTTCCAAATTTGGGTTCAAAGACTTGTAAAGATATTTGATAACCTGATAATAGGTCTCTAACTTCTCCTGAAATAACAATTGTTTCTCCGTTAACATATGACTCTTTGTCAGTTGTCACAGCTATCGGTTCTACAATTTGTCCAAAAGCAGGTACTCCGCTCATGCCTGCAACTAAAATTGCAAACAATGCGAAAACTTTCAAATGAGTACTCATCGAGAATAACGCCTAACYAWTACTATTTAACTTTACKSARAAAATTCTTGACTAAAACAACAATATTGGCTTGCATTTTCAGATTAGATATATATTAACCTCTCGGTGGTTTTTTGACAGTTTGTGTGTTCTATTGATTATTACAGCTAATGTAATTAAACGAGGTTTTGTTTTTGGCAACTAAGAAGATCCCTGTTTTAGTCCCAGAGCATGTTTATGTCCCAAAACATGAAATCATAAATAAAAAACAAGCCGAAGATGTTTTAAAACAATTTAATTGCAAACCCACTGAATTGCCTTTGATATTTGTAACCGATCCCGCAATTATGGGACTTGGTGTCAAACCTGGCGATATGATAAAAATTACAAGAAAAAGTGCAACAGCTGGGCAAAGCAACTATTATCGATATGTGGTAGAAGTCTAATGTCACATCAATCAAATAAACGCTGGCCGATTATTCAGGATATTTTAAAAAGAGAAGGTATAGCTAGACAACATCTTAATTCTTTTGATGAATTTTTGGAACGAGGACTTCAAAGTATTATCAATGAAGTCGCTCAAATTGAAATAGAAAATGCAGAATATCCTTACAAAATTCAATTAGGTAAAATCAAACTTCAACAACCTCGTATGATGGAACTTGATGGTTCTATTACACACATTACTCCAGCTGAAGCTAGATTACGAAATGTATCATATTCAGCACCAGTTATGATGGAATCTAGTGTTGTTGAAGATGGAAAAATTTTAGAATCACGATTTGTGCACATAGGCGATATTCCTGTAATGATTAGATCAAATGCTTGTATATTGCACAACTTTTCTACACAAAAGCTTGTAGAACATGGCGAGGATCCTAATGATCCAGGAGGATATTTTATTATTAATGGTTCTGAAAGAGTAATCGTAGGTCTTGAAGATCTTTCTTACAATAAAATAATTGTAGACAAAGAAACTGTTGGAGGTAACATTGTATTCAAAGCCAAAGTTTATTCATCAATAGTTGGCTACCGTGCAAAATTAGAACTAATGATGAAAAATGATGGGCTAATTGTTGCAAGAATTCCTGGTTCTCCTGTAGATATTCCAGTAGTTACTTTAATGCGAGCGCTAGGTTTAGAATCTGATAAAGAAATTGCAGCTGCAGTTTCTCTTGTTAGTGATGTTCAAGATGAACTTGAAGGTTCATTTGAAAAGGCTGGTGATGTTCCAACCTCAAAAGATGCAATTGTTTACATTAGTAAAAGAATTGCTCCTGGAATGTTAGAAGAATTCCAAATAAAAAGAGCGGAGACTTTACTTGATTGGGGATTATTACCGCATTTGGGAAAACACCCAGAAAATAGAAAAGAAAAAGCTCAATTTTTAGGAGAAGCTGCATGTAAACTACTCGAGCTAAAACTGGGATGGATTTATCCAGATGATAAAGATCATTATGGAAACAAAGTCATCAAATTTGCAGGTCAGATGTTAGCTGATTTGTTAAGGACTGCTTTTAGAAACTTGGTTCGCGATATGAAATATCAACTCGAGAGGTCCGGACAAAAACGTGGTATAAACGCAGTTGCTGCAGCCATACGACCAGGAATTGTTACTGACAAACTCAATAATGCAATTGCAACTGGTAATTGGGGAAGAGGACGGGTAGGTGTTACACAATTACTTGATAGAACTAATTATCTTTCTACAATTAGTCATTTAAGAAGAGTTCAATCTCCACTTAGCAGAACTCAACCAAACTTCGAAGCAAGGGATTTACATGCAACCCACTTTGGAAGAATTTGTCCAAGCGAAACTCCCGAAGGTTCCAATTGTGGATTGGTCAAAAACTTGGCCTTGTCTGCAATCATTTCTGTACACATTCCTTCTGAAGAAATTATAGAGAAAATTTATGATTTAGGTACTGTTCATTTTTCAGATGCCAAAGATGATCTAAAGAAAATCGGAACTAGAATTTTTGTTGATGGAAAATTAATTGGATATTTTAGAGATGGTCAAAAATTAGTGGAATCTCTTCGTGAATTACGTAGAAATGCAAAGATTCATCCACACGTTGGAATATCTTTACATCAATCTGAAATCGAGGGATCTACAAAGAGAATTTATGTAAATTGTAATGCAGGTCGAGTTTTGAGGCCTCTAATAATCATTAAAGACAACAAATCACTTATTACACAAGAACTAATTGGAAAAATTTCAAAAAAACTCATTTCCTGGAATGATTTGCTGAGAATGGGAGTAATGGAACTCATTGATGCTAACGAAGAAGAAAATTGCTACATTGCCTTAGATGAAAAGGATACAAAAAAGCATACTCATATGGAAATATTTCCATCTGCGATTCTTGGTGCTGGGGCATCTATAATTCCATATCCTGAACATAATCAATCTCCTAGAAATACTTACCAGTCAGCTATGGCAAAACAAAGTCTTGGATTTTCCACMCCAATGATGAAYACTAGTACYTATGTTAGRCAACACTTYATGCTKTATCCACAAACYCCAATAGTTACAACAAAAGCWATGGGRTTGYTWGGYCTWGAAGATAGACCKGCWGGACAAAATTGYGTWGTTGCAGTTTTACCTTTTGATGGWTAYAACATTGAAGATGCSATTGTYTTGAGTAARGCATCAGTAGACAGAGGATTAGSAAGAACWTTCTTTTWCAGAATMTAYGAYGCWGAATCAAARCAATATCCAGGMGGAATGCGTGATAATTTTGARATTCCAAAYGCTGAAGMWAACATYAGAGGWTACAAAGGAGAAAARGCMTAYCGTYTACTTGAAGAAGATGGWGTWGTAGCAWCWGAATCMACTGTTCTTGGAGGWGACATMYTRATTGGAAAGACTAGTCCWCCTCGATTTATGGAAGARTAYAGAGARTTTGARGTWAARGGYCCTTAYMGACGWGATACRTCWATTGGTGTAAGRCCWTCWGAAACWGGWGTTGTMGAYACYGTTGTSATGACMCAATCMAAYGAGGGWGGSAARATGTACAAAATTMGAGTAMGWGATATGAGAATWCCTGAAATTGGMGAYAAATTTGCWTCAAGACAYGGACARAAAGGWATWCTWGGWATTTTAGCAAAAAATGAAGATTTACCWTACACWGCWGAWGGAATTTCTCCTGATGTTCTAATYAATCCWCATGCTTTCCCATCAAGAATGACWGTYGGRATGTTTATGGAATCAATTACWGGMAAGGCWGCWGCATTACGTGGKKCRAAATTCGATGSTTCAGCTTTTGTTGGRGAAAAARTGGAYGAAGTAAARRARGTAATGGAYGCTRCYGGCTTCAAGTATTCAGGWAAAGAAATAATGTATGAYGGWAGAACTGGAAAACCATTTCCAGTTGARGTMTTCATTGGYGTAGTCTATTATCAAAAATTACAYCATATGGTWGCWGATAARATTCAYGCAAGAGCTCGTGGYCAAGTWCAAATGTTAACYAAACAACCAACTGAAGGWAGRGCTCGTGGAGGWGGAYTAAGATTTGGAGAAATGGARCGWGAYTGYTTRATWGCTTATGGSGCATCWATGATTCTMAAAGAYAGATTGTTAGATGAATCWGACAAGTCTGATATTTWCRTTTGTGAACGWTGTGGMTTRGTTGCATACCATGATGTTAAACARAGAAAATATGTWTGCAGAGTTTGTGGTGATAAAGCYAAAGTATCYTCWGTTTCAGTYGCTTATGCATTCAAATTACTWYTWCAAGARATGCAAAGTCTTAACATTGCWCCACGWCTWWTRATMAAGGAGAARGTATAATGTCACTTCAAACYATAAARTCMRTTGATRGTATYAGATTTTCWGTTTGGTCTCCMAMYGAAATYAGAAARTAYTCAGTAKCMGARATTACYGCTCCWGAAACATAYGATGAAGATGGYATGKCAGTTCAAGGKGGATTRATGGATGGWAGACTAGGAACTTTAGAACCGGGTCAGAAATGTCTGACTTGTGGAAACACTGCTGCTAGATGTCCAGGTCACTTTGGTCACATTGAATTAGCAGAACCAGTATTACATATTGCGTTTATCGATAATATCTACAAACTTTTGTCGTCAACTTGCCGATCTTGTTCAAGACTCAAAGTTCCACAAGAAACTCTAGATGAATTTCGTAAAATTAGAAAACGAGAAGCAGCCTATACAGTCATTTCACAAAAGAGAATTCCGGAGCAAATTTTAGAAAAAGCTAAAAAAGCAAAAGAATGTCCACATTGTGGGAAAACCCAATACGAGCTGATATTTACCAAACCTACTATTTTTATCGAAAAAACAGACATTGGAGAACATCGATTACTTCCCATTACAATAAGAGAAAGATTTTCGCAAATAATTGATGATGATCTTCGACTTTTAGGTTATGACCCAGCTACCGCAAGACCAGAATGGTTCATTTTGCAAGCATTTCCTGTGCCTCCAGTTACTGTAAGACCATCAATTATTTTAGAAACTGGAATTAGGTCAGAAGATGATTTAACTCATAAAATGGTAGATATCATTCGAGTTAATCAAAGATTAAAGGAAAGTAAGGAGGCTGGCACTCCACCATTAATTGTTCAAGACCTTGTTGACTTGTTACAATATCATACCACCACATATTTTGATAATGAGGTATCTGGGATTCCACAAGCTCACCACCGCTCAGGAAGACCCTTGAAAACTCTAACTCAGAGATTGAAAGGAAAAGAAGGCCGATTCAGAGGTTCTCTTTCAGGAAAACGAGTTGACTTTTCAAGCAGAACAGTAATTTCTCCTGACCCAAATCTCGACTTGTCTGAAGTTGGAGTTCCAGAAACTGTTGCAATGAAACTTACCATCCCAGAAATTGTGACTGAATGGAATATTGAAAGACTGAAAAAATTAGTGATCAACGGACCAAGCAAGTATCCAGGAGTGAATTACATTGTTCGTCCAGATGGAGTAAAAATTAGATTAGATTTTGTTGAAGATAGATCTGTTATATCTGACAGTCTGGAGAATGGATATCTGATCGAAAGACATCTTTTAGATGGTGATATTGTCATGTTCAACAGACAACCTTCCCTACACCAAATGTCTATTATGGCCCATTACGTTCGTGTTTTACCGGGCAAAACATTCCGCCTCCATCCATCTGTATGCCCCCCATACAATGCAGATTTTGATGGTGATGAAATGAACTTACATGTTCCTCAAAGTGAAGAAGCAAGGTCTGAAGCAATTTTACTTATGCGTGTTCAGGACCAACTTATTTCGCCTCGTTATGGTGGACCAATTATTGGTGGTCTTCGTGATTTTATCACTGGTGCTTATCTTCTCACCAAAGATGGTTCGACTCTAACTAAACAAGAATTCTGTAATTATGCTATGTTGGGTGATTATGAAGGAAGTTTGCCTGAACCGGCTACAAAAGGAAAGGATGGACCATTATACACTGGAAAACAACTATTTTCTCTCTTTCTACCTAATGACTTCAATTATGTTATGACTTCAAAATGGTCAAAAGGAACTAAAGGAAAACCAAAAGATGTTGTAATAAAAAATGGCCAATTACTTAGTGGTGTAATCGACAAATCATCAATTGGCGCAGAAGAGCCTGAAAGTGTTTTGCATAGAATTGCAAAAGATTACGGAAATGCGAAAGCAAAAAAATTCCTAAACTCAATTTTGATCATTGTGAAACAATTCATTACACATTATGGATTCAGCTATGGTTATTCAGATCTTGAATTATCTGATAAAGTAAGGGAGACTATTCTATCAGATATCAAAGGAAGCTACGACAAAGTTTTTGATTTTATTTCTCAAGCAAAAAAAGGAACCCTCAAACTTACAAGAGGATTATCTGCTGCAGAAGCTTTAGAAGCTTACATTGTTAATGAATTATCAAAGGCAAGAGATGTAGCAGGTAGTACAGCAGATCAATCATTTGATGAAACCAATTCTGGGAGAATAATGGCAACAACAGGTGCTAGAGGTTCATCTCTAAATATTGGACAAATGGCAGGTGCTTTAGGTCAACAGTCAAGACGAGGAAAAAGATTGCTTACTGGATATAGCAATAGATCTCTTCCTCACTTTAAAGAACATGATAACAACCCTGATGCTCACGGATTTGTAAAATCAAATTACAGAGATGGTTTGTCAACTTTAGAATTTTTCTTCCATGCAATGGGTGGAAGAGAAGGACTAGTCGACACTGCAGTTAGAACACAACAAAGCGGTTACATGCAACGTCGACTCATTAACGCATTAGAACATATTAGATTAGAATATGATGGAACAGTAAGAGACCCACACGGACATATTATCCAATTTATGTACGGTGAGGATGGAATTGATGTAGCTAAAAGTGATCATGGTGAAGCATTTAACATCAATAGATTAGTCGAATCCCAAACTATCATTGATACAGGAAAAAAGGCCTCCAAAGAAGAAGTTAGTCAACTTGCTAAAAAATTCACCAAAACTTTCAATCTAAGACTAAGGAATCTTGTTACCAAAGCATTAGAAGATGCCAAGTTAAGTAAGGATGGTATTGAAAAGGTATGCAAGAAAGGTCTTGATCTCTACAACAAAACCAAAGTAGAACCTGGACAAGCTGTAGGAATCGTTACTGCTCAATCAATTGGTGAGCCAGGAACTCAGATGACTCTAAGAACATTCCACTTTGCCGGAATCAGAGAAAGAAACGTAACCTTGGGTCTTCCAAGGCTTATTGAACTTGTTGATGCAAGAAAAAATCCTGTTACACCTACTATGGACATTTATCTAGACAAAGAATCAAAAACATCCAGAGAAAAAGCCATTGAAACTGCACGCAATATTCTACAAACCAAAGTAAGTGCCCTGATTTCTGAAACAGAAACTGATTATTCCACAGAAATTAAACTACATCTGAGCCGCAATAGATTGAAAGAAAGAGGATGCAGTGTTGATGATGTAATGGCTGCTCTAGAATCAAACAAAAAATTCAAGAATGAATCGATTGGTGACACAGTGGTCCTAAAACTAGTAGATGAATCTGATGCACCAACTGTAATTACTATTCGAAACAAAGTACTCAATACTACTGTAAGAGGAGTACCTGATATTGCTAGAGTTACTTTGGTTCAAAAAGATGATGAATGGGTAATTCAAACTACTGGTTCCAATCTTGCTAAAGTTTTAGAAGTTGGAGGAATTGACAAGAAAAATGTGCGAACAAATAATGTCTTTGAAATAGCAAGCACTTTGGGCATTGAAGCAGCAAGAAACGCTTTGATAAATGAGCTCCTTTCAACTCTTGAAGATCAGGGTCTAGAAGTTGACGTGAGATACATTATGTTAGTATCTGATCTAATGTGCTCCCGAGGATACATGCAACAGATAGGAAGACACGGCATTGCTGGCACAAAAGATAGTGTTTTGGCAAGAGCAGCATTTGAAATTACAGTTCCCACAATCGCACATGCAGCCCTTGGAGGCGAGGTGGAACGATTGAAGGGAGTTACAGAAAACGTTATTGTTGGATGCAACATCC
>LKGT01000682.1_pt1 | contig 10050 bp, 9 predicted proteins | sample 503861 | NCBI WGS metagenome assembly LKGT01 (sample SAMN04113194, study PRJNA297058) | marine sediment metagenome | biome: marine benthic biome; feature: marine benthic feature; material: marine sediment; isolation source: sediment sample collected at the water-sediment interface from the South... ...
AGGGAAGCCGCGGTGAGGGTATAGAACGCGGGGTAGCTCCAGTCGCCGTCCTTGTTCCGCGACAGCATCACGCCGTTGCCGCCCGAGCCGCCGATGAGGAACCCGGCCTTGAGCAGGCTCGGGATGATGAGCACCCCCTTGGACTTCTTGATCCAGTCACGCAGGTTCGGGAAATCGCGATGGGCAAGCAGCTTCTCGGCCGTCAGCCGGGATTTGACGATCAGTTCCTCGGTCTCGGATGCGGCCAAAGCCTGCGCCGTTATGCCGGAGGAAAGCCCCGCAATGACGATGAAGGCGAGGAAATGTCTAACCAGGTTTCGCATGATTCAGTCTCCTGACGGCAAAGATGGGCATAGTTTTCAGAACTCGATGCCGGGCTGGGCCTTGACGCCGGACCGGAACGGGTGCTTGAGGAGCTTCATCTCCGTCACCAGATCGGCGAGCTCGATCAACTCCGGGCGCGCGTTTCTCCCGGTGATCACGACATGGGTCCGCGAGGGCTTGTGTTTAAGCGCATCCAAAACTTCCCCGAGCGGCAGGTAGTCGTAGCGCAGGACGATGTTGAGCTCATCCAGGATCACCATGTCGTAGGCCTGATCGGCGATCATCTCCTTGGCGGTCTCCCACGCGTTCCTAGCCGCTTTTATGTCGCGCGCCCGGTCCTGGGTCTCCCAGGTGAAGCCTTCGCCCATGGTGCGGATCACCACCTGATCGGGGAAGGCGGCAARGGCATGGCRTTCGCCGGTCTCCCACTTGCCCTTGACGAACTGCACGACGCCGAYCYTCATGCCGTTGCCGATGGCCCGCATGGCGAGGCCGAAGGCGGCGGTCGTCTTTCCCTTGCCSGTCCCGGTGTGGACGATGAGAAGGCCYTTCTCGATCGTCTTGGTGGCSAGGATCCTGTCGCGYACCTCCTTGCGCYTGCGCGCYTTCTCGTTGGCCCGGCGGTTGRTCTCCGCTTCGCTCRRYGSTTCCGGTTTCGCCGTGCTCATGGTCTYTCCCTTTCCTCYCCYKCGGCCAGKGCGCTRAGCACCTCATGSGCGATATTGGCGCGYGGGCGCCACAGCCCCCKSTCYTGCGCCTCCARCAGCCGGGCGCYGATKTCGGCCAGCGCCGCCGGGTTGTTGTCKKCGAGGAAGGCGCGCACCTTGTCGTCCTGGATRTAGGCGTCGAAGACGGCGTCGAAATGATGGTCCTTGACGGCCTTCGCCGTCGCCGCGAAGGCGAAGAGATAATCGACCGTCGCCGCCATCTCGAARGCGCCYTTGTAGCCGTGGCGCATGACGCCGCCGATCCATTTGGGGTTGACCACCCGGGCCCGGACGACGCGCGCGATCTCCTCCGTTAGCGTGCGGATCTTYGGGTTTTCGGGGCGCGAATGGTCGTTGTGATAGACSGCGGGCGCTTTGCCCGATGTTTCCTTGACGGCGACGGCGAGCCCGCCCTCGAACTGATAGTAATCGTCGCTGTCGAGAAGATCGTGCTCGCGGTTGTCCTGGTTCTGCACCACCGCCTCGATGCGCGAAAGACGCGAACGGAAGAGATCGTGGGCCGTTTCGCCGCCCGCCCCGGCGCCATAGGCATAGCCGCCCCAGGCGAGGTAGGCTTGGGCGAGGTCGGATTCACTTTCCCAGCCGCGTTCGTCGATCAGGGCCTGCAGTCCGGCGCCGTAGGCGCCTGGCATCGAGCCGAACACGCGGTATCCCGCCCGGCGCTGGGCCTCGAATGGTGAGAGCCCCTGGTCTTGGAATTTAGGCGGAATCGAACAGATCGATCAGCGCCGGGAACGCGTCGCGGAAGAAACCCGAAATCCTGAGCGTCACATCGACGCGCGGGCGGCCGATGACGGAAAGCGGCAGGATCTCGAACCCGGTGACGCGCCGCGATGCCGTGTCCCAACAGGGCCGCGCGCCCAAGAGCGCAAGGGCCTGGGCGATGTCATCGCCGCCGGTTCGCATGTTCGACGTGCCCCAGGCCGAAAGGGCCATGGCGCTGGGGTAACGGCCATGCTCCTGGGCGTAGCGTTCGACCAGAAGGCCGGCCGATTTCCAGCCGAGATGCCAGGCCGCCGGCGTCGGCACGGTGCGGGTGTCGACGGAATAGAAATTCCGCCCGGTCGGCAGCACATCGGGCCTGCCGCGCGTCGGCGCGCCGGACGGGCCGGGCACGACGAAGCGCCCGTCGAGGCCCGAGAGCAGCCCTTCGATCTCGCTCCTGCCGCAGGCCTCGACCGCCGGACGGATGCCGTTTTCGATGGCGCCGAGCACCGCCCGGGTGCGCCGCCAGGATTTGGGCGCCGCCTTGGTCCCGTCGATCAGCGATTTGGCCAACGCCTCGAGCCGCTCGATCCCATCGCCATAGGTGCGCAAGGGGTCATCGGCGCCGTTAAGCGCGTCGTTCAGCGCCGCCGGCGCCGGGCCCGTGAATTTGCCGGCCATCTCGACATCCAGGGGATCGAAGTCGAGCCCGAGGTCGAGGCCAAGGGCGCGGAGCAGCGATTCGCCCCCATCGGCTTCGCCGTCCCCGGTCCGCTTCATCTCCCCGTTCCCGGTTCCGACTCCACGGGCGATCCTGGTCAACGCCACCAGCAGATCGGTCAGCCGTTCGCCGTCGGGCGATTGGCCGAAGATGTGCAGGCCGTCTCGGATCTGCATTTCCTTGAGCTCACAAAGGTAGTTGTCGAGCTTGGAGAGGGCGGTGTCCTCGGCCTCGTCCTTGGCGATGCCGCAGTCCGTATCGAGGCCGATGCGCCGCGCGAGATCGAGGATCTCGCCCGTCAGCACCCGAAGCCGGCGCGGGTCCATCCCCGCCGCCTCGTAATATTCGTCGACCAACTGTTCGAGGTCGCGCAACGGCCCGTATGATTCGGCGCGCGTCAGCGGCGGCGTCAGATGGTCGATGATCGCGGCCCCTGCCCGGCGCTTGGCCTGGGTGCCCTCGCCGGGATCGTTGACGATGAAGGGATAGAGGTTCGGTGTCGGCCCGAGCGTGGCTTCGGGGAAGCATTCTTCCGACAGCGCCACCGCCTTGCCCGGCAGCCATTCGAGATTGCCGTGCTTGCCGAGGTGAATGACGGCGTCGGCGGCGAATTGGCGCCGTAACCAGGCGTAAAAGGCGAAATATCCATGCGGCGGCACCAGCGCCGGATCGTGATAGGTGGCCTGGGGATCGATGTTGTAACCGCGCGCCGGCTGCAGGCAGATGGCGATGCGCCCGCACCGGTAGGCCGCGATCGCGAACGCCGCGCCCTTCGACCGGGATGCGCGGAAACAGGGATCGTCCTCGGGCGGACCCCAGCGCTCGGTGACTTTCGCCCGCAGGGTCTCGGGCAGGGTGGTGAAGAAATCGAGATAATCGGCGAGGGAAAGGGTTTCGCCGCCGCGCCTTGGCCCGCCGGGGCTGGCCTTGGCGTTGCCATGGGCGTTGGTGGGCCCGGCCAGGAGCCGCGCGATAAGCTCGGCGCCGGCGGCCGGCGCGTCCTTTACCGTGTAGCCGGCGTCCGCCAGGGCGTCTAACACGTTGACCGCCGAGGCCGGGGTGTCGAGGCCGACGCCGTTGCCGATGCGCCCGTCCCGGTTGGGATAATTGGCGAGGACGATGGCGATATTGCGCTTCCCCGCCGGGGTCCGGCGCAGGCGCACCCAGGCCGCCGCCAGGGACGCGGTGAAGTCGATACGGTCCGGGACCGGCACGTAGGAGACGATGTCGGCCTCGCACAATTCCGATCGCTTGGCCCGGCCCTTGAACGAGACCGCGCGGGTGATCAAGCGCCCGTCGACCTCGGGAAGCGCGACGTTCATGGCGATGTCCGTGGCGCTGAGGCCACGGGTGCCTTGGCGCCAGGCGGCCTCGTCCGTGCCGGCGAAAATGACCTGGAGGACGGGGCAGTCGAGATGGGCTCCGGGCGGCTCGAACGGCGCGCCCGGGACCGATTTGGCGAAGCCCGTCGCGTTCAGCACCACGTCCGGCGGCGCCCCGGCGAGGATCCCGTCCACCATGGCCCCGGCCACCGGGTCCCTGAGGCTGGTGAGGAAGATCGGCAGCGGGTTGATGGCGCGATCGCGGAGGCTTTCGATCAGGGCGTCGACGGGCGCCAGGTTCGCCGCCTGAACCAGCGCCCGGTAGAAGAGGATGGCGCCGGTGGGCGCGCCCGGGCGCCAATGTTCGCTGATATCGGCGATATCGGCCGGTCGCGCGCCCGGCCAGTAGAGCCCCGCGCGCAACAGCGGCGCCGGTTCGCGCCATTCCATGGACGCGCCGATGAGGGAGGCGGCGAAGCGGAGGAAGTTGGCGGCGTTCTCCGGGCCGCCATGGACGCCGTACTGCCACAGCCGGTGCGCCGCCGCGCCTTCGAGCGTGGTCGCCCCGGCCAATTCGGCGTCGGGCTGATCGTCGCCGGGAAGGAGCGCCAGGGGAATGTCGTTGGCCCGACACGTCGCCGACACCTGTTCGACGCCGTAAGGCCAGTAACCGCGCCCGCCGAGCAAGCGGACGATCACCAGTTTCGCGCCGGCGATAACGGTCTCGGCATAGAGATCGACCGAGAAGTTGTGGCCAAGCCGCATCAGGTTGGCGAGACGCAGGCTCGGGAAGCCATCGCCGAATTCGCGCGTAAGCGCTCCTTGAGCGTCGGCGAGGGCGGCAAGCTCGCTGTCGGCGGCGGACAAGACGACGATGTCGCCGGGCGACTGGCCGAGATCGACCGCTTCGGTGCCATCGGTTATGGTGCCTGGCTGGGTGGCCAGAAGATGCATTCCGTTCCTTCGCCCCCGATTCAAGTTCCCTCGGCGCCCGTTACCCCACCAGCGCCGTCTCTATGCGGGCGCGGTCGATCCCCTTGCGCCCGATGACCACGAGTACCGACTTGCGCACCTCTCCGGCACGCCACGGCCGGTCGTAATAGCCTTGCAGGCGCGCGCCGACGCCTTGGATGACATGGCGCATGTCGCGCCCACTGATCTCGACGAAACCCTTGAGGCGGAGGATATCGTGGTCCTTCGCCAGCGTTTTCAGGCGCGCCATCAGGCCGTTGAGGTCGCTGATTTTGCCGAGGGCGACGGAGAAGCTTTCGAAATCGTCATGGTCGTGATCGGCCGCCGCGCCGTCGTGATGGGACCGCCGGTTGTCGATATCGTCCTCGGCCGAGGCGGCGAGGTCGAGAATGAGGCGCGCCGGCACCGCGCCGAAGGAGGCGCGCAACAGCTTGACCGATGGTTTGAGGCGCCGGCGCAGCCCGGCCTCGAGTTGCCTGAGGGCCGATGCGCCGATAAGGTCGGTCTTGTTCAGCACCACGAGATCGGCGCAGTCGATCTGGTCCTCGAACACCTCCTCCAACGGGTTGTCGTGATCGAGCGCCGGATCGGCCAGGCGCCGGGCCTGGACCTCGGCGGGGKCGTCGGCGAACCGGCCCTCATGGACGGCGGCGGCRTCGATCACGGCGACGACACCGTCCACCGTSACSCGCGAGCGGATCTCGGGCCAGKTGAAGGCCTTCASCAGCGGYTTSGGMARMGCCAGGCCGGARGTCTCGATGAGGATGCCGTCGGGYGGCTCGGGGAGTGCGATCAACGTCTCCATGAYCGGCAGGAATTCATCGGCGACGGTGCAGCAGATGCAGCCGTTGGCGAGCTCGATGATGCTGCCYGCSGCGCAGCTCTCKATGCCRCAGCCTTCAAGCAAKGAGCCGTCGAYGCCGAGCTCGCCGAACTCGTTGATGATGAGCGCCAGGCGTCTKCCMTYGGCGGTCKCMARCGCATGGCGGATGAGGCTGGTCTTGCCGGCGCCGAGGAAACCGGTGATCACCGTCGCCGGGATCCTGGCGCCGCCGACGGGTGGCGTGGCTTCGGCGAAGCTCATGGCTTTCCGCCCCCACCGATCGCGCGCAAGCCCATCACCACGCCCCTGGGGGCGGCGTCCTTGACGGTCATCGGCAGGCCGGCGGCCATGAAGACGACCCGCTCGGCCCTTCGGGCGACGGCTTGATTGAGTAAGCCGGCCTGATCGCGAAATTCGCGGGCAAGGGCGTTGTCGGGCACGATGCCGAGCCCGACCTCGTTGGCGATCAGCACCACGGGGCCTTCGAGGTTATCGAGCGCGCCGACGAGCCGGGCCGTTTCCACCGCCATGTCGCGCCCCTTGCCCATGAGGTTGGAAAGCCAAAGCGTCAGGCAATCGAGCAGGATGGCGCGATCCGGGCGCGCATTGGCTTCAAGGGCGCGGGCAATCTCGAGCGGTTCTTCCAATGTTTCCCAGCGGTCGGCGCGGCGGCGCTTGTGCTTGCGTATGCGCGCGGCCATTTCCCCATCGCCCGGTGTCGCGGTGGCGATGTAAAGCGGCTTCGCGCCATCTCCGGCGCGGCAATCTTCGATCAACGCCTCGCCATGGGCGCTCTTGCCCGAGCGCGCGCCGCCGATGATCAGCGTCACCGGCGCGAGCGAAGACAAGGAGTCGATGCCGGCGGTCGCCGGACCTTTGGCGTTTGGGAGCGGTGCAGCCATGGCATAACCCTCCACCCGAGGATGAGAACAGCCGACGTGCCGAGGAGGTCTCCTGGCTCGGGGTCATCGACCGGAACGCCTTCCCGGCATGGTCTTGCCAGTGGCTGGACACCCGTCCCGTTCCGATCTCGCCGCTTACAGTAGCGGGGGCTGCGCCGGCCTGGCGGCTCCATCGCCAACGACAGAACCGCGTCACCGGACTTCCCTGTCCCGGCACGGAGGCGAACCTAACACACCCCCCGGCACCGCACCAGCAATGATGCCTTCCGATGCGCCCGGCGGGCAAAAAAGTCGACTCTCAACGTAGCTACCGCTTGAAGTGTTTGCTCAACGTCAGGCCCTGGCGCTGGTAGGACGATCCGATGCCGGCGCCGTAGATTTTGTCGGGAACCGCGGTCAGCCTTTCGTAGACCAGCCGGCCCATGGTCTGGCCGTGTTCGATGACGAACGGCACCTCATGGGAGCGGACCTCCAGCACCGCGCGGGTGCCYGGCGCGCCTTCGACCTCGTAGCCGAAACCGGGATCGAAGAAGCCGGCGTAATGGACGCGGAACTCCCCGACCAAAGTGTCGTAGGCAACCATCTCGGCGGCATGGTCGGGCGGCACGGTGATCGCCTCGCGCGATGCCAGGATATGGAAGTCGTCGGGATCGAGGATGATGGCGCGATCGGCGCGGGCGTAGATGGGCTCCCAGAAATCCGCCGCGTCGTAGTGATTCGTTYTGTCGATGTCGATGAGGTCGGTGTGCTTCTTGGCCTTGTAGCCGATGAACTCGGTATCGGYATCGCCCTTGAGGTCGACGGTGAGCGTCACCTTGCCYTCGGAAATGCTCTCCGTGCCCGCGTCCGTGTGCACCAGGCGGACCTCCTCGTTCAGCCGCTTGAGCGCCGCCTCGCCGACCGTCGGCGCGCCGCGCCTGAGCCGCAGYTGRTTGAGGCGCGAGCCCTTGCGSGCSAGGATGGAGAAGGTCCTSGGCGAGATTTCSGCATAGAGCGGCCCTTCATAGCCGGGCCGGACGCGGTCGAACTCGGCGCCATGATCGGTGATCAGCCGGGTGAACACGTCGAGCCGCCCGGTCGAGCTCTTGGGGTTGGCGACGCCCGAATCGCGCTTCGATAGTCTGAGCGACTCCATCAACGGCACGATATAGACGCAGCCCCGCTCGAGCACGGCGCCCTCGGTCAGATCGACCTCGTGCATGCCGAGCGCCGCGATCTTTTCCTTGACCTTGAGATCCGGGCCGGGCAGGAAGCTCGCCCGGACCCGGTAGGCCGTCGAGGCGAGCCTGAGGTCCACCGATGCCGGCTGGATCTGGTCCTCGGTGATCTCGGCGGTCGCCTCGATGTGCTTGTCGCGGATCAGCGCGCGGATTTCCTGAACCGGCAGRATYCCGGTGCCGCGCCKGGGCTCTTGGCTGCCTCCTTCSGGGTYGGGGAACAGTTCCGGCGCGGCCTCAGGCATGGTGGCCCGATCGTCTCGCGGCCGGCCGCAATMTTYCGGCCAGTTCGATCTCGTAATAGGCGGTGTAACAATCCAGGCCGCAAAATCCGCGGTTGATCTTGCGCGCACTATCGATCCGGTTGCTGTCCGGRACGAGCTGGCCGCATTCGGGGCAAATTCCAGCTTCCATGAGTTTCAGTAATGGCGTCTGCTCGGATTTCGCCACTGGCGCCTCCGCGATGTTGGCATCCCGATCTTCCGTCGRCCGRCTCCGGCCTTCGCCGACCGAAAGTCGGCTTCGRCCGACTGAAGGCCGGGGACCGACATTAGCAAAAAACACGGGGGTTACAACGGCTTAGAAAGTCCCCGTCATGCGAATTCGGCCCACAGACCTATCCACATCCGGCGTCCCTTCCAACCCYTTGGTATCCGGCCAAGAGGCCACTTTTCCCCGATTCTCACAGCGGCGTGCCTTGGCGCAAAGCGGGCTGCGGRCGTCTGTCCCTGGCGCCGTCGGGCAGGCYGCTTCGCGCGCCGTTGATCATATTGACGCCTGAAACCCGCCATGGGCGAAGGSYGCCGGACGCGGCGTCCTTATCGCYCTGATCGAAATGGTCGATGCGSGTGATCGACAGACACTCGATACGRAASSAWAGCGCGGCGTYGGCATCGAGGCCGAGCGCATGGGCGAGCGCCGAGCGGATCGAGCCGCCATGGCCGAAGGCGACGATRTCGCGCCCCCGATAGGYTTGCGTCAGACGCTCGATAGCGCCGCCGACGCGCYCGATCACCGCTTCGAAGCTCTCGCCGCCGGGCGGCGTCGCCTGGCCCGGCGCCTGCCAGACGCGGTCATAGGCCGGGCCCAACTTATCGCGAAGCTGGTCATAACTCATGCCCTGCCAGTCGCCGAAATGCTGCTCGGCGATGGCGGGTTCGATCACCGGTTCGGGTGGGGCGGGACCGGAGGCGCCAAGACCGGACGCAACGGCGGCGGCGGTCTGCAGCGCGCGCTTGAGCGGGCTCGCGACCCAGACGGCGCCCGCCGGCAATGCCGCGGCCAGGGTCTCGATCGCCGCTTGATCGGAAACATCGGCGCCGACGTCGTCCTGGCCATAGATGCGCCGGGCCGAGTTGGGGACCGGTGCGTGGCGGACCCACCACCAGCGGGTCGAGACGGTCATATGAGCGCGACGATGGCGAGCAGCATGGCGATTTCCATGGTCTGCTGGGCGGCGCCCAACACGTCGCCGGTGTATCCGCCGATGGCGCGCTGGGCGAGATAGGCGATCCCGAACACGCCGCCCGAGCCGATGATGAGCACGATGACGCCGGCCATCAGACCGGGGAAACCCTGGATGAGGAAATTCAGGAAAAACAGCGCCAGGGCGCCGCCGAGAAGGAGGGTGAGGAGAACCTGGCTCTGATTCGGCTTTCCGGCGGTGGCGGCAAGGCCGCCGCGCCTTGCCGGTTTCATCCGGTACATCACGGCGGCAAGGGCGGCGCGCGAGGCGATGGCCGTGGCGATCAGCGCGGCGGCGACCTGGCCGGCCTCGGCGATGGCCRYSMTCGGCATAGCCCGGGCAAACAGCACGAACAAGGTAAAGAAGAAGCCAAAACTGCCCAGGGTGATTCCCGACTCCACAATGGTGGGCCAGTAAGTGCCCCAGTTGGCCGGGTTGAAATCACGCTGCAGGGAACTGACGACAATATTGAAACGCTCGAACCACATGCCTATATTGATCAGAATTGCGATAATAAACAGCGCCACGGGGTTGGTGCGGATTTTGTAGCGCCAGAGCGGAATCGGCGCGATGACGTTGCAGAACACCATGATGAAAAACGGCACTCACTGGGATGAAAAACTGGCCTAAATTCTTAACTAGATAGCGTAGTCACTTGTCAGTATCCTCGGAAATACCGATTTTCAGATAGACTCCATGGACGATCAGCTACCACCAGAGAAAGAGGCAGCAAGATTATGAACAAGAACATCATCCTGATTCTCGTCGTGTCGGTCATTATGTTGGCGCCGGATGCGCTTGCAAGGGACAGTCGTCACCGCTTCAGCATCGCTGATGTGATGGAAAATGCTGAAAATGCCAGCCGGCTTGA
>LKGT01004740.1_pt1 | contig 10047 bp, 12 predicted proteins | sample 503861 | NCBI WGS metagenome assembly LKGT01 (sample SAMN04113194, study PRJNA297058) | marine sediment metagenome | biome: marine benthic biome; feature: marine benthic feature; material: marine sediment; isolation source: sediment sample collected at the water-sediment interface from the South......
CTGAAATTCCCCCGCTGCGTGAGCTTAGGACGGGCCATTGGGTGGCCTGCACGCAGGTGTAAAGCGCGCTGCGGTACCTGGGGAGAGGGCAGAAAGCGATGGCTAGATATTGCAAAAAGCTTGGTTTACGCGGAATATAAACACTTGGACATTTCTCAAGGGCTGCCAGGCCTTTGAGAAATAGAAGTTTCCGGAAATCGCGGAGCGCAGGAGATGTGGCTGCCATGCATGGAGGCGCACGAGGCAGCGCGATCCGGAGTCGAGTTGGGAAGGACTAGACATGGTCTTTTTCGACGCAACTGCCACAAAGAGAAACAGGAAGGAGGGGTTAATATGAAACGCTTTAGTACAAAAATCGCCATCGCGGCGATAGCAGGGGCGGCTCTTGGCCTCAGCGCCGTGGGACCCGCGTCGGCAGCGGAGAAGCCGCAGAAAGGGGGGATCCTAAATTTCGTGGTCGGAAGCAAGATCCCGTCTTACGACGGCCACCGCGAGACCACCTTCGGCGTGATCCACCCGCTCGCGCCGTTCTACAGCCTGTTGATTCGGATAAACCCCGAGAACCCGCAGTCGGCAACAGACTTTGTCTGYGAYCTGTGCRARGGCAAGGTTCCYACRSCGACCRASGGTGRCACCAMGTWCACSTTCAAGATCAGAAAGGGYGTSAAGTTCCAYGACGGCACGCCGTTGACGGCSGCSGACATCRWSGCCACCTWCSASAAGATCATCTTCCCGCCYGASGGYATCCCGAGTGCSCGYAAGRCCTTCTTCMRGWYGGTGGARAGCGTSTCKGCGCCGAGCAAGTACACGGTGGTGTTCAAGCTSMAGTTYCCGTCWGGCGCCTTCSTTSSRGCGCTCGSCRACCCCTACMACTGGRYCTACAGCAAGAAGGACCTGGACGAGMACGGCTACAMMTGGCACCAGAAGAACATMAAYGGYASYGGTCCSTTYRTCTTYGTKSAGCACCAGCCGGGCTCGTTTGTCGARGGYAAGCGYWATSCCRRCTAYCAYCACAAGGGYCAGCCCTAYCTCGAYGGCTACAAGGCGATATCGGCGTCCAAGATGGCGGTGCGYYTGCAGGCSATYCGCGGKGGYCGCGCGGCRATCGAGTTCCGYGGCTTTCCGCCGAAGGCCCGYGAYGACCTGGTMAAGGCRCTGGGSGACAAGATCACGGTGCAGGAGAGYGACTGGAACTGCGCGCTGMWGAYSACGCCCAACCACAAGGTGAAGCCATTCGATGATCCGCGGGTGCGCAGGGCCCTTACGCTYAGCCTCGATCGCTGGGSCGGCTCSAAGTACCTGTCMAASATCGCYATCGTGAAGACCGTGGGTGGCGTCGTGTTYCCGRGYCAYCCRCTGGCGGCGACCAAGGASGAGCTGCAAAAGATCGCGGGCTACTGGCCGGATATAGAGAAATCCCGCGCCGAGGCCAAGCGGCTGCTTAAAGAAGCGGGTCAAGCGGGGATGTCCTTTGAGTTCCACAACCGTGGCGTCGATCAGCCCTACAAGGTAGTAGGCACCTGGATGATCGACCAGTGGCGGCGAATCGACCTGAAAGTCACGCAGCGCGTACAGCCCAGCCCTGCGTTCTATGACACGCTGCGCAAGAAAAAGGACTTCGACGTCTCCATGGACTTCAACTGCCAGTCCGTGATCAATCCGATCGCCGACATCTCGAAATTCCTCGGTAGTGCCGGCAACAACTACGCCGCGTTTGAGGACCCGGCGCTCGAGGAGATCTACGACAAGCTGATTCGCGCCGGGGACGAGGCTACCCAGCGCAAGCTGATGCGCCAGTACGAGACGCTCGCGCTGAATGACGAGGCGCACATGGCGGTCACGCTGTGGTGGTACAAGATCAATCCCCATCGCTCGTTCGTGAAGGGGTGGAAGATCGCCCCGAGCCATTATCTCAACCAGCAGCTCGATAACGTCTGGTTAGATAAGTCGCTGATGTAAATCATCCCACACCGGCGCCCCGCCCGGTGGTGGGGCGCCGGTGTGCGCCGTCTGATGTACGCCTACATCGTTAAGCGCCTGCTGTTGATGATCCCGACGCTGTTCGGTGCGGCGGTGCTCATCTTTGTGCTGCTGCGTCTGGTTCCGGGAGACCCCTGTGAAATTCGCTTGGCTGGCACCGGTTTGTACGCCGATCCGGCGGAGATCGAGCTCTGTCAGAAAAATCTTGGTCTGCACAGACCGCAGTACGTCCAGTTCTTCGAATTTGTCGGCGGGTAYTTCACCGGCGACCTCGGCGACTCYATGTGGACYGGCAGGCCGRTCACYTATGAAATCGGYCTGCGTTTCCAGCTYTCGCTGCAGGTCGCRATCATGGCCACCATTGTGTCRGTGMTTMTTGCSATCCCGCTCGGGACSATCTCTGCCATCARRCAGGACACCTGGATCGACTACGTGGTGCGKRCCTTCAGCATYGCCGGYATCGCCATMCCGTCSTTTTGGCTCGGYATCATGATMATCCTKGGGYTGYTGATYGTYACCCAGCAATGGTTTGGCACCCCGTGGATGCCGCCAATCGARTACGTGTCGCCTTTTGAGGATCCGMTCGCTAATCTTTCACAGCTTATTTGGCCCGCGATAGCGACCGGTTAYCGCTACTCGGCGGTGGCCACGCGCATGACGCGCTCGGCCATGCTCGAGGTATTGCGCGAGGACTACATTCGCACCGCGCGTGCGAAGGGGCTGTTGGAGAAGCTCATCATCAACCGCCACGCGTTGAAGAATGCCATGCTGCCAGTGGTGACGATCATCAGTATTGAGTTTGCGTTCCTGATCGGCGGCCTGGTGGTGACCGAACAGGTATTTAACCTCAACGGGTTGGGCAAGCTGTTCGTGGACTCCGTCGGCGCCCAGGACTTTAACATGACCCAGCAACTCGCCATGCTGGTGGTGTTGATCTTCATCKTGACAAACTTCGYGGTGGATCTTTTCTATGCCTGGCTGGATCCACGGATCCGCTACGSTTAAGASGTCTTTGCCATGTCGACGCCCGAGRTYGTTGTCGCCACCGAGGAATTAGMGSAGCACRAATCTCTGCTAGCGAGAGYCTGGGACCTCKKCCGCCGCCAACCGCTCGGCRCGTTTGGTGCGCTGRTGGTGTTASTGAYGATCTTCCTGGCGGTGTTCGCGAATGTCCTTACGCCGTACAAYCCGGAGGCAGCATCCTGGGAAAACCAACTCAYAGCGCCCAATGCGCAATTTCYCWTSGGCACCGATCACTTCGGCCGCGACATCCTCACCCGCATTATCTACGGCKCYAGAACCGCCYTGTTTGTCGGTTTTRCCGCGTCTWTCGTCGGGGCGACCCTGGGCCTGGTTCTGGGGGTGGCGAGCGCTTACTTCGGCGGCACCTTCGACATCATCGTTCAGCGGGTGGTGGATGTGGTGCTGGCTTTTCCGCTGATCATCCTGGCCCTCGTCGTCGTCTCCGCCTTCGGCACCGATATCCAGTATGTGGTTATCGCGATCACAATTCCTTTCGTACCGCAGTGTGCCCGCGTAGTCCGGTCGAATGCGCTGGCGATCCGCGAGATTCCCTACGTGGATGCGGCCCGGGCGCTGGGTTTTAGCCACACCCGCATTATCTTGCGTCACATGGTGCCCAACGTAATGGCGCCGTATCTCATCATGATTACGGCGTTTATGGGTCAGGCGATCCTATTAGAGGCCTCGTTGTCATTTCTTGGYCTGGGTGTGCAGGAGCCAATACCGGCTTGGGGTCTCATGCTCCAGGGTGGCGCCGAGGAATACGCYGAGAGCGCGCCTTGGATACCGATATTTCCCGGCCTCGCGATTACCSTGGCTGTATTCGGGTTCAATCTGTTCGGCGACGCGCTGCGCGWCGTGCTTGATCCCAAGCTGCGCAAGGAATAAGTTGCTGCCGGCACTGCTGTAGAGGTCAGCACGCAGTGCTCACAACCAACCGAACTGTTCATGCGTCACCGCGTCGGTGGGTCCAATGGCATCGCCATGGTGCAGATGAAAATTGATTACAAAGAACCCATCGGGTTTGTCGGCCTTGGCAACATGGGCCGCCCGATGGCGATCAATCTTACAAAAGTGGGGCACGAGCTAGTTGTCTATGACGCGGCTGGTACGGCGGAACGTGCGCCCAAGAACACCGGCGTTGCCTCGTCTGTCGCCGAGGTCGCTGCCAAGGCGGAAGCAATATTCCTTAGCCTCCCGGATGCGACGGCCAGCACCGGCGTTGCGCAGGAGATTATCGATAGCGACCCGCGCATCGCGCGTTGCGTGATTGATACTTCCACCATCGGGGTGCAGGCCGCGAGGGATATCTGTCAGAGACTAAAGATTGTCGGTATCGAATATATCGACGCGCCCGTATCAGGGGGTGTAGTCGGGGCCATCGCGGGGACTATCTCCACCATGGTTGCGGGGCCTCGCGCTAGTTATGAGAGACTCCTACCCATGCTGAAGGCGATGTCTCAGAACCCGTTTCATGTTGGCACCAAAGCGGGGCAGGGCCAGGCGATGAAGCTTGCGAACAATTTTTTATCTGGCATCGCCATGACGGCCACAAGCGAAGCCATTTGCTTTGGCCTGTCCCAGGGTCTTGAGATGAAGGCGATGCTCGACGTACTGAACGTCTCGACGGGGCAGAACACGGCGACCTCAGACAAGTTCCCTAACCGTATCTTGACTGAGACCTATGACGCTGGGTTCAACAACACACTCTTCATGAAGGATCTAAAACTGTACTTAGAGAGCGTGCAGACAGATGGGCAGCCCGATGCCCTTAGCGCGGTGTGCGCTGACGTGTGGAGACGTTTTGTACGGTCATCGCCCGGTGCTGATTTCACCAAGATCTATCGCTTCATCTGTGACAAGGAATAGGCCTCTAGTGTGCGTGATTCCGGTGACTAAATATCATGGCGTTAGCATCCGACCAGTGGCATATGGACGACGGTAAATCGGAAGTCGGTGCCGTGGAGACAACCGGCCTGCTACACCGGTACCTGTTGGTGTTGCGCTTTGCGCTGGTTAACATTGTGGCCTTTGGATTGCTGGTCGCCGTCTTTCTGCAAGGCTGGCTAGAGGGCGCATTTGTCGACTACACCATGTGGCTGTCGCTGGGCATCTTTGGTGTTTTCCTGTTCGGCATGATCCTTTGCGCGGCTAAGATCTGGCGCACAAGCGTGGAGCTCAATGACGTTAGAGCCGGTACACCTAGGCCCGCATCCGCAGCGGACAAATATCTTGCCGCCGTCCATGACTACTCGGCGGAGGGTCGTTCCATTATTGCTAATTCATTGCGCCTGCGAATGAATAACTACATCTCAATTGTGCGGCAGATTGCTAATACACTGGTCTTTTGTGGGCTGGTGGGGACGGTTATCGGGTTCATCGTTGCGCTGTCTGGGGTAAATCCGGAACTATCCGCGACTGTGGACAATATCGCACCGATGGTGGCAACTCTGATCCAGGGTATGTCAATAGCGTTGTACACCACCTTGATCGGCGCCGTGCTTCACGTATGGCTGATGGTTAATCATGGCATTCTCGTTACTGGCACGGTACATCTGTTTAGCGCCATCGTGGAACTAGGGGAGCGCCGTGTGGGAAGTTGACGAGTTCGAGATCGACGCCGCTGGAACGGTGTTCCGCGATGTGCTCATGTTAGCGCTCGTGGGGTTCGTGGCGATGGTGATTATGCTGTTGCCACACTTGAGCAAGACCGAGCAGGAAAGCCAAGATCATCGTGCACCTGGTAACGTGGTCGTCGAAATGCACTGGCCCAACGATCTGCCGGTGGATGTTGACCTCTGGGTACAGGCACCGGGCGACGTACCGGTGGGTTTTTTCAACCAACACAGCCATTATTTCAACCTGTTGCGTGATGATCTCGGACTAGAGGGGGACCCCACGGACCGAAACTACGAAGTGTCCTACAGCCGTGGCATTCCTGCCGGTGAATACATTGCCAACGTCCATATGTATGGTCCGTTGCCAGCCGGGGTGACCGTCGCTGTGACGGTCGTAATCAGCGTGCGGCAGAAGTACGATGATTTGCGGCCGATACTTCAGACAAAGGTGGAACTCACGCGTCGCAACCAGGAGGAAACCGCTTTTCGGTTTAAGCTGAACGAGCGCGGCGAACTGCTGCCGGGCAGCGTGACGACACTGAGGCGTCGGCTAGTGACCGCGTCATCGTAAATATGGATACATTGATACTGCTGTTCGCTGCCTCCATTGGCGTCGCGGCGCTGCTCGCGACAATCGCAATCTGGGCACCGCGCGCAACGCTGATACGTGTCACCGCGGTTGTGGTAACGGCGCTTTTTATTCCGCTTGCCTACCTTGGGTTGACCGAGATCTTAAGTCAGCCGAAACCCATGGAGCACGAGTGGTTCAAACGCCACGTGGATGAGGCCACGGTACTCGGCGTGAGTCTGGATGAAGGAAAAGCGATCTATCTGTGGCTCAGACTCGACCGTTCGCTCGAGCCGCGTTATTACAAGCTGCCTTGGCGAATGCAGTTAGCCGAGAAGCTACAAAACCTGATCGACGAGGCCATTGAAGAAAACGCCATGGTGAAGATAAAGAACCCATTTGCTCGCAAATCCTTTGATGACCTGGGAGATTTTAACATCGAAATCATTCTGCCACCGCTGCCACCGCAAAAGCTGCCACCGCTGCCACCGCAATTCTTTAATCCGCGACAACCTGTTGTCTAACTAAGATGGGCTGCGTTGCTTTGCTCCGGTGGAGGTATTACCTACTGTAACGTCTCCCGAGACCCATCACGTTGTTAGGCAGTCGCCTTCGCGCAAGTAGGATCGAAGCTTCTGCTCGGTTTCACCGGCAATGAGATCGGATGATGCAACGAGCTCATCGAGTAACTTGCTGCAGGCCATTAGCGGAAAAGGCGTCCTGGCGGCTTCGTTCATTCGAGCCAATTCGCGAGAAACCTGTGCGCGTTGCTCCAGTAGGTAGTTAAACTGCTCGTCGCAGGCCGTAATCGGTTGCGGGTAACCCCTGATCTCCTGGTATATCCGGTCCCGCTCCTTCTCTAGAACGATCCGGATCTGTTTCCATACAAACTCCGCAATTTCGGCTTTTCGGTGCACTGGATGCGGCTCGTGCGTAGACGGCATCGTCTCTTCTCCGGCGTCGGTGCGGTTGCCTAACAATAATTGAACGTCTTACTTGCAGTATATCTCCGCCTGGGATCGGTGTGGAGACAGAAAAATGCTTTGTAATCGGGGCAGATACCTGGCGCCGGGCACAGGCGGTCCCGGAGATAGACCGCGATCATGCAGCTCCTATCCGCCATATCGGGCAATTGACGGCGTAATGGGATTAGACTGCAAGCGGCCGAAGGCACCCAAGTCCTCAATCCTAGGTCCTCAGTCCTGGATTTATTCCACCCACCCCCTCTCAAGATAATAAGTCCCACCGACGAAGCTGACTGATAGATGTGCTCGATAGTCGCTCTGATCGTCGGCGGTGAACGTTTTCTGGAATACCTCGGGGAGCAGGGCGTCGGTGTATTGTCAAATATCAAGCTTCGACATCTTTTTTATGGTCTTATGAAAAAAGTTCTTGGGTGGGTGTCCTTTACCTTCACTACCTATCCGATTCTAATGAATAATCCGGAAAGTTAAATTGAGACGCGGTCCAACAGGAATCTTAGATTTAGGAATTGCATGTACCCAGTGATGTTGCGTAGGACCTCGCATCAGAAGTAGACTTCCATGTGACAATTCCAGTTCTATTTTGGGAAGACGTTTTTCGCTTTTGTGCTTCAAGACAAACCGACGCGTCGCTCCTAAACTGACCGAAGCGATTATCGGATTTTTACCTAGTTCCGGTTCGTCATCGCTATGCCACGCTACCGAATCACGTTCATTGCGATATAAATTCAATAAAACGCTATTAAATTTGACTCCGGCTTCAGCATCAACGCCCTGTTTAATCGTTAATAAAGGAGCGTTCCAAGGAAGAGGTTTCATGCGAATTCCAGAATAAGAATAGTTTTTGCCAGAATTRCCATACCACAAGGTGAGTCGAGGCAATTKCATCTCTTTGCGACCGCGTTTGATGGCGTCCTGTCTCCATTGAGYCAAAGCTAGTAACGTTTKAAAAAAATCGTCGCTCTGGRAAAGATCAAAGAATTCACGAATCAAACAAACATCGCCATTGGGCAYCTCGGGAGGCCCGATCTTTATAATTTGGGGTTCCTTAAAATATTCCATTTGTTGCATGCAAATAYTATAAGTCGGTCTTTGGGGAATCGYAATTTCAAAGGAGCGTTTAAAGTTYTGGTTTTTGGCCTAAGACATCCAAGGGAGCGATTTACGGTACACTAAGTTGTGCGCACGGATCATAGCCTTTGCGGTGAAGAGACGGCTGCCTACGATATACGATAGCAATGCATTTGTGAGTGTAGGTGGGCTCATGGCATACGGGGCGGACAGTTCCGCTGTCCTCAGTCCTATCGCTAGTCCACCCATCCCCGTTCCAGATAATAGGTCCCGCCGACGTAACTCAGCGATAGATTGGCCCGATAGTCTTTCTGACCGTCGGCGGTGAAGGTCTTCTGGAACACCTCGGGGAGCAGGGCGTCGGTGTGGCCAGCGAGCGCTTCGCGCAGCACCCGCCCTTGCACCGAGTCGGGCACGTCGAGGCCAAGGACAGTCAGCACGGTCGGCAGGATATCGATCACGCCTGTTGGCAATGGCGACTCGTAGTCGGCGCGAAACGCATCACCGCTCATGGCGAGCCAGTTGTTGAGCTCGAAGCGATGCAGCCCGCCGTGGAGCCCGCCGCCGATAGGATAAAACGTCGAATCGTGCTGGCACGAGCCCGCCACACCGTGCTCATTGATGGCATCGTCGTTGCGCAGCACCAGCCCGATGTCCGGTGCACGGCGATGCTCGATGCCCACCTGTGCGTGCGAAAGCGTGCCGTGTTTGCCCTCGCGTGTGAAAAGCGGGCCGCACCAGGACTGGGCCTGCAGCCAGCGAACGATCGCACGGGTCAGTTCCGCATCGGAGTCGCGCACGTAGATGCCACCGGCGCTGGCCAGGGCGAGCGCCGCATCCGCACCGTCCGAGACCGTCTCGCCCACAGTGAAGCCGGCCTTGGTTAATCCTGCTGTTATACCGACCGCCTCTCCCGTCACCGTGATCTGACCGTGGTCTGACATAGTAATGATCTGCAATCGATTGCCGATTCCGGACTGTTCGCGCCATTGCAGGATGCGGCCAAGCTGGGCATCGGCATGGCGCAGCGCCGCCAGGTTCGCCTCGCTGCCCAGCCCTCGGAAGTGATAGCTGTTGTCCGGCTCGCAGTACCAGACAATGGCGACATCCGGTGTCAGCTCCGGCTCGATGTAATCGAGATAAGTGTCGGTCGTATAGCTGAGCCAGCTCAGTGAAGGGATCTCGTGCTGCGGGATTGCCCCGATCCGGTCGATTACCGCCTCGAGTTCAATGAGGTCTTGCTGTCAGAGGCCAACCCCCCGCGGTGCTCAAGATCGATCTGATTCGCGGACGGACGATCGACTGGCTGTGCCTGGAGGATGCTGATTATATCATGTTTGCCGGAAGCGCCYKSMCGCACATCGATGCGCCACGCCACATGCTTCCGGACGGTCCGACGACCTCGGACTCTGACATCATCCGCCGCCGCTGGGTTCTGATCGACTGCGACCCAGTTCGACCATCGGGCATCTCGTCGAACGACGATGAACACGAGGCCGCTCTCGCCAAAATTGACGAGATTCGCGCCTTCCTCGAGAGTGAAGGCTGGCCTCCAGGCGTCGTCGGCGACAGCGGGAACGGCGGCCACCTCCTATACCTGGTCGATCTCCCAGTAAACGACGACGGTCTTGTCAAGCGGGTTCTCGAAGCGATTGACTTTCTCTTCTCGGACGAGACGGTCAGCGTAGATATTCCGCTTCAGCTCGTCGCAGTCGACTAAATCCTTCCAAGCCCCAGCAGTAGCTTTGAGTGCTTCTCTCATTCCTTTTCCGGCAGGCCGGTCTGGAATTGTAACTGTGACGAC
>LKGT01000681.1_pt1 | contig 10046 bp, 9 predicted proteins | sample 503861 | NCBI WGS metagenome assembly LKGT01 (sample SAMN04113194, study PRJNA297058) | marine sediment metagenome | biome: marine benthic biome; feature: marine benthic feature; material: marine sediment; isolation source: sediment sample collected at the water-sediment interface from the South... ...
GACAACCGCCGCCGGCGGGCGCCATGGCGTCTACCAAACCGCCCGTAGCTGTGGTAAAAGCGTTCCCCTCGCGCCCGCGCCGCCGCCGGGCGGGCGCCCCGGATGGGGGATAGTTTAACGGTAAAACTCGCGGCTCTGACCCGCGCATTCCCAGTTCGAATCTGGGTCCCCCAGCCAATTTGTCTTTTAACACCGGTCGTTTGCACCACAGAAAATTTGTGTGTCTCCCCGGTGTCGGTGTGGTCGCCCATGCCCGTCCACGAAATCGACCCGTCCGCCACCAGCCCCGAAGTCGTCGTCCTGACCATAGGCGCCGCCGTGGCGGTGCTCTATGCCTGTTGGAAGTCGAACCCGGAAAGCCGCCGTCTTCGGCGCCTGGTCACGTGGCTGCGCGAATATTACGCCGAACGCTGGACCGGGCTCCCCTGGGTCTCCCGCACCATCAATTTCGTCGGCGGTGTCGAGCACCTCCGCCGGAACGGCCTGTCCGAGGATGCGGAGTTCATGGGCCTCTACCGGGAAACGAAACGGGGCGGGGGCATTAAGATTGCCGCGCTCGTCGTCGGAATGGCGCTGATCGGAGCGGTTCTGTTGGGGGTGCGCTATCCGGGCTGGTCCTGGCAGGCGTCGTATTCGGCGCCGGCGCGCCCATCTACCGCGCTCCCGTCCCCATCACCCTCTTCGATAAAACGTCCGGTTTCAACGGGATAGCGGGGTACGACCTAAAGGTTTGAGTTTGCCGGCCACAGGGGCTAGGATTTGCCTGTCGGGACGCCTCCTGACCCGGGCCGCGCCTTGCGCGGAACACTGTGAACACATGGAGGTGATAATGGCACCTGACGAAACACAACCTGCGAAAGAATCCCCATCGATACCCGACGAAGGTCCGGACAAGGGTCTTCTGATAGTCGGTGCGATTGCAGGGGCCGTGGTATTCGTGGTGCTCCTTTTGGTTTTCTTCGGAGYGATCTGAATACCCGCACGTATCGTCTTTGACTGACCAACGGCGCCGCGGCACACGAGTCCGACGGCGCCTTTTTTGTCTTTAGCGAACGGTGTGACGTCTCCGCCCCCCGTTCACCGGGTTCCAAGGGCCGTTGGCCCTTGGCGGGGGTCAGAACATCCGCCGGCGGGGTGATCGGCGGAGCTTCTCCACATACCGCTGATGGTAGTCCTCGGCCATGTAGAAGGTGGACGCGGGCGCGATCTCGGTGACGATGCGGTCCGGGTAGCGTCCCGAGGCCTGGAGCGTCTCTTTCGCCGCCCGCGCCGCCGCCGCCTGTTTCTCGTCGTGGAAAAACACCACGGATCGGTATTGCGTGCCCACGTCCGGCCCCTGCCGGTTCAGGGTCGTGGGGTCGTGGATGTCCCAGAACACCCGCAGGAGGTCTTCGTAGGGTACCCGGGCGGGATCGTACTCCACCCGCACCACCTCGGCGTGCCCGGTTGTTCCCGAGCAGACGTCCTTGTAGGTGGGGTCCTCGAGGGTGCCGCCGGAGTACCCGACGGCGGTGGCGGTGACGCCGCCGATCCGCCGGAAGGCCTCTTCCACGCCCCAGAAACATCCGGCTCCGAAGGTGGCCCGTTCCATCGCCGCGTCCGCTCCCCTGTTTTCCCCGGCGCCGCCGGCAGGTGCCGCCGGCGGCGTGGCGGCCGATCATCACCCGCCCGTCGGCGTCGGTCAACGGCGTCTTTGCAACGGCTCGGCGATTATGGCGCCCGCCCGGCGCGCCCGCGCATAGAAAAGGCGGCCCGCCTCAGGGGAGGGCCGCGCCCGGATGTCCGGAGCCACTAGGGATCAGCGGCCGAACAGCGCGCCGCTCATGCCGGCGCGCCGGTCGAGCCCGCTTCGCCGGTCCCATCCCGCCGGCCGCAGGCGCCATTCCTGCTGGCCGTGCTTGTCCCGGCGCGCCGCCCATTCCATGAAGGGTGCCGCCTGCCACCGGCCCGTGGCCCGCCGACGGTCGGGGACGGAGCGTCTCTGGGCGCCGGCGCGCCGGTCCACCGCCGGCCAGTCAGCATGGCCGGGCGAGGCCGTGTGGTGGGTGCCGAAATCTTGCTTCATCGCGTGTCCTCGGGTGGTGGCCGGGATACCACCGGTGGCCGATGGTGGCCCAACGGTGTTACCAAAAGATGAATCCGTGTTGGGGAAGGTGCGCATACGGTCCCTCGGCCAAACCGTCCGTTCCCCCGGCCGCCGCCGGGGACGGGCGGGAAGCCTGGCCGCGCGCCCCTTCGCCCGCGGAKGCGCCGCCGGGATCGGATTGGTCGACCGGCTTCCCGCCCGGTGCYCATGGGTCAGATCTCCAGATCGACGGGCGTCTCGCCGACGGTGGGCRCGGTTGCCGCCGTGTCGCCMCTGGCTTCGCCGCCCTGGCCCACCTGGGTCGCGGCGTCCAGGAGGATGCGSGTGATGCCGATCCCGGTCACGGTCTGGGTAAATGTGACCTGGCGGATCAGCAACAGGGTATTGAGCGCGCCGAACACCGAGGCGTCGGCCTGGCCTTYGCGGAAGCGCGCCAGGGCCTCGATCAAGGCCTTGAGGCCCTGGAGTTCGTCGYCCAGGTCGTCCGTGTCGTGSTCTTCGCCGCCGCGAAGCCTGGCCACGATGTCCGCCACGCTTTCCAGCTTGGAGTCGAAGAAGACGCCGTTGTTCAGGGTGGCGGTGTCGACGCTGTTCCCTTCGGTATCRATGACCTGGGGGTCGGACTGGGCGAAGACGGCGCCGATGGTGGTGGTGACGCTGAACGAAATGCTCTGGTAGCTCAGCGATACGCTTTGGTCCCCGTCCTGGTAGGTGAATACCAGGCTCTTCACCGAAAACGTGATCGACTGGGAGTAGGTTATCGCCAGGGCCGAGGCCTGGGTTTCGTCCAGGAGCCGGCCGGCGCCGATGTCGCGCGAAAGGTCGTCGAGGGAGCGCTCGCCCTCGTCGTCGTCCTCTTCCCCCCGGCCGGCGGCGCCGAACTGGTCGATCAGGGTCGATATGGCCTGGCCGTTTGTGTGGTCCTTGAAAAGGCCGGCGCCGATATCCCGCGAAATATGGTGGAAGACCATGTCGGCGATCTTTTGCGCGTGGTGCTGCAGCTTCTCAAGGTGGTGCATAAACCGGTAAACGGCCTTGTGCAGCTTCCTCACGGCCTTCGCCAGGTCCTTGATAAGCGACGCCGCATCCTTCAGCGCCTGTTGGCCACCGGCGATCGGGCTGTCGTCGTCCCCGGCCGCTTCGAGGGCGCTGTCGGAAAGGGTCACGACAGCGCTGGGGGCGATCCCCAACGGGGCCTGTTCGCTTGTCGGCGACGCCGGCGGGATCGGCGTGGCCGAGTCCTTCGGGCTCGACACCGGCGACGGGACTTTGCCGCCGACGGGTGACAAGGGTTCGTCAGCCATGGAATCCTCCTTCCGAGGGGGGACCGGCCACGACCACGGAGTCGGCCGGARATCCTCCGGATACCTGTGCGCGGGTTAGCATATCCTACGCCTCTTCGCCACAASATTTCGCGCTTTAGTAGGCTCCGACCACTAAATGTAGTAGTCCGGGCGRCGACATTTCCGCCATCACCGCGTTCGCCGCCGGCCGYGGAAACGGCCCCRCGAAGGCGCGCGGTCCTTCCTATTGTCACCCGGTTCGCCGCGCCGGGAAATTATCCAGCCGCATAGGGGGGTATACCCGCCGGTTGGCGGCGGGGGGACAGGCGCTCCTAGTGGCCTGTATCAGCTAAATTGTACCCATACGACGGCGTTGCGAGGTTTCCGGCTAGGAGCGCGTCGCGCCGTGATGCTGGAGCATCACAAGCGGCGCGCGACGACGTCCGGAAGCCTCGCAACGCCGCCCTTCGGGTCGCTTTTCCCGTCCCCTCGGGGCGTCGGGAAGGCTTTCCGATGGGCCGCCATCGCCTGCGCCTCCCCTCCTGCCGAGGAAACGGGAAAAGCGATCGTATGGGTGCACTTTAGCTGATACAGGCCACTCTGAAAGACCTGAAGCCTTCCAGGAGCGTGCCATCGGGCGGCGGCATGCCGTCAAGGGCCGCGACCAGCCTGCCGTCCAGGCCCAGCACCCGGTCCCCGAGTTCGACCATCAACCGATTGGGACAGATGTGCGGCGCCCGTTCGTACAGCATGCGCGCGACCTCCGCCTCCCGGCCGGGGTTTTTTTGCACCAGCAGTATCATCAGCGCCGCCGGCGACCGCGACCGCCCGCCCGCGCAATGCACAAGGAGAACGGTTTCCCCGTCCCACCGGGCGCCGAACTCGAGCAGACGCCGGATGTGATCCTCACGCGGGTGGATGTAACCGGGTTGTGGCGCAACGATGTCGTCCACCTCGATCTTCAGGTGCATCGCCGGATACACGCCGCCGGGCGTCGCGATCATCGCCTCGGACTCGAGCAGGGAGACGAGCCGCACCGGTTTCACCTGGGGAATTACCCAGTCCAGGCCCGACAGGTGGCTGAGCGCGATCATGSYYCCGYGCGACCCGGSCGAAGGYCCCGTCCCGGGCCGGCCCMAAACCGGTCCGCGCCCGGCCCGCCGRTCACGGGAAGGGCTCCCGTCCGGCRAAGCGGGCCGCCGGGCCCAGGGATTCCTCGATGCGCARSSCYTCGTTCCACTTGGCCATCCGTTCCGAGCGSGCRAACGAGCCCACCTTGATCTGGCCGGCRTCCCAGCCGACGGCCAGATGGACGATGGTCACGTCYTCGGWTTCSCCCGAGCGGGCCGAAACGATGGTCCCCCATCCGGCGGCCCTGGCCGCCTCCAGCGCCGCCCTSGCCTCGCTCAGGGTGCCCGCCTGGTTGGGYTTGACCAGKACGGCGTTGCAGGCGCCGACCCCGGCGGCCCGGCGYACCCGCCCGGCGTCGGTGACCAGGAAATCGTCGCCGACGATCTGGACCTTGCCGCCGACGGCGCGGGTGAAGCGGMKGAARCCCTCTTCGTCGTCCTCGGCCAGGGGGTCCTCGATGGAGACGATGGGGTAGCGCTCGATCCAGCCGGCCAGCATTTCGCCCAGGCCGTCCGAGTCCARYTCCCGTCCCTCGAGGCCCAGGCGGTAGCGCCCGCCGCCGCCCAACTGGGACGCCGCCACGTCGAGGCAGACGGCGATCTCCTCTCCCGGCACGAAACCGGCGYCCTCGATGGCGCGGACCAGGGTTTCCAGTCCTTCCTCGTTGGTGGCGAACACCGGCCAATAGCCGCCCTCGTCGGCCACCCCCTGAAGGGTCCCCGCCGACTCCATCAGGCGGCCGGCGGCCCGGTACACCTCCGCCGTCCACTCCAGGGCCTGATCGAAGCTKTCCGCGGCCAGGGCCACGACCATGAAGTCCTGGATGTCCACCCGGCGTCCCGCGTGGGCGCCGCCGCCGAAGATCTGGAYCTGGGGCACCGGCATGCGGCCGGGCTTCTCCCCGCCCAGGTRCCGCCACAGGGGCWCCCCGGCGGCCGCCGCGGCGGCGTGGGCCACGGCCATGGACACGGCGATGAGGGCGTTGCCGCCGAGGCGCCYCTTGTCCGGCGTGCCGTCCAGGTCGACCAGGATGCGGTCCACCGCTTCCTGGCCGGCGGCATCGGCGCCGSAAAGCGCCGTGGCGATTTCGCCGTTGACATGGGCCAGGGCCGTYTGCACGTCGAAGCCGCCGAGACGGTCTCCGCCGTCGCGCAGGTCCACGGCCTCGCCCCTGCCCCGGGACGTCCCCGCCGGCGCGATGGCCCGGCCCGCGGCGCCGCCGGTGAGAAGGACCTCGGCCTCGACGGTGGGGCGGCCSCGCGAGTCCCACACCCGCCGTCCCYTCACCYGGGCGATGGCGGTTTCCGTCATGCGYCGATCTCYGTCGCCCAGGCRYCGCGCACGGCGTCCASSGTGTCCACCGGCGCCGCCAGCAGSGCCCGCGCCACCCGGCGGACACGGTCGACGTCGGACTCGCGGGTGAGGTACTCGACCGGCGACTTGCCGTCCACCCGGGCCAGGARCAACCCCGGCAGCAGGCGGGCGGTGCGGGCCTCCAGCYCTTCCCKGTCCTCCCAGTCCACGCCGGCCCGATAGGCGCCGGCAAGGGCGYCGAAGCAGGCCAGGAAACCGCSCGCCGCCCRMGGCGTCCACAGGCACTTGAGCAAAAGGTGGTTGAGGCAAAACGCCAGATCGAAGGCCGGGTCCCCGTACCAGGCGCACTCGGCGTCCAGGAAMACGGGGCCSTCGGGCCCGACAAGGATRTTCTTCGGGCTGACGTCGCCGTGGACCAGCGCCCGCCTGGTCCCGGCGGTGGTCTCGGCAAGGGCSCCCAGCGCGKCGGCGCGGTCGGGATGGGCGCGGCCGGCGGCGAGCAGGTAGGGCTCCAGCCGGATGGGGTGGAAGATGTRATCGGTGGCGAAACGCGCGGCGACGGCCGTGTCTCCGGCCGTCGCCGCGTGGATGCGGACCAGCCGTTCGCCGACGGCCCGGGCCGTGTCCRCCTCGGCCACGCCGTCAYGGAGGCGCGCCTTCCACAAGSGGTGGGTGCCGGGGTCGAGGAAGCGCATGACGAACATGCCGGCTTCGGCGTCGACRCCCAACACCTCGGGCACGACCCCGGGGACGATCGCCTGGGCGGTCTGCATCCAGGCGAACTCGTASCCGTTGCGCTCGACGGGCGCGYRCCAGTCGGYCKCCACCCGAAGCCTGGGCAGGGCGCGCTTGAYGCAGGCCGGYCCCGAAGCCAGCTCGACCCGCCAGATGTCCGAAGAGACCCCGCCGGTCAGCCGCACCGCGSACAGGYGTTCGCCGGGCGCCRCCAGCCCCATGCGCGCCAACGCCGCGCCGACGTCWTCGGGCAGGGGCGCGGGTCTCTCGTTCGRCAWSGCCTTTSCCATGGGTCGGGGAGTCYCCTTCGCAACAGGGTCCCGGYGWACCGGCGCCGGGCCGCCGCGTTTCCGCGGCGCCGTCCAGTATTCAGAAAGGCCGGTGGCGATGCAATCCCGCTCCCCCGGCGGGAAGGACCGCTCCACGGGCCCGGGAACGGCCGCAAGGCCCGCCCGCCCGTATGTGGGGCGACGGGTTTGTGTTATACCAAGGAGCGCTGATCATGACCCATAGAGATCGCGTAGGCGGCTCGTCGGGCAGGAGGAAAGGTGCAGGCGATGCGGCGCATCGTCAAAACTTTTCGACGCCCTCCGACGGGCCGCATACGCGACCGCAACGGCGGCTTACCAAGGCTTTCGGACGGCGTCGCGCACGCTTCGCGATGCCCCGCATCGCCACGGCGCACGCTTAGGGCCGAAAACCTTGGTAAGCCGGCTCGTCGGGTCATGATCAGCGCCCCTTGGTATTAGTGTCCGGGCCGCCGCAACCCCGGAAGTGCCGGGGAAACCAGGGGAAGATCGGCGATGAAGGTGGTGTTTCACTACGACGCGGGGCCTGGGCTCGTGCGCCGGCTGGCGGCCCTTTCCGCCGAGGGGCTGTCGGTCACCCCCTGCGCGGAAGGGGACGACGCCCGGTTCTCCAGCCTCATGGCCGAGGCCGAGGTGCTGTGGCATGTGCTGCGGCCGGTGACSGCCGAGGTCATCGCCGGYGCCCCGCGCCTGCGCYTCATTCAGAAGATCGGCGTCGGTCTCAACACCATCGATRTGGAGGCGGCGCGGGGGCGCGGCATCGCSGTSGCCAACATGCCCGGGACCAACAGCCGCGCCGTGGCCGAGATGACGCTGCTGYTSATGCTCGCCGCGCTGCGCCGGCTGCCCGCCTTCGACGCCGSCAYSCGGCGCGGCGMCGGCTGGGACTGGCCGCCCSRGBTGCAGGACGGGCTGGGGGAAATCTGCGGACGGACGGTGGGACTGGTGGGGTACGGCGCGGTGCCGCGCATCCTGGCGCCCATCCTCGGGGCCATGGGAGCGGTCGTGCTGTACACGGCGACGGCGCCGAAGCCCGACGCGGCCGGCGACTGGCGGCAATTCGAGGACCTGCTGGCCGAGTCCGACATCGTGTCGTTGCACCTGCCGCTGACGGAAGAGACCGAAGGCGTGGTCGAYGCCGACGCCCTGGCSCGCATGAAGCCGGGGGCGGTGCTGGTGAATACGGCGCGCGGCGRGCTGGTCGACCAGGCGGCGCTGATCGAGGCGCTCRAGGGGGGACGCCTCGGCGCCGCCGGGCTCGACGTCTTCGCCGCCGAACCGGTGCTTAAGGGCGATCCCCTGCTTGGGTTGGAGAACGTGGTGMTCAGCCCCCACGTGGCGTGGCTGAGCGGGGAAACGCTCGAGCGCAGCCTGGAGGTGGCGGTCGAGAACTGCCRCCGCCTCGCCCGCGGCGAGGCCCTGCTGCACCAGGTGGCGTGAGGGAAGSGTCGAACGATATCCGTGGGGCCGSGKKMMCSSGCCYYCYNTNACCAGTAYACYCGAACGTGATACACGGCGACCACRACCGCCGCCGCCAGCACGATGAAYGGMAGATAGGGCACSACCCGGTGGAAATGTTTCATGCTTCTGRTCCACCACMCTAAATGCGGAACGGCAGGGTAAAGAAAAAGTCTATGRCGTAAAGGGTTCCGGCGACAGCCGTAATYCCGCCRAGCATGGCYTTSAGGAAATGCTCGGGGACGAASCGCTGGGTCTTGGCSGCGCACCAGGAMCCGAARATGCCSCCSGCGGCGGCAAAGAACCCCCACGCCCACTCSGGTTGAATCGTRRYGCCSGTGAACGCCGGCACGATGACGCCGTASGTGAARAGRCCGACGGCGGAMAGSACGATCACGTAGGGGATCGTCGCCGCCACCAGGACGTACATGGGCAGTCCGTAAATGGCGGCGAAGATCGGGACCAGCAGGAATCCGCCGCCSACGCCGAGGGCCGCCGATATGACCCCGACCAGGGCCCCGGTGACGAACAGTACGGGCAGACTGACGGTCCAGGTGACGTCCCAGAAAGCGACGGTGAGGCGTCCCCCGCCCCGGGAGATCGTTTCGATGCCGATGCCGGCAGGGATGCCTGTCGGCGGCAGGCCGGCGTCCCGCCGCGCTTTCGCCTCGGCGGCGAACTTGGCTTCCACGCCACCGGCGGGATACCTCTTGCGAAAGCCCCGGAACGACGCGTAACACAGGTGGGCCCCGGCGAAGATCAACGACAGACCGACGACCAAGGTGAACGGCTTGACGTCCGAAAGCAGGGTCAGGCGGACGAAAGGCCCGGTCAGGCCGCCGACGACGCCGCCCAGGCAGACCCATAGCGCGAAATCGAGGTTCCACTGCCTGTTGCGGCGGAAACCGAACAGGGCGCCCAGGGGATTGAGAAAGGTGAGAAGCTGCGTCGTCGGCGTCACCGGCAGGCCGGTGAACTGCAGGATGGACATGGTGTAGGGCAACGCGAAAATGCCCGCCGCCTCGCCGACGACGGCCATGGTGTAGCCCGTCCACGCGCCCATCCACACCAGATGCCAGATGGGAACCCTGACGCCGGCCAGGGGAAAGGCAATGTCCGCGCCCGGCAGGAACCCATGCTGGAGGTASGCGCCGGCAAACCCCAGCGCCATAACCACGGCGATGATCGGRAACTGCTSGGWGAARAACTCTTTGCCGATGGATGGRGRTKCRGTCACGCCAATGGTTTGCGGCCTCGCGGTCACGCCAAATCTCCGGCGCGTGGCGGTGTTCAGTGAAGCCTGAGCCAGGGCGTCGCAAATCCGCCGAGGGCTCGAATCAGGTGATCTCGGCCTGCGATCCGACAGCCCACGCCGAGATCGTTGCGATTCGCGACGCGGCTCGCGAGGTGGTACACGGATAATTTTGGGCTCGAGTTTGAAGGCGACGCGGACAGCGGTGTCTACTATCATGTGTTCTGGGCGCTGGATCCCAACGATCCGAACCACAAAATGGACACGACCTTTTCCATTATGCGCGCCACGAAGGACTTTGCAAATCCAGCGACGAGTCCGGAACCCGACAACATGTACGGTGATCAACCGTTCATGGTCAACGTTCGTGTTCGAGACATCGATGCGCTCATCGCCCACCTCGGGTCGAAGGGAATCGATCCGATCAAGCGCATGGACGAGGTCTACGGCCGATTCGCATGGATCCGTGACGCTGACGG
>LKGT01004742.1_pt1 | contig 10039 bp, 11 predicted proteins | sample 503861 | NCBI WGS metagenome assembly LKGT01 (sample SAMN04113194, study PRJNA297058) | marine sediment metagenome | biome: marine benthic biome; feature: marine benthic feature; material: marine sediment; isolation source: sediment sample collected at the water-sediment interface from the South......
AGCCTTACGACATTCTTTTAAGCCTCACTTTTGAACTTTAAACTATGCCTTCAAAAAAGAAAATACTTTTAGGTTCACTTTTACTACTGTTTACACTATCTCTAGTTTCTGAAGCAAGTCCTGCATTTGCAGATCATGTAACTGTTATTGTTAGTGCTCCACAAGGAACTTCGGTTCCAGGATGTGAGGTGACAAACGAATGTTTCGTACCATATGATGTAACAATCGATGTTGGTGGCGAGGTAACATGGTCCAATGATGACACGGCGGCTCACACCGTTACTGCGGGAAGCGCAGGACAGGGGCCCTCTGGCGAATTTGACAGTAGCTTGTTTATGGCAGGAACAACTTTCTCCCACACGTTTGAATCAGCAGGTGAATTTCCTTACTTCTGTATGGTTCACCCATGGATGGCAGGAATTGTAACTGTTCAAGCAACTGAAGAAACAGAAATTGCACCAGGAACAATTATTGTTGGTGCTCCTCCAGAAAATGAAACAACAGTTTCTGGAATTTCTGAAGATGGAAAAGTACGTGCAGAAATTATAGTAAGTAATCCAGTAGCCGATGAAGAAATGTCACTTGAAATAAAATTTAGAGATTCAAGTGGTGGGTCTGTAATAAAACATGCAAACTATAATCTTATGGTATCACAAAATGGTCAGGAAATTCTTTCAATTTTGGGAGCGTACGAACCTGAAGGAACTGGCATGCATTCAACTATGCCATTAGATTCAGATGATCCGGTGGATATCAAAGTAACTGTACTTGGTTTTGGACTACCAGATGACGAAGAAAATTGGAGTGGACCAAGGGGAGAAATTTTGATGTTCAATGTAGTTCCTGAATTTGGAGCGATTGCAACAGTTGTAATGCTCGCTGCAATAGGAGCTGTTGTGTTGATGTCTTCGAAATACACTAGAGTTATACCAAAACTATAAGCTCTTTTTTATTTTTTACCGAATCTTTGGATTCCTTAAAAATAATTCAAAGCAAAGTTAGATTAACTAAACAATAGAATTAGTTTAAAAATTATTTTTAGCTTAATGCAAATGTTTAGCTAAAGCTATTAGCTATGCCTATTTTTCCTCATCTATTTATAATATAACGGGGTTATGTTCAGCATGGCAACTGAAAATCTTGATATGGATTATTCAAAATATGATTTTAAAGATTCAACTGACATGTATGTACATCTCAGCAAAAAAGGACTCTCAAAGGAWACTGTMATTRSMATCAGTAAAMTGAAARATGARCCRCAATGGATGCTTGAYTTTAGAYTAMGAKCYTTTGAKRTATTTATGAAAAAACCMATGCCWACYTGGGGYGSWRAYCTYAGTRCRATTGATTTYCAAAATATCTWYTATTATGCAAAGGCRWCTGAAAARRYTGAAAAAAAYTGGGAYGATGTTCCWGMARAWGTMARAAATACWTTTGAYAARCTWGGWATTCCAGAAGCWGAAAAGAAATTCCTTGCWGGKGTTGGSGCWCAATATGAGTCAGAAGTWGTWTATCAYMRCYTAAGAGARGATTTAGMAAAACAAGGAGTMKTKTTYTTAGATACTGATWCRGCWYTAAAAGAAMAACCAGARMTTTTCAARAAATACTTTGCWAAAATMATTCCWCCWGAAGAYAACAAATTYGCWGCRCTAAACAGTGCAGTATGGAGTGGTGGCTCATTCATCTATATYCCHCCWGGMRTWAMRGTTGACATGCCTYTACAAGCATACTTTAGAATCAATGCAGAAAAYATTGGTCARTTTGAAAGAACWTTGATYATTGTWGATGAAGGTGCWGAAGTDCATTACATTGARGGMTGYACMGCTCCTGTYTATTCWTCWGAATCWYTWCACKKTGCWGTTGTAGAAYTAGTTGCWCWCAAAGATGCAAAAYTAAGATACACRACAATCCAAAACTGGAGTARCGATGTWTACAAYCTTGTAACAAAACGTGCTTATGCATATGAAGGTGCAACAGTAGAATGGATTGATGGCAACATTGGAAGCAGACTCACAATGAAGTACCCTGGAATTTATCTTATGGGTGAGCGCGCATATGGTGAAACACTATCAGTCGCATTTGCAGGAAAAAACCAACATCAAGATACCGGAGCTAAAATGGTCCACCTTGCACCAAACACTACCTCAAAAATTACTTCAAAATCTGTAAGCAGACATAATGGAAAATCAACATACAGAGGATTGCTAAGCGTAGCAAAGGGTGCTACCAATGTAAAAGCAACTGTAAGATGTGATGCCTTGCTATTAGATGACACATCAAAGACTGAAACCTATCCATACATGGAAATCAACCAAGAAGACGCTACCATCACTCACGAGGCGACTGTAGGAAAAATTGGTGATGATCAAATCTTTTACCTTATGAGTAGAGGATTTTCCGAAGACGAAGCCCTTTCATTAATTGTAAATGGATTCATGGAACCATTTACAAAAGAGCTACCAATGGAGTATGCAGTAGAATTAAACCGACTTATCAAAATAGAGATGGATAATTCAGTCGGTTAGACTAAAATGATCAGTCATGTCTCAAACCCTTTCGACTATTAGTATTGGACACATTGATAAAATTTCTTCATCTAAAAATGARCCAGATTGGCTAAAAGAATACAGRAGAAATTCTTTATCTATTTATGAAAGCCTTCCGATTGAAACATCCCCACTTTACAACAAATACACTGATGCCAAAAAAATGGACCCACAACAAGTATCWCTGTCAGTATCAACAACTGACGCAGTCCCAAGTTTTCTGCAAAAACGATTAGGAGAATTAGAAAAGGAAACCTGTGTWATACAAATTGGAACTCAYATTCATAAAATCAATATCTCTGATGAACTAAAATCAAAGGGACTTRTAATTTCATCAATTGAKGATGCAATAAAAAATAATTTTGATCTGGTAAAAAAATCACTCGAATCCTCCRACTCTAAAAACGATAAATTTACWGCACTAAACAACGCAGCCTTTAATTCGGGAATWTTTATCCAYATTCCAAAAAAYCTTGYACTAGAAAAGCCAATTCATATCCTAACTTGTTTGTCYGATGATGGCATATCTATTATATCTAGAAACRTTGTATATGCCGATGAGAGYAGCAAGGCAACAATTGTTCAAGAACTCTACTCAACAAAATCAGAAAAACARCAAGCATATCTTGAATTGTTTAACACAAATGTRGCACCAAATGCTCAACTTGATGTGACAACCTTRCAAATGATGGACCAAAGTWCAGTTAACTTTTGTACCAGAAGAACGGACCTRGGACAAGATGCCAAAGTAAACTGGTATTCTGGATTGTTTGGTTCTAYTTTGTGTAGGTACCAAATAGAATACAATCTTAATGGTTCAGGTGCTTCTGYCAATGACTCTGAAGTAATCTTTGGTAACAATGAACAATCATTTGATATTCAAACAGATGTAAATCATGAGGCGACAGCAACTGAGGGRAGAGTCGTTGAAAAGTCAATCCTTMGAAATAAATCCAAATCACTGTTCAAAGGAATGATTAGAATTAAAGAGAATGCATCAAAATCAAACTCATTTTTGTCGGGACGCTCAATTCTGTTGGAYAAGGATGCAAAATCAGATTCAATTCCAGGATTAGAGATTCTTACAAATGATGTCAAGGCCACTCACTCTGCATCTGTAGCCCAGATTGACGAGGAGCAAATCTTCTATCTTAACACAAGATGTCTTAGCCACGCTGAGGCAGAAAGAACAATTATTGAAGGATTCTTGGAACCATTATCAAGAAAAATGTCTWTYCAAGTAAGAGCATGGATTGCATATCTAATTGAATCAAAATGGAGTGGGAAAGAATTAACAATAAACACTGATGAAGAATTTGCAAAATTCGTTGAAGTTGAAGAAACTCGATACAACGAARATGCGGAGATTGAGCAGCACTACAAATACAGGTGATCAAGTTGTCTCAGTGGATTAAAGCTTGTAGTTTAGACCAGGTGAAAGAAGGRCAGCTGTTTGGATTTCATWCWGATGAYAAAAAAATTCTCTTRGCAAATCTAAAGGGAAATATTTACGCAACTGATATGATATGTACACATGCAGAAGCTGACTTGTCAACTGGATTTCTCAGCGAAGAAGGAGTTAGATGTCCCTTGCATCTTTCTGTKTTTAATTTAAAAGATGGAAAACCGCAAAATCTTCCTGCAGAAAATCCACTAAACACATACAATGTTAAAATAGARCAAAACGAGATTTACGTGGAGGTTTAGATAATGCAAAGCTCACAAACATCTTTTGAAAATATTAGAAAAGACTTTCCAATTTTAAAGAGGACTGTTAGAGAAAATAAAGCTCTTGTTTATTTGGAYAATGCATCTACCACACAAAAACCWAACCAAGTAATAGAYGCAATAAACGATTTTTATCGAAATCAYAATGCTAACATTCACAGAGCAGTTTATGCATTAGCAGAAGAGGCAACTGAACTATAYGAACAAACAMGAGATAAGGTTGCARATTTAATHAATATTAAAAACAGGAAAGAAATTATTTTTGTTAGAGGAACRACMGARGCAATTAATCTAGTTGCATATGCMTGGGGAAGAGATCATTTGAAGGARGGYGACATYATYGTTACTACYGARTATGAGCATCATAGYAATATTGTTCCCTGGCAATTATTGACCMAAGAAAAAGGYGCAAAATTAGAGTACATTGGCATGGATGAYGRTGGTGAATTRATYTTAGAKGACCTTGACAAATATCTTGCSACAGGTAAGGTTAAACTGGTCACCTTCAGYYTGGTSTCAAATGTTTTGGGAACAATCTCTGATGCTGAGAAAATAATATCAAAATGTAAGGCTGCTGGWGTATTGACCTTGATTGATGGTGCCCAAGCWGTACCTCACATGAAGGTAGATGTTGAAAAATTAGGCTGTGAYTTTTTTGCRTTTTCSGGACACAAAATGCTAGGTCCTACTGGCATTGGAATTYTRTGGGTTARAACATCGGTTTTAGAGACYATGAATCCATTTCAWGGCGGYGGTGAYATGATAAGAGAAGTTCACAAATATGAAACAACWTGGAATGATTTGCCATACAAGTTTGAAGCMGGAACRCCMAGCATTGCYGATGTTGTTGGATTTGGTGCAGCAATTNACTATCTTTYAAAAATTGGAATGGATAACATTAGACAACACGAAATTGAATTGACCTCTTATGCTCTGGAGAAACTATCTAGTGTAAAGGGATTACACATCTATGGAACAAAGGATATCTCAAAACGTGGTGGAGTAATTTCATTTAATTTTGCAGATGTTCATCCCCAYGATGTAGCCCAAATAGTAGATGGAGAAGGCATAGCAATAAGATCAGGACACCATTGYGCTCAAGTGCTTATGGAAAGACTAAACGTTGCTGCTACRTCAAGAGCAAGTTTTTACATTTACAACACAAAAGAAGAGATTGATAAATTAATCATTTCATTAAATAAAGTAGCGAGGATATTCAAACTTTGAGCAACGCTGACATTTATCATGAGATGATTATTGACTATTCAAGAAATCCCATTAATTATGGAAAAATCGAAGATCATGATGTTACTTTTCATGACTCTAATCCATTGTGTGGGGACAGCATCGATATCGACATGAAATTTGATGATAACAAAGTATCTGATATTAAATTTCATGGAAAAGGCTGYGCTATATGCATGGCTTGCTCATCAGTATTGACAGAAATTGTAAAGGGRAAGGAAATCGATGAGGTTAGAAATATCTCAAAACATGATRTTCTAAGTGAATTGGGTYTGGAACATTTACAAGCGGTGCGAATAAAATGTGCRTTACTYTCACTCAAAGTTCTAAAATCTGCTCTTTATTCTTATCTTGGAAAGCAYATGCAAGATTCTCAAGATGYAGATACGTTAAAAGAAGAGGCAGCAAAYCTWTACTAGYATATGAGTACATTTACTCCATCTACTCCGATTCAACTACAAATTAGAAAAATTATTTTTGAACAATACAACAATGTTGATACTAAATTTACCAACGATGAAATCTTTGAAACAATAAAGCAGGGARGAGATTTTAATTCTTCTTGGATAATTGATGATTTAGAACCTTACATCAATGAGATTTGTGATTCTGGTCTTGCAAGAAACATTGCACAAAACTTTACTACTATCTGGCTWAAGCTCTTTGATCCWGTTAAAAAACATCATTGTAATTCTTGTAATAGAGAAATTTATCTGGGGGAATCTGAAAAACAAATATGTCCMAATCCTTCCTGTAAGGAAACACTTTAACTTCTATGTCTTATTGCAGCCTCTTCYAATGCTTTGATCATTGGAAGCCTTTCACCGGTAAGATAAAGAACTAGYGCACCACCTGCTGTGCTGACATGATTAATCTTCTCTGTTAATCCAAGGCTCTTTAGAACTGAATTCAAATGTCCTCCACTAACTATTGTGGTTGCCATAGAATTTGCCACAGTCTCYAGCAATCCTTTTGTTCCAAAGCTRAAGTTTTCTTTTTCAAAAAATCCTGCAGGACCACTAATGAAAACAGTTCCGGCACCTGCGATTAACTTTGAATAGAAATCTAATGTCTTTGGMCCTAAATCATAAATTTTATCTCCCTTGGAAATTTCTCTTACGTCCATCTCMACTCTTTCTCCATCCTTRTCAATGGCAATATCTACTGGTGTRGAAAAAACATCTGGATAYTCTCCTATTAGAGAATGAGCCTTTGCTACTACCTCTTCTTCTCTTTCTATGCCTAGCGGAAAYTTGATTCGTGCCTGRGCACGCATGAATACGTTTCCAATTACTCCTGTRAGTARGAYGTGGTCTGCACGTCCRTTTTGAATCAACATYTGGATTGCCTCAAGTCTATCTTGCACCTTTGAGCCTCCTAAGACAATWACATGTGGYGCCTTTGCTACTGTCATTATTTCATCAAGATTTCTAACCTCYCTTTCKGCAAGACGTCCTGCACATGAAGGYAAAATTTGYGGAAATCCKACAATTGATGGRTGTGATCTRTGAGCACTKGGAAATGAATCTAAAACACAAAGATCAAAGAGTTTGGCTAGTCTACTTACCATGATGGTTTTTGATGCAGCTTCKGGTGARAATTCATAATTTTCTTCWGCACACAAACGTAGATTATCTAAAAGWARYACTTCACCATTTTTCAAATTTTTAATTTCATTTTGTGCAGCAATWCCWATYACATCTTCRATATACTTTACTTTTTTATTCAATAGTTTTTCTAAAACTTTGGCRTGMTTGTSCATTCTWGTATAATCTTTGTTTCCAACYCTTCCTTGRTGGGAYGCAACTACTACTTTRGATTCYTTTAATGATTSAATTGTTTCAATTACTTCTTCAATTCTTTTGGTCCCCGTAATTTCCATGGTTTCGGGRTCTATTGGACAGTTCATATCTACTCTTAAAAAAACGGTCTTATCTTTAAGATCAAAATCATCTAGTGTGAGGACCTTCACGATCYYTCTATTATCCACTTGGTTAAATTCTTTGAGCCGATCTGATTTCTAAAATCTCCATGRGAMCMRATGATATATTTCAAACTTTTTTTAACTAGGAAAAATTAAAAATGATGCWTATGTGGTTTAACTAAWTGCAAAATTGGATTTTTGATTTTAGGTCTCGTTCATTTGTTCTTTTAGTAATTTTATTTTTGATTGTMCTTGCCTTGGTGTWTTTTGAAATTTCTGAAGGKTTTGAYCAAAGTGTAATCTCTTTTGTYGCAGAGAATACYGGAAATCCTGTTTTAGATATCATAATGCAATCAATAACTGAAAGTGGGGATACATTTTACATGCTAGGATTTGGAGTCATTATTCTTCTTATAAAAAAAACCAGAAGAATTGGCATCACCCTGATGATTCTTATGCTTCTCTCCACATTGCTTACAGGATACATAAAATGTGGTGTGGACCGAGATAGGCCTTCTTTTGATTATGAAGGAGTRCCGTTTCCAGTAGAAATTAGCCGTGATACCTTTGCTTTGTTCTGTGAAGGCGGAGAGGACGCATCATTCCCATCAGGCCATGCTGCAAGATCTGTTATTTTTGGAATTGTCTTGGCATATGTCTTATCTGAGAGATTCCCTAGAGGATGTTATTTGTTATTTGCCTATCCGATTTTGGTGTCATTTAGTCGAATCTATGTTTTACAGCATTTYCCAATGGATGTAATTGGAGGAGCGATTTTGGGAATTATGTTGACTGGAGTCCTTGCAMACATGACCAAATTGAACASTATTTTTGATAAATCAAAAACCTAGWTCTTCAAGAGCCTTATTGCTAATCAAAACWAWAGCATAGTGTTCACTGTCATGATGATATGTCCAATACTTTATGTCACGAACTTCRTTTTTTTTCCTTAATCCATAGTTSACACCAGTTGTAATSGAATATCCAATCCTTTTTGCAAGYTTTTCTTYTTTTGGGATCAAAACTTTGAATCCYTCYTTTCTRGTGCTAAATCCAAGATCTACCATATCATCTACCGCTTTTGATGCATCCTTTTCRTCTTTTAGRTCATATGTCTTAAAAATTGGTAAATCCTTTGGATGAAAATCCATATCTTTAAACAAATTCGTTTACTAATATTTTTTAAAAATATGAATTATTGCGATCAAAGTATGTTAATTTTCTTTACATGTAAGTCAAATCCTGATTATGTTAACAGATTAATCGACTCTGGTATTGATTAAATTTATTGGCTTCATATGAAAAATTAGTCCTAAAATTACGACAGAGAAAACAAGATGTTTCAAAGCTTAGACTAAAAGCAGAAAAACAACTCAAAGCATCAAGATCGATTGAGAGAAGATCCTCGTCTGGATTAGTTTTTTTGGATAAAAAAATAGAATCAGAAAAAGAAGATTCTTCCGAAGTTTCTAATATTTTGACTCAAAAAACCTCTCAACTGGAGAGCATACATAGATTAGTTACAGCAGCAGAAGAGCGCCTAAATCAGGAAAAGGAAGCTCTCACAGATATAGAACAAGAGATGGAATTTGCTGAAAACCTTGAAGAAAAACAGTCTGCCGAGACTAGATTGAACTCAATAAAAAGCAATATTGGGGAATTGGAATTTGAAATTAAATCTAGGCAAAAAACTGCCAAAAAAATTGCCGAGGAAGTTGCAACAAATACTGAAATTAAATCAAAAATTTCCTCTAAAATTAAAAAACAATCTCAATCAAAACCATCTCTACGAGAAACTATGACTAAAAGTCACAAGGCTGCAGAAAAATTTGGAAATGAATTAAAAAAACGTCTAAACGCCGAGGAAATTGCGAAAAAATCTTTAGGTAAAGCTATAGAAAAACTCCAAGAATTACAGGCAAAAAAGAAAAAATCCGCACGGAAGACCAAGACTGTAAGAAAAGCACCAAAAAGAAAAACAGCTAGAAAAACAGCAGCAAGAAAAGCACCAAAAAGAAAATTAAAATCTAAAAAATAAAATCAATCACGATCTTTTGATTCATTGATTAGTTTTAGGAAATTTAGTCAGTTTCGCGAATAAAGATTAATTTCTTTCTATTTGTATTCGCCGTCTATTCTATTTCCAGAATTCGGTTCATTCTGGTGAAAACGACCTGGATGCCGCCGGGGGGAGCTATCGCTCCGCCGCTGAGTCCGGTGCCGGAGCCACGTCCCGCCACCGGAACTCCCTCCCGGTAAGCCAGCGCCAATACTCGGCTGACCTGCTCGGTTGAAGAAGGCAGGACCACCGCTTCCGGCATAGCGCGGTCGACGGAGCCGTCATATTCGTAAACCAGCAGGTCCTCCGGGTGAGAGAACACGTTTTCCTGCCCGGCGATGCTCCTCAATTGCTCCACAAATTCCTGCTTTTCCATTCTAGCCCACCCGTGTCAACTCATACCCCGGCCTATTCAGGATGATAGACCAATGGGCTGACCCTGACAAGGAAAGGGAACTTTGCGGTCGACAGGTTTGACTGTATACTGGGGCACGCCCATTTGGGTAAAATCCCCTATATACCCCTTTCTAAAAGGGG
>LKGT01009318.1_pt1 | contig 10036 bp, 12 predicted proteins | sample 503861 | NCBI WGS metagenome assembly LKGT01 (sample SAMN04113194, study PRJNA297058) | marine sediment metagenome | biome: marine benthic biome; feature: marine benthic feature; material: marine sediment; isolation source: sediment sample collected at the water-sediment interface from the South......
CAGAAATTGCATTGTATTTGAAAAAAAATGGCTTTGAAACTTCAAAAATGAAGGTACACGTTTTTGAATCACTTACAACAGAAAATGAGACTTGTTTTGAAGGTGTAGTTTCAGATTTGGAAGGAAAAGAATTTTCAGATTTATCAGTAATGGTGTTTAATCAGTCAAAATTAGAATCTTATATTGGTTTTAAAGATTAGTTGCCTGCTTGATTTGTTCCAACTCTTCTGATTACTTCAGAACTAGTATCAGGAAATGAGTAAACTACAATGCTCATCCATGGGTAATCAGGATCAATTATTCTGTAAAATCCAGCATCATCAAAAGAGCCAGTCCATGATTTACCTGGCTCAATTATGCCACTATCAATTCTTCCATCAAAAGTGAATGCACAACCAGTGGATTTATGTGAAACACCTTCTGCGAGTTTTTCTGCAGGTGTTTCACAAATAATCATTGTTCCTTGAATTCGACTGTTTGAGCCAAGTCCTGTTCCACTAACAATTCTATGTGCAACATCGTCACCATTAAAGAAAGTAACAGATGTTCCTGGTTTTATTGAAACTCTGTCAGGAGAAAAGTAGTTTGCACCTAGTCCACTTGAACCTGTAGCTATAATTTTTTCTTGTCTAATTTCACCGGCTTCTATGTAGTTAGATGCAAGTCCTTGATTAGAGGAGCCACGCTGAATATAGACAACTAGCTCGTCTTCTTGTGTTTCAGTTTCTGTAGTTGTTGAAATATTTGTCAAGCCAGTTAAGCTGGTTGTATAGATCACTTTGTATTTTATATCATCATGGGTCAAGCTTCCAGTAAAACCATAGATTGATCCTTGTGCACTGTTTTCAACTAGTCTTCCAAAAAGTCTAATGGCTGCTTCTTCACCAAAAGAGTCTTCAGCTATTCCAGATATTCTGATGTAACGACCTTCTCGTAATCCAGAAGCTTCAAGATCAAATAAAAGAAATTCATCATCATTTAGAGTTACAAAACCATCTTCAATTAACATCCTTATTGTACTGCCTTGTTGAGTTCCAGTAGAAATTGCAAAATCAATTTCAGAAGTTTTTATTGATTCTTCAGTAACTGCAAAACCAGAACCTTCCAAAATGAAAGCATTGTTTGTGTCAAGTTTTGCATTTGCATCACTAAAGGTTAGACCTAAAGTTACCATTCCAATAATCATTAGTGGAATGACTATAGCTAAGCTCATGCTGTAGTTTTTACCTATTTCTGGTTTATAATTTGCTACTAAATAATTTTAGACTGGTTACGCAATTCCGTGCTGATTATCCAAAATCAAAGCCATGTTCTTCAGCCATTTTTATCATAGCGTCTTCTATGATTCCACCAATAAGTAAAAGACCTACTAAGATTCCAATTTCAATTCCAGTTCCACGAATAGCTGTTCTCAGATCAATTTTTTTAATTATCATCCAAATCAGAATATAGCTTCTTGATGTAGCAATAGAATATGCAGTGAGTTCCATTAATCCAAATGGTGTAGCATAAAGTATTGCAAGAGAGAAAAGAGGATTGCCTGATGTGAGTTGCGCGAATTCTGGAGACATTAATATGATTGCCGAAAGTCCCCATCCTGTAGACCAAGCTGAAAATAGTCCCCATCCAACTCCAAAGCCAGGAATAAACATTACTAATGAAAGTAAAGTGTTGTGTGCAAAAATTCCAAACGCATCAATATCAACAATTAATTCTTCAAATTCTTCCATAAACAGTTCAGCTTCTTCCTGAGTTGGTTCGCTCATTGAACCGATCCAAAATGAAAGAGTGAACAATCCCATAAAAATAAAGAAGAGCCCTATTCGTTTTCTACTTAACACGAGGTTTTTCTTTGAGAACTGTATTTGAGGGTGTTGGTTTGATCTGTGCGCAGATTTAATTAAAACTCTCAATATTTGTTGATATTGAAAAAAGATGTTTCTTATGCGTTAAATTATGCATTAAACAAAGGATTTCAAATTCATCCTAACGCATTAAAAATTCTAGAAGACATTGATGCCAAAGAGCTTAAACGCATCATAAAAGARATCGTTAGAGAAAAAACTAGACAAAAACRATTCCTAATTGATCAGGATGATTTAGAAACCGTTTTGGGAATTAAAGAGGAYCAAAGTATAGAAAATGAACATAGAGTGTTATTTGATCCGTCATCAAAARTWACTTCTGCAGAAGGYRTTTCTGGTTTTAATGCGTTGTTTTCAAATCGATTTTCAAAAYTGAAAARAATTGTTTCRAATCGYCCAGAAGCTAAAATGTTAAAGTCGATTGCRTCTGTAATTGTTGCAAAATCAAATAATGAYATGTATGTCTGTGGTTTGGTTTCAGAAAGAAGYTCTGAGAGAAATGTRACCARATTACTAATAGATGATGCTTCAGGCTCGCTTGAAACCATTRTTTTTGATAAGAATTTGCAAAAAACAGCAAATCAGTTACTCATGGATCAGTTTGTCATGCTCAAGGTGAAGATGGGAAAAAATGGAGGTTTTATCACAAGAGATGTGATTGTCCCTGATGTTTCTGATCATTTTTCAAACAGATCAGAGACTGAGGCCTATACGGTGTTTTTGTCAGACCTTCATGTAGGTAGTAAATATTTCATGAAAAAAGAATTTGATGATTTTATTTCCTGGCTATCAAGCCCTGATCCAATTGCAAGAAAAGTAAGATTTGTGATTCTTGGTGGAGATGTTGTTGATGGAATTGGAATTTATCCAAATCAGGATAAAGAATTAGAATGTCCAACAGTTGAAGAGCAGCTTGAAAAATTAGAAGAGATTTTAACAAAAATCCCAAAGAACATCAAAGTGTTCATCATTCCTGGCAATCATGACCCAGGACGACGCGCTTTGCCACAGCCTTCTTTTCCAGAAAAATATAATCAAAGTTTAAGAAAACATGAAAATTTCTTTTTGATTGGAAATCCTTCTCTTATATCGCTAAATGGAGTAAAGGTGTTAATTTATCACGGTCAAAGCATTGATGATATTGTTAAAACAACACCTGGTCTAAGCTATGATGACCCAACCAAAGTTATGCGGCAGTTGTTAAAGTCAAGACATCTTAGTCCAATTTATGGAAGCCAGACTCCAATCGCCCCAGAAACTGAAGATATGATGGTAATTGATGAGATTCCAGATATTTTTCATGTTGGTCATGTTCATGTTGTAGGTTTTGATATGTATCGGGGAGTTTTGTTGATAAATTCTGGAACTTGGCAAAAACAAACTCCATTTCAAGCAAGTGTTGGGCTTTCACCAACTCCTGGTTTGGCTGTGTTAGTAAATTTGAAAACCTTCAAAGTTTACTATCATGATTTCAAAACTGAAAATTAGACTATGTCTTCTAGTGTTAGATCTTTTCTAAAAGTATCCTTTACCGTTTCAGGAGAAATGGTGAGTTTGAATTTTTTGGTTCTTCCATGAATTCCTTGGTGTATGATTCTGCCTGAGATTATYCCAGATAGTTCAATTTCGCTTAGCATTTGCGTCGCTCGTCTTTGAGTAAGTTCYTTCTGTCTAACAGTTTTGCAGAGGTTTTTGTATGCAYTAAAAATTTCTCCRGTTGATGAGCCRSCRGCTTTCATSACAGCYAARATAATYAGTTTTTCATGWARKGGGTAKGATTCTAAWGCTRTRGTYWCCTTATCCTCTTCCATTTTTAGAGATGCKCTTCTGATGTGYTCYTCTGTGAYCTTTTCTTGTTGTTCTCTTTCWGCAATTTCTCCAGCTACGCGYAAYARRGCTATTGCTCGTCTTGCATCACCGTGTTCTCGGCCAGCCATAGCTGCACAGAGATTTAGAGCTGGGSCTTCAACTGCTCCCTCTATAAAGGCAGATGAAATTCTATCTTCTARAATTTTRTGGATTTGGTCTACAGTATARTTTGTAAATACGAYTTCYTCTTCCCCWAGGCTGCTGATGACTCTAGGGTCAAGTCTTTCTTTGAAGGTAAGATCGTTTGAAATTCCAATTAGWGWTAGAGAGCCGTTTTTGAGTCTCTCATTAGAACGRGTTAATTGGTATAGAATATCRTTTCCTGTTTTTGAGACTARGTGAACTAGAAAGTCAATCTCATCTATAACAAAAACTGTGTTTAGTGATTTTTCATYAATTGTTCKAAGTAGYCTTTTGAAGACTTCRCTAATTGACARGCCTGTGGTTGGGAGTTSTTTTTCTGAKAGYCCTAATTGCCTTCCAAAACTAACAAGTARGCCGTAAAGGGTAGTTTCTTCCTTGGAGTTTGTATAAACTAGTTTWATTGGAAAATTGCTTTTTTCTACTCTCTYTTGAATTTTTGATAAGACTCTTCTAACAACTAGGGTTTTGCCAGTACCCGGCTTTCCATATACAAGTAAGTTTGATGGTCTAAAGTGTTTGAGAATTGGTATGAGAGATTGGGTTACCTTTTCTTGTTCCAAATCACGGTGATAAATTATGTTTGGAATGAATGAATGATGAAGTATGGTCCTATTTCTAATGATTGATTTGCCAGTTACTGCGGCCTCTAATAATTTCTCAATTGGGTCTATGGTAGTTACGCTCATTTTTCAGGATCTGAAGGATCCGCCCTTGCCACTTCAATGGATCCTGTCAAGTTTTTACACAAGGCGGATCGTTTGTGTTTACACCGATCTGGCCTCATTAGTTAACTCACACACCTTTGTTTCTACTCATTTTAGGAAATTCATAATAGTAATTGTATGTCGTTAAGTTGTTTTGTGTTATGAAATAAAAACTAAAAACAAAACAGTGGAAAGATAGGTGTGTGGGTTTAGGTGTGATAACAACCAGTTAACCAACTGTTAAGGAAAATTAAAAAAACCTAATCCTGACCCTGGAATTTCCACTCCAAGCGTGAAGATTGCTGTTAACATTGTTAATAATAAAAAATCAACCCCCACCTTTCCACTCCAGGCATGAAAACACATTAAAAAATAAAAAAAATTTTACCTAGTTTGTTAACATAGAAAAACCATCTAGGCGTGGGCCAGGCAGTCAATGTTAACAAATCAATTAGTTAACAATTATCACAGGATCATTTCAAGTGTTAACCACAGATCCTGAATTTCACAATGGCTAAGAAGAGAATCCGGATTGATATGGAGGATACCGACGGAACAAAATATGACATCAAATTAGAGGGAAACGTGACAAGGGATAAAATCCTCAAAATATTCGAAATGATGGACTTGATGAATATCGAGCAAGGCCCCGAAGCACCAAACCTGGATTCGGTAGGAGGAAAAATATGGAATATTGTGGATAAGCACTTYCCAATAGGGAAATTCACCTCAACTGAGATTCTTGAAWAATATGAAGATGAATATAATGAGCCTATAAAACTAAGTGTGATCTCTACATACTTGTCAAGATTTGCCTCAAAAGGTAGGGTAGAACGCTCAAAAACTGGCCGTGAATGGTCCTATCAAACCATCAAACTTACTCAAAGACGAGCCTAAGAAATTCTGGCCTTCTTTACTATCATAGAATCCTGTTCTAATACCACTTTAACATAATCTCCCTTTTGCAAATCCATGTATTTTCGAAACTGTTTTGGTATTGAAATTGTGCCTGCAGGAGTAATTTTTACCAATATTTCTTGGTTTTCTGAAGACATATTTGTATGATAATTCTATATTATATTAAATTATTGGATTTAATAATATTATAAATTATTTWAATYAARCCGTTGTTGGTGCTGAYGMAACTYTTCCATACTYCACCYTTCCTTTTTCTGTAATGGAATAAGAGTATGGTTTAGARTTGGTGTTTCTTGTGACGTAACCATCCTCAAATAATTTCTTCATCAACCTTGATGTATGCTCTCTACTCCGCCCCAAYGTGATTTGKATGTCACGTGATGTCATTGGTTTGTCTGTGATTAATCTCAAGACATACTCTGTTGCATTTTGGTAACCCATATTGGGRGCTCTTGGYGCCTCGRTAAACTTACTTTCAACAACCTCHCGCTTTACTCTTCTTTCAATACTTTTTGTTGGTCTTTCTTCAACCTCRACCTCTTCTGGCATGGAATCAACCAATTTTGTACTMAAYCCYTCCAAACCCATRGCATCTAGGCGTATTTTCATATCAATTAACTGCCTTTCATAGTACTCTAAACGCTCAAGAGTRCCAGGATCATTAACCCCMTGCTTGAATTTTATGTATGGTTTTAGCTTGCTAAATAAGTACAAAACAAACACACCAACAAAAAACGCARCAACAATTCCTAAAATCACCTCAGGATCAGGTATCTCAACTAACATCACGATCAGTTTTGTAAATTGTGATTTATCATATTAGAACAACATAATTTCACATTTTACATTAACTAAAACATCATCAACAATCACGACAATTTTGAATCAAAATCACATATCGCAGGTTTGATGAATTAGCTTATCAATCACATCTAAAACCTGCTCTTCTCTCTCAGGAAAAACATCACYATCTTTAATCACAGCAACCTGTTCGGATAATCTTGAYATCACATCAACGTCATCAGGCAGCAAAATACCCAACCCACGAAGCAAAACAATCGAATAGAACAAGGCCAYGAGTTTGTTCCTAGACTGGCTAACCTGCCTGTAGTAAGCTCCTTTTGTTATGTTGAACTTAATTTGAGATAGTTYTCTCTGATTTAGAATTATTTCAATTTGTCTTTCCGTAAACAATGATTTTTTGATAATTTTTCTAATTATRTTAYTAAAATTGGAAGAATCATACTCCGACAAAGCTATACARATCYGTATACCATAATTCTAATTAAACTTTAAAGTGCAGCGCTCAAACGTCAGTTATGGCAGGCAAYCGTGTTGAAACCTATCTAAAATCACAATTAAAGAAAAAAAATGCGTTAATTTTCGTKCTTATTGACTCTGAGGCATCTRATAGTTCTAAAGCAACAGCGCTTGCAAAGAAGGTGGAGAAAATTGGCGCCTCGGCAATATTAGTTGGWGGCTCATCAGCCTCAGATCAAATKGAGATGGCCAARGTTGTTAGCARCATAAAAAAATCAATTAAAATTCCAATCATCCTTTTTCCAGGAAACGTTACTGGTGTRGTACCYGGCGCTGATGCAATTCTTTTCAGCTCTCTCTTAAACTCTGAAAAYCCATATTTCATTTCACAAGCCCAAGCGTTAGGCGCACCGGCAGTAATGAAATTTGGTTTGGAACCATTACCYACTGCCTATCTAGTAATAGGCGAAGGAACYTCTGCGTGGTTTTTTGGTTCAGCTAGAGGAATTCCATTTGATAAACCAAACATTGCTGCARCRTACTCACTAGCTGCTCAATACATGGGAATGAGGTTTGTTTATCTTGAAGCAGGCTCTGGTGCAAAATCCAACGTAARGCCAGAAATGGTYAAGRCTGTAAGAAAAATTTTCAATGGATTTCTCATTGTKGGTGGAGGAATTAAGGATGCAAAAACTGCAAAAGATATTGTAAAAGCTGGCGCYGATGCCTTAGTAATTGGAACCTTTTTAGAAAAAGGTGGAAGTCTTAAGAAACTAGAACAGATAGCAAAAGCAATTCAAAGCACCAAGAGATAGATATCATAATGTCTCAKAATGATGCTTTATTCAGAATTAAAGATCTGGAAGTTCCAGAYTACTATGTTGATTACTATTCAGGATTAGCAAAAGAAACCTATAACATCTTTGAAAAAGCYGCAGAAGCAAAATCATCACTTGTAGATTCTTCTGGAATTATTGAACCAAAGATTGCGTTTGATTTAGCAGACCGTGTTGCTAAAATGCACGACATTGACATTGCAGAACCATTAAGAAAACTACTCAAAATCCATGGAAAAGAGATCTCCGCACTAATTTTATCAAAACACATAGCTTTAGGYGAATATTCTCAACCAAACTCTACTTTAGAAGAAAGATTAGATCTTGCAGTTCGTGTAGGTCTTGCAATAGTAACAGAAGGCGTYACAATTGCGCCTTTGCAGGGAATCTCTGCAGTAAAAATCAAGAAAAACAAAGATGGTTCTGAATACCTTTCTGTCTCAATAGCTGGYCCAATGCGTTCAGCAGGAGGAACAGAATCTGCTGTTACTATGCTAATTGCWGATCATGTTAGAAAAACTGTAGAGCTTTCAAAATACCAAGCAAATTCTTTTGATGATGAAACAGGAAGATTTGTTGAAGAGCTAAGAATCTATGAAAGAGAAGCBAGCAGCTTTCAATTTCATGTTTTAGATGAAGATATTGTCAAAGTAATTTCYAATCTTCCAGTWGAGCTTGATGGAGTAGMSACTGACCCATAYGAAGTTGTAAACCATAAGGGAATGACCAGAATCAAAACYRATCGTGTAAGAGGYGGYGCACTACGTGTTCTAAACGACGGAYTRATTGGRCGTTCYAAGAAACTTTTGAAACGAATTGAGCTTTACAATCTAGATGACTGGGAGTGGTTAAABGAACTCAAAGGRGCAGTTCAAACAGGTGATGGTGAAGAAGATGCAGCTACAAAAAGAATGAGAGAGGTAATCACTGGRCGYTCAGTTTTATCAATGCCAAACAAGCTTGGVGGATTTAGATTAAGATATGGCCGTGCATGTAATACAGGATTTGCGGCTGTGGGATTTCATCCAGTAGTTGCTGAAATTTTAGATCATACAATAGCTGTTGGCACTCAAGTCAAAATCAACATTCCAAGTAAAGGAGCGACAGTATCATTTGTTGATTCAATTGAAACACCAATTGTYAGACTCAAAAATGGTGATGTAGTAAAAATCCAAGAYATTCAACACGGACTTAAAATCAAAAACGAAATTGAAAAAATTCTTCATCTTGGMGATATTTTGATYTCATTTGGAGATTTTCTAGAAAACAAYGCAAAATTAATTCCATCAGGATACGTAGAAGAATTTTGGATTGAAGAACTTAAAAAAATAATTAAAGAAAAAAATTTTCAGGATGAATACATTACACAATTTCTTGAAAAAACACCTACTTTTGATGAGACACTAGAAATTTCTTTAAAATTYAAAATTCCYCTRCAYCCAAAATATCTTTACTATTGGGAYCAAATCTCAGCAGAAGAATTTAGTGAAATTTTRCWACCAACTRACATTCAAGAAAAATCAATTCACTACCCAATTWCATGTAAACCAATTYTAGAAAAACTWGGGGTTCCTCATAARATGCAAAMYACYAGCGTCATTCTTGAAGAAGATGAAGCGAAAATTTTCTTTAATTTACTATTTAGAGAACCAATAAAAAATAATGATTCGTATTCAATTCTAGAAAACATTTCTAAAACMTCTGGAATAACTCTACGAAAAAAATTCTCAACTTCTATTGGAGTTAGAATTGGTAGACCGGAAAAAGCAGCTCCAAGACAAATGAAACCACCAGTTCATGTGCTTTTTCCAGTTGGAGAAAAAGGAGGAGCAACTCGTGATTTGTTAAAGGCATCTAATCAACCAAACTTCTATACGAAAATTTACAAYAGAATTTGCAAAAAGTGTAATGAACCATCAATTGGAATTAGATGTTCAAAYTGTGGTGAGAAAACATCAATAGCTCAYATCTGTCCAACYTGTAGGGCKTCATTAAACTCAACATTTTGTGAAAAATGTAAAAAAAAYACMTYGTCACACTCTTACCAACCATTTCCTCTAAAAAAGAAACTAATGTTAATACAAAAAAAARTTGGAATTAGAGCACAAGAGCCATTCAAAGGAGTTAAAGAATTAATTAATAAAGAAAAAATTGCAGAACCACTTTCTAAAGGAYTGATAAGACARGGTTTTGGATTAACTGTTTTTAAAGACGGAACARTTCGCTTTGATGCAACAAATTCTCCTTTGACTCATTTTAAACCAAAATGGATTGGRACATCAATTGAAAAGCTAAAAGAGCTTGGCTATACTCATGACAAAAACGRTGAACCACTYTCTGATCCAAATCAAACTRTAGAACTTCGAATGCAAGAYGTAATTGTCCCAAYTCAMAGTGGGAAATATCTTGTTGATATCTGYAAATACATTGATACTGAATT
>LKGT01003038.1_pt1 | contig 10029 bp, 5 predicted proteins | sample 503861 | NCBI WGS metagenome assembly LKGT01 (sample SAMN04113194, study PRJNA297058) | marine sediment metagenome | biome: marine benthic biome; feature: marine benthic feature; material: marine sediment; isolation source: sediment sample collected at the water-sediment interface from the South... ...
GCCGTGCCAGGCGCTCGACCACGCATCGGGCTATCTCATGGCCTTTGGCGCCATCGTCGCGCTGATGCGCCGCGCGCGCGACGGCGGCAGCTGGAGCGTGCGCGTCTCGCTCGCCCGCACCGGCCACTGGCTGAAGGGCCTCGGCCGGATCGAGGACGGGTTCGACTGCGCCGATCCGGCGGTCGAGGACGTCGCCGATGTCATGGAGGAGAGCAGCTCCGGCTTCGGACGCTTAACCGCGGTCAAGCACGCCGGGCTGTTGTCCGAGACCCCGCCTTTTTGGGCGCGGCCATCGATGCCGCTCGGAACCCATCCGCCGCGATGGCGCATCTAGATCACTATCGGGCCGTTTTCGAGGGAACTTCCGTAGCCCCGCATCCACCACCATATTCGGCGCCGCCCGGACGGCGCCCAGGCGCACAATGACGGCGCCGGGACTGGCCGGCGGCGGGCGCATTCGGGCCTATTTCCGTGGCGACATCGGAGGCCATGGCGACATCGGAGGACGGCGTTTCTCCGGCGATCTCGCGGATCAGCTTGCTCAGCASCGCCTGGGCGATGTGGACGTCGCCGGGCCCTCGCACCTGGCCGAACACGTAGTTGAAGGTGAAGCGCAGGGCCGAAGTGAGCATCCAGTTGAACCCCAGGGTCAGGTCGATCTCGCGTCCCCCCGAGATGTCTCGGTCGTCGAGATCCAGATAGGATACGCGGGCCGCCAGCTGGAAGGCACCCCAGTCCCCTGTGGAGGGCGCGAACTTCTTCCGGGGTACGATCCGATCGAAGGCGCCGGTGCTCTTGGAGTAGGGACGGCGCTCTCCGGTGACGAGCCAGCTGGCCTGGGCGGTGAAACCCCAGAAGTGGAGATTCCCGCGTCCGGTATTGCGGTCGAGAAAGGCGTGCATGGTCTCGGCCTGAAGCGAGAGCGGGCCGTGGACCCAGACCGCCTCGGTGCCGATTCGATCGATGTCCCGCACGCCGGCGATGGTTCCGGTGGTCAGGAACTTGTTGGCCAGAAACGATTCCGGGCCGGTCGAGAACTCGATGGTTCGGCTGTCCCGAAACTGATGGACGTAGGACACGCCCACCGCGGTCAGGTTCGCGCCGTCTTCCGAGATGGCGGGCAGACCCGTGAGGCGGAAGCCGAGGTCGACATCGTCGTCGCAGTGCTTCGCGAACTCCGACGTGTCGCAGAAGACGCCGATGTGCCAGCGCAGCCGGTCGTCGAGAGTCGTGTCGTGGAGGCTCCCCCCCGTGTTGCGGCCGATGACCAGGGCATTGGGGAGACTCCTCTCCATGAAGGTCAGCCAGCGACGGCTGGTCTGCTGCTCCAGGGAGAAGGGCTCCTTCATGTGGCCGCCCTTCACCGTTCCCATGGGACCCAGACCCCTCGCGCCCAGGAAGACGTCGGTGAATTCGGCATCGCTCCCCGCGAACTCGGTCTCGATCTTGAAGAGGCCCTTCTCCAGGAACTGGCCTTGGGCGACGAGCCGGAACKSGCGGAGCCGGCCACGGGTYYCGCCGGCGGTCCGGCCTCTTGCGCCGCCGGGGTCGGGGCCGAGGCGGCGAAGCGGTCGAGGGGCGTCTCGCCGATGGCCTCGTCGGCGCCGGCCTCGATCTGCCAGCGCAAAAGCGCCACCCTGCCCGCTGATTCGGCCATGGCGCGAAGCTATCATGTGCGTTATCTCTGATACAGGTTTTTGCGCGCGCGTGATCGAAATCGTAATGGGGGTGCCGATGGAAGCTGACGTCGAGCGGGACGCGATGGAATTCGACGTCCTCATCGTCGGCGCCGGCCCGTCGGGATTGTCCGCCGCCATCCGCCTCAAGCAACTGGCAAGGCAAGCGGGCCGCGATCTATCCGTCTGCGTCCTCGAGAAAGGCTCGGAGGTCGGCGCCCATATCCTTTCGGGCGCGGTGCTCGAGCCGCGCGCGCTGGATGAGCTGTTGCCCGGCTGGAAGGAGATGGACGCACCTCTCACCACCCCGGCGACGGAAGACCGGTTCCTGTTATTGACCAAGAAGCGGGCGTTGCGCCTGCCGACCCCGCCCGGGATGGGCAATCACGGCAATTACATCATCAGCCTCGGCGACCTCTGCCGCTGGCTCGCCGCCCAGGCCGAGGCGCTGGGGGTCGAGGTCTATCCAGGCTTCGCGGCTTCGCGCGCCCTGTTCGACGACACCGGCGCCGTCAAGGGGGTGGCGACCGGCGATATGGGCATCGGGCGCGACGGCGGGCGCGGCGCCAACTACCAGCCGGGCATCGATCTTATCGCCCGCCAGACCTTGCTGGCCGAGGGCTGCCGCGGCTCCCTGACCAAGACACTSATYGMGCGTTTCGGCCTCGATGACGGCGCCGATCCCCAGACCTACGGCATCGGCATCAAGGAGCTGTGGGAGGTGGCGGCGGCGCRGCACAGGCCGGGGCGCGCCGTCCACACCATCGGTTGGCCATTGGATCGGCGCACCTATGGCGGGTCGTTCCTCTATCACCTGGAGGGCAACCTCCTCGCCGTCGGTTTCGTCGTCGGCCTCGATTACGAGAATCCTTTTCTCAGCCCATTCGAGGAGTTCCAGCGCTTCAAGACCCACCCCGCCATACGCCCCGTCTTCGAAGGCGCGCGGCGCATCGCCTACGGCGCCCGGGCCCTCAATGAAGGGGGCTATCAATCGGTGCCGAAGCTGACCTTCCCGGGCGGCGCCCTGATCGGCTGCGCCGCCGGGTTCCTCAACGTGCCCAAGATCAAGGGCATCCACAACGCCATGAAGTCGGGCATGGTCGCCGCCGAGGCCGTGTTCGCCGCCATCGATGACGGCATTGGCCCGGCGGCGGGCGTGGCGCTGGAGCCCACCTCTTACCCCGAGAAACTCAAGGAAAGCTGGTTGTGGCGGGAGCTTTACCGGGTGCGCAATATCCGCCCCGGCTTCCGGCGGGGCCTGTGGGCGGGCCTCGCCCACGCCGCGATCGACGCCTATATCCTCAGGGGCCGGGCGCCCTGGACCCTTCACCACCGGCCCGATCATCTGGCGCTCAAACCGGCCAGCGCCTGCGAACCCATCGCCTATCCCAAGCCCGACGGCGTCCTCACCTTCGACAGGCTGTCCTCGGTCTACGTTTCCAACACCAACCACGAGGAAGACCAGCCCGTCCACCTCGAGCTCGCCGACCCCGCCAAGGCGATCGACGTCAACCTCGCGCTTTACGACGCGCCCGAGACCCGCTATTGCCCGGCCGGGGTGTATGAGATCGTTAATGATCCCGCCGGCGCCCCCCGCCTTCAGATCAACGCCCAGAACTGCGTCCACTGCAAGAGCTGCGATATCAAGGACCCGACCCAGAACATCAACTGGGTGGTGCCCGAGGGCGGCGGCGGGCCCAACTATCCCAATATGTARGNNGGCCGCRGSAGGCGGCCCGGGAGACGGYTTGGCGRCCGTTTCGGGCCGGATATGAGGGCCGGCGCGGGTTTGGGGGGAKAGTGCGTCTTGAYGCCCCGGGATTAGCGAAGTGCTAACTTTCGAGAGGCAATATTATCACCCTCGCAGGTGTCATTTGCTGTATTTACCGTTCCCTCGGCAAGTGAGCCGTATTTACGGTCTCYCGGCAAGTGATTWGGTGTTACATTGCCGGGGTTGTTATTGGGTCCGGCGCCCTCGAGCAGGCGCCCGTCCGGGAGCGTGGGAACACCGCCGTGGCAAGACTTGAACGCCAAAGCACACWCWTCGATACACCCTGGGGCCGGTTGGCGGCCGCGGTCTGGGTAGCGCTTCTCGTCGGCGGCTGCGGGCAGATCGGCATTTTCGAAGACACCGCCAAGGGCACCTCTCACCGCMTCTCCCGCGCCCCGGCGCCGGCGACGATCCGCAGTGCCGGGTTCTCCGAGATCTCGCCCTACGGCAGCTACCTGGCGGGGCGCCATGCCGACAAGATGCGGGAAGTGGGCCTCGCCGCCGATCTCTTCACCCTGACCCTCGCCTTCGACCCGGACAATCCGGATCTGTTGCGCCGAACCTATTACCTCAGCGCCACCGAAGGCCGCATGGACGAGGCGGTGAGCCTCGCCCGGCGTCTCGTGGCGTTACGGCCGAAAGCGCCTCTCGCCGGCGTCACCCTGGCCCTGGAGGACGCGAGATCGGGCAATTTCCGGGCCGCCCAGGAGCGGCTCGAAAAGCTGCCCCGCAACGGCTTCAACAATTTCATCGTGCCGATGCTGCTCGCCTGGACCCTGGCCGGTCAGAACAAACCGGACGACGCCGTGGCGGCGCTCAAGCCGCTGGCCGAGCGGTCCGGGCTCAAGCTGTTCCGCGACTATCATAGCGCGCTGATATACGACCTCGCCGGCGATATGAAGGCGGCGGCGGAGAGCTACGCCAAGGCGGTGCCGGGCAAGTCGGCGAGCTTCGTCCGTATCATCGAGGCCATCGGCACCTTCTATGAGCGCAGCGGCCAGGCGGAAAAGGCCAAGGACATCTATCRGGCCTATCTAGCGGCGCATTCCGACACCATGCTGATGCGATCGCCCTTGGCGCGTATCGCCTCGGGCGAACGCCCGGAACGGATGATCGGTTCGGCGAAAGCCGGMCTGACGGAGGCCTTGTTCAACCTGGCCAGCCTTCTGCACCAGGAGAASGTGCATGAGATCGCCTTGATACTCGCGCGCATGGCCCAGCATATCGGTCCCGACCTGCCGATCSTCCAGCTTCTTATCGCCGATATCCTCGACAGCCAGGGCCGCAGGGAAGACGCCGTCGAGGCCTATGACGCCATCGCACCGGCCTCGCCATTCAGTTGGTCGGCGCGGCTGCGCGCGGCCTCGATCCTCAACARCCTGGACMAGACCGAGGCGGCGGTCTCCCGCCTTCGCGCCCTGGCGGCCGAGCGCCCGGGCCGCGCCGATCCTCTGATCTCCCTGGGCGACATCCTGCGCCACAAGAAGCGCTTTCGCGAAGCGATCGGGGCCTATGAYGAGGCGCTCGGCCGGGTGACGAAGCTGCAGGAGCGTCATTGGTCCCTGCTCTACTCCCGGGGCATCGCSCTCGAGCGSAGCAAGGAATGGGCCCGCGCCGAGTCCGATTTCCTCCGGGCGCTGGAGTTCAAGCCCTTGCAGCCCTACGTGCTGAACTATCTCGGTTATTCCTGGGCCGAGCAGGGCGTGCAGTTGGCGAGGGCGCTGAAGATGATCGAGGAGGCGGTCAAGCTGCGTCCCGGTGACGGCTATTTCGTCGACAGCATGGGTTGGGTGCTCTACCGCATGGGCRAGTTCGATGGCGCCGTCRTCCATCTCGAAAAGGCGGCCGAACTCAGGCCCCACGATCCGACSATCAACGATCATCTCGGCGACGCCTACTGGCGGGTCGGCCGCCTCAAGGAAGCGCGGTTCCAGTGGCGCCGGGCGCTGACGCTCAATCCCGAGCCCGGCGCCATCGCCGCCATCGAGAAGAAGCTGAAACACGGCCTCAAGGGCGGCCAGCCGGAGCGCAAGGCGGCCGAAAAGGGGACGGTCGGACAAGGCGGTTGAACCCGGCGGACGCGACAGSGGCCGGCGCCATCACCGTCGCCGCCCCGGCCAAGATCAATCTCTACCTTCACCTGCTGGGCCGCCGCGACGACGGCTACCAYSTCSTCGATTCACTGATCGTGTTCCTCGACTTCGCCGATACCGTCTCGGTCAGCCTCGCCGACGGGCTCTCGCTCGGCCTCTCRGGKSMKTGCGCCCCGGCGCTCGAAGGGGGGAAGGACAATCTGGTGCTCGCAGCCGCGCGCGCCCTCGCCGARGCCGGCGGATGCCAGGGCGGCGCGGCGATCGAGTTGACCAAGAGGGTGCCGGTGGCGGCGGGGCTYGGCGGTGGATCGGCGGACGCGGCGGCGGCCTTGTTGGCGCTSKCGGCGCTCTGGGGTTTGGAGATACCGGCGCCAGGGCTCGCCGAYATCGCCCTTGGGCTCGGCGCCGACGTGCCGGTCTGCCTCGAGAGCCGGCCGGCGTTCGTCGGCGGCATCGGGCAGGAGCTCGAACCGGCGCCGTCGTTGCCGCCGGTCTGGGCCACACTGGTCAATCCCGGCAAGGCGYTGGCGACCAAGGATGTGTTCGCCGCCCATGGCGGCGGCTTCACCCGGCCCGGCCGTTTCACCGCTTCSCTYGAGGACGCCGGCGCGCTRGCAAACCRACTGGCGCCGCTCGGCAACGATCTCACCGCGGCGGCNGCGGCNGTTGGCGCCCGGGATCGGCGAGGTCCTAAAGGCGATCGAAGCCAGCRMCGGGTGTCTGTTGGCSAGGATGTCGGGAAGCGGCGCCACCTGTTTCGGCCTTTACGCCGATGAGGCCGGCGCCACCGCCGCCGCCGGCGTGTTCGGCGCGGCGCACCCCGATTGGCGGATCGATGTGGCGCGCCTGATCGCCGGGCGGAGCGATCTAGATTGACCGGCCCCGCGGCTTGCCGAACTCACCCCTGCTTGATACGCAAGGCCGGCCCGAGCGCCCTCTTGAATGCCCTCGTCCCGGCACGATCTCCTTCATCGCCCTTGCCAACGCTTGATCCCGGACCGAGCCCSGTTGCGGAGCGCGGGCGTTTGGGCGTATCTTGCCGCCSGTSTTGTTCCATGGGGCGTAGCCAAGGGGTAAGGCAACGGGTTTTGGTCCCGTGACCGCAGGTTCGAATCCTGCCGCCCCAGCCNANNCYAMAWTSCCGCCCTCGTGGCGGGATGTTGGGGCTGAGGGACAACGGAATGTAATCCGAGRGCCGTGCGAAGCTTCGAAGCGTGSGCGAGTGCCTGTTTCAACGCCTTCCTGCTGTCTGACCGGCGGGCAGRTTKCTCGGAACAGTRCCGKCAGAAGCCGTARYGCGCGGCGCAWTTYTCCAGSTCCCTYTCCAGGRCYKTCGSATCGACGGACCGGCCGGCTCTTTTGGCRAGCCGAGCTGCCAGCTCCTYGATRGTGGCTGCATCCAGATCGCTCATGATCKGCTCCCGGTTGATGGAACTACGTTAGCATCGTCCTCGCCGCGGATACCAGCYTCCAGGAAGCGCGCACCCTYGACGGCCCAGCGACAGGTCTCGGTTTGATTGTGGGCTCGATAYGGGACTTATTTGATCGTATCTGTTCKCSTRWYGTTCAGGTATACGGAAAAMCCCCCCTGAAAACCGACTTTTTGCTCCAAGGTTCCTGCGGCTTGGTGGTTGGCGTATGGGGTATACGGAAAACAGTTCCTTTCCGTATAGCCCAGTTCGGGCGCTATGCTACCAGTTTGTCGGACGGCCAAATTCACTGTAGGTTGTTCACCTAAGAGGTTCCAGCGGGATGGGGAGGTATCCATGGAACCCATTGGCGTCAGTCGAAAGTTGGCTTTGATGCCCGCCGGCCATGGCAATGGCGGCGCGGGTACTTTGCGCCTGGCTACTTCAATCCGAAAAATCTTGAGATTCGCCACGCGGAGATAGACGCGAGGGCGGACGGCGAAAAAAGTCACAAATGTGGGAAAACTCACATTTTCGCAGCCTGGGCGCTGGCAGGATTGGAAGGGTGAAGCAATACCGGCGTTACATCGAGGGAGGACTGGAGCAATGAACAGGCACCTAACATCGCCATGGAAACCGAGTTACTTGGGATATATCGGCTCAATAGCCTCTCCATACCTTCCGCCATCCTCTGGCCGGTGAGGAATTACCCCCACCTTTGGATATCGACCCGTGGCCACGGGTCGAGTGGGACTTCCACACTTAGCACCCTGTCCAAAGAAGTAGGACCACCTCAACGTCACTTATCCCTAACTTTTAGAAAGAGGACGAATAAATGAAAATCGGATTCCGTTTTATGCGGTACTTGGCGCGGATCTTCCGCGCAATCTTTGGCATCGGGGTTACCGAATACCGGCCACTGCTAAGGGTCAAGGGCACGGGGATCGTGACGGGCCTAGCCGGCAAGACCAAACAAAAGGCATGCCGTGCGATTGTCGTCGACGAAGAATCGGGCGACGGCCTGGCCGGCCTCGAGGTGAGCTTCCGCGTGATCGACGGGCCGTTCAAGCTGGGCGGCGGCGCGCAAGAGATCACGCTCCATTCGGACCGGAACGGACTGGTCGAAGCGGACGTGCTCTTTGAGACAAAGGGCACCGGTCTCGTCACCGCGGAGTTGGCGCAGGACGAGTATCAAAACGTCGGGTACGATCTTCGCACCGAAGGAGTTACCCACGAGATCAGCGTCCACGTCGAGCCGTGCCACTCGGTCAACCCCGGCGAGATTCCCGTAAGGGTCTTCGCGATCGATCATTTGGAACGACCCGTGACCGGCGCGGAGCTCGTCCTCGAAGGTACGCGGGGAATCGACTTGTGGGTCGAGGCCGACCTGCGCGAGATCGGAGCGGGCCTCTACGAGGGGACGCTCAAGACTCAAGTCGCCGGTAAATGGACGGTCACGGCCGAGGACCCCCAGACCAAGGTCGTGGGCCGTGAGTGCGTCCATCTGATCCCGGGCCCAGCAGAGAGCATCGTCCTATCGCGGGAGATCGACCCCCGAGCCGCCGCGCCCAGGGACAGGCTTCCCTTGCACGTCGCGCTCTTGGACCATCACGGCAACGCACTGGACCCGCTGCTGCTAAGCGCGCTGTCGAACGCCAAACAGCTGGCCTACACGGTGGTGGGGGACGAGGCGGTCTTTGACGTGACCCGGATCGGCCCGGGGCCGGTCACGGTCGAAATCTCGGCCGAGGGCTCTGCCGTCGCCCTCAAGGAGACGATCCAGTTCGCGGCCGCCAGCCTGAGCCTCCCGGACGTGATCAAGGTCGGTTCGAGATTTACGACCGACGTATTTCTTTATCCTCCCGCCGACCGTTCGGTCTCCAAGGCGACGGTCCGGTGCAAGTTCGACGCGGAACTGAGCAGCTACGTCGGGTTCGAGCCCGCCCCTGACTCGACGGTCGAGGTGACGGCCAGCACGACAGAAAACAACAGGATCGAATTCGCGGTCGTCGATCAAGACGGCTTGGAAGCGGCCGAGTTCCCCGAGGGCGTCTTTCTGGGGACCTGCACCTGGGAATGCCTGGACAAGGGGGAAACCTGCTTTGAGGTCAGCGCGGTCATGTCCCCGGAGTCCCCAGCGTGGGAGAGGTGCACGCCCCAGAAGGTCTTCTTCGACGATGATATTCAGGTCTGCGTCAACATCATTTTCAGGGCCCAGAACACGAAGGCGCGGGACGCCGGGGTCGATGCCGGGGAGACGGCCGGGTCGCTCTTCGACGCGATCGACAACCTGAGCGAATGCTGCCCGCCAGTGAACTTCAACGTCCACCCGTGCGGTGTGCAGACGGCTGAGTGGAATCAGATCCGAAGAATCGTGGGCGGCAACGACACGGCCCAGTCTTCGGGCCAGGTCAGTCGGGTGCTGAGGCATCTCGCGAACACGCCGAGGTTCAACTGTCGTCGCCCGCATTGCATCAACATCCTGATGTTGGACATCGACGTTCCGGACTATGGCGGCGCGGCGAACCACGGGGTGGCGGTGGTCGATCCAGACGTGGCGCGCAGAGCCCCGTTTGTTCTGGCACACGAGATCGGCCACATCTTGGGCCTGCCCGACCGTTATACGCGGGATGCGCGACGTAGGATCACCGACAGGGGCGACAAGAAGGACCTGATGAGCGGATGGACCACCGGCTACAAGATGACGGAAGAAGACTGCCGCAAAATCCACGAGAACATTGGGTCCGTCACGGGGAGATAGAGCCGTTGCTCACGGCCTCGGCAGGAAGAATCCCATGTTAAAGCTCAATGACCTGTTCGTGATGGGTTACGAGCGTACGGACGCGTTGACGCTGGTCGAGCTGCAGGAGATGCTCTAAGGAACCGCTAAGTTCAGATCGACCTTGGGGCGACCAGCACCGAAGGGCCGGATGGGCTGGGCCAGCAATGGTCATTTGAAGCTATACGGTAATCCCTGGTTTTCGGTACAGGCAGTGGCTTGTACGGAAATCATATGTTTTCCGTATACCCCCTCAGACCTTGATCCCCCGAGCTCGAAATTCGGCCTGAATCACCCTCAG
>LKGT01003465.1_pt1 | contig 10027 bp, 8 predicted proteins | sample 503861 | NCBI WGS metagenome assembly LKGT01 (sample SAMN04113194, study PRJNA297058) | marine sediment metagenome | biome: marine benthic biome; feature: marine benthic feature; material: marine sediment; isolation source: sediment sample collected at the water-sediment interface from the South... ...
CGGAGCGGTAACCAGACATTGACGGTCGGGATTCCGAATTCCTCGCCGGCAGGGTCCGCTAACGAGCGGTAAGCGGACGCCGACGGTCAGCCTCTCCAATGTCTGCTCATAGCCATAACCCGACATAGAGCTCATTGCGCAGGCGCCACAAGCCATGGTGCCCAGACGGGATGATCAAGCCGTCGCTATCGATAGGCTACAGCCGGATCAGCGCTTCTCAGAAACCGTGCCAGGACTAACATAGGAACTGGTACAACAAATGGGGGCAGCTCACTGCGCTCAGGACCAAATCCCACACAAAGGGCAACCGCGAATTATGTTTACTGTCCCCAGAATTACCTACACGATTCGGTCGTAGCGTTCGCGCTCCCAGTCGCTGACGGCTCTCTGCCAGGCGCGCAGCTCCCACGCCCGGGAGATTTCATAGTACTTGCTGAAGTCTTCACCGAGCGCGGCTCGAAGCACCTCGTCGGTGCGGAAAGCGTTGAGCGCGCTTTCCAGCGAGTTCGGGAGAGCGAGAAGATCGGCCCGGTCAGACACGTCGCCTTCGATTGGGGGGGGCGGCGCCGACTCGTGGTGGATACCGACGCAGGCCGAGGCGACGAGCACCGCCAGCGCGAGATAGGGGTTGGCGTCGGCGCCCGGCCGGCGGCACTCGATGCGTGAGAGCTCGGGGCGGGCGGAGTGAATGGCACGGATCGACGCGGAGCGATTCTCGTATCCCCAGCTCACGTTGACCGGAGCGAAGTATCCAGGCACCACGCGTTTGTACGAGTTGACCGTCGGATTCAGCAGCAGCGATGCCGCCGGCAGATGGTCGAGCACACCCGCGATCGCCGCGGCTGCAACGGGAGTAGCGTCATCGACAGGCGCCGCCGGGGCGAACGCGTTTGTCCCATCGCGCCACAACGAAAGATGCACGTGGCCGCTCGAGCCCTCCTCCAACGGCATGGTCTTCGCTAGGAAGCTGGCGCGCAGCCCCAGCGCAGCCGCCACGTCCTTGACCGCGAACTTGACGAACGCGGCGTCGTCGGCGGCTCGCAACCCGGAACGGGCTGCGATGTTCAGCTCCAGCAGCCCCGGGCCTGCCTCGGTGTGGACGGCCTCGAGCTCGACGCCCAGACCCTCGAGCGCGGGCACCAGGCTGGAGAGCAGGGCATCGAAGCGGCCGATCTCGTTCAGGTGGTAGCTGAGCCCGCTCGACAGGGGCTCCGCGTCGCGATCCCAGAGACGAACCTCGTACTCGAACGCGGCCAGCACCTCGTAGCCGAGATCCGCCATGGCGGCGAGCGAATCGCGCAACACCTCGCGCGAGGCGAGGCCGCAGCGACTGCCGTCGCGCCAGCTCGGCGTAGCGAGGCAGATTCGCCACCCCGGCCGCCAGGTCAGCTCGCGCAGGGTCTCTGTTTCGGGCGCGATYAAGAGGTCGGGCGCGCCGGCGCGAATCCCGTAGTGCTCGTAGTCGGCAATGGGTTCATCCACGGGGTCGAGGCCGAGCCAGAGGTCMGTCATCACGGTCCCGTTRTCGACCGCCGACTGGAAGGCCRSYGGMCGSAGYGCCTTCCCCCGAATCGAACCGTGCACGTCGGGCATCCCGAGCAGYACGAACTCWTCRTCCGGGGCCGTCATTGCTCTCCTCGAGCGGCAGCACCMGGACCGGTGAGTGCCGCCTTCACGTTGCGCTCGACCTCGGCCACCGTCTCGGCGAAGCGTTCGATCATCTCCGCGAGCTCCTCGTCGGTGCTCGTGTAAGCAGGGGCCAGCAGCGTCTGGTCCCCGGCGAAGCCGTCNGMTSGKMRGNGYGKNGTGKNCGKGAMNAGCAACCCTCGCTCGAGCGCCTTGGCATCGACGAGACCGGCCGTGTCGAGCGCATCCGGGAGGAACGATTGCCCGTCCCGCGGATCGACGTACTCGACGCCGAGCAAGAATCCATGGCCGCGCACCTCGCCGACAATCTCGCACCCGGCAAGCGCGGTCTCGAGCTCCTCTCGCAGCGACGGTCCACGTGCGGCGACGCGGCCCACGAGTTGGTGGTCGACCATGTAGTCGAGAACGGCGAGGCCGATCGCGCACGGAAGCGGCGCACCGTCCCAGGTGTGCCCCAGATCGAAGGATTTCGAGCCGCTGGCGAGAGCCTCGTACACGTGCTCGCGGCACAGCGTTGCCGCCAGCGGGGCATAACCGGCACCAAGGCTCTTTCCCGTGGTGACGATGTCGGGCTCGATGGCTAAGCCGTGCCCGGCGAACCACCGTCCGGTTCGGCCCATGCCGGTGACGACCTCATCGAAACAAATCAGGAACCCGTGACGCTCGCGGCGCTCGGCCAGCCCCTCCCAGAACCGTGCCGGAGGCGAGTACGCGGGCAACGCCGCCGCACTGATCGGCTCACAGAAAAACGCCGAGACCGTCTCGGGCCCGGCCTCCTCTAGCGCACGATCGAGCGCCTCGAGGGCAGCTTCACCGGTTGGATCGAACCGCTTCGTGCTCGGCGGAATGTGCAGATGCTCGCTCAGATACGGAACGAACGGTTCCTGGAGCCCAGGACGTCCCGTCAGCGCCAACGTCGCCATCGTCGGACCGTGATATGCCTGCGCCGGCGAAATCACCTGCCACCGCTGCGGCTCCCCACGTTCGACGTGATATACCCGCGCCATCCGAAGCGCCGTCTCGTTCGCCTCGGATCCGCTCGTGACGAACCGGACGCGGGTGAAGCCCCCGGGCGCGACGTCGACGAGCTCGCGGGCGAGGCGTTCCTGCCACGGGTTCGTGAGCCGCTCGTTGTGGACGTAGGCGAGCCGCTTCGCCTGGTTGCGTGCCACCTCGATCAGATCGCGGCGCCCGTGCCCGAGCGTTGCCGCCATTGAGCCACCGCTCATTGCGTCCAGATAGCGCCGCCCCGCCGAATCCTCGACCCAGACACCCTCGCCCCGGACAACGACGGGGTATGGCCGGTCTAGTACCAGGGGGAGAACCGACGTGGACGCGCTGTCAACGCTCGCCGTCATTTCAACCGGCGCCCCGGATATTTCGGCGGGATTTGATGTCGGAGGTCGTCAGCATCGTACCAATGAAATCCGGTTCGCGAGTTCACCATCAGCAACTTCTCGTGGCGACAGTAGACGATCCTGGCCCACGCACCCAGTCCTGTCAATTCATGGCAAGCAGATCGGAAGTGTCGACGATCATCGCGGCGGGCCGCGCTCGTCGTAAAGAAACGCGCCGTGCTCGGTCGTGTCGCGTCGACCATAGCCAGCACATCTTCGACCAAGGGCCGCGCATTACGCCCCCACGCGGGATTGATATTGCACGGCCGTGACCGCGTCGAGTTCCGAGAGCAGCTCGGCGGTCGTGAGCACTCGGGCGTAGCCCGCGAGCGTCTTCAAAGCGGCATCGTGGGCGTCCTGGCTGGTGGCCGCGCAGGCGTCCTCGACCAGTGTGACTAAAAAGCCCCGATCCGCCGCGTCGCGAACGGCGGACTCCACGCACTGATTGGTATAGACGCCGCAGATGGCGATCCGATCGATGCCGATGTTGCGCAATACGTATTCGATGTTGGTGGCGTTGAAGACACCTGAGGCGGTTTTCGGTAGCACGATCTCGTCACCGGCGGGCGCAAGCGGCTCTATCACCCGCGCGTCCTCCGAGCCCTTCGGAACGTGGTAGCCAGAGAGCTTGTGATCTAGGCTCCGATCGCGTCCGTCGAGGGTCAGGCTCTCGATAACCGTGTAGACGACTTCGAGGCCGCGGGCGCGAAACGCCTCTATCAGGAGCTTGCAGTTGGGGACCACGATCCGCTCGAGGCGCGAATAGTAGCGGTCGTCGGGCGGCGACTTGCCGTCCGCGTCTTTGCCGTGCCCGCGCGCCGCGCACAGGTTCTGCATGTCCACCACGAGGAGCCCGGAGCGCCCCGGCTCGAAGGGAAGGTCGCGGGTGAGCGCGGTCGACTCGTGTTCTCCCGACATCCGTCAGCTCCCTATCCGCTTACCGACCGCCTGACCGCGCAAGGCACCAGCGGCGTGTAGCCCGCCACCATCTTTGCATACAACCACTCGGGAATCGTCTGATCCGCACCGGTCGTAAACATCGACAGCGGAAAGTTGCTCCAAGAGAGCAAAAAGGAGAACAACGCTCCCGAGAAAATCCCCGGCCAGAGCACGGGGATGGTGATCTCCTTGAACACCTGAAAGCGGCTAGCGCCGAGGTCGAAGGCTGCCTCCTCGAGGGCCGGGTCAAGGCTGTAGGCCTGGATGGCCATCACCAGGGTGGCGATGGGCACCACCCAGATGAGGTGCGCGAACACCGCGGTGCGCCAATCGGGGATGATCCCGAGCGTGCTMAKCCACACCAGCAACGCGAGGCCGAGCACCGCCTGCGGAAAGAAGATGGGCAACAGCACGACGCGCTGGTAGAGCTTGCGCCCCCGCCACTCGAAGCGCGCGAAGGCGAGTGCGCCAAAGAAGGCGAGCACCACCGAGATGGCGGTCACCAGCSCCGCAATGGACAGTGAGGTCTCGAACAGGCCGCGCACTGTAAGCGAGGTGAAGGCCTTGCCGTACCACACGGTGTCGTAGTTGGCGATGGGGAAGCGGAAGTACCGGTTCYTGGAGAGCGAGGCGAGGGCGACGCAGGCAATCGGCAGGTACATGAACACCAGTATGCAGGCCGCCCAAAGGGCGATCAGGTTGCGCGCGATGCGCTTGCCCCGTTCCTCCATGCCGGTCACCGCCGBCCGAGGATGGCGTCGAGGTCGAGGTGCTTGAGCAAGTACAGCAGCATCGYTGCGACGAGCGCGATCAGCASCACCGATAGCGCCGAGCCGAGTGGCCMGTTCTGACTGAAGGTGAAGGCGGTCTCGATGTCGTCGGCAATCATGATCACCGTCTGGCCGCCGAGGATCTTCGACTCCGCAAGCGAGCCGAGCGCGAGAACGAAGGTGAGCATGGCGCCGATGAGGTAGCCGGGCATGGCGAGAGGAAGCTCCACCTCGAGAAACACCTGCCAGCGGCTGGCACCTAAGTCGGCGGCCGCGTCCGTCACTTCGCGCGGCACCATCGAGATGCCGAGCATCATGGGAAACAGCGTGAAGGGCACGTACACATAGACCAGCCCGAGCACGATGGCAGGCACCGTGTATATCACGCTGTCTAGCGAGACGCCGAACCAGCTCTGGAGCGCGCCGAGTACAACGCCCCCCTTTATCAAGAACAGCAACCAGCCGTAAAGCCGGATGTTCTCCGAGACGAATAGCGGAATCACCAGCAGCAGCGTGAGCAGGTTCGACCAGCGTCCGAACAGCTTCGCCATGCCGTAGGCGAGCGGATAGCAGACGAGGAGTAGGATGACCACGGTGGTGAGGGCGAGGCCGAATGACCACAGGAACGAGCGGTAGTAGCTTYCGTTRATGATGTTGAGAAAGTTCTCGAGGGTCGGCAGRTGCGCGAAGCCGAAGGTCYTGGGCGGCATGAAGCTGTAGCCGACGACCACCGTCAGCGGCGCCAAGAATCCGASCAGCAGCAGCGTCAGCAGCGGCAGCGAGCAGAGAAGCCCCGGCTGCTTGAGCCAGGCGSGARGTCGCCAACTGCCCCAGCTCACCTCGATCCCGTCGGCCGCGAGCTGCTCGCGCGGCGTCGCCATCAGTCGCTCACCAGAATGCTGTCGGCCGCATCCCAGCCGACGGTCACCACGTCGTCCAGATTGCCCTCGTAACGCTGCTCTCTCAGCCTCTCCACCGTGAAGACGTGAGTGCCCACCTGTACTTGATACTGAATGCGCGAGCCGAGCGAGTAAATGTTGTAGACGGTGCCTTGCACGGCGTTCTCGGCCTCGCTCGGATCCGAGAGGAAGCGCACCGATTCGGGCCGGATGACGAGGTGCCCCGAGGTGAAGCCGTTCGGCATCGCCGGCGCGCTGAACTCGGCGTCGAGGCTCGGGCAGGCGAGCCTATCGCCTACGGAGCGAGTCACCTCGAGCACGTTCACCTCTCCCATGAACTCGGAGACGAACTTGTTGATCGGTCGGTTGTAGATCTCGTCCGGGGTCCCGACCTGCACGAGGCGGCCCGCGCGCATGATCCCGATGCGATCGCTCATCACCATCGCCTCCTCAAGCGAGTGGGTGACGTAGACGAAGGTCTTGGCGGTCTCCCGGTGAATGTCCTTGAGCTCCTTCTCGAGCGTTTTGCGCAATCGGTAGTCGATGGCCGACAGCGGCTCATCGAAGAACAGTATCTCCGGGTCGTAGGCGAGCGCGCGGGCGAGCGCCACGCGCTGGCGCTCGCCGCCGGAGCACTCAGTGACGCGCTTGGCGTAGAAGTCGAGCGGCAAGTGCAGCTGCGCCATTAGCTGCTCGGCACGCTCGCGGCGCTTGGCGGATGAAACGCCCTTGACCTTGAGCGAGAACTCGATGTTCTGGCCCACCGTGCGATGCGGAAACAACGCGAGCGACTGGAACACCATGCAGGTGGGGCGGCGGTTGGCGGGTATGTCGTTGATCCGCTCCCCACGCAGCAGGATGTCGCCCCGCGTGGGCCGCTCCATGCCCGCGAGCATGCGCAATAGCGTGGTCTTGCCGCTGCCCGACGGGCCCACGACGGTGAACAGCTCACCGACGTTGATGTCGAGGTTGATGGAGTCGACGGCCTTGAGCGCGCCGAAGTGCTTGGACAGGTCCACGAGGCGCAGGATGACGCCGTCGCTCATATCCGCCTCCAGGGTCCCGGGCCTGTCCCCGGTACGCGAGGCTTCAGGCCTCGCGCTTGGCCGCGTTGTAGAGCGCATCCATGGCGTCGTAATCCGGATTGATGTCGTAGTCCGCGCAGTTCGACAAATCCTCCTCAAGGGTGTCCCACTGGATAGCGTCGAGCTCTTGTTTGGTGAACTGGTTGAACACTTCCGGCTGCGCCATCTGGGTGATGGGATTGTAGGTGCCCTCGGCGAAGGCCACGCTGTGGCACACGTCCGGACGCTGCACGTAGTGCAGAAACTCCTCGGCGAGCGGCGAGACCTGCGGGTTATTGACCACCGAGGTGATCTCCACCCAGACGATACCACCCTTGCCGCCCATGGGGCCGCGTTTCGGCGTGATGCCGCGCACGTTGGTCGCGCCGTCCAGGCGCGCCGACGAAGCGGTGTAGGTGCCGCCGGTGCAGTAGAGATCGATCTCGCCGTTGATGAGGGCCAGATTCATCTGCACCAGGTCGTCGGTCAGCAGCTTGGCGCCCTTGAACCACTTGCGCGCGGTCTTCTCGAAGGTATCGAGCTCGGCCTGGGTGTGCTTCTTGAACGGGTCGATGCCTGAGCCGATGCACATGTGGAAGATGTTCCAGTTGTCGTAGGTGAGGATGCCGTATTTGCCCGCGTTGCTCGGCTCGTTGAAGAGATCGAAGCCCTCGTCCTCGGCGGTAGCGCGGGAAATCTTSTYGGTGTTCACYACGAAGTTGAACGGRCCGAAGCGCTGCGTCATGCCSAGGAGATCTTTSCCGTCSAGGGACAACGCCCATTTGTAGGGCGGATGGAACGCCTCCAKCAWSTTCTCCATGTAAGGCTCGAACTTATCCCTCGGGATCGGCTTGATCAGMTTTTCCGGRTACATYTGCTCGCGCGCCCATGGCTGGTTRASGTTGATYAYGTCCCACACGTTGATCTCGCCGGCACGCAGCTTGTTGATCATGTCGGGATCCGAGGTGCCGCTCTCGGCTTGCACCTTGGCGCCGGTCATCCTGCGGAAGGGATCGAGCACCTCGTCGGAGTTGTAGCCTTCCCAGCAAAGGATGTTGAGCTCTTTCTCCCGAGCCGCGAGGGCCCGCCTCGACATGAGAGCCGGCGCCGCGGCCACGGCGGCCACGCCCCCGGAGACCTTGAGGAAACGGCGACGACTATGCTTGTTCATGATGGTAACTCCTCCCTTATTTTTGAGTGAAGACCGGCGCGCCGAGCTCCGGCCAGCAGACCACGGCAGGCTAGCATATCCCTTGCGTCAATCCAACTGCCGTCCCTCATTGCCTATCGCACCACCAAAGCCGACCCGGTGTTGCTCATCGAAGCCGCCCACGAGGCGCTATCGGCCATCTGATCGTCGCCGGCAGCGTCGGCTCACCCAGGCGTATTCGCAAGCTCGCGTGAGCCCGGTCAAGTGAAATACCCGGGTTAGTACACCTCCAGGTACTCGTTGCGCTCCCAGTCGGTGACGTGGTCGTTGAAGCGCGCGAGTTCGAAGCGCTTCACGGTCGTGAACACTTTCACGAAGTCCTCGCCGAGCATGCCCCGCATGTCCTTGTCCGCCTCGAGCCCGTCGAGCGCGGCGCCAAGGTTGGGCGGCAGCTTGGGCAGATCGGGATTCTCCTCGCTCGGCCCCTTGCTCGGTCGCGGCAGCCCGCGCTTGGCCTTCACGCCCAGGAGTCCCGCGGCGAGCACGCCGGCGGCGCTCAGGTAAGGGTTGCTCAGCCCCGAGGCCGCGCGCATTTCGATGTGCGCCGCCTCGGCGCCCGGGTGCCGCTTGATGCGAACCAGCGCCGTGCGGTCTTCGATGCCCCAGCTTATGTTGGATGGCGCGAAGGTGTGCGGCTTCAGGCGCCGGTAGCAATTGGGCGTCGGGGCGATGAGCGGCATCATGGCTTCGGCGTGATCGAGGATGCCGCAGGTGAAGGCGCACATGAGGTTGGACATCCCGTCGCGGGCCTTGGGATCGTTGAACGCATTCCTGCGGCCGCGCTTTTTCACGAGGTTTATGTGCACGTGGCATCCGCTTCCGGCCATGTCGCTCGCGGGCTTGGACATGAAGGTCGCTAGATAGCCTGCGCGGTGGGCGAGCTCCTTGATGCTGTTCTTGAAGGTGAACGCCTTGTCCGCGGCCTCGATACCCCAGCCGGGACCGAAGTTGATCTCGAACTGCGAGGGTGAGTACTCGCAGTTGTGGGTGATGACGTCGATGCCGATCCTCTGGAGTTGATCGAGAACGCTGTCGAGGAAGGGCACGTATTGGTTGCGCACGATGTTGAAGATGTGCACCCCGCCAAAGAGCGGCTTGTGGGTCTCGCGATCGAGCAGGTAGAACTCGAACTCGTGACCCATGAGCACCACGTAGCCCATCTTCTCGGCCTCGTTCAGGAGCCTTTTCAGCACGTAGCGGGGAGCGGCTTCGATGGGCTCGCCCGGCCCCCACCGAGCGTCACAGATCACCTTCGCGGTGTCCTCGAGCCAGGGCACGATTCTCACCGTGCTCGGATCCGGCACAAGTTGCTGATCTCGGTAATTCACCTCCTCGGCCATGCCCGTGCCGTTCACCACGTTGGAGGCGGAGTCGAGCGCGATGGTCCCGCCGTAGAAGTTCAGGCCGTCCCGCGCATATCCCTCGACACTGTCGATTGGAATCACCTTGGTGCGGCTCGTGCCGTGGATGTCCGGTAGCTCGAAGCGCACGTAGCGAATCTTTTTCCCCTTGAGTTCCTTGAGTAGCGCCGAAGCCTGATCGATTGGTGCCATGGTGCACTCCCCCTGAGTTTGTCGAGCGTCGTTCACACGGTTGTTGTTACACGGCGGGGTAGGAACGCAGATCCGAGTCCCTGCCCTGCCGCTTTCGGTTCGCGGACATCTTAGCGTTTTGGGTAAGACTGCGCCATCGTGCGCGGACGTCAAGATGAGACCGCCTGCCTCTCGGGGCACCGGACATGTTGCAGCCCGCCGCGCATCCCACTAGACCCTAGCCCGTCGCGCGAGGGGGAGGTAGCCATGCGACTGGCCGGCAAGAGGGCGCGGGGAGTGGCATAGGGCGAGAGACCGCGCTGCTGTCCGCGCGCGCGAGCGCGCGCGAGATGCCGCCGCTGATCGCGACATCGGAGGCGCCGAGGAGACCGCGAAACGTGTGTGCGAGTCGGGCGGGACGGCGGTCGCCATCGGCACGGACGTCTCCGAGGAGACCGCGGTCGAAGCCATGGTGCGCGAGGCCGAGGAGGCGCTCGGCGGGCGTTGTCACGTAAACCACCACAGCTCGTGGTTCGGATGGGTTAGAATCAAGTTCAGGCCGCGACGCT
>LKGT01003050.1_pt1 | contig 10022 bp, 14 predicted proteins | sample 503861 | NCBI WGS metagenome assembly LKGT01 (sample SAMN04113194, study PRJNA297058) | marine sediment metagenome | biome: marine benthic biome; feature: marine benthic feature; material: marine sediment; isolation source: sediment sample collected at the water-sediment interface from the South......
GCTCGAAGTCGCTCCCGTTCGATTCTGAGCCACGCCTCGAATGCGGCATCGTGCACGGCGAGACCGTCGAGCAGATCACCCCGGTAGAGTTCCGCCGCCCTTGCCAACTCCCCGGGCGTGTCTTTATCGACCAAACGGTCAAAGGTCACGGCGTCAACCTCGACGGTGTCCGGATCAATGTGCACCGTGTCACGGTCGGTAATCAGGGGCGGTGGATCGAGATCAACGAGAGCCTTGAGCCCTTGCTGGCGGGAAAAAATCTTTCCGCCGCCTGGTCGATGAAGGTCGCGCAGGGCGCCACGCCAGAAACCCTGTAACAGCAAAGTCAGAATGTTCAGAGGATCAGGACCCGCTTCGGACTCCTTGGCCCACTGTCGGCAGATCTCTCCAATGCTAAGCGATTGCTCGCGTCGTAGGTACATCCAACAGCAGCTTCCAGTCCGAACGTATGAACCAACAACAGTGGTTCCTGGCCTTGGATGACGCAAGGGCCAGATTTAAGAATCTCATGAGAGCGGAGATCCGATGTCGCCGCACCGTCGATCTGGCCCTGATTTGTGGTCCAGCACCTATTATAGGATCAGCCGCTGTTTATAGCCCTGTCGGGCCGGTGAAACGACGGAGGTGGGCGTAATCCGTGCCGCAATCGAGTTTGTGACAAAGCCGGTTCTGGATTAATCAAATCCGAAAGATGTTTTCCCTACTCGATTATTTCGATCAGAGGTTTGTAGCGGTGTGCCGCCTCCTGAAGGAATATCTCTGCTACCTGCTTACCTATTGCATCCAGAGCGGCCACGGCAGCGCCAGGCAGGGCTTTGTCACAAACTCGATTGCGGCACGGATTACCCCCAACGGAGCGTACCGTCAGGCAGTGGTGCAGGCGGCGATACGCCACGCCGTGAAAGCTTGATCACGACGGGTACGATGCTCGGCAGCTGATATGAGATGGCGTCGGGTGGTGAAGTGATTATAGACGGCGGCGTGGATTGAGAGGAAGCGTTGGGCTGAGCCGGGAGATCGAAAGCCTTGCATCGCTCGTTCTCGCCGGCGAACGCGAACGTGCGATCCTTCGATGCGGTTATTCTTCCATTTCGCCTGGTGATGCCAAGCGGTGAGGCCGAGTTCGCGGAAGGCTGCGCCATAGGCCCGCCATTTGTCTGTTACGAGGGTTCGGGGARCGAAACCGTGTTTCTTCAAAAGTTTGCGCATCAGCTTCAACGCCGCCCTTTTGTCGCGCCTYGCCTGAACCAGGATGTCGAGCACCTCACCGTTCTGRTCGATCGCCCGCCACAGATACATCCAACGSCCGCCAATCGCGACATACATCTCGTCCAAATGCCATTGCGGGTGCGCCCGCGGACGCCCTCGTCGCAAGCCTCTCGCGATCGSCGGGCCAAACCTYTTTACCMATCGCCGAAYGGTCTCRTACGACACTTCAACACCCCGTTCAGCCATGAGCTCCTCGACRTCGCGGAGGCTCAGGTTGAACCGGGCATACAGCCAAACAGCGCGCTGGATGATCGATGATGGGAAGTGGAGATTTCGATAGCTGATCGCATTCATCCGGTCAGCTTAMCCGGATCAGCTCCACTGACGCACTCCAGTTTGTGACAAAGCCWTTSGTGGCACTGCAAAGCTTCGGACTCAAAAAGCGGACATCCGATGTCGGCTTTACCCCCGAAAGCGGACATTCGCACGGCAGTCGAAAAAGGTCTGCTTATGACCCAAAGCGGACATTGGGGTCGATGAGGTGGAAGCTGTTCTTGCCGATGTCGATGCCGATCGTCGTCACTTGATTGGTCGCTTTGCGGGCCATGGTTCATGCTCCTTCTGTCAACTGCACCCCCAACAGCAGGGTGCGATCTAGAGCACGGTCGGTCCCTCCCATTAGCGGACATCGCATGAGTTGAAATCCACCTCGGTTGAAAACCGGGTAAGATGTACCGAAAACCAGGGATTTGCGTACCCTCGTAGCAGGCCGCTGAAAACGCCTCGCAGGCGGCTTTCGCCATCTGGCGGCAGCACCAAGCTAGTTTGGGAACTCCAAAAATTTTGAATTTCCAACACTTCGCAAGATGCTAAAATCCTGTGAAGCGGTTTAAACCGGCCAAGACTGAGGCGCTTTGCCTCACAGGGCCGACCGGGCTAAAGGAGAGGGGGGGGATATGCCGAGCTGGGTCACTTACGGTCTCGTGGCCATCGTAACTTATTACTTAGTCACGATCATTCAGACGTTCTTGCACCGAGCTGTCGCTCACTGGCGCCGCGGCGGCATAGTTTTTCTCAATCACGTGACCTGTCACCACCGCAATTACCGGGGCCGTCAGATGCTTTCGGAGTGCTACATCGAGGATGAGCTAAATGTGACGCACTGGTTCTTGCCGCCCGCCCTTGCTGTGTCGTGCATCGGCTATCTGCTGCTGCCTTTGGATCTTTTCGTCGCCCATGCGTTGACCATGTGTGCGGCCTTTTGGGCGCACGTTTACCTGCACGCGCAATATCACGTGGACGGCAGCTGGCTGACACGGTTTCGCTGGTTTCGGCGAAAGCGCCAGCTCCATTTTGTCCACCACAGGCACATGGACTCGAATTTCGGCGTGATCGAGTTCGTTTGGGACAAATGTTTCGGGACATTCCGCGATGCAGCTGCCCGGGACGAATTCGCACTAGACCCATGACGACTTTCGACTACCTGTGGATTGGACTGAGTGCGGGGATAGTGAACTACTATGTCACGACGTTGGCGCTGTGGTTCGGCCATTGGTTTTCTCATCTGCGGTGGAGCCCGTTGCGGGACTTCCATGTACTCGGTCATCACGTGCTCTACCCCAATTCCCGTTTGATCCAAACGCTGACGTTCCTTTACGCCCACGGGAGATACGACAGCAATTTCGCTCTCGCCCCGTGGCTGTTTCTGATCGCATTTGCGGAATTTTTCCTTTTTCCGTTTTGGCTGTTCGCGGCGTGTCTGGTTCACAGCGTGGTCACCGTAGGTTTGAGCAGCTTCATCCATCTTCAGTTCCATGTCTTCGACACGCCGCTTGAACGGTTCGACTGGTTCCGCAAGGCGCGAACGCTGCACACTCTCCATCACGACGCGGACAGGAATTTCATGATCGCCGACCATTTTTGGGACCGCGTCTTTGGCACCTATGACGACTCCGTGCGTAGCGCCGAGTGGGCAAGCCCACAAGTAACCGCCCACGGAGCAAAAGACCGGCTCGGAGCACCGTAGAGTACTGGATCTTGCGCAGCGATCTGAGCTCACAGTTGAGGGTAAAGTTCTTCAAGGGGCATTCCTGCAGCGCTCATTTTGTCGAGGGCCCGGGGCATGGCTGCTTTATTCTTAACGCTCGGACGCCCTGTTGACCGCGCCGCCGCCGTCCGTTGGAGTCACATCGCCATGGTGGGAAACGCACTTGCTCGGGCTGCCCGCGCTCCACTGTTGCGGGCCGCGATGTGGCGCGGCACATATGCCGTGCTTGCGACCGGTCTGCGCCGCTTGCCTCTCGGATTCCTGAACTATGGGTACGCTCCTTTGGACCCCGAGGGGACGGGCCCTCCGCTCACGGAAGACGAGAAGGACGAGCGGTACGGTGCCTGGCTCTACGCGGTCGTCACGGGCGCGGTTGAACTAGCGGGACGGGATGTGTTGGAGGTCAGCTGCGGCCGCGGCGGGGGCTGTAAATGGATCCTACGCCACTGCGGACCACGCTCGGTTACCGGCATCGATGCCTGCAGGGGCGCTGTCCGTGCTGCTCGGCGCCTTTATGGCCGTGAGGGTGCCGACTTCCGGACCGGCAACGCCGAGGCGCTGCCCTTTCCCGATTGCACCTTCGACGCGGTAGTCAACATCGAGTCGTCCCACTGCTACCCGTCGCTTCCGCGATTTCTTGCGGAGGCCCGTCGCGTCCTAAGGCCCTGGGGTTACCTGATGATTGCCGATTTCCGCGACCGCAGTGACGTTCCCGCCTTCCTGCAAGCACTCCGCGAATCCAGGATGACGCAGCTGGAACAACGGGATATTTCCGCCAACGTACACATTGCTCTGGAACGCGACGCCGAGCGCCGGCGCCTCCTCATTCGGCGCACGTTTCCCCGCTTCCTCCACCCCTCGTGTGCCGAGTTTGCTGGTCTGCCGGGAAGCGCGGTTTACAGGGGCCTTGCGGACGGGGAGGTCCGCTATCTGGTACTACTGCTTCAAAGGGAGGCCGCCTGAATGGAGATGCCGCTGCCCGGAATGAGACCAGCCGGACATCCCCTAACGGGTCATCTTGGTCCCTTCCTGCGCGACCCGCTCGGGTTTCTCGAAAGCACCGCGCGCCGGTTTGGCGACATCGTGCCGCTCCGTTTTGCGCACCGCCGCGGCTTGCTGATCAGCCATCCCGACCCGATCGAGCAAGTCCTGAGAGGTGAACGGCACAGGTTCGCGAAAACAAGTGCGCCGAGAGACGGTGGCGGGGTGTTCGGAAACGGGCTTTTCACGGCCCGGGGCCAATGTTGGCGACAGCAGCGGCAACTTATCGCCCCGGCATTTGGACCGAAGGCGGTCCAGGCTTACGCTGCACGCATGGTGGCGGAAATCGAGCGGACCACGTGTCTTTGGCGCGACGGCGATATCCTGGACCTGCACGCGGCGATCGGATCCATCGTACTCTCGACTGTCGCCCAATGCCTCTTCGGAGCACGGTCGGGTCCCTGGATCGACGACGTAGAGCGCACCATGCTTGTGATTCTGGAGCGATTCCGTCGCGAATTCCCGGTCCCCTGGGCGCCSGAGACSTTGCTYCCGCCTGGACTRCCTCTACCMGCCAACCGGCGGCTCGAGCGTGCAATCCGGGCRCTKCGCACACTGATAATCAACGCGCTSMGCGAGGCCCGTASGTCGGARATTYSCACCCTTCTGACYGAGGCCCTYGACTCACGRCGTAKGCCCGGAGACGGMGCGGCGCTYYCRSCGGAAACGGAACGCGACCTYGGYGTGACGCTGCTGCTCACCGGTCACGACACGACCGCGGCSGCCCTGTCTTGGACTTGGTATTTGCTGGCSAARGCRCCGGMAGTTGAAGCGCGGCTCAGRGAARACCTGGCYGCCATACTGCSAGGGTCGCCGCCGAAGGCTTCGGACCTCCCCCAGYTRGTCTTCGCCCGGCACATCGTCRCCGARTCCCTCCGGCTCTAYCCGCCRGCGTGGGGWATGAACAGGGTGGCGATGGAGGAYTGCGAGGTCGGCGGCGTTCRCCTGCGGCGCGGTATGTTCGTGGCGATGAGCCAGTGGGYCGTTCACCGTGATCCGCGCTGGTACGACCAGCCAGAGAAATTCCTGCCGGACCGTTGGGCCCAGGGTTTCATGGCCTCCCTGCCCCGTTTCGCATGGTTTCCGTTCGGCGGGGGCGCGCGCATATGCATCGGCCGCGAATTCGCGCTGCAGCAGCTTGTTCTCACGCTGGCTGCCCTTTCCCGGCGCTTTCGCTTCCACCTGCTGTCCGACCGCCCGGTCGAGCCCGAGTTATCCATTACGATGCGCCCGCGGGGCGGCGTATGGGTACGAGTTGAGAGGGTGGCCGCCCTTTGACTCTACCCTGTTTTAAGTCTCCTTCACCGTGCTCGGACCGAGTGCGTGCACTTCGACAAAGCCCCGTGCTAGTCCGAATGTGCTCGCCGTCATACGGATTGTTTCGGGTTTTGCGATCTGCGCAGTGCGGCTCGCCGAATGCGTGGTCACCCCAAACCTCATTTGCCCCGGCCGCCTCGTTTTGAGCACGCGAACGCCCGAAGACGCCTTAACCGACATTTCCCAGATAACCCCCAAATTCAGGGAAACCGTACCTCTGTTCCCCCGCCAAGGGAACTGCATCCCTTCCGCAGCCATTTGATGGCTTGATTTTGGACTTCCAAGGCGTCGACGAATGTCCGCTAATGGCTATGAGCGGTAGTAAGCGACGTAACCGTGCAGCGACCGCTTAGGGCCAGGAAGCCGACATTGCGGCGCTTGCTATCGACCCTCATTTCCAGGCGTACGGTAATCCCTTGAGGCTGTTGAAAAACTACTTTCAAGGACCGGCGATACGGCATTGATTCGCCCGCGCGTCCGGCGGCGTTCTTCTCCACGGCGTCCTGCGTGAGCGGGCGCTCCTTCTCCAGCTGGCGGATGGTCTCCTGGGCGGTGGCGTTGAAGGTGGGGAACAGGTCGGCGAACTCGACCGTTGACGCTCCATGGCTTTGGCATGGTGACACCAAGTCAAATCGGTTGCCATACGCAGCAAGCTATTCCCCTGAGCGTAAATCGTGTAAGCTCACAACCTAGACGCCTACCGGTCGCCGCCGCAAAGAGCGGACCGAGAACAGGGGGAACCGATGATCCGTCTGTTGATTGCAGCGGCGGGGGTGATCCTGCTGCTYCACAGGCCGGCCTATGCGTATCTTGACCCGGGCRCCGCGAGCATTATCTTGCAGGCCGTGGTCGGTGCGGTCGCGGCGGCGGGGCTGTTTTTCCGCGGGCACCTGGTTCGTTTGTTTTCGCTGTTTCGGCGCCCGGCGAAAAACGATTCCGTGTCCGATGCCAAGGACAATGGCGATAGGTTGAAACACGAACCAGCCGATGGCGATTGACCCAGCATCCTTCCGGGACACCGCGGGACAGGTCTATGTGGCCGATGGCCGGGTTTTTCGCACCGTTCGGCACGCCGCTATCGATGATTACGTTTTCGTAAGGGACAGCAACGCCTTGGCGCCGTTGATCGAGCGCGGCGCCGTTATCGGATGCGAAGAGGTCGATGGCGCCCAATTGGGCGAAGACGCGCCCGATGGCGGGATGGTCCTCGAGCATCGGAAAATTCCCTTTTGGTCCTATCCCTACGAATGGCCCTTCGGCGCGCTCAAGGCCGCGGCCCTCGCCCATCTCGACATTCAGATCGAGCTTCTTGATCAGGACATCGCCCTGTCCGACGCCTCGGCCTATAATGTCCAGTTCCTCGGTCCCCGGCCCATCTTCATCGATACCCTCTCGTTTCGCCGCTATCGCGAGAACGAACACTGGGTCGGGCACCGCCAGTTTTGCGAACAGTTTCTCAATCCGCTGTTATTGCGGGCGCGGTTTGGCGTGCCCTTTCAGGACTGGTATCGCGGGCGGCCCGAAGGCATCCCCACCGAAAACCTGGCCAGCCTGACCACGTGGCGCCATTGCCTGTCATGGCGGATGCTGTCACATGTCATCATGCCGTCGCGCCTGCAAGGCGCGGCCAATGACCGGGTCATGGAAAGCGCCGTGAAAGCAAGGGCGCGGGGCCTTCCCAAATGGAGCTACCGCGCGACCCTGGTTCAACTGCGGTCCTGGATCGCCAAGCTCTCCATCCAGGGCCATGGGAAMAGCGTCTGGGGSRCCTAYGCYGGCGACAACMCCTACGACCMGRNAASMGKCCGNGCAAAAACGGGCCATGGTSGYMGARTTCGTCAAAGCGGTYGGTCCCARGCAAYTMTTGGATCTCGGCTGTAACACCGGYGAYTATTCCGYCCTGGCSYTGSAAWCGGGCGCGAAATCGGTKGTSGGCCTSGAYGCGGACCACGGYGCSCTGGARCAGGCRTTCGATCGCGCAACSGCCSAAGGACTCGATTTCCTGCCGCTCTATCAGGATTCGGCCAATCCAAGCCCCGGRCAGGGGTGGAAYGCSAAAGAGCRCAAAAGCYTWTCCSARCGGTGTGAGRGCSTYGATGCCGTYATCGCCCTGGCCTTGGAACACCATCTCGCCATCGGCCGCAACATACCGTTGCCGGAAGTGGTGGGCTGGATCGTCGGGCTGGCGCCCGAGGGGCTTATCGAGTTCGTCCAAAAGGACGACCCCACGATCCAGAAGATGCTGGCGCTTCGCGACGATATCTTCAGCGAATACAGTTTGGAGAACTTCGTCGCCGCCCTTGAACGGCACGCCCGGATCAAACGACGCCAACAGGTTTCGAAATCCGGCCGGGAAATATTCTGGTTCCAGAGGACCACCCGGCCATGAAGAAAAGCATCGTGGAATCCCTGTTCTGGGCGGGTGCATCGCTCTTTGTGATGCTTGGCCTGATTTTCGGCCTAATGTATGGAAACCTCGACAGTGTCCGCCTCCACGACGTGGCACGGTCCTTGGCGGTGCTGCTGCCCTTGTCCGTTTTCGCAACTTTGTTGCTGATGGCCATTCATCGCCCACTGGGGCGTATTTTTCCGGCGGCGATTGCTCTGTATTTTTCCTTCTACGACATCAATGAATTTCTTCAGAAATTTGGTTTGGCAGACGTTCTGTCCTTCACGGTTATTCTCCTTTGCCTTTTGGCCCTGTATATTGTGTTTCGTTTTGTCGATGGGCTGAGGTTTTCTCTCTATACATTCGTTGTCACGGCCGCGATGGCATCGGCCACCTTATTCGCGATCGCTCCATCGTTATTTCATGCCCCGCCTCCCAGGATCGACGCCTACTTCGAAAAAGAATCCCTAGCCGCCGTATCGGCCTACCGAGGCGGGTCATCTGATCTGCCCGATATCATTTACGTTGTTCCCGACCGATACGCGAGCCGGTCCACGCTTCGCACCGAGTTCGATTTCGATAACTCGGCATTCTATGCGGAACTTCGAAAACGAGGATTCTTCGTTTTCGAAGATTCCTGGGCCAACTATCCCAAGACCTTCCAGTCCATGGCCTCGACCCTGAATAGCGGCTACCTCCAGGATTTCACGAAAACCTATGGCGCGGATAGCTCCGACCAACGTCCCATTTATCAGGTGTTGGAAAACAATGTCGTCCAGGATCGCCTACGCAAGCTCGGCTACCGGTTCCACAATTATGGCAATTGGTGGGAGCCCACGCGCGTCAACAGATGGGCGGCCGTGAATTATCAAGGCTACCCGCCGGACTCCCTTCAGAATCTCTCGAATTTCGAGCGCGCGTTGTTGGAAAGAACCCCGACCATCAAGATTGCCCGGTTGTTTATCGATGCCGAAGACAAAGCCGAAGACAATTTGGAATGCGGACGGATCAAGCGCATGTTGCGCCGCATTCGCGAGGTCGGCAATCAGGCACAACCGGTCTTCGTTCTGGCCCATCTCCTCATTCCACATTATCCGTTCCTCATGAATGCCGCCGGTCAATGTCTTGATTTCAGGCCGTTGCTCTACTTTGGCAAGAACTGGAACGAGTTCAAGGCCGCGTATGTCGAATACCTGAAGTACTTCAATTCCGCCATTTTAGAGATCATCGACGAACAGCTGAGGCGTCGGGGACGGACAGGGAGAAAGCTGTTGTTTGTCCTTCAGGCCGATGAAGGCCCGTTCCCAAAAAAATACCTGGGGGACGTGTTCGATCGGTACGATTTTTCGCGCTTCTCACAGCGCGAAATCAAAATGAAGACCGGCATCATAAATGCCCTCTTGTTGCCCGACAGCCTAAGGCGGGACATCCCAAAATTGGTCACGCCGGTCAACAACTGGCGGATCATCTTCAATGCGTTGACGGGCAGCAAAATGAATCTGCTGCCCGACAAGATTTTCATCTATCCAACCAAAAAAAATATCTTCAATTTCTGCGAGGTCACGGACATCGTCACCAAGCCGGACGCCGCCATCTCATCGTGCAAGAATTTATACGGGAAAGCGTCTTCCCTCACTTGGCAGGGCATCCGGTATGGTCGGCTATAATGTGCAGGCAGCGGTGGATACCAAACATCACCAGATCGTCGCCCACGAAGTGACCAGTGTCGGCACCGAAATGGCTTTGCACGTGCTGGCCTACAGTCTCAAACGCGTCACCAACATCATGGGCATCACCCCGCTGACCGAGGCCAAGACCGGCTTTCGCGCCTTCAATGAAGGCACCCGGGAAACCGGGCGGGCCCTGGCCAAGGGCACGCCATGGACCGAGGAGCTGGTCGAAAGCCTGATGCCCAAGGGGCCCGAGGGAAAAGACGGATGACGGCGGAGAGCCCGCTGAAGGGTGGGACCGGGCGCGTCGGCGGGGCGGGATTGGACGGCGGAAGGTCACGAGGGGCCC
>LKGT01011218.1_pt2 | contig 10019 bp, 11 predicted proteins | sample 503861 | NCBI WGS metagenome assembly LKGT01 (sample SAMN04113194, study PRJNA297058) | marine sediment metagenome | biome: marine benthic biome; feature: marine benthic feature; material: marine sediment; isolation source: sediment sample collected at the water-sediment interface from the South......
TTATAGGCYAGCGGGGATGACGGCGACCACAGATGGCGACATACAAGCAAGGGAGAACGTAACCAARGGTGCGGAAGGTGAAGCAGAAACCTACGCGCTGGATGAACCGGAGGGCACCCTTTTCACTGCGGACCCGAAGATGGGGAAGGCGGTGAAAGCCTCGGTCCCTCAGGGCCTCCAAGACCGCCCGCGTGAGCGGTCGATGCCCCTGCCGCTTCATCCCATCAGCGGTAGCGCAGGGTGTCCCGCAGCTCTCGGACTAACGTCTCGACGGTCCCCCGTGTCCCACCCGCCAGTTTCTGTCGCCACGAGCCTTCGGTCTCGAACCGGCTGTCCCCGATCCGCTCACTCCACGGGGAGACCGCCTGGCGGATGGCGGCGGCGTCAAAGGGGTCCTTCTTGCTTTCCCGGGCGGCCGCCATGACATCCGGGGAGACCCGGATAAAGGCCCTCAAGGCCGTCCCGGTCTTAATGCTGTACTTCCGGCCCACCCAGGCTTGGGGAAACGCTGCGGCGATCGCCTTGAAATAGTTTAGGAAGAAGCGGCGAGCCCCCTCGCGGAGCTCTCTCACCCGCCCGGCCCCGCCAATCTTCTGAACCGTCTCCAGGAGCTCCACTATCTCGTCAGCCAAGGGGGCCTGAGAGACCTTCCCCCGTCCCACGCCCAGGATGCGGATCTCTCCCCGCAGAGGGGATGATTCTGCCTCGTTGAGTCCCCGGATGATGTCGTGAGCCAATGCCTGGTTCTCGTCGGTGTAAAGCCTCCGCCCGGCCAGACTGATCAGGTGGGATGGATTCAGGCGGGTGTGCTTGGCGTTAATGGTGACGAAGAGTTCCACCACCTGCCGGTCATCCAGGTTGTCAAAGACGACGGCCGGGACCTCCAACCCTTTCAGTTCCTGGGCCGCCGCATGGAGGGCCAACAACCGATGCTGGCCATCCAGGGCCCGCAGGATACCTGGCTCTTCTGGGATCTTCAGCAGCCCCAGGCTCGGGTTGGCTGCCCCCGAGGTGAATTGAAGCCGCCGCTCCGCGATGATGATCACCGCCCCGGGGATAGCCGGAAGGTTTCCCGCCTCTTGACATTCCCGGTAGTACTGCAGGAGCTCCTCGATCTTCCGGTGGATCAAGGGTCGCTGAAAAGCCCCCTCGCCTCGCGATATCCGCCTCTCTAAAAGCTCCCAGTTAATCCGCGACCTCCGGCGTGCCTTCCCCCTGGGTCCCTCGGCCGCGCCGTACCCCAGGACCTCGAACTGGACCAGTCGGTCGATGTCCGACGCCGTGAACGAGGCCTGATAAAATTCGACCCCGAACTGCCGCACTTTATGAGCGGAGACCGTAATCATGCCCGCCATCCCCTTTTTTTCTGCAGTTCTCAGTTCACCGCTCTCAGTTCATCGACGCCTCAGACCTTCGCCACCAACAGTGAACCGTGAACCCTGAACGACTCGACTGAGCGGTTCGACCGGGCTCACCGCCCTGAGCACGTCGAAGGGCTCGTCGAAGTCCATGAACTCGTTCAAGAGGTGGGCCGCCAACGAAGCTTGGGCTCCCGGGCCGCCTTGGTCTCATTCAGGCGAGTCACCTTGGGATTGCGGGGCGCCTCCCGCAGGAGGTCGGGGTTCTCCTGCGCCTCGCGGGCGATCTGCTTCATCGCCGCGATGAACTGGTCCAGGGTTTCCTTGCTCTCGGTCTCCGTCGGCTCGATCATCAGCGCGGCCTTCACGATCAGGGGAAAGTAAATGGTCGGCGGATGGAAGCCGTAGTCGATGAGCCGCTTGGCGATGTCGACGGTGTGGATGTCGTGCCGCACCTGCAGGGCGTCGGTGAAGATGCACTCGTGCATGCAGTGGCGGTCGTACGGCAGGTGGTAGGTCCCCTTGAGCTGACTCTGGATGTAGTTGGCGTTGAGCACGGCGACCTCGGACGCCCGCCGGAGCCCCGCCGACCCCATGGACCGGATGTAGGTGTACGAGCGGACCAGGACCCCGAAGCTTGCCGCGAAGGCGCGGACCTTCCCGATTGACTTGGGTCGCTTGAAATCGAACGTTAATCGGTTCCCCTTTTTCTCGACCGTCGGGACCGGCATGAAGGGGGCCAGGTGCTTCTTCAGTGCAACGGGACCCGCCCCCGGCCCGCCGCCCCCGTGCGGCTGCGAGAAGGTCTTGTGGAGGTTAATCTGGATGACATCGACGCCACAGTCCCCGGGGCGACTGATCCCCATTACACTATTCAGGTTGGCCCCGTCGCAGTAGACCTGGCCTCCCTTGGCGTGGACGATCTTGGAGACCTCGACAATCTGTTCCTCGAAGAGCCCTAAGGTATTCGGGCTCGTGACCATGATGGCAGCCACCTCGTTGTCCATGACCTCGGCCACCGCCTTGGCCTCTACGATGCCGCGGGGCCCCTCCTTGACGGGCACCACGCGGTACCCGCACAGGGCCGACGTCGCCGGGTTGGTCCCGTGGGCCGAATCGGGAATCAGGACCTTGGATCGCGGATTGCCGCGCGAGGTGTGATAGGCCCGGATCATCATGAGGCCCGTGAGCTCTCCATGGGCGCCCGCCGAAGGCTGCAGCGTGACCCGGTCCATGCCGGCCACTTCGGCCAGGTACTGCTCCAACTCCCACATCAGCTGAAGCGCCCCCTGACTGAGTTCCTCGGGCTGATAGGGATGCGCCTTGGCGAACCCCGGGAGGCGCGCCATATCTTCGTTGATCCGGGGATTGTACTTCATCGTGCAAGAGCCGAGCGGAAAGAACCCCAGGTCGACGCAGTAGTTCCACTGTGAGATCCTGGTGTAGTGGCGGATCACGTCGACCTCGCTCACCTCGGGCATGCCGGGGATGCCGTCCCGGAGGAGCCGCTTGGGGATCAAGACTTCAGCCTTCTTCTCCGGCACGTCCACCGGCGGAAGAGAGTACCCCACTCGACCCGGCGAACCCTGTTCGAAGATCAACGGCTCGTTCAAGACCAGTCCCCGTGTGCCGATGGTGTTCCCGGTGCCGCTCATCGTCCACCTCCCAGCGCTTTGGCCAGCGCGTCGATCTCCGGGCGGCTGTTCTGCTCCGTAACGCAGACCAGGAAACAGTCCTTGAGCTCCGGATAGAACCGCCCCAGGTCCAATCCGCCGATGATCTGCCGCTTCAGCAATCCCTTGAGGATCTCACCCGGTTTCTTCTTGGTACGCAGGACAAACTCGTTGAACGTCGGGCCCGTGAAGCGGAGGCTGAACCCACGGACCTTCGCCAGCCGCTCCTTGGCGTAGGCCGCCTTGCGCAGGTTCAGCAGGGCAACGTCCCGCAGGCCCTGGGGACCCATGGTGACCATGTACATCGCCGACATGGTGGCGATCAGCGACTCGCTGGTACAGATGTTCGAGGTCGCTTTCTCCCGTCGGATGTGCTGCTCCCGGGTCGCCAGCGTCAGGACATACCCGGTCCGCCCCTCGCGATCCTCCGTCTCGCCCACCAACCGTCCCGGCATCTGCCGCATGAACTTGTCTCGGGTCGCGAAGAAGCCGACGGCCGGCCCGCCGTAGTTCAAGCCTGTCCCGAGCCCCGCCCCTTCGCCGGTGACGATGTCGGCGCCGCACTCTCCCGGCGGCTTCACAATGCCGAGGGAGACCGGTTCGGCCACAGCGACGACCAGGAGGGCACCCACCGCGTGGGCGGCCTCCCCGAGCGGCGTGAGGTCCTCGATAACGCCCAAAAAGTTGGGGGACTGAACGACCAGGCAGGACACCCGCTCGCTCAGCATCTTCCGGACCTGGCCGATATCGGTCACCCCGGCCTCGGTGAAGGCGACCTCCCGGAAGGAGATCCCCAGTTGCGAGGCATAGGTCCGCGTCACCGCCCGGTATTCAGGATGGATGGCGCGCGCCATCACGACCTCGGAGCGGCCCGTGATCCGGTGCGCCATCAGGGCCGCTTCCGCCGTCGCCGAGGCCCCTTCGTACATGCTGGCGTTGCTGACCTCCATGTCGGTCAGGAGGCAGATGAGAGTCTGATACTCGAACAGCGCCTGCAGCGTCCCCTGAGCGACCTCAGGCTGATACGGGGTGTATGGGGTGAGGAATTCCCCGCGCAAGACCAGATGATTGAGGATGGCCGGGCTGAAGTGGTTGTAACAGCCGGCGCCGAGGAACATGCTGTAGCGATCGGCGTTGGCATTCTTGTCCGCCAACGCCCTGACCTGCCGTGCGACCTCGGACTCGGCCATGGCCGGCGGCACCTTGAGCGGCCGCTTCAACCGGACAGCTGCCGGAATGTCGGCAAAGAGTTCCTCCACCGACTGGACGCCGATGGCCTGGAGCATCGCCTTGCAATCCGCGTCAGTATTGGGAATATATCGCATCAGTGCCCTCCTCCCGCCTGCTTAAGGTACGCGGAATACTCCGACGCAGAGAGAAGCTTGTCCAGGTCCTTCGGATTGGTGATCTTGACCCGGATCATCCATCCGGCCCCGTACGGATCCCCGTTGACCAGCTCCGGCTTCCGTTCGAGCTCACCATTCACTTCCAGGACCTCACCCCCAGCCGGACAGTAGAGATCGGAGACGGCCTTCACCGACTCGATTACTCCGAAGGGCTCCATCTGGCGCAGTGATCGCCCCTTCTTCGGCAGCTCGACGAACACCACGTCCCCCAGTTGATCCTGAGCGTAGTGGGTGATGCCGACCTGTCCTCTATCCCCCTCGACCTTGATCCATTCGTGCTCCCGGGTATACTTGAGTCCCTCCGGTACTTGCATGATGATGCCCTCCGATCAGTTCAGGGTCAAGAGATCGCGGTCCATGAACCCTCAACCATGAACCGCTATCGTTTGCGTCTATAAAAAGGAGTAGGAGCGATCTTGGCCCGGACCGGCTCGCCCCGGATCAGGATCTCGACCTCGGTGCCGATCGTGGCATATTCGACCGTGATGTACGCCAGCCCGATGTTTGTGCCCAAGGTCGGTGAGGGACCACCACTCGTGACCTCTCCGACCTCCTGGCCGTTTTTCACAATCTTATAATGGGCGCGGCCGATCCCGCGGCCCACCATCTCGAACCCCACCAGCTTCCGCGTCAACCCAGCCGCCTGCAGCTTCTCGAGCGCGGCCCGCCCGATGAACTCCCCTTTTGCGGATTTGACGATCCAGCCGAGATCGGCCTCGAGGACCGTGTGCGCGTCGTCAATGTCGTTGCCGTACAGCGCCATCTTGGCCTCAAGCCGCAGCGTATCCCGGGCCCCCAGCCCGACCGGAAGGATACCGAAGGGACGGCCCTCTTCCAGCAGGCGATTCCAGAGGGCCTCGGCCTTGTCGGGAGACAGATAGATCTCGAAGCCGTCCTCGCCCGTGTATCCCGTCCGGGAAATCAGGGCATCGGCATCCAGCACCTTGCCAGGCTGGAACCAGTAATATCTGATCTGGCTGAGATCGACAGGGGTGAGTTTCCGAAGAATCTCCGGGGCCTTGGGGCCCTGCAAGGCGAGGAGCGCGGTCTCATCGCTGATGTTCCTCGCCTCGACGTCCCCGATGACATGCGCCGTGATCCACTGATAGTCCTTTTCAATATTGGACGCATTGACCGTGAACATGTAGTGATCATCGGCCAGCTTGTACACCGTGAGATCATCGACGAAGGTCCCATTCTCGTAACAGAGGGCCGCGTACTGGACCTGCCCAATGCTGAGCCGGGAGGCGTCGTTGGTCACCAGTCGCTGAACCGCCGCGAGGGCATCGGGGCCGCGAAACTCGATCTCCCCCATGTGGCTGATGTCGAACAGGCCGGCGGTCCCGCGGACCGCCCGGTGCTCCTCCAGGATGCCCGAGTATTGCACCGGCATGTCCCACCCCCCGAAGGGGACCATGCGCGCCCCCATCTGTCGGTGGGCGGCGTTCAGGGGGGTCCTCTTCAGATCTGCCTGAGGTGTGTCGATGACGGACCTCTTCTGTGGTCAAGGAGGTACAGCGGGGGAAAGCGAAGAGAATGCAACGTGATTATTTCAGTACTCTAAATGGAGTTTGAAATTTGTCAAGGGGAAAGTCACCGATCCCCACCCTAAGAGGGGTGGGAACGTCGATGGCGCACACCCCCCAAAAATAAAACAGCATTAAATTTTGCTTGACACCCCTCCTCTCCTTCTGATAAAGGAGCGGGCAGGCTCCGGACAGACGAGGCCTTTTTGCTACTATCGACTGGGGGGGGTGATAGATGCCAGCGTGCTTGGGGTAGGGTTCAGGGAACACCAAGGTTCTCCTGCCTCTCCATGGCAGCAAACCTAGTCCCGAACAGAGGCAAATCGGATCTCGAGAGTCGTGAGGGCGAACTCTGTAGCGCGGAGGCGCAGAYATGAATCGATGGGTYATCTGTYTKRCCGGGACGGCTATTAACATCTGYCTCGGCGTCCTTTACTCGTGGAGTATCTTCGTCGTACCCCTGATTGACAAGTTTGGGCCGGGTGGTGTGGGGGACCCCGCCTTCACGAGGGCGAACCTGTCGTGGGTTTTCACCGCCTCGATCTTCACCTTCGCCTTGGTGATGGTCTATGCGGGGCGACTCCAGGATAGAATTGGGCCCAGAGCCGTTACCATGATCGGCGCGGTGATCATGGCGACCGGGTTTATCCTCACCTCATTTGTCGGCACCCTCCCCCTTATTTTCCTAACGTACGGGGTCATCGGCGGCGCCGGCGTCGCCTTCGGGTACGTGACCCCGGTCGTCACCACGATCAAGTGGTTCCCCGACAAGAAGGGGCTGACGGTCGGGATTACGGTGGCGGGATTCGGATTCGGGGCGTTCGTCTTTACCCCGATCGCCGTGAAGCTCATCAAGCAAGTGGGCGTCAGCAGCTCGTTCCTGTACCTGGGGTTCATCTTCCTGGTCGTGATCATGGCGCTCGCGCAGATCCTCAGGGTGCCCCCGGCCGGGTACAAGCCCGAGGGCTGGACCCCTCCGCCCCCCAAGCCGGGACTCGCGAAGGCGAGAGACTGGTCCCCCGGCGAGATCATCAAGACCGGGACGTTCTGGACGCTCTGGTTGGCCTTCCTTGGGAACGCGGGAGTGGGCCTGATGGTGATCAGCCTCATCGCCCCTTACGCCAAGACCCTCGGCATGAGCGCGGAGACAGCCGCCTTCTTGATCGGCTTCCTGTCGATCGCGAACGGCTTTGGCCGCATCATCGCCGGCTGGATGTCCGACGCCATGGGCCGCACCCGGGCGATGATCCTCATCTTCTCCGTCACCACGGTAACCGTCATAGCGATCCCGTACATAGCGAACACGACGATCGGGTTGGCGGTCGGGCTCATGGTCTGCGGGGCGGCATACGGGGCTAACTTTGCCCTGTTCCCCGCCGCGACAGCCGAGTACTTCGGCACCAAGAACCTGGGGGTCAACTACGGGGCCGTCTTTACGGCGTGGGGCGTGGCCGGCGTCATTGGCCCGCAATCGAAGGCGTATATGCTCAGGTCCTATCCCACGGATGAGGCGGGAAGGTTGGCGGCGTACGGGGCCGGTTTCAAGATTGCTGCCGGCCTGGGCGTATTGGCGGTCGTGATGGCCATCGCCATCAAGCCGCCGAAGGAGGTCGCCCCTGCGGTCGCCACCGGCTCGTAACCTGCACAAGCTAGAGACCATCTGAAGAGAGAGGCTGTCGCATCCGCGACAGCCTCTCTTTTTTCCGTCATGCGCACACTAGGCTCATTTCGGTTCGGCAAGACCCTCGTGGCGGCGCTCGCCCTCTGGCTGTGGGCCTTAGGGCCGGCCGGGGCCGTGGAGTGTCACTTTACCCGCGAAATGAGCGCGCCCTTCGCGGACCCCGAGACGACCACTTTCATGCTCGACTGCGCGCTCCCCCTGCCGGCCGAGGCGGTCTGGAAGAGCGTGCGGAATTTCCCACGGCTGGCCGAAAAGGGGGTGCGCCCCCGGGGGATCGAGTATGCGCGCGTTCTCGACTCCGAGGCGGCCAAGCGCGAGGTGGCTGCGCGGCTGAAGAATCTCCCCCTGACGCCTAAGCCGGACGTTGCCCGCCTGCTCACGCTCCCCCTGGACAGTCCGCTCCTCTATGAGGAGTATTACCACGTCAATCTCTTCTTTATCTGGGGGGTGCGTCGCTTTGCCGCCGACACCTCCCGATCGGCAGAGGGAATCTATCGGCTGACCTTTGACAAGGTGAACGGGTTAGGCAGCGAGGCGGTGTTCCAGGGGGGCTTTGAGCTGACCGACGAAGGAGATCGATCCCACCTGCGGTACACCCTCACCCTGAGTATCCATGGGAAGCTTGCGGGGGAAGGCCTCCACAATTTGTTCCAGCGGGCGGTCGTGGGTCGGGTGTACATTGACGGCTACCGAACGTACATGGAAGAGCGGGTCGCGGAGCTGGTCCGGGACGCACAACGCCTGGGCTCGGGCGACGGCAGCCGGGGTGGGTGATGGAGGGTGTCTCCCTCTACATCTGGTTGACTGCCGGGTTTTTCATCGGCTTCTGCATCACGGCTGGGGCACTCCTCTGGTTCTTCCGGCGGCGGGCGCAGGGGGTATGTGCGCCCCACGAGTGGCAGGCGGATCCCGACGGCCGGTTCCGCTGTGCGCGGTGCGGCCTGGTGGCCGGCGAGCGGGACTGAGACGGGGGGACCATTGACGCCCGAGACATCCATCCGGTATAGTGATGAGCATCATGAGCCATGGCGGGGATCGGCGCGAAAAGCAGCTGCGCAAGGGGACCCGCTCCATCGTCTTCGGAGCGGCCATCCTCATCGGCACCGCCGCGTACAAGATGGCGCAGCAGGTCCCGCAATTGCAGGATTTCGAAACCCTGCTCGCCCTCGTGACTGGAGCCACGGTCTTCGCCATTCTCCGCCGGGTCCTGCTCTAGGGCAGGATGCGTCGGACCGGCCCGCCAGGCGGGGGACGAACGCCAGGGCGAGCTTCTGACCAGGGGTGCTGATGGATTCCATCGTTGCGGGGACAGTAGTAGCCATCCTGGCGGCTCCCCTGGTCGTCGTCCTCTTTTATGTCGGGGCCACCCTGGTCGTCCTCCCGCTGACCGGAGAATCGATCTTCCGATTCACCGATCGGGCGCTGGTGGACGAGATCCTCGCGCTCGTGCCGATGCGACCCGGTCAGCGATTCTACGACCTCGGGTGCGGGGAGGGCCGCATGCTGATTGCCGCCCGGCGGAAATACGGCGTCCACGTGGTCGGTTACGAGGTGAACCCGTTCGCGTATTTCCACGCGCGGCTGAACATCTGGTGGCACGGGGGCGGGGCCGAGGTCCGGTTCCGGAACTTCATGCACGTGGACCTCTCGGATGCGGACGTCATTTACTGCTACCAAGCCTCGGGAGCGATCCAGCAGCTCCGGGACAAATTCAACCGTGAACTGAGACCCGGGACCATCGTGATCAGCAACACCTATACYMTYGAGCGCTGGCTGACMAAGAAGGCGGCCGAGTGGCGCGGCGCATAAGCCAACGCCGCGATATCCCGATGACGTGAATTTTCTTCAAGTTACCCTGAATCGAACTCGTTGGAAGTCTTCGCCTTCCTTACACATATGAAAGTCAACGCTCGCCACCGTAGGTAACTGGAGTTAAAGAAATGTACCTACATCAAGAATATCGTGGTAATGCGGCTCTCCGAGGCGGCTGGTCGAAGCCGGTCGGCGAGGCGATCGGTCGCGGTTTCCACGCCATTTTCGGACCCATTCTTCGCCGGCAGCGAGAGGCGGAGGCACTGAACCAGTTGCGCCAACTCGACGCGCGTATGCTGGCCGATATCGGCCTCGCGCCGGGCCAGGCCGCGCGACACGGCCGCGAGGACGTGAAGTCGGGCACGCCGGCACCTTTGGCACGGCAGACGGCGGCCAACGACGGCGGCCAGAGCGAGGTCCACGAGGCCGCTTAGGTGGTTGCGTTTCCTCAAGTTGGAGGACTTCATCACCGGTAGGAGCGCCTCGCGGCCTACCCATCTGTGCCCGGCAACCGATCCACGGTCGTAGGCCGGCCGTGCAAATAAAGGAGGGATGTTATGAAC
>LKGT01003053.1_pt1 | contig 10012 bp, 9 predicted proteins | sample 503861 | NCBI WGS metagenome assembly LKGT01 (sample SAMN04113194, study PRJNA297058) | marine sediment metagenome | biome: marine benthic biome; feature: marine benthic feature; material: marine sediment; isolation source: sediment sample collected at the water-sediment interface from the South... ...
CCTCGAACGCAGCAAACGCGGTCTGCGCCTGATTGAACAGGCTGCGCGCATTGCTCCGCGAATTGACATATGAATTCGGCGCCGATGTTGCGTTTAAATTATTGACGAAATCCCGCAGCGACGAAACATCGCGATTGCGGGCCGCATCGTGGAGTGCGAGTGCTCGTTGTACTCTCAGCAGACGCTGCTCGGCAAGTTGCCGCTGACGACGCGCGGCACTCGCCGACGCGCCGGTCCGCACCAGCTCGACGAGCCACTGCCCCAACAGTTCCATGACCGTGTGGTAGGCGCCGCCGTCGCCGCGCGCGACCCGGTCGGCGAAGTCGTGCAGCGCGTCCGGATCGAGGCTTGGCGCCTGGCCGACCAGGTCGACCATCTCGCGATAGAGCGCCAGGCCGCCGATGTCGGCGAGGCCGAGGGCGCGGCCCGGGCTGCCGGCGGCGAGACGCGCGATCGCCGCCGCCTCTTCGGCGTCGATCTCGGGACGGTAGTCGCGCAGGAAGGTTTCGACGGTATCGTCATCCAGCGGCCGAAGCGCGAGCCGCGCGCAGCGCGAGCGGATGGTCGGCAGCAAACGGCCCGGCGCGTGGCTGACCAGCAACACCACGGTATGGTCGGGCGGTTCCTCGATCGCCTTCAGCAGCGCATTGGCGGCGTTCGTGTTGAGCGCGTCGGCGCTGTCGACGACGACGACGCGCCAGCCGCCCTCGGCCGGCGTCATGCGCAGAAACGGCCCGACGGTGCGCACCTCATCAACGACAATCTTCTCGCGCATCACCTTGCGGCGATCGTCGTAGCCCGGCTCAAGCGTCAGGAGATCGCCGTGCGAGCCAGCGGCGACGCGGCGAAAGACCAGATCGGCGGGATCGACCGCGAGACCCGCGGGGGCGTCGCCGAACAGATCCTCGCCGCCACCGATCACGACGCAGCGATCGGGCTCGCCCCGGGCGATTTCGAGGAAGCCGGCCCGCAGCCGCTCGTGGAACGCAATATCCATGCGCTCGTAACGATCGTCGCCGCCGCGCCCGACCGCCCGGGCGAGGCCGAGGTCGACCGGCGCATCGAGGATGATCGTGAGGTCGGGTGCGAAATCACCGACGACGAGCGCGTAGAGCCGCGCGATCGTCTCGCGGTCCAGGCCATGGGCGTAACCCTGATAGGCGACAGTCGTATCGGCGAAACGATCCGAGACGACCCACGCGCCGCGTTCGAGCGCCGGCCACACCGTCGTGACGAGATGGTCGCGCCGCGCGGCGAAAAACAGCAGGGTCTCGGTCATCGCGTCCCAGCGCCCGGTCTCGCCGGTGACCAGCAATTGCCTGATGTCCTCGGCGCCCGGACTGCCACCCGGCTCGCGCGTGCGGTGCGCGTCGATGCCGCGCTCGCGCAGCGCGTCGACGAGGCGGCCAACCTGGGTCGATTTGCCGACCCCCTCGCCGCCCTCGACGGTGATGAAGCGGCCGCGGCTCACGCGCCCGTCCCGCCCCGGCAAGCGCCGGTCATTCCGCCCCCGAGCCGAAGACGATGTAGCCGATCGCCGCGCCGATCCGGCGGAACGGTCCCAGCTTCTCGACGTCGATGCCGGCGACCAGCGGCACCTCGAGCGTCGGCGTGCCGGGCGCGTTGACGACGAGCGTGGCGACCCGCGCACCCTTGGCAAGGGGCGCCGGAATGGGGCTCTCGTAATTGACGGTGACTTCCATCTTGCGGCGCGACTTGCGCGGCAGCGTGATCGTCAGACCATCTTCGACGACGAGCGGCACGGTCGCCGAATCGCCCAGCCAGACATCCGCCTCGACGACCGATTCACCTTTCTGGAACAAGGCATAGTTGCGGAATTCGCGATAACCGAATTCGAGCAGTCGTTCGGATTCGCGGGCCCGGACCCGGGTGCTCGGCAGCCCGTTCAGGACGAGGATCAAGCGCCGGCCGTCGCGCTCCGCCGAGGTCGTCAGGCCGTAGCCGCCCGCCTTCGTGTGCCCCGTCTTGAGACCATCGACGCCCGGTGTGCGGCCGAGCAGTGGATTGCGGTTGGGCTGCGTGATGTCGGCGTATGTGAATTCGGTCTCGGCATAATAATGATAGTACTGCGGGAAGTCATGGATCGTACGGTTGACGAGCCGGGCAAGGTCGCGAACCGACATGACATGGCCTTCCTCCGGCCAACCGCTGGCGTTCTTGAAGACGCTGTTCTCGAGCCCGATCGTGTCGCCGATCTCGGTCATCTCGGCGGCGAAGGCGTCTTCGCCGCCGGCCAGGCCCTCGGCGATGACGATACAGGCATCGTTGCCCGACTGGACGATGATGCCGCGCAGCAGATCCTCGACAGTGACCCTGTCGTCGATGTTGACAAACATCTTCGAGCCGCCCTTGCGCCAGGCTTTTTCGCTGACCACAAAGCTGTCATCGAGCTTGAGCGTGCCCTCGGCGAGCCGCTGGAAGACCATGTAGACAGTCATGATCTTGCTCATCGATGACGGCGGCACGGCGGYATCGGCATCCTTCTCGAAGAGYACCGTGCCGGTCACGTCGTCGATCAGTATGACGTTGCGTGCCTCGGTCTCGATGGCGYGCGACGGCRKCGGCGCCRCACCGAYGATCAACAGGGCGTACAGGAAGGCGGCCAGRCGCGGCCAAGTCACAAGCTTCACGACGTTCAATCCTCTATCCGAACGRTCCCAGGGCGGCGTCGGCARGTCAGCCGGCCGAACGGCCCTGGTCTGCCACGCGATTATGGCAASATTTCGGCGACCGTCCAGACCGCCGGCGCGTCACGCYTCAATCGACGACCAAACGCGCGCTGTAATGGCCCGCGGCGACGACGCGCTGGAGCAGGCTTTTGGCCTCTTGAAGCGATGCGACGGGCCCCAGGCGAACACGATAGACGGTCTGACCGGCGATCGTCGCCTTGGTCGTCTGGGCCGGTCCGAACGGCGCGAGCTGAATGCTGAGACGCGCCGCGTTGTCCGGGTTGCCGAACGCGCCGACCTGGACGTAGGTGTTCAGTGCGCCGCCACCATAGCCGTACGCGGTCGTCGGCGAGAGAGAGGCCGTCTGAACCAGCCGCTCCTGGCTCACCTCGGCGGCCGCTGAGGCGATCAACGGCTCGGGCGCGTCGTCCCGAACGATCTGGACGCGCACCTTGACCGTGCCCTTGCGCTGGAAACCGAGGAGCTGCGCCGCGCGGCGCGAGACGTCGATGATCCGACCCGCGACGAACGGTCCACGGTCGTTCACCGTGAGCAGCATCGACCGGCCGTTGTCGAGATTGGTGACGCGCACCGTCGACGGCATGGGCAGGGTCTTGTGCGCCGCGGTCAGGGCGTTCATGTCGTAAATCGCGCCATTGGCGGTCGGCCGGCCGTGGAACTTTTCGCCGTACCACGACGCGACGCCGACCTCGTCATAGCCGGGATCGACCGCCGGGTAATACCAGGCGCCGTTGACCTTATAGGGATCGCCGACCTTGAATTCGCCCTGATCGACGGGCCCATCGGTATGCGCCGCAATCTCCTTCGCGCTGAACGCCGCGAGCTGGATTTCGGCGCAGGCGCCGAGCGAAAGCATCGCGATCGAGATGAGGGAAAGCGCCGCCCAACGCGGTACAAATACTGTCATGTCATCATCACTGAAAATCGAGGACACGCTACCAACAGAAACTCGATTCTACCGGTTTCCAATGAGATCCGCAAGAGTCCCGATCGATACCCCAAAGTAGTTGGATCGATTCCACTTCAGAATCGCCCGATAATTGTCGTAAATCACATAGGCGGGGCCGTCTTCACCGCCCGGCATGATGATCGATGCGCGGAGATCGCGGGCCGGTAAATCGCTGCCGTCGGCGCGGCGCACGCCGAGCGCCTGCCATTCGCCGATGCGCTTGACGACGCCGAGATCGGCGAGCGCCGGGTCGAAGCCGTCGGGCAGCGATGCCTTGCGGCCCCAAGTCTGGTCGTTGCGCCAGCCGGCATGCGCCAGATAGTTGGCCGCCGACGCGAAGATATCGGCATGGGTGCCCCAGATGTCGCGCCGCTGGTCACCGTCGTAATCGACGGCGTAGTTCAGGAAGCTCGACGGCATGAACTGGCTCTGGCCCATGGCGCCGGCCCAGGAGCCGGTCATCTGGTCGGCCGTGATGTGACCCGCGTCGATGATCCTGAGCGCGTTCAACAGCTCGCCGCGGAAGTATTTGCTGCGGCGTCCGTCATGGGCAAGGGTCGCCAGCGAGGCGATGACGGAAAACCCCCCGGTGTATTTGCCATAGCGCGTCTCGGCGCCCCACAGCGCGACGATGAAGCGCGGCTGCACGCCATATTCTTCGCCGATCGCCTCGAGAAGCGCACGGTGTTTGTCGAGCAGGCGGCGGCCTTCCCGAGCCAGATCCGCCGTGACCCGCCGGGCGAGGTATTCCTCGAAGGTCTGCGTAGATTCGGGCTGCTTGCGGTCGAGTTCGATGACGCGCGGTATCGGCTTGACGTTGCCGAGCGCGGCATCCAGCACGGCAGGTGAAATTCCGGCCTGGGCCGCTTCGACGCGGAAATCGGCCAGCCAATCGCCGAATTCGGCAGTCTGGGCCGCCGCGCCCGAGGCGGCCAGCCAAAGCGCGGCGGCGGGAACGAGCGACAGTTTGCGGAGATTTCGACCGGTCATGGCAAGCCCTATTTCTCAAGGGCGGCGATGATTGAACGAAGCCTCGCGGCTTGGCAAGCACATTTACGCCAAACGGCGTGCCGGGCTCGGGCCGGCGGCACGCTGTGCGCTCGAAGAAGTTTGGTGCGCCGGGACGCCCATCTCCTGGTGGCTCGGGCCCACGTGGTTCGGCCAAAGTGCAACGCGCCGTGCTCCGTCACGCCAGGTCCGTCGGCGGCGGCTTTGCAATGGTATCCGGCGATCGGGGTTGGACGGTATCGATTGGCGGCGTCGAAGTTCCGCCACGCCGTTACGTCGGCGGCGGGCAAAACCATGTGTTCGACGGTGTGAGTCGGCGCCATGCGGAGGCCGCGTCATCGGCCGCGGCGCGACATTAGCTCTTGCACGACGACCTCGCTCCCGCGGGGCTTTTTCTTGCCCGCCACAAGCCCCGCCGGTGCGCTGGCGCCGATGTAGTGCAAAACTAAATACCCGGAAATCTTTACCGGGGGCCTAGATCTTCTTTTTGCCCTTCTTCTGTTTGTCCTTCTTCTTTTTCGTGCACTCCTTCGAGCAATCCGGTGGATCATCGGGGCCGCCATCCTCGGCGATGAGTGCATTGGCGATATTACCGTACGTGGTCACCATCCGGTCACCCAGCAGCGAAACCGTCATGGCGAGAGTCAACCCGATCCCCGCGGCCAGCATGGCGTATTCCATCGAGGCGCTGCCGTTACGGTCGGCGGCGAAGTCGCGAAGCCCGACAAAGCGCATAATCAGATCTCCCGAGGCCCGCGTTACCCTGCGCCGCCGGCGCTCATCAAGATGCCGCCGATTTCGTCGATGCAGCACCAATGATGTCGCGGCGCCTGATCGGACAGTCGTTGGGTGCGATTTTGGGCCTGCTGAGGCGTGCCGCCCAATCGTGTGTGGAGCCTGCCATCACGGAGAATGGAAAAGGTCCCAAGCGTTGGCGCCGGCTCGGGCGCGCATGACAGCGCCGGCCCCGGCCTGCCCAGAAACGTCTGGTCTGTTCTGCTCGTCGTTATCGCCATTCGATGATCTCCTGATCCGTGGGTCACTACTCGAATTGCCAAACATGCTCGGGGTAGCAGTTTGACAATGCGATAATTCGATTTTGAGCCGCCGCATTGGTACCGATTAGCCTCTCGCAGAGCAGCCCATCGCGATAAATCGAAAATTCTTCACAGGCCTGAATACGAACAATCCTGCACGATTCCGTTCGCCTCTCGACGAGCATTCGGCCATCGTTGGTAACGGCAGTTGCGATATTCATCAGACACCTCCGGCGGATCGATCGACGCCACTAAACGTGGCACTCAATCCACACCTCGTGCTTCGAGACGCCGCCTCGAAACTGGTGGAAGAATAGGAACGCGAAACATCGCATGATCGCTGTTTCCTTTCGGCGGACCCGCTGCCATCACCGAGGTTGGCAAAGGTCCCCAGTGCCGGCGCCGCCCCGGCCCGCCATGACGGCACCGGTCCTGGCCCGCCCCGATACGTCGGGTCTTTTCTGCTCGTCACGATCGCCATTCGATGGCCTCCGGGTTCGCTGGACTGTCCACTAGGTAGATACACAGTCTATATAGACAGAGTGGCAATGTCAATACAGTCCAATTCCGAGGAATTCTCATTGTCTGACACGCCCGTCGAGCGTGGCAACCTTGACCCAAACGGCTGATTGTGTGACCTAGTCCAACGTAAGAAGACGCATCCGGACCCCTTCCCGGTCGATGTCAATCTGCGTCACGACGATGGATGGGTGGCCGAGCGGTTGAAGGCACCGGTCTTGAAAACCGGCAGGGGTTAACAGCCTCTCGTGGGTTCGAATCCCACCCCATCCGCCATATTTTTTGGTAAAAATTTGATTTTGCTGAAGAAATTTATTCCATTTGCTCAGGACCAACGCTTGTACCCACGAATTCTGCATCAGCAGGTGCAACACAGGCGATTTGGCGGCGGGAAATCGTGGTTTCGGAGTAAAACAGCAACCACGGCACCACAGTCGATACAGGACATAGGCCTCTCACGCCGGAAACGGGGGGTTCGAGTCCCCCTGGGGACGCCAATCTTTTCAAGGGCTTAGCCGGATCAAGGGTGCCGTATGTGACTGGCGTACGGAAAATATACGGAAAACACGTGGGCAAATCGTGGCGAACGCGCGCGGACAGATGCCGGCACATTAGCGCGCGGCGTACAGGCGTCCGTGTCCGTCGGACATGAGCAACCTACGAGATCGTGCCCGTCCATCACGACATCGACGACGAGCTGTAGCCAGGTCACGCGATTGACGCTTACCGGCGGTTGAACGGCCCACCGCGCCATAGCGGCCCCCAGCAGCCCCTCCACCGGGAGAGGAGAGCAGCCAAGTCAATCGTGGCCCTCGAACAGACCACAAATCGCTGAGGCCCATTTGGTCGCGTCGTACGCCAAGCGTCGCAATGCCGGCTTCGAACCGTGCACGTCGCCCATTCTGCTGCGTAGCGTCTGCAAGGCTTCCGCAGCGTGCATTGTGGCCTCGCGAGTGCTCTCCACAATCCTCTCGGCGTCGGTCGCAACTAAGCCGACTGCGGTCAACTCAGATTTCAGTTCATTGAACACCCCGAGTCTTTTGATCGCGGTGCCCACTTTCGCGGCGAAGCCCGTATGTGCTGCGTCGCCCAGTCCGTGCTTCGCGTAAAGATTCTGCATCAGGCCTTCCACCGCACCGCACGCTGCCGTTATCGCGCCGGTCTCGTCTCCCTCCGCAAGGCGCTTCGCCGCCTTTGCGAGGTCCGCGGCTGACGACGATGGGAGCTGTCGCGCTTCGCGCTGATCCAGGATTCCGACGGGAACGAAAGTGTTGTCGATGAACTGAAAGCCATGATCGGCAAACGTCTTCTGAACGGTTTCGATACCCGACAGCCGCCCCGCCAGAACCGTGAGGGCACTCAATTGCGCATCCGGCGAAAACTGAACGAATCAGCGGCCGACCGCCTCCAGAAACGGGTCCCAGTAGCCTCGTGCTGAGTCGCCCGCCACTATGCCGGCCGCTGCCACGGCCGCACGCGCCCCTGGCATGCCGAGAGACCGTAGCCCGGATATGCACACTCCAAATAGGCGCTCTACGTCTTCCTGAGAAAAATGTCCGTCACGCATCCATGCCCTCCCTCGTTATCGAACGGTCGCGCCACGCGCGCCTTTCGCGGAGCAGCACGTTCACACCCTCAATAGCGCCAAGGATACCTGCTCGGCCAGCGCGGTACAGCGCGAGGATGGGGTCGGGCCGGAGCTTCCGCTTCGTCTCGGGCGTTGGACCTACGTTGGGGGAGGTCTGCCGCCGCCGCCGCCGGATCGGCCGTAGTGCAGTCACGCCGGGGTTGTGGGGGGCCATTTCCCTCGGCTGTAGATGACGCTGAACTTGGCCGTCGCGTAGAACACATTGTCGAACACCGCGAGTTTGGGGCGCTCCGAGATAATCGACTCCGTTGTTTCGGCTACGTGCGCCACATCGTCCCCGAAGAAGTAAGTATTGAGGAGGATCAGAGCCTTCTTGTCGTAGCCAATTAGAGGGCCAATCTTCGGCGCCTTGTCCTGCAAAGCCTAGAGAATCATCTCCCGGATGCTGGCGGCGAGCCGCTACTTCAGCCGTACCCTCTCGATAGACCTCCCTTTAACCTCGCTTCTTTCCGCCGTCAGAAAATCCCGGACCCCCTAGAAGACGGTCATAATTACGAGAGGCCGGGTATGCCGCGGCGGCCGGGCGGCATGGTGGGGGGTCTGCGGTCAGCTTTTTGGCGCGGGACCCCTTTCAGATCGCTCCCGCCTGGGCGCGCGCATCGAGGTTGAGGCGCACCAGCGGTCGCGCTCCGCGAGGTCGACGCCGCAGTGGCCATCGTTGAGGACCAGCACGCCGGCGCCGGTCCTCGCACCCTGCACTAGCGCCGGCGCCGGCCGCATCGAGACGCCCCCGCGTTCGCGTTCAGTAGAGTCGAGGAGGGGCGCGGTGGCTTGGGCCGTTCGGCATCGCCCCGTTTCCCCTCCCCGCTCATCGAAACGGACTTGCGGATTTCCGCATCCGGCACAGCGCCTCGGTAGGCGGAAAGCGATTTTCTAGCATCGCCGCAATTTCTGCTCATGGCTAACAACGGACTCTCCGGCCATGTCGCCAGTACGTCCGCTCTGCCCACAATAGCGGACATTCGAGTGTCGATGTCCGCTTTTCGACCTATTCCGTCTGCTTCACCCCCAGGTGCGGACCTTCCTGACGGTGCCGCCGTAGGACCGCTCATGACCCGTTGCGGACATTCCGGCGTTATGGGAATGTTACCCATGGCACGGAAGGGCATTTTGGCGCCCGGTCGGGTGGCGGTGATCACCGGCGCGGCCAGCGGCATCGGCAAGGCCACCTGCAGGCGACTTGCCGCTTGTGGCATGTCCGTCTGTCTCGTCGATCTGCCGGGGGACGGCTTGGACAAGGCCGTTGGCGAAATCGCCGAGGCGTCACCGGGGGGGCAGGATGCCGTCCATGGGCTCCCGGCGGATATCTCGGATCCCGATCAGATCCGGAAGTTGCGCGAAGACGCGATCGGCCGGTTCGGCAAAGTGAACCTGCTGATGAACAATGCGGTCACCCGGGTCGGTCGCGGGCATGGGGCCGACCTGTCCGAATGGCGCCAGGCCATGGAGGTCAATTTCTGGGGCGTGGTGCTGGCGGTTCGCGCGTTCCTGCCGGACATGCTGTCCATGGAAGAGCCCGGGATCATTTTGAACGTGGGCTCCAAGGACGGCATCACCAACCCACCGGGCCATCCAATTTACAACATCACCAAGTCGGCCCTGAAAACCTACACCGAGGCGCTCGAGCACGAATTGCGGACCCATCCGGATAACCGGGGCGCGACCCGGGTTTCCGCCCATCTTCTCATTCCCGGTTGGACGACGACAGGCAATCGAGCGCACCAAAAGGGGGCCTGGTTGCCGGATCAAGTCGTCGAGTTCATGTGCGAGGCACTGGACAGAGGCGACTTCTACATCCTCTGTCCGGACGATGAGGTGACGACCGAAATGGACCACAAGCGACTCCTCTGGGCCGCCCGCGACATTGTCGAGAATCGGCCGCCGCTCTCGCGGTGGCATCCGGACTTCGAAGCGCTGGCCAAGGAGTAATTCTCATAGATCCGGCACCGAACTAGGCCTGTCGTGACGATGTCGTTTGGATCGGCTAAGCACTGCTCCGGGCTCATGTATTGTAGGGTTCCCAGAAGCTGGCCGATGTCGGTCTGCACCGTGGTGACGGCCATGTCCGAATCGGTGCCTCTGGCTACACCGAAGTCGATGATCTTCACGTCGCCGTGCGAATCCACGAGGATGTTGGAGG
>LKGT01007163.1_pt1 | contig 10008 bp, 13 predicted proteins | sample 503861 | NCBI WGS metagenome assembly LKGT01 (sample SAMN04113194, study PRJNA297058) | marine sediment metagenome | biome: marine benthic biome; feature: marine benthic feature; material: marine sediment; isolation source: sediment sample collected at the water-sediment interface from the South......
GGCGAGGCTCGCCCCCAGCGTGGCCGCGTTGATCACCAGGATCACCCCGAGTACGGACCCGAAGAGGGCCCCCGCCGCGACAGTCAGGGCCGACCCGGGAATGGCTGCGACAACGGCTGCCGAGTAAAGAAATACGAAGGCGACCGGTCCCCAGGGTCCCAATCCCTGAATCCAGTCCTGCAGGTCGCCTAGCCGCTCTCCGATCCCAAAGACCTTGGCCAGGACGAGAATCCCCACAATCGCGGCCAGGAGTGCGACTGGGCGCCACCAGTCGTGCCGCTTGTCCTGCGTGTCTAGGGCCGCGGTCGATTCCGAGGTGCCCGGGACCGGCCCGGATGAATCGCTCTGTCTCTCTCTGGTCATGCGGAGCTCTTCTGCCCTCAGGGCATAGTGGCGTTGGGCACCGCCGCCTGTCGTATAGTACCACGTCCGCTCGACTGATCTTGAGTCAGATGACCGGAGGAGCGCAGGAGTTGCAGGGAATCGACACCCCAGCCGACCTCCTCCCTCATGAACCAGTCCAGAGGCGAGTTTGGGGATAGAATCCCTTCCAGGCGAACCAGAAGACGAGGTGGCCCGGGAGCGAGATGAGCTGAGCCCGTTTCAGGGGCCCGGATATCGCTTCCCCCTTCAGAGCCCGCCACAGCGAGCCGGTGGCCGTATCTTCCATGACCCATTCTCCCTCGACCTGGCGGAGATGGGTGAAGTCCAAGGTCCTTCCGCTCATTCGACGAGAGAAGGCGACCGCGGTGGCCTCTGGGGCTACAAAGACCACCAGGATCGGCTCGGCAGCGACGGTGTCGTGGGCCAGGGGAGAGCGACTCAGGTGTCGATAAGGATAGGCCACCCTCGCCTCCTGGAGGGTGAGGCCAAAGACGTACTCCTTTCCTGGGAGGGTAGAATCCGGATTGCGCGTTCCGAAGATCCCCAGACTATCCGGGTCCGTATTATACCCCTCGTAGACGTCGTACTGCCCCTCGGTGCGTCCAAAGGAGGAACGCTTCGAGAGCACCTGGCTATCGGGATAGAGCCGCTTCCACTGTCCCCAGGTCGTGTGAATCGCGGGGTAGGGCTTGAGCTTGATCCCCTTGAGGGGGCCGTGGATGGCCTCTGCGTTGAAGTGGCTCCAGAGGGTTTCGGTCTCCCGATCGTACATGACCAGGGCGTCTTTCCAGAGCATCCCACTTACGCCGAAGGTGAGCGGGTTTCCCTGATGCGTCGGTCGGACATACACGATGCCCGTAAAGCAGAGGGGTCACCAGGTGATAGCGAGGGAGAGGTCTCCGACCTGGTCATTGACAATCTCGTGGTGGTTGAGTTGCCAGAGGGAGTAGGCCCGGGCCACCTTACCTCGCCGAACCCCTAGAACCGGCTCGTTGTCGCGGAAATACGGATCGGCCTCTTGGACCGACATAAACTCCGGCCGGTCGATGGCCGGGATAGCATCTTTGCCGAGGACCGTAATCACCGGTGCTCCGTCGATCGTCAGATTTCCCTGAATAGGAAAGCTGCCGGCCTGACTGTGAAAAACCCACGCAACGCTCAGGATGAATACACCACCGAGGGAAAATCTCCTCATGCTGACCCCCACTTTCACGTAGATCCCCCTCTTTTCGATTGCATGGAAAACACGGAATCCTCAGATGCGCTTTCCGCGTCATACATATCTTATGAACAAGGCAATGGCGGGCCATATTCCCCAATTTTGGCGGAAAAGACTGGTGAGGGATGTGCGTATGCGTTTGACAGGCGGCGGAGATTCGTCAAAGATGGCAAGGTATCGACGTCGAGGGAAAGGAATATTCTCGGCACGAAAGGTGTTTGCAGAGAATAGGGTCCTCTCCCTCTCCACCGGGAGTCGGTGATGGGACCTGACCAACTGGATCAGAGGCGGCAAGAGTTTGAAGAGACCGCCCTGGTCCATATGGACAGGATATACAATACGGCCCTTCGGCTGACCCGGAATAAGACCGAGGCGGAGGATCTCTTCCAGGAGACGTTCCTCCGAGCCTACCGCTTCTTCCACCAGTTCCAGCCGGGGACCAACTGTCGGGCCTGGCTCTTTGCCATCTTGCGCAGCCTCTTTGTCAATCGGATCCGCCAAACTTCGCGTACCCGGGTGGACTTCGATGAAGAGCGGCTGTACCGGGGACCGGGGGTGGGGGGCGCGCTCCCCCAGGACCCCGAGGTCGGTATCTTCCACCGGCTGGCGGGAGGGGACATCCAGAGGGCCATCGAGGCCCTCCCGCCGAAGCTCCGGGAGGCTGTGGTGCTGGCCGATCTTGAAGGGTGTAGCTATCGAGAGATCGCGGAGATCTGCCGGTGTCCCCTTGGGACGGTGATGTCCCGGCTGTACCGAGGCCGGCAGGTTCTGCGGGTCGCCCTGAAAGAGTACGCGAAGGGCGACAAGGCTTCACGGGAGGAGGAATGACCGCTCACGAATTTCCAAGCTATCTTCAAGCCTATTGTGACGGAGAGCTCGAGGTCTCTAAGATGCTGGAGGTAGAGGAGCATCTTCACGCATGTCCCTCGTGCCGCCAGGCGATGGAGGCAGAGCAGGCCTTCCGGGAGGGGCTCAGGTCGAATATCGCTCGGGAGCCCGTCCCGCCCCATTTGGTAGAGAGGCTCAGGTCTACTATTGCAGACCTAGAGGAGCAAGAGAGACGTCCCGCTCGCCCACCCGCCTGGGGGGGGCGGGCCTGGTTAGCGGCGGCGGCTTCGGTTCTGCTTATCACCCTCGGCGGGTTCCTCGGGTATCTGATCGCGCAGCCCGTGTCCGAGCCCGGTCTTCACCCCCTGGTGACAGAACTCGTATCGGAGCACATGAAATTCGCTCCCCTGGACAACCCGGCCGAGCACCCCAGTGCAAGCACCAAGCAGGTCGCCTTCTGGGTTGAGGGGCGCATAGGGTATCCCGTCGTGGTTCCTGACTATAGCGATTCCGGGATCCACCTTCTGGGGGGACGGGTCACGCGTGTGAGCGGTCGCCGGGCGGCCTATATCGTCTACGAAAAGGGACGAAATATTATTTCCCTCTTTGCGTTCCCCCAGTACGGGTCCTCTCTCAGCGGCCTGGAAGAGATCCGCCGGGAGGGCAGGTCCTTTCGGACCGGTGAGCATCAGGGGCAACAGATCCTCCTCTGGGGCAGCGGAGAGATGACCTACGCACTGGTCTCGGATGTGGGCTGGGACGAGCTTTTTGACTGCGCCCGGGTCTTTTTCGAGACCGCGGATTCTTGAGTCGGCCTTTCAACCCGCCCTCCGAAAGCAACGTTTTGGAGCGGCGGGTTTTTTCTGCGTGCACGCCCAACCGAACCGGTCTCCCTGGGGAACCTTCCGGTGCCGACCGCCGTTCATATGAATAGGGTCACGGCGAAATCCAGGACATCAATCGGCAAGGGGGAAGTGATGGAGCTGTTGCGCTGTGGCGGCAGGGCCTCTCCTGAGCAGTGGAGGAGGTGGCATTCGCTAGAGCCGTAAGACCCTGACCGGGAAGGGAGAGATCACGACGGGGGTTGCTAATTTCTCAGCCGACCAGTACCATGATGGTTGGCCGAGGTTGGCAGAGGGAGAGGACCAGAGCCGGGGGAGAAAGGGGACGATTCCGAATCATGACTGCGGCGGCGCAGGTGTCGATTCTGGTTGCCATGGGAGCAGGTCTGCTCTCGTTTCTGTCGCCCTGTGTCTTCCCCCTCATTCCTTCGTACCTTGCCTTCGTGGGTGGCSTCTCCCTGGAGGAGATTCACGGCTCGGTTGCCCACACCAGGAACCGGCGCCATCTCCTATTGCATTCGGGTGCCTTTATTGCCGGATTCTCTGCTATCTTCATCGCCTTCGGCGCCTCGGCGACGGCGCTCGGACAGCTCTTGTTTGATTATCAGCTCGTCATTCGCAAGGTGGGTGGAGTGGTGGTCATTCTCTTCGGCCTGCACATCGCCGGCTGGCTGACCATTCCGTTCCTCATGCGAGAGAAGCATCTGGAACTCAAGGGGCACCCCGGCGGCTACCTGGGGGCCTTCCTAGTGGGGGTAACCTTTGCCGCCGGCTGGATCCCCTGTGTCGGCCCTATCCTGGGGTCGATCCTGGTGATGGCGAGCACCTCCCACACCACAGGCCAAGGGATCCTCCTCTTGGCGGCCTACTCTGCTGGACTCGCCATTCCCTTCTTCTTGAGCGCGCTCCTCTTTGAGCGATTCCTCCGCTTCTTCAGCCGGTTCAAACGTCTCCTCCCCTGGGTGAGTCGCGTAAGCGGCCTCTTCCTCATCCTGGTGGGGGTGCTGCTGCTCACCGATTACTTCACCCTTCTTTCCACCTTCGCCCTCCGCTTCACCCCCGAGTGGCTCTTCAAGCGTCTCTAACTCGGTGAACTGCTGAGGAAAGCTATCCTTTGCTCATCCGCCGGCCTTGCCCCGGGGAGGGATTTCCTGCTTCCTATTCTCATTCGCCGCCTCTAATATGTATGACTGAAATGACCCGTTCCGGGTCTGGCACCAGGCTTTTACATTTACTGGTCGGGTTGCCGGAGGCACGCATGGTTAGGAAAGGACGTTTCCTCTCGTGGATCTTCCTCACCCTCTTGGGGATTCTGGTCATCGGTCCGCGGCTGACAAGGGCGTCTATGATCGGCCAGTCGGCCCCCGAGCTGACCAACGAGGTGTGGATCAATTCGGCGCCGCTGCGCCTCGCCGATCTGCGCGGGCGGGTGATCCTCTTGGAGTTTTGGACTTACGGGTGAATCAACTGCCGGAACACGATCCCCCAGTTGGTGGATTGGCATCAGCGATTCGGGCCTCAGGGTCTCGTGATCATCGGGATCCACACGCCGGAGTTTGGTTGGGAAAAGCCGCTGGACAAGGTGACGTCGTCCTGTCGCACCCTGGGGATCCCGTATCCTGTCGCCCTCGATAACGATTTTGTTACATGGAACCGGTACCGCACCCGTTACTGGCCCACCCTGCATCTCATCGACAAGCGAGGGGTCATCCGGTACACGCGGATCGGCGAGGGCGGGTATGCCGAGATGGAGGCGATGATTCGTCGCCTTCTGGATGAGTAGGCGGGACCCATCGCCTTGATTTTCGCTCAAGACTCTGTTACATAGGCCTCCATGGGCGAAGGGCGAAGGATACGCGTGAGGGTCCCGGCGTCGACCGCCAATTTGGGCTCGGGTTTTGACGTCCTGGGTTTGGCCCTCGGTCTGTACAACACGATCGAGGTAGAAGCAATTGCGCAAGGGGTCGAGCTGACTGTCGAGGGGGAGGGGGCAGAACGTCTGCAAAAGGTGGGGGAGCGATCTTTGGTGTTGCGGGCGGCTCGGGCCACCTTTGACTATCTTGGACTCACGCCCCCGGGTCTCAAGATCCATCTCAAGAATGCGATCCCCTTGAAGCGAGGGTTGGGCTCGAGTGGCACCGCGTGCCTGGGCGGCATTGTCGCTGCCGCTGAGCTCAGCGGACGGTCCCTCTCTCCTGAGGAAATCCTGAGGCTGGCGCTCCCCCTGGAAGGACACCCGGATAACATTACCCCTTCTTTGGTGGGGGGACTCACCGCTACCTGTTTGTCGGGGGCAGAAGTCAAGTACGTGAAGATCCCTATCCCCGACGCGATCAAGGTTGTCGCGGTGATTCCGGAAATGGAGTTAGGCACTGCGGAGGCCCGGAGGGCGCTTCCCGGGCAGGTCCCGCTGGCCGACGCGGTCCATAACGTGGGGCGGGCGGCCCTCTTGGTTGCGGCAATGGTCGCCGGGGATCTGAGCCTTCTCGATGAGGCGACCCGGGACCGGCTCCACCAACCGTACCGGGCGAAGCTTATCCCTGGAATGGAAGAGGTCCTCAAGGCGGCCCGTCGGGCCGGGGCGCTGGCGGCCTTTTTGAGTGGCGCCGGCTCCACCGTCGTGGCCCTGGCCGATCGGGAGGCCGAGACGGTGGGCAAAGAGATGGCGGAGGTCTGGGCAGAGAGCGGGATGCGGGCAGAGGTCAAAGTCCTCGCCATTGAACACGAAGGGGTACAACTTTCATGACCCCGGCCGAACAGGCGAAGTCGCTCTACTGTATGAGCTGCGGGGAACAGACCCCCACCTACCAGGTAAAGGAGGGGCCAAAGGTAGAGCTCCGGTGTTCTTACTGCGGTTTCACACTGGAGAGGGGCCTCATCGGCCTCGATGCGGAGCTCGAATGCATCATTCTGGCAGATGATGAACTCCTCTTTCGCAGTCTGTTAAGCGACATGGTGATTGAGGAGAAGCTGAGCCAGGAGGTCATTGCCTGCGAGAGTGGTGCTCACTTCCTGACCGAGTGCGTCCGGCGTTTCCGGGATCAGCGCCCGATTTCGTTGGTCATCTTGGATATTCTCATGTCTCCGATGGATGGCTCGGCCGCGGCCGTGGCGCTCCGGGCTCTGGAAAAGGGATTCGACCTGCCCACCCCGACCCCGATTCTTTTCATCTCCGCGGTTCGGGCGGACGACGCGCTTCGCCAGATGGTCCAGGGATTGGTGCCCGCGGGGTATCTGAATAAGGGGAAAGACGCCGCTCCGCCCCGGCTGGCCCGCCGCATCAAGGAGATCATTCCGCAGCTGTTCACCCCGGTGGGGTCTGGATGACGTCCGTCGCGAGGGGTTGGTGAGACTACTCTCCCTTTCCCCTGGCATATCGCGTCGAGACTTCTGGCAGGCTGCGGCAGCCAACTTCCTCTTTTTCTGCAATGTTAGCGCCTTCAGTCTTCTCCCCCTCTACATCGCGGATCTCGGCGGCTCAGAAGCCCGCATCGGTTGGATCATGGGGGTGTACAGTCTGGCCGCCTTCGTCTTCCTGCCATTCGTCGGGAGGTGGGTGGAAGGCTTTGGGATCAAGCGTTTTCTCTTGCTGGGGGGTGCGACAGGTCTCTTCGCCTCAGCCAGCTTCGCCTTCCTGACAGAACTCAGCCCGCTCTTTTCCTTTCTCCGCATTCTGCAGGGGCTTGGCTATTCCGCCTTTTACATTGCCAATCTGACCCTCATTGCCGAGATTGCCCCTGCCAGACATCGCGCCGAAACGGTGGGCATGTTCGGGATCTCGGGTCTCATCGCCATGGGTGCCGCCCCCGCCTTCGGAGAGCTCGTGATTGATGCCTACGGGTATCAAGCCTTTTTCCTCTTTGCCTCCCTCTTCTCCCTGGGTGGTCTCCTGGTCGTCGGGGTGCTCAAGCCTCTCGAGGTCCTGCCCCCCACGGACCATGGATGGGGCGGGATCACCAAGGAAAAGATCTTTCTTCCCTTGCTCATCGCTCTCATCTTCGGAGTGTGCTTCGGGACCCTTTACGCCTTCTTCCCCCCATTTGCGAAAGGGATAGGGGGGGTAAAGCGGGTGGGGGGTTTTTTTGTTGCTTATGCCTCCTGCGCAGTCGGAATCCGGGTCCTGGGCCGGCGCTGGGCGGATGCATGGGGTAGGTGGCAGGTCGTGATGCCGGCCCTCTTCCTCTATGCCCTAGGGATCTTGCTTCTTCTGTGGCCGGGGCCACTCCGCGCGCAGCTCTGGGTCGGGGGGCTCGCCGGGGTCGGTCACGGCATTCTCTATCCCACGTTGACCGCACTCCTTGTGGATCAAGTGGAGTCCGGGCGTCGTGGGCGCGTGCTGGGTCTCTTCAGCAGCGCCATCGTCCTCGGTGCGAGCCTTGGTCCGATGGCCATGGGGGTTGTGGCTCAGCGGATTGGCTATCCGGGGATGTTCGGTCTGACAGGGCTCTTGCCTTTGCTAGGGGTCCTGCTGATCGGTATCTCCCTGAGGCGAAGTTACTGGAAACCTTGACCCCCCCGCTATCTTATGATAGAAAAAGGCTATAGAAAAAGGCTATAGAGGTTGTCAGCGCAGAGGAGACGCCCGGGAGAGGAGGGGAGTAGAAAGATTCATTGGCATCTGAGATTGTCATCCGGGATGCCCGGGAAGAGGATAATCAGGCCCTCATCGATCTGGACCAACAGTCCGTCATGGGGGGAGAGATCGAGCTTGTCTTTGATCGCTCCCCCGATTTTTTTGCCCGCTCCCGGGCTTACGAGCAATGCCGTATGTGTGTGGCCGAGGAGGACGGGGCCGTTATTGGGGTCGGAGGCGGGACCATCAAGAGCCTTCGGGTGGACGGGTCGGTCGTCATCGACCCTGTGGATCTGTAAGCTTTGAATTTTGGACGGATGGGGGATGGACACGACGGAGGAGAAGGCAATGGAGGCGGAGGTTCTCGAGCGGATCAACCGCGGGATCATCATGCGGACCGGGGCGTACTTGACCAACGATCACTTCCTCATCTCCTCGGGCCGGCACGCGCGCGAGTATGTGGAGAAGCGGCTGGTGACCACGGAGCCGGCCTTCACCGAGGGACTGGGAAACATCATCGCCCAGCACTTTGCCCCCTCGCCAGTGGATGTGGTCCTGACTTCAGGGATCGGCGCCACCATCCTGGGATACTGTGTGGCCAAGGCGCATCCGTCACGCCCCAAGCTGCTCTATGCGGTCAAGGGAAAAGGCAAAGAAGGAAAGACGGAAGTGGTGCTTCCCCGGGAGTTTTTCCCCTTCGTGTACCGGGGCTCCTCGGCGTTGATCGTGGAGGATATCCTGACCACCGGATCTACCATCCGGGCCCTGATCCGGATGGTCGAAGAGCGGGGGGGCCGCGTCGTCGGGATTGGCAGCCTCTGGAACCGGAACACGGGGATTAAGTTTCACTGTCCCTTCTTCGCGTTGGTGAACCGGAATTTTCCCACGTATCTCCGCGAAGAGTGTCCCCTGTGTCAGAAGGGGGTCCCTCTTAACACCGAGATTGGTCCGGCGGTGGGTGGGTCGCCTCGGCGCGGTCGGGGAACGCGCCGGACGGGTTCCTAGGGGATGCAGACAGAGGGCCGCAGGGAGCTGATCGAGCGGTTGGAGCGTGGTCCCGGCGAGGAGATCCGCATCTTCCTCACCGAGGGGGGGATCGATATCCAGTTGTTCCGGCAAACCCCTGAGGGGGAGTGGGTCCTAGGGGAGGAACGGCTCGAGATCCCGCTTCCCCTCCTCGATCGGTTTCAGGAGATCCTCCACGGGGCCGAGGAGAATTCGGCCCTCGCGGTAGAGCCCACCGAATCTCGTGCCCCCTTTGCTAACGCGAGTGAAGAGGAGTTTACCCGGATTCTGGACTTTTACCAAATCGAATGGGAGTACGAGCCCCGGAGCTTTCCACTAGAGCAGGACGGCAACGGAGAAGTGACCGAGAGTTTTACCCCCGATTTTTATCTCCCCCAGTTCGACCTTTACATCGAACTGACCACCCTCAAGCAAGATCTCGTGACCAAAAAGAATCGAAAGATCCGGAGACTCCGGGAACTGTATCCGACGGTGAACCTGAAGGTCTTTTACGGGCGGGATTATCGGAAACTTCTTGAGAGGTTTGGGATTGTCTCAAAAGAATGAGCCCCGAGTGACCCTTCCGATCCTTTCACTTCGGTGGCCGGTTCCCGTGACCTGCTCTCTGCTCGCCCCTCGGCGTCATCAGGAGAGCCTGTCGTTACCGCTCCGGGAGTCGCCGGTCTTCCCGGATCAAAAGACCCGGTATTCAGATCGGACTGACCTCTCGGGACTCATCAGGAATATAGGCCGTGGGCGCTGATCTGTCAAGGGGGGAGTTCCACCAGGCTGAGGGCTGGGCGGCGGATGATATTGCCGAGATCCTGATCTCGGAAGCAGAGCTTCAGGCGAAGGTCCGCGAGCTCGGGGCAATCATCTCCAGCGATTATGCCGGACAGGACCTGGTTCTGGTTAGCGTTCTCAGAGGCGGGTTCATCTTTCTCGCCGACTTGTGCCGGGTCATCACGTTGCCAGTGACCATCGATCTCATAGCCGTGTCAAGTTACGGCCCCGGGGCGAAGCCCTCCGGGGTGGTCAAGATCCTCAAGGATCTCGACGAGAGCATCGCCGGGCGGGCGGTCCTCGTCATCGAGGACGTCATCGATACCGGGCTGACCTTGAACTACCTCTTGCGTAATCTCGAGCCCCGGGCCCCC
>LKGT01010645.1_pt1 | contig 10006 bp, 10 predicted proteins | sample 503861 | NCBI WGS metagenome assembly LKGT01 (sample SAMN04113194, study PRJNA297058) | marine sediment metagenome | biome: marine benthic biome; feature: marine benthic feature; material: marine sediment; isolation source: sediment sample collected at the water-sediment interface from the South......
CGCTGCCAAGCTGGCCGAGCGCGTTCTCTTCCCCGAGCACGCTATCGCCCGCGCGGAAGAGCCGCCTTGCCTCCTCGAGCCTGGGGATCGCCGACCGGGGATCGCCGAGCTGAATGTCCAGCATGGCGAGGTTGGTGAGGGCGTTCCCCTCCTTGATCGGATCGCCCAGGGCGCGACCCCCATCGCTCGCCGCGGAGAAACGGCGCCGCGCTTCAGCAAACTCCCCGAACTCGTAGTGTATCAACCCGCGGTTCCCCGAGGCGGCGACGATCCCCTCTTCGCTGCTGGCCGCCTGCGCCGCCTCCAGAGCGCTGTCGAACAGGTCGGCGGCATCGGTCAGGCGTGACTCGTACCAGGCCAGCAGGCCCAGCGCGTTGTACGACCTCCATAAGAAATGGGTGAGATTCGCTTCGAGCTTGAGGGCGAGAGCTTCCTCGCCCCTCAGGCGGGCCTCGTCATAGTCGCCCTGCTTCCAGGCACCGATGCCGAGCCAGGTGAGGGCCTGGGCCCGGGCGTGGTTGTCCGCTAGCTGGACCGACCCCTCGAGCKCCTCGGCGAACAGCYSSTGGCGATCGCCAGGCGGGCCATGGAGACGGGCCGCCGTGAAGGCTTCGACGTGGTGATCCTGGACACCGCCGGGCGCCTTCACCAGGACACGGAACTGATGGCCGAGGCGGCCGCCGTGCGCGACGCCGTCGGGCCCACCGAGACCCTTCTCGTGGCCGACGCCCTCACCGGTCAGGACGCGGTCACCCTGGCCAGGGAGTTCCACGAAAAGGTGGGAATCACCGGCATCGTCCTCACCCGCGTGGACGGCGACGCCCGCGGCGGCGCGGCACTGTCCATGCGCGCGGTCACCGGGTGCCCGATCAAGCTGTTGGGCGTGGGCGAGAAACTGGACGCGCTGGAGGCCTTCCAGGCCGAGCGCGTCGCCGGACGCATCCTCGGCATGGGCGATGTGGTCGGATTGGTGGAGAGGGCGGCCGAAACGGTGGATGAGGCCGAGGCCGCAAAGATGGCGGCCAAGATGGCCAAGGGCCGTTTCACCCTCGAGGACATGGCCCGGCAGTTGAGCCAGGTGCGCAAGATGGGTGACATCCAGGGCCTGCTCGGCATGCTCCCCGGTGTCGGCAAGATCAAGCAGCAGATCGCCCGGGCCAACGTGGACGACAAGACGATCGCCCGCCAGGAGGCCGTGATCCTCTCCATGACCCCGGCCGAGCGGCGCAATTCCAAGATTCTCAACGCGTCCCGCAGGCGGCGCATCGCCGCCGGCTCCGGCACGTCGGTGCAGGAGGTCAACCGCCTTCTCAAGCAGTACCAGCAGATGAACGCCATGATGAAGAAGGTGGGCAAGATGGGAAAGAAGGGGATGGCCCGCGCCGGCGGCCTGCCGCCGGGCTTCATGCCGCCCCTGCCGCCCGTGCGCTAATATAAGCCGTTCGCCGAGTACAGAGTCCTCAACAACAGATGGAAACAGAGAAATGTCCCTGAAAATCCGCCTGTCCCGGGGGGGCGCCAAGAAGCGCCCGTTTTACCGCATCGTGGTGGCCGATTCCCGCAGCCCCCGTGACGGCCGCTTTATCGAACGGGTGGGCACGTACAACCCCATGGTGCCCCGGGACCACCCCGAGCGGGTGGTGCTGAAGGAGGAACGGATCAGGCACTGGCTCAGCGTCGGCGCCCAGCCCACCAACCGCGTCGCCAGGTTTTGCGGCCACGCCGGTATCATCGGCATGCCGGCGATCCCCGAGCAGACCAAGCAAAACCAGCCCCGGCCGAAGACCGTGGAGCGCGTGAAGGCGGCCGAGGAAGCGGCGAAGGCGGCGCAGGAAGCCAAAGAGGCCGCGGCCAAGGAGCCGGACGCCGAGGCCGCGAAGGCCGCCGACGAGGCCCCGTCCGCAGAGGCCCCGGCGGAGGACAAGCCCGCCGCGGAAGCCGCGAAGGCCGACGAGGACGCTCCCGCGGAAGCGCCGTCGGGGGAGAAGGCCGGCGACGAGACCCCGGCGGAGGAAAAACCGGCCGACGATAAAGGGGGCGGCTGACACCGGGGTGCCATGGCGGCACGAAGGCGCGAACGGGCGGCCGACCTTGTTTGCCTCGGCGTCGTCACCGGGCCCCGGGGACTGCAGGGCGAGGTGCGGATCAGGAGTTTCACCGCCGATCCGGCCGACATTGCCCGGTACGGGACGCTCTATGACGAAACCGGCGGTCGTTCCTTCCGGGTTCGGGTGACCGGCGGCGCCAAGGGACAGCTCGTCGCCCGGATCGAAGGGGTGGAGGACCGCGACGCCGCCGAGGCGCTCAAGGGCGTGCGGCTCCACGTGCCGCGCGCGGCGCTGCCGGAGCCCGGCGTGGGTGAGTACTACCACGCCGACCTCATCGGCCTCCGCGCCGAACTGGCGGCCGGCGCGCCGGGGGAGGCCCTGGGCACGGTGCGGGCCGTTTACGATTTCGGCGCCGGCCCGGTTCTGGAAATCGCCGGGGACCGGTGCGGCGTGGTAATGGTGCCCTTTACCCGCGCCGTGGTGCCGGAAGTGGACGTGGCCGGGGGACGCCTGGTGATCGACCCGCCGGCCGGTCTGCTCGATGCGCCGGAGGACGGGGCGGAAGGCGCGCCCGCCGGAAAGGACGAGGCATGAGTGAGCAAAAGAGCGGGTTCCGGTGGACCGTCAAGGTCCTCACCCTGTTCCCGCAAATGTTCCCGGGACCCCTGGGCCTGACCCTGGCCGGCCAGGCCCTGGAGAAAGGGGGCTGGGCCTTGGAAACGGTGGACATTCGCGCCTTCGCGCGCGATAAACACCGGACCGTGGACGACGCCCCTTTCGGCGGCGGGCCGGGCATGGTGATGCTTGCCGAAGTGATGGATCGGGCCATCGAGGCGRCGTYGGAGACGGCTYSCCGGCTGCCGCTGATTCACCTGACGCCGCGYGGCCGCCCGCTGACCCAGACGCGGGTGCGCGGTCTTGCCCAGGGGCCGGGGATGGTTCTGTTGTGCGGGCGCTACGAGGGCGTGGACGAACGGKTGCTCGAGGCGCGCGGAGCCGAAGAGATCAGCCTCGGGGATTTCGTCCTGTCCGGCGGCGAGCCGGCGGCCATTGCGCTGATCGAYGCCTGCGTGCGCCTGCTGCCCGGTGTTGTCGGCAGCRCCCGGTCGCTGGCGGAGGAAAGTTTCGAACGGGGACTGCTSGAGTATSCCCAATACACCCGGCCCCGGGTGTGGCAGGGCCGGGAGGTGCCGGAGGTGCTGACCTCGGGCCACCACGACAACATCGACGCCTGGCGCCGGGCCCAGGCCGAAAAGGTTACACRGGAACGCCGCCCGGACCTGTGGTCCCGCTACGTTGAGACCCGGGAAGCCGGGCGCGAGAACGTTTAAGACGAAGGATTGTGTGCCATGAACGAGATCAAGGAACTCGAACAGGAACAGCTCGAAAAACTGACCGCGGACCGCCCCATTCCCCGGTTCCGGCCCGGCGATTCGCTGAGGGTCAGCGTCAAGGTGGTCGAGGGTTCGCGCGAACGCGTCCAGGCCTTCGAGGGCGTGTGCATCGCGCGCAAGAACGACGGCCTGAACTCGTCGTTCACGGTGCGCAAGATCTCGTACGGTGAGGGCGTGGAGCGGGTCTTCCCGCTCTATTCGCCCGCCATCGCCGCCATCGACGTGGTGCGCCGGGGCGACGTGCGCCGGGCCAAGCTCTATTACCTGCGCGGGCTCACCGGCAAGAGGGCGCGCATCACCGAAAAGGTGGAAAGGCGCACCGCCATGCCCGAAAAAACGGTCAAAGGCGTGGCGGATGCCGCGGCCGCCGCCGAGGCTCCTGCCGCCGCCGCCGGGACGGACAAGCCCGCCAAGTCCGAGCGCAAGAAAAAGGCGAAAAAAAGCGCAGCCAAGGACGCCGGGTCCCCTGGCGCGAAGTCCGAAAAGAAGGCGAAAAAGAAGGGCGTGTCCGAAAAGGCCGAATGACAGCCCGCGTACCGGCGCCCGTCCTCTTCGTCGTTTGAAGCCACAGACAGTGTGACTGCTGCGGACGGCCTCAATCGCCGGGCGGGCGCATCGGTGCCCTTGGCCTGCGCCTGTGCCACGCCTTCCGGCCCACGTAGACAAGAACGCACACGACGGCCACCCCCAGGAGAATCAGCGGCCCCACCGCGGTGCCGCCGCCGCCGATTCCATGGGCCAACGCTGGCGAAATCAACATCCCGGCCTCCCTCAGGCAGTCTGCCGGGATGCTACCGGGAACTGTGCGGCGTGGCGAGCCGTTCCCACCGGTAGGCGGATTCCCGCATGGCGATACCGGTGCCGCGAGGCGTTGTGTTCGACTGTGCGGCCGGGTGCCGTGGAGCGGGAACCAGACGGTGGAATCGGAACACCGGCTGTCTTGATTACGGCTTGTCGCGGGCCGCAAAATCCCGCAGCTTGCGGAAGACCAGCAAAACCACGTAGCCCGCCACGGCGCCGGTAATCGCCATGAGGGCGCCCTCGGCGAGGCCACCCCGCGGGAACCCGTAACTCAGGTCCACGATGCCTTCGCCGTCCAGGTAGGCGGCGGCCATCATGCCGCCGATCATGGACAAAATGACGGACCGTCTCGCCGGGCTCAACATGGGACCCCTCGCCCTGTCGCACGCGGGAAATCCAGATCGCCCGATATTAATAGCGCGCGATCACGCGATAGAAAAGCCGTCTCCATCCAGCATGCAAAGGTGGTCGTCCGCCGGCCGCGACCCGGTCGTTTTGCCTTTCGGCGTCACCCCGCCTCCGCCGGCCTGACGACCTGGCGGTCGTCGATCGGCAGGTGCACCAGCGCCGCGAACAGGGCGAGCGCCACCGTCATCCACCACACCGTCACGTACGAACCCGTCGCGGCGAAGAGATATCCGCCCAGCCAGACGCCGAGGGAGGCGCCCACCTGGTGGCTGAAGAAGACGAAACCGAACAGGGTCGCCATGTAGCGGGGGCCGAAGATCTTCGCGACCACCCCGTAGGTGAGCGGCACGGTGGACAGCCACAGCAGGCCGATGGCGACGGAAAAGGCGAGCACCGAGGCCACGCTGGCCGGGGACAGGACGAACAGGGCGATGACGACCGCCCGGGAAACGTACAGGCCGCTGAGCAGGTATTTCTGGCTGTACCGGCCGCCGAGCACGCCCGACGTGTAGGCGCCGACGACGTTGAAGAGCCCGACCGAGGCGAGCGCCCATGCGCCCAGCTCGGGCGCCAGTCCAAGGTCGGTGATGTAAGACGGCAGGTGCGTCTGGATGAACGCCACGTGGAAGCCGCAGACGAAGAATCCGGCGACCAGCAGCCAATAGCCGCGGTGACCGCCGGCCTCGCGCACCGCCGCGCCCAGGGACTGGTGGCGCTCCCCGGGCGCCGCCTCGGCGCGCCCGGCCAGGGCCGTGGCCAGCGGTACGATGGCGAGCGGGAAAAGGCTGAGGATGATCAGGGCCGCCTGCCAGCCATAGGCCACGAGGAACAGTTGGCCCGCCGGCACGAGGAGGAACTGGCCCATGGAACCCGCCGCCGTACCCAGGCCGAGGGCCCGGGAGCGCCGGTCCGCCGGCACCATGCGGCCGAAGGCCGCGAGCACGATGGCGAAGGACGAGCCGGCGACGCCGAGGCCGACGAGGAGCCCGAGGGAGAGAGTGAGCGTCGTCGGCGTGCCGGAAAAGGCGACGAGAAAGACGCCCACGGCGTAGATCACGGCGCCCGCCGCCAGCACCCGGSCGGTGCCGTATCTGTCGGCCAGCGCGCCGGCGAAGGGCTGCGCCACGCCCCACATCAGGTTCTGGATGGCGACGGCGAGCGCGAACACCTCGCGGCTCCATTCGAACGTTCGCGACATCGGATCGAGCCACAGCCCGAARCCGGCACGCACCCCGAAATTGAGGAGGGAAATCAGGCAGCCGGCGAGRATGATCAGCGTCGGCGTACGCCAGKTYYTGAMAGCCTGAGSCATGACCCTCTACCCGATCACAKGCGTTYCTTTTCGTGCMMTYTGGCCGACGGYSGTCCGCCATCGCGGACCATCCAGCGGTCATCCAACGGCAYGATCGGCAAGGTACYTTAAAATCGACGTGSGTTCACSGTTTCSCAGTGGGCRATTGATTCCCGGGCCGATCGGCGGTACGARTATCTRCRTCCGCCGGCGGTTCGCCGGCGGGCGGGATGCCGGCYGGAGGCGACGCCAAAMAGATGAGTGAACCGCGCACSCTKTTCGACAAGATCTGGGAARGCCACCTGGTGGACGTRCAGGACGACGGCACCTGCCTGCTGTATRTCGACCGCCAYCTGGTGCACGAGGTGACCAGCCCGCAGGCCTTCGAGGGCTTGCGGGCCGCCGGGCGCACCGTGCGCCGGGCCGACGCCACCCTGGCCGTGGCCGACCACAACGTGCCCACCACGGACCGCTCGGGCGGCATCGCCGACACCGAATCGCGGATCCAGGTGGAGGCCCTGGACAGGAACTGCGCCGACTTCGATATCCCCTATTTCTCCATGGCCGACGAGCGCCAGGGCATCGTCCACATCATCGGTCCCGAGCAGGGCTTTACCCTGCCCGGCCTGACCATCGTCTGCGGCGATTCCCACACCGCCACCCACGGCGCCTTCGGGGCGCTGGCGTTCGGCATCGGCACCTCGGAAGTGGAGCACGTCCTGGCCACCCAGACCCTGGTGCAGAAGCCGGCCAGGAACATGCGCATCGCGGTCGACGGCGATCTTCCCTTCGGCGTCGGCGCCAAGGACCTGATCCTCGCCATCATCGGCACCATCGGCACCGCCGGGGGCACCGGCCACGTCATCGAGTACGCGGGCAAGGCGGTGCGGGACCTGTCCATGGAGGGGCGCATGACGGTGTGCAACATGTCCATCGAAGCCGGCGCCCGCGCCGGTCTGATCGCCCCCGACGAGACCACGTTCGCCTATCTCAAGGGCCGGCCCATGGCGCCCGCAGAAGGCGCCTGGGAGCAGGCGGTGGCCCATTGGCGGAGCCTGCCGTCCGACGACGGCGCCGCCTACGACTCCGAAACGGTGATCGAGGCGGCCGCGATCGCCCCCCAGGTCACCTGGGGCACCAGCCCCGAGGACGTGCTGCCGATCACCGGCACGGTGCCCGACCCCGCCGGGGAGCCCGACGAGGGCCGGCGCAAGGCCATGGAGCGCTCGCTCGCCTACATCGGCCTCGCCCCCGGCACGCCGCTCGACGGCATCGCGGTGGACCAGGTCTTTATCGGGTCGTGCACCAACGGCCGCATGGAGGACCTGCGCGCCGCGGCGGCCGTCGCCAAGGGCCGCAAAGTGGCCCAGGGGGTGGGCGCCCTGGTCGTTCCCGGCTCGGGCCTGATCAAGAAGGAGGCCGAGGCCGAGGGGCTGGACCGGATCTTCATCGAGGCCGGCTTCGAATGGCGCGAGCCGGGCTGCTCCATGTGCCTGGCCATGAACGCCGACAAGCTGAAGCCGGGCGAGCGCTGCGCGTCGACGTCCAACCGCAACTTCGAGGGGCGCCAGGGCGCCGGCGGGCGGACCCACCTGATGAGCCCGACCATGGCCGCGGCGGCGGCCGTGACCGGGCATCTCACCGACGTGCGCAGGCTCGCTTGAGGGGGAGGGAAGAGGGCGATGGAAAAATTCACCACGCTCACCGGCGTCGCCGCGCCCCTGCCGATGATCAACGTCGATACCGACAAGATCATCCCCAAGCAGTTCCTCAAGTCGATCAAGCGCACGGGCTTCGCCGAGGGCCTGTTCTTCGAGATGCGCTACCGGGAAGACGGCAGCGAGAATCCCGAYTTCGTGCTCAACARGCCGCCCTACCGCAAGGCGCGCATCCTGGTGRCGGGGACGAACTTCGGCTGCGGKTCCTCGCGCGAGCACGCGCCGTGGGCGCTTCTSRACTTCGGCATCCGCTGCGTCATCGCCCCCAGCTTCGCCGACATCTTCTATACCAACTGCGTGAAAAACGGCATCCTGCCCGTCAGCCTGCCCGAGGCGGACGTGGACAGGCTGATGGACGCCGCCGGGCGCGGCGCCAACGCCACCCTCACCGTGGACCTGGAAAACCAGGTGATCACCGGCCCCGACGGCGCCTCCGTCGCCTTCGACGTCGACCCCTCCGACAAGCACTGTCTGTTGAACGGCATCGACGACATCGCGCAGACCCTCGACAAGGCCGGAAAGATCGACGATTTCGAGGCCAGGCAAAAAGAGGCCCAGCCCTGGCTGTATTCCTGACCGGGCGTCCGCCCCGCAACTCCGGCCCACCCGATCGGCCGACAGGTAAAGGAGGGATGACTCCATGCCCGCCAACAAAAGGCTTTTGATCCTGCCCGGCGACGGCATCGGCCCGGAAGTGCTGGGCGAGGTGCGGCGCGTCATCGACTGGATGGAGAAACGGCGCGCCGCCACGTTCGACGTCAAGGAAGGGCTCGTCGGCGGCGCCGCCTACGACGCCCACGGCACGCCCATCACCGACGAAACCATGGCCCAGGCGATGGAGGCGGACGCCGTTCTGCTGGGCGCCGTCGGCGGGCCCAAGTGGGACGATCTGCCGTTCGCGGACAAACCCGAGCGCGGCTTGCTGCGCCTGCGCAAGGACATGGACCTGTTCGCCAACCTGCGCCCGGCGGTGGTCTTCGACGCCCTGGCCGACGCCTCGACCCTGAAGGAAGAGGTGATCAAGGGCCTCGACATCATGATCGTGCGCGAGCTCACCGGCGGCATCTATTTCGGCGAGCCCAGGGGCATCGAAGACCTGCCCGACGGCACCCGCCGGGGCGTCAACACCCAGGTCTACACGACGCCCGAGATCCAGCGCGTCGCCCGGGTCGCCTTCGAGCTGGCCGGGAAGCGCGGCAACAGGGTCTGTTCGGTCGAGAAGGCCAACGTCATGGAAAGCGGCGTCCTGTGGCGCGAGGAGGTGCAGAAGGTCCACGACACCGAGTTCGCCGGGGTCGAGCTGAGCCACATGTACGCCGACAACTGCGCCATGCAGTTGGTGCGCAACCCCAAGCAGTTCGACGTCATCGTCACCGACAACCTGTTCGGCGACATGCTCTCGGACACGGCGGCCATGCTGACCGGTTCCCTGGGCATGCTGCCTTCGGCCAGCCTGGGCGCCGTGGACGGGAGCGGCCGGCGCCTGGCGCTCTACGAGCCGGTGCACGGAACCGCCCCCGATATCGCCGGCAAGGGTTTGGCCAATCCGCTGGCCACGCTGCTCAGCTTCGCCATGTGCCTGCGCTACTCCTTCGACATGGGCGAAGACGCCGATCTCATGGAAAGCGGCGTCCTGTGGCGCGAGGAGGTGCRSWTTCAGGCCGAGCGCGGCGACTTCGGCCCGGGCGATACGGACGAGCTGGTGGAACAGGCGCTCGACCTCGACCAGGGAGGAAAAGCGACAAGCTGGGAGCGAACTTTCGCTGACGGACGGACACTCCGCTTCAACAATGCGCCAACGCCGGAGGGCGGCCTTGTCCAGATCGTCACCGACATCACCGAGCGCAAGCAGGCGGAGGCGGACTTGCAGACCGCCAAGGACGAGGCGGAGAAGGCGAACCGCGCCAAGTCGCAGTTTCTCGCCAACATGAGCCACGAGCTGCGGACGCCGCTCAACGCCATCCTGGGCTATATCGAATTGATCCAGGACAGCATCTACGGCGACGTGTCCGAGAAAGTTCGCGAGATCATCGGGCGTATCGACCACAACGGCCGCCACCTGCTGAACCAGATCAACGACGTGCTGGATCTGTCCAAGATCGAGGCGGGCGAGCTGAAGATTTCGCTCAACGACTACTCGATGCAGAACATCGTCGATGGCGTCATTTCGGCTGTGAGCTCTCTGGCGACGGGGAAGAACCTGACCCTGAACGCGATCGTCCCGCCCGACCTGCCCATGGGGTTCGGCGACGATCGACGAATTTCCCAGGTTCTGCTGAATCTCGTCGGTAACGCCATCAAGTTCACCGACGAGGGCGAGGTGTCCGTGCGGGTGTCGGCGTCCGA
>LKGT01010646.1_pt1 | contig 10005 bp, 9 predicted proteins | sample 503861 | NCBI WGS metagenome assembly LKGT01 (sample SAMN04113194, study PRJNA297058) | marine sediment metagenome | biome: marine benthic biome; feature: marine benthic feature; material: marine sediment; isolation source: sediment sample collected at the water-sediment interface from the South... ...
GCTGACGATCATCGGCGGCAAGATCACGACCTACCGGCGCCTGGCGGAAAAAGCGCTGGACAGGATCGCGCCGTATCTCGATGGCATGGGACCGGCATGGACGGCGGGCTCGGCGCTGCCCGGGGGCGATCTCGGGACCGCCGACTTCGACGCTTTCTGTGGCGAATTGCGCCGGGACTATCAGGGGCTTGCGGCCGGCTATGTCGCCACCCTCGCCCGGCGGTACGGATCGCGCGCCCGCGAAATCCTTGGTGACGCCCGCAACCCCGGTGATCTCGGGCAAGGGTTCGGCGCCACGCTCTTCGCCCGGGAAGTGGATTACCTGGTGGCAAGGGAGTGGGCGGTGAGCGCGGAGGACGTGCTGTGGCGCCGCACCAAGGCGGGCCTGCATACGACGGCGCCAGAAAGAGAGGCGCTGGCCGGGTTCATGGCGCGGACGGCTTAGGTCACTATCCGGCCCCGGCGGGGGCCTGGGCGCGGACGTCGGGCCGTGGTCCTGCCCTCGCGGTACGTTGTCCCGGGGCGCACCGGAGTCGCGACACCGAGCTTCCGTGGCGCGGAATGTTGTGCGGCAGAGGGGGTCTCCTTGGCCTTCGTTTCCCTCTGCGTGGCGTCCGCCACGCCGCCACAGCCGATCACATGCTAGCCATCGGCAGGCGCGGGGCATTGATCCAGATCAAATGGCGACCGGCGGATTCCCCAAGAATGGCGGATTCCCCAGGAATCAAGTCGTCCGGAGCCTTCTTTTGCTGACTCTTGACCCCATGACGGGGTATTCTAGGGCCATGCGCGCGATTCTTACCGCCACGCTTTTTGTCTCGGGGTTATTCGCGGCCTTGGCCGTGGCCGATGCCGTTGGCGCCGCCGAGGATCTGGATTACGAGGATCAGCGCGCGACGCTCATGCGTAACGTCGAGGCCCACGCCAAGATCTTGAAGGAGTTCGCCGGCCTGAAGCCGCCCTCGGGGCGCGTCCTGCGGGCGATGGGCGACGTTCCCCGCCACGAGTTCCTGCCCGACGAACTCAAGCCCTTCGCCTATCTAAACCGGCCCTTGCCCTTGGGTTTCGGTCAAAACATCTCGGAGCCTTACCTGATCGCGCTGATGACCGATCTGGTCAAGATTTCCGCCGACGACATCGTCTTCGAGACCGGCACCGGGGCGGGCTATCACGGCGCGATCCTGGCCAAGCTGGCGAAGCGGGTCTATTCGGTGGAGATCATCAAGCCGCTGGCGAGGCAGGCGGCCAAGACACTATCGCGGCTTGGCTTCGACAACGTCGAGGTGCGTCTCGGCGACGGATATTTCGGCTGGGCCGAACACGGGCCCTACGACGCCATGATCATCAAGGAATCGATGACCTTTGTCCCGGCGCCGCTGCTGAACCAGCTGAAGCCCGGCGGACGCATGGTGGTTCCCCTCGGCCCGGCCAACGGCCAGCAGTACCTTACACTGATCCGCAAGGGCCTCAACGGACGGATACGGCAAAGGCGCATCCTCCCTGTCCGCTTCTCGCCACTGCAAGGGGGCGAGCGGCTGTAGCCGGCAGGCTCGATTATGCGCTAATTCGAGGCAATCGATTTTTCGAGAATTCTTGCCTTCTTGCGCAGGGCGCTGAGAAGCCCTGACACCTTGCCGTTTCGCCGCCGGATAACGGAGGAATACTCCTTCCGGTGGGTCAGCGGCATACTGACGCCCGCGACCTTGATGTCCATGGTCTTGAACTGGTTCCCGGCTTTCATGACCAGCATCTCGACCAGGATGGGCTCGTCGCTGAGCCGGGATACGCGGCCGTAGACGATAACGCCGCCGCCAGGCGCCGGACGCTCCTTGTTGACCAGGAAAATCTCGCTGGCGTAATCCCTGAACAGCCTGGAATAGCTGTGGGCGACGACGGTCTGGTAGAGTTCGAGAAACTCGCTCCGTTCCTCCTCCGTCGCCCGGCGCCAGTAAATGCCGAGGACGAATTTGGCGATCGTCGGCATATCGAAGGCGTCGGCCAGCAAAGCCCGCATTCGTTTGACGCGATCGGCGTCGGAAATGTCCTCGGGCGTCAGCTCGTTGATCGCCCTCTCGCCCAGCTTCTCGACGAATTTCCTGGCATCCGATGGGGTGTCTTGGGCAAATGAAGGCGCCCCGGTCGAGGCCAGACAAAGCCCAAGGCCGGCCGCCGCGATCGCCGCAATAAAGGTTTTCCGCCTAAACATGGTTATCATTTTTCGGTTCCATTATTCTATCAAAGACGCCTCCAAGCCCGGAAGTGTTAGCATAATCCCCCTCTGATACCAAAGGTCCTTGATAATGACCCCTAGAGACGGTTTCCCAAGGTTTTCGGCTAGGAGCGCATGGCGCGGCGACCCTGGCTCCGCCGGAGGCTTCGCCGAGGCGAGTGTGGAACATCGGAAGCCATGCGCGACGCCGTCCGAAAGCCTTGGGAAACCGCCGTTCCGGTCGGGCATGCGAACCGCCGGAGGGCGTCGGAAAACCTTGACGATGCGCCGCATCGCCGGCGGCTTCCCTCCTACCCGGCGGATCGCCTGCCCGATCTCTAGGGGTCATTATCAAGGACCTTTGGTATAAGAGAGATGCGGCGCGTCGTCGTCCGTGTCGTCCTCATCCTCGCCGCCGTCATCACCATCCTTGCCGGTGCCATCATCTGGTTCTCGGCCGCCTTCAACCGGCCGGGGCCGTTGGCGGCGAGCGTCACCGTCATCATCCCCAGGGGCGCCGGTGTCGAGGAGATCGCCGATCTCCTTCACCGCGACCGWGTCRTCGMYAATCYTTTSGTCTTCTCCATCGGCGTCARGCTGGGCGGCGRCGAGAARTTCCTGCGCGCCGGCGAATATGCTTTCGAGGCCGCGATCAGYCCACGGGGGGTCATGGTGGTATTGCTCGGYGGCAAGACGGTGGTGCGCCGGCTCACCGTGGCGGAGGGACTCACCACCGMCCAGGCCCTGGCGCTGCTSGYSGCGRCGGAAGGGCTCGAGGGMCWAATCASYKCTCGCCCCGGCGAAGGGGAGTTGATGCCGGACACCWACCACTATTCCTACGGCGACAGCCGYGACCGGCTGGTCSRGCGCATGCGCCRSGCGATGACSCKGASYSTSGAYGAGGCGTGGGCCGGCCGGGCCGCTRACCTACCCCTCRATTCGCCGCGCGAAGCCCTGATTCTGGCGTCGATCGTCGAGAAGGAAACGGCGCTGGCCGAAGAGCGGGCGTTGATCGCCGCGGTGTTCATCAAYCGGCTCAAAMGGGGCATGCGGCTGCAGTCGGAYCCGACGGTGGCCTACGGGCTGGCGCTCGAGGCCGGRCGCGCGGATGGCGGACTGCCGCGGCCCTTGAGCCGCGCCGACCTCRCCAAGCCGACACCTTTCAACACCTATCTCATCGCCGGCCTGCCGCCGGCGCCCATCGCCAATCCGGGCCGGGCGTCGCTCGGCGCCGTCACCAGGCCGGCGATGAGCGGCGTGCTCTATTTCGTCGCCGACGGCAGCGGCGGGCATGCCTTTGCCCGCACCCTGGTTGCGCACAACCGCAACGTCGCCAAGTGGCGCCGGCTCAAGCGTCRGAGAAAGAGATAAGCCTTACCCGGTCACTCCGACGCCGGCTTTTTCGGCCCAAGGCGCATGAGAGGGTCGGTAAGGGCGGGCGGCAGCGCCGCCAWCAGCCAGACCAGRGCGTAAAGCCGCAAGGGRAAGGCGATGCGCGCKCGGCCCTTGGCCAGACCCCTCTTSATGATCCTCGCGGCGCGGCTGCGTTCCATCAGAAACGGCATCCGGTAAGGGTTTCCCGCCGTCATYGGGGTCTTCACATAGCCGGGACAGATGACCGAGACCTCGATGCCGTCCCCGGCAAGCGCGCCCCTGAGGGCTTCGCCATAGATCCTGACCGCCGCCTTGCTGGCGCAATAGGTCGGCACGCCGGGAATGCCGCGGAAGGATGCCAGCGAGCTCATGATCGCGATCTGGCCCTTGAGGCCGTCTCTCGGTTCGCGCGCCCGCATCAGGGCGGCCGCCGGCAGGACGGTGTTCACCACGCCATCGAGATTGACGGCGAAGATGCGCCGGACCTGTTCGTCGCTCTCACCGGTGGCGCCGACACCGCCGCCGGTGCCCCCGGAGATGCCGGCGTTGGCGATGACGAGGTCGAGCGGCGCCTTGGCGTGCATCTCTTCGATCCAGCGCGCCACCTCTTCGGCGCCGGTGACATCGAGGATTCCGGCGCTCACCGCCGCGCCGGCCGCGCGGCAGGCCTGGGCGACGCGATCGAGCCGCCCGCGGTCGCGGCCTGAAAGGGCCAGGGTCACGCCGGGCGCCGCGTAGACCAGCGCCAGCGCTTCGCCCAAGCCGCTGCTGGCGCCGGTAATCAGGATCGAGCGTGGGTTTTCCATGCCGGCTAGCTAACCATTCGGGCATCACTTTGCCAAGGCGGATGTCCTCCCGGGGCACCGCCCGCGCTGCCCGTCGGCGGCGTCGCCGGCCGCGAATGTCCGGCGGTGACTTCGGCTTTCACATCGGCACCGGCAATTTCCAGGCACACACGGTGTCTATTGCCAGCATGACGGGCTTTTCCCGCGCCGAGGGACAGGATGGCGGGTTCGGTTGGAGGTGGGAGGTCAAGAGCGTCAACGCCCGCGGCCTCGATGTGCGGTGCCGGGTGCCGCCCGGCCGGGAAGGGCTGGAGGTCGCCGCCCGCGCCGCCGTCACCGAACGTTTCAAGCGCGGCAATTTCAATATCTCACTCTTCATCACGCACTCTTCAGGCAATGTGACACTGGCGCTCAACCGGGAAATACTCGGGCAACTGCTTGGCATCGTTAAGGAGATCGAGGGCGAGATCGACGCGGCGCCGCCGCAACTCGATGGCCTGCTGCGGGTGCGCGGCGTGCTCGAGGCGATCGAGGAGGAGGAGGACGAAGAAGAGCGCAAACGTCACGATGACGCCATGACCGCAAGTCTGAACCAGGCGCTGGCGGATCTCGCCGCCATGCGTTCGGCCGAGGGCGCGCGCTTGGCCGAGGTGCTGGGGACCCGGCTCTCCCAGATCGCCGCGCTCGCTACCCAGGCGGACGGGCTGGCGGCGGCGCAGCCGGTGGCGATCAAGGCGCGGCTGGTGGAAAAGATCGCCGCCGTTCTCGAGGAGGTGCCGGCCCTGTCCGAGGAAAGGCTTGCCCAGGAGGTGGCTTTGCTGATCGTCAAGGCCGATGTGCGTGAGGAGATCGACCGGTTGAAATCCCATCACGCGGCGGCGGGAGAGCTGATCGGCGAGGGCGGGCTGGTCGGCCGGCGCCTCGATTTCCTGGCCCAGGAGTTCAACCGTGAAGCCAACACGCTGTGCTCGAAATCCGACAATCTCGAACTGACGCGGGTCGGTCTCGAACTCAAGAGCGTGATCGAACAGTTCCGCGAGCAGGTTCAGAATATCGAGTAGCTTTCATGACCATGGAAATTTTCGAGATGCATCGCCGGGGGCTGATGCTGGTGCTTTCCTCGCCATCGGGGGCGGGCAAGACGACGATTTCCCGCAGTCTTCTCGAGCGGGAGGTCAACCTGACGATGTCGGTGTCGGCCACGACCCGCCCCAAGCGTCCCGGAGAGGTCGCCGGCGAGGACTACCACTTCGTCGATCTCACCGAGTTCAACCTGATGGTCAACCGCCAGGAACTTCTCGAATATGCCCAGGTTTTCGGCAACTACTACGGCACCTTGCGCGCCCCGGTGGAGAAGACACTGGCGGCGGGCAAGGATACGCTGTTCGACATAGACTGGCAGGGCACCCAGCAACTCGCCCAGAACGCCCGCAACGATCTCGTCAGTATCTTCATCCTTCCGCCCTCGACCGCCGAGCTCGAGCGCCGGCTTCGCTCCCGCGCCCAGGACAGTGACGAAGTCGTCGCCAAACGCATGGCGCGGGCGGCCGACGAGATGAGCCACTGGGCCGAGTACGACTATGTCCTCGTCAACCGTGATGTCGATGAAAGCGTCGATGCGGTATGCGCGATCCTTGCCGCCGAAAGGCTGCGCCGCGAACGCCAGGTCGAGCTCCCCGAATTCGTCAAGGCCCTGCGCGAGGGACAGTAAGTTCCGGCGCTGGCGCGGCCGGGGTCATGCCGATTGTGCCGCCCGGTAGGCCCGGGCAAGGGCGCAAAAAGCCGGGATGTGCAGTTCCTCCGCCCGGGAGGTGGGGGAAATGCCGGCCGCCTCCAGGAGGGGCAACGGATCGGGAACGAGCGTTTTGAGCCCGGCGCGAAGCATCTTGCGCCGCTGGCCGAAGGCGGCCTTGACGACCCGTTCCATATCCTCCCACGCGGCCGSCGCCAAGGGGCYGGCMARCGGYGTCAGGGTGAYGACGGACGACGTCACCTTGGGCGGYGGGACGAACGCGCGKGGCGGAATKTCGAACATGATGCGCGCCTCGCACAACCAGCCGGTCATYACCGAAAGGCGCCCGTAWTGCTTGGTGCCSGGAGTYGCGGTCAACCGTTCCGCCACCTCCTTCTGGAAGGTAAGCGTCAGGCYTTGRTASGCCTCAACCTGTCTCAGCCACCTGATGAGCAGTGCCGTCGCGATGTTGTAGGGGAGATTGGCGACGATCTTGAACGGCCCGGTTAACCCCTTATCGGCGGCAAGCGCYACSGGATCGACCTYGAGCGCGTCCGCTGRAACGAGGTGAAGGCGCCCGGGATAAGCGTCGGCAAGCGCCTCAAGCGCTTCGGTACAGCGCCGGTCTCGCTCTATGGCAACGACGGCGCTGGCGTCCGATGCCAGCAGCGCCCGGGTGAGTCCGCCCGGCCCCGGACCGATCTCGATGACGCAAATCCCCTCGAGATTCCCCGCGGCGCGGGCGATACGCGCGGTGAGGTTGAGGTCGAGCAGGAAATGCTGGCCGAAGCCGCGGCGGGCCGAAAGGCCGTGGCGGGCGATGACCTCGCGCAGTGGGGGAAGCTCTTCCGGACCTTTGCGGGCGTCAGGCAACCGACCTTCGCCGCCCGGCCTGGCGCCGGCGTGCCGCCAATTCCCACGCACATTCGAGGGCGGCGGTCAGGCCGGTCTCATTGGCCGCACCGGTTCCGGCGATCCCCAGGGCCGTGCCGTGGCCGGGAGAGGTGCGCACGATGGGAAGGCCGAGCGTGATGTCGATTCCGGTTTGGAAATGGATGGTCTTGAGCGGTATCAGGGCCTGATCGTGATGCATGCAGATCACGGCGTCGTAGGTTTCGCGGGCGCGTCGGTGAAACAGAGTATCCGCTGGGAACGGTCCTGAAACATCCCTTCCCCGCTTCTTGAGCTTCCTGACAGCCGGGGCGATGATCTCGATCTCCTCGCTGCCCAGGCTGCCGTCTTCCCCGCCATGGGGATTGAGCGCGGCGACCGCAAGACGGGGCGCCTCGATACCGAAGTCGTCGATGAGCGCCGCTGCCGTGGTCCGGGCGCAGGCGACGATCCGCTCGGTGGTAAGGGCGGCGATGGCGTCACGCAACGGGAGATGGGTGGTGACCGGCACCACCTTGAGCCCGGGGCAAACCAGCATCATCTCCGGCGTCACGCCGGGYCCCGTCAACGCSSCAAGGTATTCGGTGTGGCCGGGATATCCGAAACCGGCCTCATACAAGGTCGTCTTGTGGACYGGATTGGTGACCACSCCRCCGGCACGCCCGGCCAGCGCCAGTTCGACCGCGGTCTCGATGGCAGCCAAMACCRCCGGGACGTTGGCCGCGTCGGGGMGMCCGGGYGTTACMTGCGCCGKCAGYGGCCGGGCAAGCACCGGCARCGCCCGGKGAAAGACCGYYARGCTCTCCACCGGATCGGAAATGACTTCTATSGGRACGTCAAGGCCGAGCGCCGCCGCCAGGCGCGCCAAGCGTTCCGGGTCATCGATGGCGAAAAAAATCGGCGCCGGCSYGCGGCCRAGCCAAGCYTTSAGGGTGATCTCGCCMCCGATTCCGGCGGGTTCGCCCATCGTCAGCGCCAGGGGAAGGGCTCCCTCCATGGCGATCATYSGCGAATGTCCAGGAAGGCGGTTTGGTGCAGTTCGCGAAGGTAGCGCCGGGCCTTGCGATCCGCCTGCCGCCGGATGAGGTTGCGGCGGATTTGGTCGCGGCTCGGAATCTTGGACTTCACTTCCTTTCGGTCGCAGACCATGAGTATGCGCAGACCGCCTTCGGTCGGCAGGGGTTTGCTGGCGCGTCCGACGGCGAGCCCAGTTACGAGCGCGCGCAACTCGGATGGCAATTCACCGATCCTGAGCTTCCCGAGATCGCCGGACAGGGTAGAGCCCAACTCTTTCCCGGCTCTTTCCAGATCGTCGCAGCCTGACAGGGTTTCGGCGATGGTCGTCGCAAGATTCCTCTGGTTGGCCGCCTCTTCCGGCGTCGCGCCGGCTTCGATAGGCAGGAACACTTGCTTGAGGGAGACCACGGTGTCATCGGCCCGTGGTTTCTGACTGGTCCGCCGTTTCCTGAGCAGCAGAATGTGATACCCGCTGGAGGTCCTGATCGGCTCCGAGATTTGGCCCGGCCGCATATCGATGAGCGCCCGGTCGAGCTCTTGGTCCAACTCTCCCTGCTGCACCCACCCCAAATCCCCACCGGTCCTGGCCGCCGCATCTTGCGAGAACTGCCGGGCGAGACTGGTGAATGCCGCCCCATTTCGGATCTGCGTCACAAGCTGGTTGGCGTCGGCCAAGGTTTTAGCCGCGTTATCGGGGCCATCGAAGGCGAGAAATATCTGTGACACCAGATGGCTGGGTTTGTTGAGATTCGCCTTGATCCGGGCAAGGGCTTCGTCGATCTGATTGTCGCCGATAACGATGTTCCGAGTCATGCGGCGGTTAACGAGCTTCGACCAGGCGATGGTGGTTTCGATCTGGTCCACAAGGGTCGACATCCTGACTCCCGCCTCTTCCAAGCGAATTTTCAGGCCCCCGGGAGGAAGTCCGTTCTGCTTTTCGATCATGCGCAGGGCCTTGTCGACTTCCTTCCTGTCGACCTTGATGTTGTAACGCTTCGCCGCCTGTTTCTGGAGCTTCTCGTCGATCAGGGCGCGCAACACCTGGGGTTCCAGGCGCTCGCGCATCTTCGGCGAATCCTGCATGTTCGACGAAAAAATGACCATCTTGATCCGCTCCCGGAGATCGAAGAGCGATACCGCGTCCTCATTCACCACCGCGATGATGCGTTGGAGCGTCTGCGCGTATGCCTTCTCGGCGCCGCCAACGAGCAGCATTACCGCCAGGCAGAGGGCGGGCGCACTTCTGATCACGCCGAAGGCGAACTGGGGGCATATTTCCACGCGGCTTCCTAATGTGCCGTAATACACCATCTAATATATCCCTGCAGCCGGCAAGATGCAGGTGGAAAAGAGCCAAGTGGGGGGTCTAGAGCGGTCCTTGGTAGATAGGAACCATTTGACCGGGATTATTTTGTGCCGTGGTCCGGTACTTACTTTCCTGGGAGGGTGATACATCTGACGGCCTTGCAGGCTCTTCGGCTAGGAGCGTGGTCCGCCGGGCGGCGCTAAAGGGTCACTTCGCCGRCGCCGGGCCAGCACGGCCAGCGCCACTGTGGCCACAGCAACACCGCCCAGGCCGAGGACCTGTGACGTGGACAGCGCACCGATCTGGCCGCGGTCGTCGTTGCGGTAGTACTCCAGAACGAACCGCGAGGCTCCATAGAGCAGGACATAGGCCCAGAACACCATGCCATCCGGCCAGCGCCAGGTCCGCTTGGCACGCAGGAGCAGAAGCAGGACACCGCACAACAGCAGCGCGTTGAGGGAGAGATAGGCCTGGGTGGGGTGCAGCGGCTGATGCAGGGGCACGCCGGTGATCTGTTGAGCGCGGGGATCGGTGAACGTGATGGCCCAGGGGATCTCCGTCGGCTTTCCGAAGCAACATCCGGCAGCCATGCAGCCCCAGCGACCCACCGACTGTCCCAGCGCCAGTGCGGGGGCCACCAGATCGGACACCTTGCCCAGCGGCAGGCCGTGGCGGCGCATGTAGAGGGCGG
>LKGT01009800.1_pt4 | contig 10004 bp, 10 predicted proteins | sample 503861 | NCBI WGS metagenome assembly LKGT01 (sample SAMN04113194, study PRJNA297058) | marine sediment metagenome | biome: marine benthic biome; feature: marine benthic feature; material: marine sediment; isolation source: sediment sample collected at the water-sediment interface from the South......
GGAATKMCRARAATAAAATTCTGGCCAACATTTTTCCCGTATACAGAACCATCACTACAAACTATGGTGTATAATGAAAGATTAGGAAAATGGGTAGAACTATTTGGAATGGGAATTTTCAGACCTGAAGTAACTAAACCTCTTGGAATCACTAAACCTGTTTTGGCATGGGGAGGAGGTATTGAAAGAATTGCAATGCTAAAGTATGGTCTTGATGATGTGAGAGAGTTTTACAATAACAACTTGAGTTGGTTAAGGAGTACTAGAAAATGCCAGTAGTTGAACTATCCTATACGCGYCTTCAAAAATTAGTTGGTAAAGCAACAAAAAAGCAAATTTCTGATTCMTTRCCMTTTCTTGGRTTAGATATTGAATCWGAAAAYAAAGACCTAATCMGAAYTGAATACAGCCCAAATAGACCTGATTATTCAACMGATTTTGGAATTGCGCTTGGATTRCAAGGGTTGCTTGGAACCAAAACTGGAGCAATTAAACTGAATGTCAAAAAATCAAAMAAGTATRCTATTTCTGTAAAATCTGAAGTATCCAAAATTCGTCCTTTTGTAACTGGAATTGTTGCAACAAATGGAAAAATTGATGATAAAACAATTAAACAATTTATGACAATGCAAGAAGACCTTCATTTTGGAATAGGAAGAAAGAGAAAGAAATCATCAATAGGTATCCATGACTTAGATATGGTTTCKTTTCCWTTAGTTTACACAACMACAAATAGARATYACAAATTCATTCCATTAAAYTCTAAAAAAGAACTTTCAATTTCTGAAATTCTCAAAAAYACTGATGTRGGAAAARATTATGGTTCTATACTTGGAAATTCMYCMMARGTACCTCTAATTTTAGATRCAAAWCAAMAWACHGTTTCTTTTCCWCCAATAATYAAYGCWGCWGYAACTACTATTACAACYAAAACAAAAAATCTCTTTGTTGAGGTAACTGGAATYAAYAAAGAGGATGCTGAAGATATGCTTTCMGTKGTTGCAACYATTTTACAAAGTGCAGGTTTTAYTTTAGAATCRGTTCAAATWTCTGGWGCAAAAAAYTCWTCMCCAAAAYTTGAACAAAAGAAAATATCWGTTAAYYCTTCWWTRATYAAYCAAWYRCTTGGTTTGAATCTTAACACTTCWAAGATTATTWCATCATTGAAAAAATCTAGGHTAGATGCATCAACTMAAGGYAARAAYATYATTTGTRYAATTCCTGCATATAGATTTGATATTTTTGGRCCAATGGATTTGGTAGAAGAAGTTGCTTTAGGATATGGAATYCAGAATCTTGAACCYAYHTTRTCMCCTTCTCAAACACTTGGYCAAAAACAYCCMAWCWCWATTARTTTACAATCAATTTCTTCTATHATGACTGGATTAGGCYATATGGAAGCTCTAAATTCTAGCYTAACWAGYAAACGAATTCTTTATGATWATACAAAAAGAGATTCATCAAAAATTMTYTCAGTTTTAGATTCTAAAAGTCTTGAACATACTATTCTTMGAGATTCACTWCTTCCAGGATTAATTGATASTCTRGCAAAAAAYATTCATGAATCATATCCTCAAAAAYTATTTGAGRTAGGAACTATTTTTAATAAAACAAGTTCTGTAACTGARGAAACTCATCTYTGTGCRRYAAGYTCKCATAAARATGCAAACTTTAGYGARATRAAATCTRTTTTACAATCTGTYATTCAATCAATATTTGGWAAAAYTTGTGAAACHAAAACCACYACTCATCCAACTTTTGAAAAAGGACAYGTTGCAAAYATCACWGTWRAYGRAAAAATTATTGGAATYATTGGWGAAATTAGTRAATCWACTAAAGAWAACTTTAAGCTKAGAGARYCAATAGTTTCCTTTGAARTAAARCTRYMTRGTTAATATTTGACYWRGTRGAHYRTTGTWTGCCCTANGAGCAACCATGCAGACGGATTGGGATGATGTYGAWSGTAATGATACCARTGATTTCTAATTCACCCAGGCATGGCACATTMAGGGCNRCCCCGGTTTYAGAACSCAAGGAGGNKTWTGGCTNNAWKACCAATGATYTTGTGCGAGTCAGAACCGGGGAACAATYTCATTTTYCAAAAATAAAAAACCATAAAAYRTCTATTTATGATACAGAAAATTGAAATGRTRAATTAYTGGTTAGCAAAACAAGAACCTAGTGGACCAAGRGSATATAATTTTGAACAACTRAAAAAAGAAAAAACAACWGTYTGGGATGGAATTCAYAATAAYCTTGCATTRAAGCATATGAGAGAAATGAAACCTARTGATCTTGTTTTRTTTTAYCATACAGGTGATGAAMGRCAAGCYRTRGGRATAATGCAAGTWACTTCAAAACCATATCCWAACCCAAAAGAAGACAATGAACGTTTTATTGTTGTAGATGTAAARTACAAAAAAACATTGAAACGTCCAGTAACACTTGATGAAATGAAAAAAGAAAAAAAATTCAAAGATTGGGAACTTATYMGAATTTCAAGATTATCTTTAATGCCTGTTCCAAAGCAAATTTGGGATATGATCTTGAARATTTCTCAAAACTGAATATAATCGGTTTATTGATATAGTMGATTTGTTTTGATTGATTCATGGCAACAGCTTATGTTTTAATAAACTGTGAACTAGGTTCAGAAGAAGCTATAATTCAGCAACTAAAGGGCTTAGAAGGTGTTAAAGAAGTTCATGGAACTTTTGGTGCATACGATATTTTGGCCAAGATTGAATCTGATACTGTAGAAAAACTTAGAGAAACAATTACCTGGAAGATCAGAAAAATTGAAAAGATTCGTTCTACTCTTACCCTAATGGGTATTGAAGGTCAAACATAAACACCCTTTTTTCTTATTATGATTTTACATTTTATTTTCGTTGTAAAAGAAGAAGATCGTGAAAAACGACAATTTGAATTTGAATATATTAAAAAAATGAGCCAGTTTTACAAGGTATGGATTAAAGAAAAATTTGGWAMAGATTATGAAATTCAATGCGATGAATTAATTACAAAACCTAGAAGTATTTTTCARAGACTTGATACACATACTCTTGTRCGTGATCATGMACAAMGAGGWAATGACATTTAYCATTTYTATCTAACTCATTTTAGACCATTCTGGACTGATTGTRCWNNNTGTGAAGGATATCATGCTGAAAATTTTGGAATGGTGTTRTGGSAACCACTTAAAGAATCAAATAATACTTTATTTCTTGCAGAAAAAAATTGTACTACTGTATCTCATGAAYTACTTCATGAATTMTTACGAATYYYTRRACACAAAAAATWCATTGAAGAAGTTCATGACATTTGGACAAAGCATTTGTTTGAACAATTAGAATTTGAACAATACGGTGAAGATTTTCAAAAAACTGAYGGYAAACCTATGTTTCTAACAATRRRTACTTCACAATTAAAYCTGYAAAATAATMTTTMAAATTAACACTTTGTWACAGAATAGATRTTGTTTTCAAAGTTTGCTGTTTTGAAATYCAACWTATTTTCMGGATCATTAKTTCTTGATTTAYTCAAGTTTTCAAGTTCTACTAACGCATCACCCCTAAAACYTACTGAAGAACCATAAATTGCATCCGTTAGCATTGTTCCGTGTTCTCCTTTCTTAATRTCATCTACCATTTCATAAAATCTWGTGGTTTCTTTTTTGTTAACAGGATTWCCAGTTGCTTTGTTGWATGCAACTGCAATATACATYCCATTATTTTTTACYRCAACMKGAAKTTTGTGATTYTTRCCTGTTKCACCWGGAATTGTKTCATTAACTATAACTTCRCATTTATGATACATGCTTGAAACATATGCAWAGAATCTATACTGWGCAWATTTTCCTGCGTCATCTACTKYACAACCAACAAAAACCTTGTGTAGCAATTCCAAAGCCTCATCATTCATGCTTTGTAATCTATCATCAATTCTACCCCTTTCAAGAAGATCTGATTTGCATTCTTTGGCAATCATTACTAAAATGAAATCAGGCAAATTGTAATTTTTTAGAGCAGCAACAAATGCGCCTGCTTGTGACATGCCAAACTTTGGAAAACCCTTATTTACCATATTTACACCTCAATTTAGAAAATTTACAACTCCCCAATATTCAATAAGAAAGCTGCTTTTCGTTTATAATTGTTAAGAATTTAATGCCTATTGGAATGATTTTCCTAATTTTTAAATTGTAAAAATTAAATTTAGGATAAACCCCTTGTACTATATGGAAATCAATACTACTCCTGAACTTGTTTCACGTGTTTATCTGAAATTAAAAGAAAATATTAAAAAATATAGAAACATAGTTGGAAAACCACTTACACTTACTGAGAAAATTTTATCTGGTCATCTTAATGAAATTAATGACAAAAGTTTTACTGGTGGAAAAGATTATGTTTTTCTAAAACCTGATAGAGTTGCATTACAAGATGTTACAGGACAAATGGTGATGCTTCAATTTATGCAAGCTGGACTTRAACAAACATCTTTACCAACAACTGTACAYTGYGATCATCTCATCAGAGCTGAAGTTCAAGGTGATRTTGACATGAAAGTTTCTCTTRATGAAAAYAGTGAAGTTTTCAARTTCYTACAATCTGCTKCTGCAAAATTTGGATGTGGTTTTTGGAAACCWGGTGCBGGAATTATTCATCAAGTGGTTCTTGAAAATTATGCATTTCCTGGTGGTTTGATGATTGGCACAGATTCTCATACTCCAAAYGCTGGTGGTCTTGGAATGATTGCTATTGGAGTTGGTGGATTGGATGCAGCTGAAACCATGGCAGACATGCCTTGGGAATTRCTCTATCCTAAACGAATTGGTGTTAAACTAACTGGGGAATTAAATGGATGGACAGCACCTAAAGATATCATACTCAAAGTTGCTAAGGAATTAACAGTTTCYGGAGGTACTAATTCAATAGTTGARTACTTTGGACCTGGAACAAAATCTATCAGTTSTACTGGYAARGCTACAATTACTAATATGGGAGCTGAAVTTGGTGCAACCTGTTCAATTTTTCCATATGATGAAAGAATGGAAACTTATCTGAAATATACAAACAGAGGCGATATAGCTGAATTAGCAAATCAAAATAAAGAATTACTTGTTGCAGATCCTGAARTTGAARCAAATCCAGAAAACTTTTTTGATAAARTAATTGAAATTAATCTTTCAACATTAGAACCTCATATTGTTGGACCTCATACTCCTGATCTGGCAAGAACTATTTCTAATCTAGCTGATGATGTGAAATCTAATGACTATGTTGATCAAATCTCTGTTGCATTAATTGGTAGTTGTACWAATTCATCTTATGARGATATGTCAAGAGCAGCAAGCTTAGCTGAACAAGCAAAAGCAAAAGGAATCAAAGCTAAAATTCCATTATTAGTYACTCCTGGNTCTGAACAAATTCGAGGAACCATTGAAAGAGATGGACWAATGGATTCACTTAAAGAAATYGGYGCAACTGTTTTAGCAAATGCTTGTGGTCCTTGYATTGGACAATGGAATAGACCTGAATTARAAAAAGATCAAAACAATACTATTGTTACAACATATAACAGAAATTTTCCYGGKAGAAATGATGGTCGTAGAAGTACTCTGAACTTCATTGGYAGTCCTGAAATGATTATTGCCTTAGCTTTAGGAGGAAAACTTTCCTTTAACCCATTAAAAGATGAGCTAACTGCAGCTGATGGAACAAAATTCAAACTTGAGCCACCAAAACCAGCACCTGAAGTTCCTAAAGAAGGTTTTATRAKACCTGAGGGAATTTTTRTTGCACCTCCTRAAACTTCTGATGATGTTSAGGTYATMATTGATCCTAACAGTAAAAGACTACAACGTTTAGAACCTTTTTYAAAATGGGATGGAAAAGATTTTGAAGAAATTCCAATAATGRTAAAGGCYAAGGGTAAATGTACYACHGAYCATATCTCTCCTGCAGGTGCATGGTTATCMCTTCGAGGRCATTTGGATAACCTMAGYGATAATATGCTYATGGGVGCARTTAATGCATTTAATGATGARGTDGGTCAAGGTAAGAATATTCTAAAYAATCAACTTGAACCATTTTCAAAAATTGCAAGACAGTATAAAGAAAAACAAATGARCTGGGTRATWATTGGTGATAATAATTATGGWGAAGGTAGCAGYAGAGAGCAYGCBGCAATGTCTCCRAGATATTTRGGATGTGTYGCAGTTATTACCAAAAGTCTAGCTAGAATHCATGAAACTAATCTRAAAAAACAAGGAATTTTGGCACTGACCTTTAACAATCCTGATGATTAYGACAARATTCTTGAAGATGAYAAAATTAGTTTAATWGATTTGAATGATTTWGAACCACACAAACAAGTCAAATGTATTATTTCACATADTGATGGAAGTAAAGAAGAAATTTTGTTAAACCACTCATACAACAAATCTCAAATTGAATGGTTCAAAGCTGGTTCTGCACTAAATGTTTTGAAAAATAATCAATAGAATTTCTAACGTGGGGCCGACCGGAATTGAACCGGCGACCTACGGGTCACTACAGCTCCAAACTTACATCATCCGTGAGTCAGTTTAGCTTAGTTTACCTCTGGAGCCCTTAGCGGTGATCNNTATNCGTAGACACTGTCGCCCTACCAGGCTAGGCTACGACCCCACGAACAAGAATGAAATAGACTTGAATTTTAAGTTATTTTTAACCAAGATTTATTTGCGATTAACATGAATTTGTAATTGTTCATCRATCATGGTAAARCCAATTCATWWTGCATTAGGTGCCATTCCAGTAATTGTAGCACTCTTAATTTCAGTTCCAWTRCTTACAAAAAAYGAAATTCCAATTTCTGCAGCCAATTCTTTTGATWACATTGAAATTGAATATACAAAACANCAATTAAAGAAAATTTCTTWTGGTGTTACAGAAAGADTTGNTGCTCAAAAAACTGAAATTCTTTACATTAAAAATRATGGTKMKCTHAAATAYTCTGTHACTGAACWAGGVWATCTYCAACCTGATATTCGGTCAAAATTAGATGAAAAAAAACTTAACAAAATAAGAGCATTGATAAAAGAAACTGGTTTCATAGCWATTCCATCAGAATCATTTTCAATTCTAGAAAATGTAACTGAATATCAGAAATCAAATGTTAAAGTAAYTCTTAATGGACDARYCAATCAAATCYATTGGCCTGAACAAAATGCTACGRCACRATTCATTCCTCCGATAATCACTATGGTTGAATMTGARCTRGATYAKATHATATCTRAAATTAGTGAATAGRTACAAATAACCTCTAGTAAAAATTAGAACATGCTTCCAYTATCTGGTGACCGACATGAYGCTAAAGGTATAGTTTCTGAAAAAATAAATTCTRTTGATATTTTACGTGGYTCATCTACYCTTAAACGAGGTTTTGCTCATATGTTGAAGAATGGAGTTGTAATGGATGTTACAACAGTGGAGCARGCTCWAATTGCTGAAGAAGCTGGAGCAGTTTCTGTAATGGTTTTAGATAAACTYCCATCTGAHGTTAGAAAAGCAGGAGGAGTTGCACGAACTGCAAGCATTAGAATTATTGAAGACATTATGGATTCAGTGACAATTCCAGTAATGGCAAAATGTAGAATTGGTCACGTCAATGAAGCATTAGTTCTACAGGAAACTGATGTAGATATGATTGATGAATCTGAAGTTTTAACTCCTGCTGATGARCACCATCACATTTGGAAATGGGATTTTACAACACCAGTTGTAAAYGGTGCAAGATCCTTGGCTGAAGCTTTAAGAAGAATTGAAGAAGGTGCAGCAATGATTAGAACAAAAGGTGAACCTGGAACTGGAAATGTTGCAGAAGCTATTACTCATATTAAAAAAGTTAATGATGAATTAAGAACAATTAAGGCAATTTATGATTCTGGAGATAATCAAGATTTAGTAMGAATGGCAAGAGAATTCAAAGTRTCATATGATATTGTTGAACAAACTGCAAAACTTGGAAGATTACCTGTTGTAAATTTTGCCGCTGGTGGAATTGCRACTCCTGCTGATGCAGCATATCTAATGTCTCTTGGYTGTGATGGAATCTTTGTTGGTTCTGGAATTTTTAATGCAGATGACGCAMMAGAAAGRGCAAGAGCAATAGTTTTGGCTACTACTTTTTGGAATGAATCTGAAAAAGTCAAAGAAGCTCAAAAAATGATTGATGAAAGACAATCTATGTTAGGATTAGATGTWAATACACTAGAATTRCGTATGCAAGAACGHGGTGGTTCTTCATGAGTCTTAATGTTGGAATHTTATCTATACAAGGHGATGTTCAAGAAAATCTYTTRTCCACHAGAKCTGCHCTYAATGAATTAGGMATTGATGGAAAAGTAACTGATGTAAAAACYCCTGAAGAAATYTCTCAATTAGATGGYTTGATAATMCCTGGTGGTGAAAGTACTACTATTGGACAACTTTCTTTGGTRAATGGTTCRDTGAAGGTCTTAAAAGAAAAAATTGAAAATGGAATGCCTGTACTTGGAATTTGTGCTGGCATGATTATGCTATCAAAGACAGCTRATGATCGTGTTGTTGGAAAAACTGACCAACCTCTTTTAGRTATTCTTGATATAAAATTAGAAAGAAATTCGTTTGGACGACAACGAGAATCCTTTGAAGCTGATGTGTCTATGGATTCYATCAATATTYCAAAATTYAATGGAGTCTTTATTAGAGCACCATCTGTTTCMGATGTTGGTTCTGATATMGAARTTCTATCAAAATTTAATGAGCGAATAGTTGCAGTCAAAAAAGGTCATGTAATTGCTACTGCATTTCATCCTGAWCTGACTAAAGATATTTCAWTACACAAGTATTTTATCAATCTAGTYAATGCATCAAAAAATTAATTCAGGTATTATTAGGCTCAATTTACTAAATTATGCATAGATTTCAAATCTTTTTTAAATGGTTCTAGACTTGAGGGAATTTCGATTTTGATTGAATCCTTCAACGAGAGATTTTGAGTTTTTTTGTYATTCCATACTTTGGAATTGAATTCTGTAATTTCTTTAGTAATGTTACTTTGAACTTCTAGATTTTCTGSTTCAACTTGTTTCTGTTTGTGWATGCTTTCTTTAGAATACAAAGTATTCCAAAGATATTCAGTGATAAATGGTGTAATTGGYGCTAATAATTTTAAAATTGTTGATAATACTTTRTGTAGTGTAAATATCGCACCATCTCTTTCTTCATCAGAAAAATCAATCCCATAAGCTCTTCCTTTTACCATYTCAATATAATGTGCTGCAAATAAATTCCATGTAAATTCTCTAATTGCTATTGCAGGAATAAAGAAATTGTATTCGTCATAACCTTTCTTACATTCTTTTACAAGACTATCYAATTCTGATAAAATCCATTTRTCAGATGCGTTTRTGGTTCCTGATTYGATAACTGRAAAACTAGATAAAAATCTAGACACRTTCCATATCTTACTTAGAAATTTTTTAGTTGATTCTATTTTTTGCTCRTTGCATCTAAAGTCATATCCRTGATTAATTTCACTTGCACTCCAGAACCTAAAKGTATCMGCACCTAATTTTTCAATAACTGGTAAAGGATCAATTGCATTTCCTTTACTTTTACTCATCTTCATTCCTTTTTCRTCRAGTCCATATCCCATTATCCAAGCTTCTGACCATGGTTTCTTTCCAGTAAGTTGCTCACATCTTAGAAGTGTATAGTAYAACCAAGTTCTAACAATGTCTTTTGCTTGAGGTCGTATTGATGCAGGATATACCTTGTTGAAAAATTCKTCRTCTTTWCCRAATTTRCTTACAAAAAGAGGYGATATGCTAGAATCCATCCATGTATCAAAAGTYCGTTCTTCTCCTRYAAATTCAGTAGATTGACATTTTGGACATTGACTRATTGGRCAATCYTCTTYCCATGGTYTATAGTAYTTTCCAGGCTCAGGAACATAGGGTTCKKMKCRKYWTT
>LKGT01010647.1_pt1 | contig 10004 bp, 8 predicted proteins | sample 503861 | NCBI WGS metagenome assembly LKGT01 (sample SAMN04113194, study PRJNA297058) | marine sediment metagenome | biome: marine benthic biome; feature: marine benthic feature; material: marine sediment; isolation source: sediment sample collected at the water-sediment interface from the South... ...
TCATTATGCAGAGAATTGAATTTTGACGAGACAATAGCTACAAAATTTTTGAATTTTCTTCTAAATGAGTCTGTAAAGGTACAATCAGGTGATAAGGAAACACATCTAACAATTTTTCTTAAAGCAAAATCACTTGAATTAAAAGGACAAAGAATAATTCACATGGAGGTGGGGGAGCCAGATTTTTTACCGCCAACAATTGTTAAAACCGCACTTGGAGAAGTTTATGACAAAGGATATTTGAAATATGGTCAAGCGAAAGGAATTCCCCAATTTAGAGAGGCTCTGGCACAACATGTATCAAAAAAATTTGAAGTCAACATAAAACAAGAAAACATTATTGTAAATCCAGGGGCAAGATTTGGAATTTTTACAGTAATTACTACTTTGATAAATCCAGGAAATGAATTAATCGTGATTGAACCTGCATGGCCTGCATACAAAGATTGCGCGTTACATGCAGGAGTTAAAGTAAGGACAATTAATACCACATTAGAAGATAATTGGGAACCATCAATAGAACAAATAGAACAAACWATYAATTCAAATACAAAAATTATTGCTTTGAACTATCCAAACAATCCAACTGGAAAAGTTCTGCCTGAAAAATTGCAGGATGAAATWGTAAATCTTGCWATAAAAAATRAYCTHTACATACTTAGTGATGAGATTTAYTCTCARTATGCATTTGTAAATTGGAAAAGCATACTTGGTTATAATTATGAAAAAAGTATAGTTACCCAGTCCTTTTCAAAATCTCATGCCATGACAGGGTTTAGAATTGGATACACCATTGCTCATCCAGATATTGTCGATAAAATGTCAAAATTTGAGGCATTGTGCCTTACCAACGTTTCAGAACCAGTACAATACGTAGCCATGAAGGCTTTAGAAGCTGATACCACAGATAATACTAATACAGTACAGCAAAGATTAGAGTTATTGTCAAAAAAGGCAAGAGAAATGAAYCTTGATTTTATAGTTCCAGATGGGGCCATGTATCTTTTTGCAAAAGTAAATCAAGAGGGATTCGATGGAGTACARTTTGCCAATAGTCTTTTAGATGAAGGGTTAGCAGTAGCACCAGGTGAAGGATTTGGAAATTACAAAAAATTTATTCGATTATCAGCATGTCAAAAYGAAAAAATACTAACAGAAGGAATGAATATACTAAGTGGCTATTTAGGAAATAAACAATGAAGAAATCAATTACAATTATTGGGGCAGGAGGTCAAATGGGCCAATGGTTTTCAAAATATTTTGCAAGTAAAGACTTTGAAGTAACTGGATACGACGAAGAAAATCCAATTAAAGGAAAAGACATCATACAAGCAAGTTCGTTAGTTGGTGGAATCCTGAAAGCAGATTATGTAATGTTGTGTACCCCTACAAGAAGAACTCCAGAAATTATTAGATTAATTGCAAAAGAAATGAAAAGAGGAACATATCTAATTGATATTTCATCTCAAAAAGGAAAAGTCGTAGCTTCCTTAGCAAAAATGCCCGCAAAAATTAATCCAATATGTATTCATCCAATGTTTGGTCCAGGTATAAAAAAAATCAAAGGGCAAAATATCATTTCAGTTCCCATAAAAGATGCCAAAAAAGAACTAACCGTTGCAAAAACACTTTTTGAAGGAGCAAATTTTGTAACCATTGATGCGGTGGAACATGATAAAAAAATTGCAGTAATATTAGGACTAACTCATCTAGTAAATCTTGTTTTTGCAAACATTATTTCAAAAGATGAAAAAATGAMCCTTACTGAAAAAATGTCAGGAASCACATTTAGAGTGCAAAAAATTCTTGCAGAAAGYATAATGGYAGAAGCTCCAGAATTAATTGAAACAATTATTGCAAATCCAGAGATTCGAAGAGTAGCAGAAGATCTATGGAAGGATGTAGGCAGGCTCCTTACTTCTRTTCAAGAATCAAAAACTGARGAAGTMATAAGTTACATTAAAGCATGCCAAGAAAGACTTTCTTCTAAAACTAATTTAGATGCATCCTACAAAAAATTTACAAAAATGACAAATGCAATTGAGAARAAATAACAGATATGCGTTCAACAAGGATAGTTACATCCTTCATCAAAGATAATGATAGATTTCTTYTTCTAAAAAGAAGTGATAAAGTAAAAWCYATGAAAGGATTGTGGGCAGGAGTAAGCGGMATAATTGAGGGAGATGAGGAGCCTCTAAAAAGAGCAAAAATCGAAATATTTGAAGAGTTGGGAATAACCGAAGACAAAATTAAATTYCTAAAATCATCTTTGGAAATGAAAATAAATTCCMCTCAATATGAAAATCATGAATGGGAAATTTTTCCATTTTTATTTGAAGTAAAAAAYCCAATAATTAAACTCAATTGGGAAAATTCTGAATATAGRTGGATAACAAAGAATGAAATWAAAAACTATGAAACAGTKCCAAGTATTGAAAAAGTTTTATTCAGTTTGTTGTAGTTTTTCTTTTTCATAGAATCTTTGCTGAGGTARCATAATGTAAACACATGCACCTCCACACATYGTGCAGGGAACGTTATTTCCAGGATGTTGYCCTGTTCTACGGTGAATTTTAGCTGCACCTTCTGGATCGATTGATAATGCTAATTGCTTTTCCCAGTTCAGTGTACGTCTAGCTTCTGTCATTGCAATATCCCACTTTATTGCCTTTTCACGTATCTTGACAAGATCACCTGCATGTGCAGCTATCCTATATGCGATCAAGCCAGCTTTGACTTCTTCTGCATTTGGCAATGCAAGATGTTCTGATGGAGTAAGGTAACATAGGAGATCGACACCTTCACTTGCAGATACAGCTGCACCAATTGCACTTGCAATGTGATCATGACCTGATGCAACATCAGTTACCAACGGACCTAAAACATAGTATGGAACWTCACCAATAAGGGATTTTGCYAATCGAACGTTTGCTGCTACTTCGTTTAAAGGAACGTGTCCTGGTCCTTCTATCATCACCTGAACGTCTTTTTCATGTGCTCGTTTGGTCAGRTCKACCATGTTTATCATCTCTTGAATCTGYAATTGGTCATGAGAGTCAAGAATTGAGCCTGGTCTTAATGCRTCYCCTARGCTAAAGGTYACATCATACTTTCGTGCCAATTCWATCAAATAGTCATAATGAGTGATGTATGGATYYTCCTTATCATGCTTTAGCATCCAAGCTGCAGTTAAGGTACCACCCTTACTAACAACTCCACCATATCTTTGAACTTTTAAGATTTTTTTTGCAATRTCCTTTGTAATTCCACAATGAATTGTTGTATAATCAACACCATCTTTTACATTATTTTCAAAAGCATTTAAAAAATCATCTTCMGTTAAGTTTAATGGATTTTTGAGAACCTCAACACCGTAATTATATGCTTCATAGATTGGAACAGTGCCAAATGTGATAGGCGCTTCTTGTAATAAAGTTTGTCTAATTTTTTTAATATCACCCCCATCGCTTAAATCCATAATTGTATCTGCATGATATTTTATTGCAATCTTTGTTTTTTCAATTTCCTCTTCAAGATTTACATTTAGGGTAGAGGTTCCAATGTTTACATTTACCTTTGTTTTAAGACCCTTGCCAATTCCCACATTGTGAATTTTCTGTTTTCTTTCATTGTTACTTGGTATAATTATGGAACCCTTAGCTATTTTTGGAATCAACCAATCAAGTGTGACATCTTCATCCTTTGCAACTTGTTTCATTTCTTCGGTGGCAACTCCTCTACGTGCTGCACTCATTTGTGTGCTCATAATTATTCTATGTTTTAACCTGATTTAAAGAGTCATGAAAAGTAACAAAATATACTGATCTATAAGAAAAATTCTTATCACTATAATAACAAAAATGATCGTTCTTATATGTTAGAAAAACAATAAAGCACTAATGAGAACCGTTAGAGAGTGCAAGCATTGTGGAAGAGAATTCCAAAGTTTGAAAGACGAATTTTGCTCAGAAGATTGTATCCAACAAATATCCTAAAATTGAAATAATCNAAAAAAATGGTTTTGGGCGTTATTCTTTMTAAAATWATTGTATAAAATGCCCAAWTTACACCTAAWCTGAGTTTAATAGTAGAGTGAATTAAAGAGARTTACYGTATCTTTTGWCTTGTTGCAKATAGACCAAATTTCAAGAWTAAATCTCYTCAACAAAAATAATTTTYATATWAAAATAATTGTCCCTCACCCCSNTYATMWCACTTKGTAGACACTTATTTCYTCAACTACACATCACCAAGACTTTCAAAGACAARATATTTTTCCTCAYTTAAAACACCATTAAAGAAATTTTCATAAGTTTTRGTTTGGTANNTTAGMCTGCATAYATGGGATRCAACATATCTCTTTNGGNGGGAWCCWGAGTCAAAAGRATTTTTTATYCAAAYTAAAGCGAATATGATCTTTTTRCTATAAATCRTGTTTRAGAAAATAAAATCAGGCACTAGTAACGATTTGAAAAAATCTATCCCATRCAAAAGATAAACAAATTAGTACAAGTTTWAGATAAATATCATGAACTTACTTTCAATTGGAGGATCTGATCCTTCCTCAGGTGCAGGAATTCAAAGTGATGTGAAAACATTTGCGTCATTAAATACACATGGGTTAACGGTGATTACTGCCATAACAAGTCAAAATACTTCAAAGTTTGGAATAATACAACCCGTATCAAAAAGAATTTTAAAAAATCAGATGGATTTAGTTTTTTCAGATTTCATTATAGATGGAATTAAAATCGGCATGGTATACAATTCTGAAATAATTAAAACAATTTACAATGCATTAAAGAAACTCTCAATTCCGATAGTAGTGGATCCTGTAATTAAATCAACTACGGGTGGAATGCTGATCCAAAAGTCGGCAATTAATGATTTTAAAAAATATTTGATACCCATAGCGACAATCATAACTCCAAATAGATTTGAGGCTGAATTTATCTCAAAAATCAAAGTAAATTCAAAAAACTCTCTTCAAAAGGCAGCCAAAATAATTCAAGAAATGGGAGCCAAAAACGTAGTAATTACCGGACTAGATTTAAAGAAAAATTACWTATTKGATTTTATAATGACTGAAAAAAATCAGAAATTAATTAAAAATAAAAARCTGAAAACAAGTAAYCACGGTAGTGGATGTAACTATTCTGCATCAATGATATTTTCATTGGCTCAGGGTAAATCAATATTTGAATCAGCAAAATTTGCGCATGAATTCAGTGTTGATTCAATCAGAGGTGCACAAAAAGTAGGAAAAGGRCTTGYAATAACACAAAAAAGATCCGATCCCAGATATTTAGAATTAGCTAGGGCCATAARCAAATTCACTAAAATAAAAAAYRTTTCAAAAARAATCCCAGAATGTCAAACAAATTTTGTGTTTTCAAAAAAATCTCCCAAATCAATCAAYGATATACTAGGAATTTCTGGACGAATTRTAAAAACAGGAACTAWCGTAACCCAAGCAGGAAACTTGGAATATGGKGGATCAAAACATGTGGCAACAGCGATACTTGCATTCAATAAAAAATTTCCCYACATTTGYTCAGCAATCAATCTAAAGTTTSAAAAAGAAACAATTACCAAATTAAAAAAAAATGGTTTTACAGTAAAAAATTATGACAGAAKTAGAGARCCCAAAATGATMAAAAATAATGAAGGATCATCAATTGAATGGGGAATAATCAGTGTTCTAAAAGATTCCAAAGAACCACCAGATGCGATTTTTCACAAAGGAGATTTTGGAAAAGAACCCATGATACTGATTTTTGGGACTRCCCCTGATTCTGTTATTGAAAAAATTTCTAAAATATTTTTGTAAATTGGGTATGTTTCAAACCCACACTCGAACATAAATAGTGAAAAATCAAAGAAAATTTATGAAAGCAGTTATTCTAGCAGGYGGCCTAGGGACSAGGTTGCAGCCATATACTACATTTCTTCCAAAACCAATGTTACCTCTAGGCGAAAAACCAATTTTGGAACATTTGATAGAGTGGTCAAAGAAAAATGGAGTAAAATCTATTGTCTTATGTGTTAGCTACCTGCGAAAAACAATTGAAGATTATTTTGAAGATGGTAAAAGATTAGGAGTAAATATTGAGTATGCGAAATCTAACAAACCTCTTGCAACAGCAGGACAGCTAAAGACGGCAGAAAAATTCATCAGCGATACTTTTGTCTGCATGTATGGTGATTCAATTTATGATTTTAATTTAGGTAATATGATAAAACAACATAAACAAAAAAAATCATTTGTGACAATGAGTTTGCATCAATACAAAACTAATTTACCTTATGGAGTAATAGAGACTACAAAAAATAACAAAGTTATAGCATGGAATGAGAAACCAGAAATTAAAGTAAATATCAACATGGGCTGCTATGTTATGGAACCAGGGATTATGAAATTTATTCCCAAAAATAAACYSTTTGGAATGGACGATGTAATTAATAAAGTCATGACAAAGAAAAAATTGATCAGTAGTTTTACCAGCAAAAATGGATTCGTAGATATTGGAAATAAAGAATCGTACACAAAAGCAAACGACGAATTTATTCAAAAGCTTGGAAGAATTTAGTTTAAAAATGGACAACGTCATTATCAGAGAGMTACAAAAAGAAGATCTRTGGAAGGGATTTTTAACCACYTTAGATTCTCTTCGTCAAGCAAGCAATATCGAAAAAAATAMGGCAGAHRAGATTTTTGATAAAATTGAAAATAATCCAGACCACATAATTGTTGTGGCACTAGTAGACGAAAAAATAGTCGGGGCTGCAACTTTGTTGCTAGAATCCAAATTCATACACAATGGTGGTATTGTTGGGCATATTGAAGATGTAGTTGTGGATAAAAACTATCAAGGACRAAAGATAGGTGAGAAAATCATTAGATACYTGTTAGAATRTGCWAAAACAAAGAGATGYTATAAAACAATCCTAGATTGTACAGATAATGTAAAGCCATTTTATGAAAAAATAGGGTTTAAGCATAATGCAAACGCATTAAGATTTGATCATCTCTAGAAATACTCTTTTGTTGGTCTCTTCTTTTTTATTTTTAACAGTGAAGCCCCAACTAGCATTACAGGAATTGACAAGATCATGAAGACKATTGGAGTGTAGGTKACAGTGTCAGATATGTATGGKTCASCAATCTTATCTACAAGATWATWACAATATGCCATTCCAAKAATCATAACAAYYCCTCCTGCAATWATGAGATAGCCRATWGGTTTTGAACCATAWCGTCTARCYADCAAATAGGAAAGACCGGCCATRACGGATGCTGGTGCARCYCCTATTGAAATGAACTGTAAGACTTTAGGATCGGCATCAAAGCTTAATCCAAATTCAAAATCTTCAGGAACGTCAGTCATAAATACGTAAATTGTAATCATTTCTCCAATAAACATAAAAAATAAAGCTAAACTAACTCCGGCAACCCACTTTTCAATTCCCATAATGTTTATCCAATTCGGTTGATAAATAAACCATTCAAAAAATTATATGATTCCAACTAGGTTGGCCAACTCTTTTCGACAGGCAGCACCAAGCTTTTCTGCAGTCTGCTCTGGAGAAATATCATTTAAGAAAATTCCGTATCCTCGTTCTAAGCCAGACCAAGGTTTTGTAATTGGATAGATTTCAATATGCCAATGAATCTGTCGGCTATTCTTCTTTTCAGGAGACAAATGAAATACCAAATTATATGAAACATTTTTKATTGTTTTTGATAATCCTCCCAATGTTGMCCTTAAGATAAGKGAYAAATCGTTAATGTCCTTTTGTGTAATTTTAGAAAAACTAGTAATRTGTTTTTTTGGMACAATCCAAAATTCATAAGGTTGTGATGAAGCCCAAGGACAAAATGCWATAAATCCCTCAGTTTGAAGGACTTGTCTTGTRCTACCAGTTTCARCATTRATTGTTTGGCACATTACGCAGACTCCTTTTTCATTTAAAATATTATGAGAWGCTTCTGCCTCAGATTCAATTATTGGAGGRATTGTTGAAAAAGTTATCAAATTCAAGTGYGGATGAGGRTTGTTATTTCCAGCTGCYTCRCCTTGATCTCCATAAATTGAAACATAGGTAACGCCTTTTTGGGTGTAAAGCCAYCTTAATCTGTCTTGGACTACCACTAGAACATTWGMCCATTGTTCAGGATCTATTGTTGCAAAAGTGTCTTTTGGTTTTGGGGAGGCAACAACCACATARTGATACCCATATGCTGGTTCGCTGTAATGGGGTTTATCGCTGTATGAATTTTCGGCATTAATTGAAACMACAGGATTTTTRCTTTCAAAAACTCGAATAGACCARTTTTTGACATACTCATCYTCGTTATCCTGAAGACGTTGCAACATCCCATCCTTWGCAACCAAAGAAAGAACMGAAGGRTTTGTCATAGATTCATTGCCAGGAGCAAATGGCATTTTTTTTGGGTCGATAACTTTGTCATCTTTTTTTGATATTATCATAAAACGTTCAGAAACATAGTCTTTTCTCATGTCTCCCATAGTTCTTAGTGGCAGAAAACGCWTGTTAAAATGTTTACGGAGATCCAAATTAATGAGAAACAAATGAATTTTAGNATAATGACAAGTAAGAAAATAGHATATTCATGCAAACATAAAAAAANGTTGTAACTCAAAATTGTCAGRTAGYYAATTCGATTTTAAATTATTGATCGCRAAATTTTATGTAAGCTTTAAAGTGAGCGGTAAAAATTGWAGATTCGAAAAGGTGTATGGATAATTCTGATGTTCATATAATTTACGTTCTATTAGACGGAGTAGGAGACCTRCCACATCCAGATTTGGAGGGAAAAACACCCCTCGARGYAGCAAATACACCCARTCTTGATAAAATAGCAAAAAATGGTTCTATTGGCCAAGTVATTTCGGTTGGAAAAGGAATWGCMCCGGAATCAGATATTGCTGTATTCAACATGTTAGGATACAAATTYCTTCATTCAGATTATGTDGGAAGAGGAGTAATTGAGGCAATAGGGGTAGGAATTGATTTTAAAGATGGAGATTTAGCTTTAAGAGGAAATTTTTCCACATTAAATGACGAGGGAACAATTATTGACAGAAGGGCAGGAAGACATATCGAAAGRGAAGATGTAAAAGAAATAGCCAAAGAGATTGAAAATAAAATAAATTTTTCTTATCCAAACTCGTCAGTAGTAGTTGCACCCACTATTGGGCATCGAGTCACGGTTAGAATAAGAACAGATGGAATTAATCTTTCCTCAGAAATTACCAATACAGACCCTGCATATGCTCGAGTAGATGGAATGGGAGTTGCAAAAGCAGTCGGTGATTTTATGCGAATCGAAAAATGTTTTCCATTAGAAGAATCAGAAAGTTCAAAGATAACAKCTAATTTGGTWAATGAATTCACAGAACAGTCTTTGCAAATAATGAAAGAAAGCCCAATAAATCAAAAAAGGGGAGAGGCAAACAAGAAAAAACTWAGTTGCATATTACTAAGAGATGCAGGAAACAAATATCCMGACGTRACACCAATCAATGAAAAATATTCAATGAAATTTTCTTGCATWGTAGACATGCCAGTAGAATTGGGAATTTCAGATGTTCTGAAAATGAAAGCATTTGAAGCAGGAGGATTGACAGACTATGAAGAAAAAGCTCGAGTTGCAGCAAAAGCAATGGAGACYCAAAATGCAATTTATGTACATCTAAAAGGTCCAGATGAATTYGGTCACGACGGAGATGCAATAGGAAAAACGAAAAACATTGAGGAAATTGATCGAAGATTTTTCAAAACATTGCTAGAAAACATTGATTCAAGCAAAGTTACACTTTTAATTTCTGCAGATCATTCCACTCCTTGTATCAACAAAGGCCATAGTGATGATCCTGTGCCAGTTTTGGTTTCAGGAGATTTTTTAAAAAAGGATGGAACGACTAGAATGACAGAAGAGCAAGCAAAAAAAGGCAGTATCGGATTGCTTCAGGGTG
>LKGT01010650.1_pt1 | contig 9989 bp, 10 predicted proteins | sample 503861 | NCBI WGS metagenome assembly LKGT01 (sample SAMN04113194, study PRJNA297058) | marine sediment metagenome | biome: marine benthic biome; feature: marine benthic feature; material: marine sediment; isolation source: sediment sample collected at the water-sediment interface from the South... ...
CCAATGAAGCTGCTGCAACCATCAGACTTGAGAAACGCAACATATCACTCTCCCTGGAATGATGAAGGTTACCCTCTTCGATGCTCCCCTAATGGTTGTCAGGTTATCGCATCTCTCCCCACGGATCGAATCAAAAAGTTGTCGCGCGGATTGGCCGGAGTTATACCAACGCTCAGCGACCGGAACCCATCAGCGAAACCTGCGCTGCAACCACGCTGCCCCGGGGCAACCGGGGGACACACCGGGGAATACCGATGCGCGGACCGGTCCTGATCTATGCCGACAATGCCGGGCCGCTGGCGGCGGGCTTGCGCGCGCGCTGCCCCGGCGAGACCGTCCACGCGGTCGACCGGGCGGAGGCGCTGCCTGGCGCGTTGCAGGCGCACCGGCCCGAGGTGGTGTTCTCGATCAGGTCGCTGGCGCTCGGCCCGGAGACCCACCGCCCGATCCTCGACGCCGCGAGCGTGCGCTGGCTGCATGTCGGCGGCTCGGGCTACGAGCATGTCGCCGCCTGGGACGCCGGGCGGATCACCCTGACCAACTGCGTCGGCGTGCTGGCGCCGTTCCTGGCCGAGACCGTGATCGGCGCGCTGATGGCGCTCAATTGCGGGCTGATCCGCTACCACGCCCAGCAGCGCGAGCGGGTCTGGCGGCAGCACCCCTTCCGCCCGCTGGCGGGCCAGACCCTGCTGGTGGTCGGCGCCGGCGCCATCGGSGCCGAGGTGGCGCGCCRSGGCGCGACGCTGCTGCCCGTCGATTCCGAGCACAACGCGATATTCCAGGTCTTGGATTTCGACCRCCTGGACGCGGTCGACCGGATCAYCCTGACCGCCTCGGGYGGGCCGTTCCGCACCATGTCGCGCGCRGCCATGGCCGRRGTGACGCCGGAGCAGGCGATSGCCCACCCGAACTGGGACATGGGCGCGAAGATCTCGGTCGACAGYGCGACCATGATGAACAAGGGYCTCGAGTTGATCGAGGCCCATCACCTTTTCGGCCTGGCCGRCACCCGGATCGAGATTCTSGTCCATCCCCAATCGGTGGTGCATTCCATGGTCGCDTACTCGGATGGCTCGGTGYTGGCGCAGATGGGCCAACCCGACATGCGAACGCCGATYGCCTATACGCTCGCCTGGCCCCAGCGCATGGCCGCTCCRGTCRAGCGGCTSGAYTTGGYCGAGATCGGTCAACTCACCTTCGAAGCRCCCGACAGCACGCGYTTTCCSGCCCTGCGTCTGTCCCGGCAGGCCTTGCRGAYCGGGGGTTCCGCCCCCACTATTTTGAATGCCGCCAACGAAGTYGCGGTGCAGGSGTTTCTGGATCGGCGACTGGGCTTTCTCGACATTGCCGAGGTGGTCGARCGGACMCTGGARAGGATGCCGGCCGCGCCCTTGAACGGGCTCGATGATGTCTGGCAAGTGGATARCGAGGCGCGGCGAATTGCCATCGATTTGTTCGACTCGTCTCTTTAGAATRCCGTGAAGGCCYCGGGAATCGTTTGATTCTTTTTCGCTGARTCCGGCGCWTGGAGGAGTGCTTTGGGCCTTGCTCGTGGTTGAAATTACCAGTTAGATTGTGCCATMGCCATGCGACCTCACAGTAAARTGGATGCCTAGACCATGGAGTTCATCATCTCGGTTCTGGCCCTTTTGGTTGTCCTGACCCCGCTCGTCTTCGTGCACGAGATGGGCCATTTTCTGGTCGCGCGGCGCAACGGCGTGCGGGTCGAGACCTTCTCCGTCGGCTTCGGCAAGGAAATTTTCGGCTGGACCGATCGGGCCAAAACCCGCTGGAAATTCAGCGTCATTCCCCTCGGCGGTTACATCAAGATGTTCGGCGACGCCAATGCGGCGAGCCAGCCCTCGGGGGACATCGCCGAACTCAGCGAGGAAGAGCGCGCGGTCTCGTTCCACACCAAGCGCCTCGGTCAACGGTCCTGGATCGTAGTSGCCGGGCCSYTGGCCAACTTCCTGTTCGCYTGGGTCRTTCTGGTCGGGCTTTTCATCACCGTCGGACAGCGGTTCACGCCGCCGGAGGTCGGCSAGGTRATGCCCGAGAGCGCGGCCGAAGCGGCCGGCATGCTTGCGGGCGACCTGATCCTCGAATTGAACGGAGCCGCCATCGAGCGTTTCGAGGASGTGCAGCGCATCGTTCAGCCGAACCCGAACGTGCCGCTCGAGGTCGTGGTGCTCCGGAATGGCGAGCGGGTCGTCTTGACCGCGGTCCCCAGGCTCAGCGAACAGACCAACAACTTCGGAATGCACCGTGAGATCGGGTTGCTGGGAATATCGCGYGGCGGGGTCGAATACGTGCGGCACGGCTTCGTCGAATCCCTGTGGCGCGCGGGCGACGAAATTCTSTACCTCTCRCGGGCGACGCTGGARGCGATCGGCGAGATCATCATCGGCRCGCGCRGCGCCGACGAATTGGGCGGACCTCTGCGCATCGCGCAGATGTCGGGACTGGTGRYCSAGGCAGGCCTCGTGCCGACGCTTKGKYTCATGGTGATGCTGTCGGTCACGCTGGGCYTGATCAATCTGTTCCCGATTCCGATGCTGGACGGCGGTCATCTGCTTTWTTACGCCATCGAGTTCGTGCGCGGYCGCCCGCTCGGCGAGCGCGCYCAGGAATTCGGGTTTCGCATCGGCATCGCCTTGGTCGTCAGCCTGATGCTCTTTGTGACCTTGAATGACTTGATTCAGATGGAGGTCTTCGACTTTNNNWAAAAANNCTGGCGACKTGAAGGYCGTGACGGGGGGTTCGCGGGTTSATCCGGGAGCCGGCCGTCCYGCGCGAGCGGTATTGGGGGTGACGAGGCTTGCTTAGGGGACGATTCTCGGCCGTCGGYGTTTKGCTGGCGCTGTGCCTGGYTTCCGGCCTATGGGAGCCGGGATGGGCGCAGTCGCTCATGTCGGGGGGAATCATCCGGGAGATACGVRTCGAGGGYACGCAGCGGATCGAGCCGGAAACGGTCCGCTCSTACATGCGCGTCAATCCGGGGGACCCGTTCGATCCTCTGCGTCTCGACAAGTCSCTCAAGAACTTGTTCAGCACGGGCCTSTTCGCCGACGTTACCTTGCGCCGCGAGGGCGCCGCGCTGATCGTTTCGGTGRTCGAGAACCCRATCATCAATCGCCTCGCYTTCGAGGGAAACGACCGCCTCGACGACGATACCCTTGCGGGCGAGGTGACCCTGCGCCCGCGCGTGGTGTTTACCCGGACCAAGGCGCAGAGCGATACCCAGCGGCTGCTCGAGATTTATCGCAGGTCGGGCCGCTATGCGGCGACCGTCGAGCCGAAGGTCATCCAGYTGGYGCAGAATCGGGTCGAYYTGRTCTTCGAGATCAACGAGGGYCCCTTGACCACGATCCARTCGRTCAACTTCATCGGCAACCGGGTCTTTTCSGAYTCGAGCCTGCGCGAYGAGATCACCACGKCCGAGACCGCCTTYTGGMWSATCTTCACCTCGAMCGACACHTACGAYCCGGAYCGTYTGACGTTCGATCGGGAMCTCTTGCGCCGCTTCTAYTTGARSGAGGGYTACGCCGACTTTCGCGTGGTYTCGGTCGTGGCGGARCTCCTGCCCGAYCGCGAAGGYTTCATCGTCACCTTTACGGTCGAGGAAGGYGAGCGCCAGAAATTCGGAAAGATCRAYGTCTYCACCACGCTGCCCAAATTGGATCCGGAGAGCCTGCGCGGGSAYCTGCKCGCCGAGGAAGGCGAGTGGTACRACGCCGGACTGGTCGAARRSACGATCGACRACCTGACCGAGATCGTCGGAAATTTGGGCTACGCCTTCGTCGACATTCGCCCACGCRCCGARCGCGACCKGGAGAACCGGCTCATCCATATAACYTTCGAGATCCAGGAGGGGCCGAAGGTCTTCGTCGARCGGATCGAYATCCAGGGYAACGARCGCACGCTGGACCGGGTSATYCGSCGCGAGTTCCGCCTGGTCGAAGGCGATGCCTTCAACMSCGCCAAGYTGCGCCGCTCGCRMCRGCGCATCCGRAACCTCGGGTTCTTCCGGACGGTCGATGTGGAAACCCAGCCGGGCAGCGTCCCCGACAAGACCRTCGTCACCGTCGAAGTGGAAGAGCAATCGACGGGCGACCTGACCTTCGGAGCCGGTTTCTCGACYWCTGCCGGACCGVTCGGCAACATCGGVATCCGCGAGCGCAACCTGCTCGGGCGCGGTCAGGACCTCCGGCTCAGCTTCACGCTTGCGGCCGAGCAATCTCAGATYRACTTGAGCTTTACCGAGCCTTACTTCCTGGGGCGCAACATTTCGGCCGGGTTCGACGTGTTCCGGATCRAGAGCAACGACGACGMGCGCTCGTTCGATTTGGAGCGTACCGGCGGCTCGCTGCGCGGGGGTTTTTCCTACAACGAAAATCTCCGCCACGTTCTGCGCTACACGMTCGAGARCCAGAAAATCACCGATGTCGACGCRGACGCCTCGMKCCTGATCAAGGACGAAGAAGGCGAGTTCCTGGAATCCACGRTCTCTCACGAGCTYCTTTGGGACACGAGGGACAACCGCTTCGATCCGCGCGAGGGCYTGGYGCTTCGCTTGCGCAACGAAGTGGCGGGTCTYGGCGGGGACGTGTTCTTTCTGAAGWCCTCGGTSGGCRGCGAGTACCACTATCCGRTCGCCGAAGATTGGACGRTCASSGTGGATGCCGAGGTCGGCAACATYWTSGGRCTYGGCMAGGATACYCGGRTCAGCGATCGGTATTTTATCGGTGGCAGCAACTGTCGAGGGTTCGAGTTCGCCGGCGTCGGACCGCGCGATCTKCCCTCYGACGACGTCTTGGGCGGCAAGAACTTCTATACCGGCACCCTGGAGCTGGGCTTTCCGCTGGGCTTKCCCGAGGAATTCGACATCCGCGGYCGGATCTTTACCGACATCTGCTCGGCCTKKGGCCTGGACMAGACCGATGTGGGGGTGGCGGACGAGAGCGCGCCGCGTATATCGGTGGGCACCGGCGTGTCCTGGCAGTCGCCCTTCGGTCCGATCATCATCGATCTCGGRTTTGCGGTGATCGATGAAAGCTTCGACAAGAAMGAATTGCTGAACTTTAGCTTCGGAACGCARTTYTGATGRCCGCATCCTGGCCCCGGCATGTCTTGGCGCYCGGCGTGGCGACRCTYCTTGCCGCTTTCCTCTGGATGGCGATTCATTCGGGCCTGGGCGCCCAGGAACCGAACKCGCCGGTCYTSGCGATCATCGACGTTCAGAGGGTCCTGCGTGAGTCCACCGCGGTGAAGTCGCTGTCGCGCGAYATCGAGGAGAGAAAGGGCCRGTATCAGGGCGAACTGCGCAAGAARGAGGAMDCTCTGCGCAAGGCGGATCAGGAATTGACGCGCCAACGATCGATCCTCTCGGCCGAGGCCTACGCGCAGAAACGCGDCGAACTGGAACGGAAGGTGGCGACCCACCAGCGCGAGGCCCGGAAGCGCAAGCGGGRACTGGAGCAGCTCTTCGCCMGCGGCATGAGCAAGGTGCGGAACGAGTTGRSGAAGATCGCCAAGGAGATCGCGGAGGAGCGCGGCCTCGACTTGATYCTGTYCAAGRCCACGGTCGTGAYCGTGAAGCCGRAGTTCGAGATCACCAAAGAGGCCGTRAATCGGCTCAACRCGCGCCTGCCCGAARTGCCTCTGGCGCAAGAACTGAATTAGTACCGKTWATGGCTGATCCCCGCTTTTTCGAGGTTGCGGGCCCYTTCAAGYTGAGCGAAATCGCCGAKCTTTCCGGYGYCCGGCTCGGCGARGGRGCGGATCCGGAAAGAATTTTCRCCGATGTCGCCCCGCTCGACCGGGCCGGCCCGRCGGACGTCGGCTTTCTCGACAACAARCRCTAYCTGGACCAGTTYGCCGCCAGYGGGGCGGGCGCCTGCGTSGTTTCGCCGAACCATGCCGARCGGGCGCCCGAAGGCATGGCCCTGCTGCTTACGCCCAAGCCGTACAGGGCCTACGCGCTGGTGGCGCGGGCCTTCTATCCCGAACCCAGGCTCGCCGCCGGGCGGCACCCGACGGCGCTGATCGATCCGGCGGCTCGGGTCGGCGASGGRACYGYGGTCGGTCCCGGCGTCGTCATCGGCCCGAACGTGGARATCGGCCRCGACTGCCTCATCAAVGCCAACACCGTCATYGAGCGCGGCGTGGTGATCGGCGACGAAACCGAGATCGGGGCCAACGGGTTTCTGAGCYAYTGTCTGATCGGCAAGCGTTGCATCATCCAYTCGGGGGTRTGCATCGGCAACCGGGGCTTCGGCTTCACCTTGGATCCGGAGGGATACYTGAMCGTGCCCCAGCTCGGYCGSGTGATCGTCGAGGACGACGTCGAGGTCGGCGCCAACAGCACCATCGACCGYGGCGCCGGRCCGGATACCTTSATCGGTGCCGGGTCGAAGATTGATAATCTCGTGCAGATCGGGCACAACGTGCRCYTGGGAAGAGGCTGCGTGCTGGTTKCCCAGTCCGGRGTGGCGGGCAGCACCAMRCTCGAGGACCATGTYCTSGTGGGYGCKCAGGSCGGYRTTGCCGGYCATCTCACCATCGGGAAGGGYGCGCAGTTGKCGGCCAAGTGCGGCRTYATGCGSGATRTTCCGCCCGGCCAGGCGGTBGCCGGCATACCGGGCATGCCGATCAAGGAATTCTTCCGTYTGTGCGCGATTTGGCGGCGYCARGTRARGGCGAGGGGCAARGGCAATGGCAATGACTGAGCAGCCTGTCGCACGGGTCGTGGTCGACACCATCGACATCTTGCGGATCATGCAAATGATCCCGCATCGCTATCCGTTTCTGATGATCGACCGCGTCGTCGATCTGGTGCCCGATCGCAGCGCCATTGGGATCAAGAACGTCTCCATAAACGAGAGTTACTTTCAGGGCCACTTTCCGCGCCAGCCGGTCATGCCCGGCGTCCTGGTCATCGAATGCATGGCGCAGACCGCGGCCGTGTTGGTCGTGGAAACGCTCGAAGGGGCCGCCGCGGGCAAGCTGGTCTATTTCATGTCCATCGAGGACTGCCGGTTCCGCAAGCCGGTCGTGCCCGGCGACAGACTCCATATCCACGTCACCAAGACACGGCGTCGCGGCAACGTCTGGAAGTTCAGCGGCCAGGCGCGGGTCGATGGCGCGCTCATGGCCGAGGCGCGCTTCACGGCCATGATCATGGACGACTGATGGCCGAGGTTCACGCCGCCGCCATCGTCGATCCAGAGGCGCGGCTCGGCGAGGGGGTCAAAATCGGGCCGTACTGCGTCGTCGGATCCCACGTGGATCTGGGCGCGGACGTGGTTCTGCACAGTCATGTCGTCGTCGAGGGCCGGACCGAGGTCGGGGCCAGGACCCAGATCTATCCCTTCGCCTCGATCGGCCATCGGCCACAGGACATTAAATACGGCGGCGAGCCGTCCGAGCTGATCGTCGGCACGGACAATATGGTGCGCGAACACGTGACCATGAACCCGGGCACCGAGGGCGGCGGGATGGTCACCCGGGTCGGCAATCACTGCCTGTTCATGATGGGCGCCCACGTCGCTCACGACTGCACCATCGGCGACCGGGTCATCATGGCCAACAACGCGACGCTCGGCGGCCACGTCACCATCGAGGAAGGCGCCATCATCGGCGGGCTCTCGGCGATCCATCAGTTCGTCCGGATCGGCCGCCACGCCATGGTCGGCGGGATGTCGGGGGTCGAGCACGACGTGATCCCATACGGCATGGCCGTCGGCGATCGGGCGCGGCTGCAAGGCCTCAATATGATCGGGTTGAAGCGCCATGGCTTCGCCCGCGCCGATATCCAGGCCATGTCGGAGGCCTACGCCATGCTGTTCGGCCGGGACGACACCCTCGCCGAGCGGGTCGAGCGCGTGGCCCGGGAGCTCGGCGGCACCGCGGGCGTGAGCGAGATCGTCGACTTCGTTCGCGCCGAGTCCGCGCGCGCCCTTTGCCGGCCCAGGGCGGAGAATGGCGGCTAAGCTCGGAATAGTTGCCGGCGGCGGCGAACTCCCGGCCCGACTGGTCGAGGTGTGCCGAGCCAGCGGGCGCGAGATTTTCGTCCTCGCCTTCGAGGGTCAGACGGAGCCGGCCACGGTCGAGGGCGTAGACCATGCCTGGGTGCGTCTGGGCCAGTCCCGCCCGGCCCTGGAGGCGCTGCGCGGCGCCGGGGTCGAGGACCTGGTCCTGATCGGCCCGGTCAAGCGGCCGAGCGTGAGCGAGTTGGGCTTCGATTTGCGCAGCGCCCGGTTCCTCGCCGAGGTCGGGGCCGGCGGCCTGGGCGACGACGGCTTGCTGAGCGCGGTGATCCGGGCTCTGGAGAAGGAAGGCTTCCATGTCGTCGGCGTCGACGATCTCCTGAGCGACCTGCTCGCCCCGGTCGGGCCGCTCGGCGCCCACCGGCCCGACGCGCAGGCCGAAGGCGACATCACGCGAGGCGTCGCGGTGGCGCGGGCGCTGGGCGGGGTCGACGTGGGACAGGCCGTGGTCGTGCAGCAGGGGATCGTGCTCGGTGTCGAGGCGGTCGAGGGAACCGACCGGTTGCTGGCGCGCTGCGCGGAACTGGGCCGCGAGGGCCCGGGCGGCGTCTTGGTGAAGATCAAGAAACCGCGCCAGGAAAGGCGCGTCGACCTGCCGACCATCGGGGTCCGCACGGTGACGGGCGCGGCCCGGGCGGGTCTGCGCGGGATCGCGGTCGAGGCCGGCGAGACCCTGATCGTGGACCGGGAAAGCGTCGTCGGAGCGGCCGACGAGGCCGGACTCTTCGTGCTCGGCGTTGCGGTGCCGAAATAACGGCGCCGGGCCCGGTCGCGACGAAGCGACGTCGAACGCGGTATGCTCCGCGGTTTTCCCGCGCGTTCTGAAGGGGGGGTGCCCCGCGCGTCAGCCGCGCTGGTCCATGGGCACGAACGCGCGCTTGGCRKRGCCSGTGTASAGYTGGCGCGGSCGGCYGATCTTKTGGYTYGGGTCCTCGAYCATCTCCTTCCACTGSGCSACCCAGCCSACSGTSCGGGCGAGGGCGAASAGCACCGTGAACATSGWSGTCGGGAAGCCCATSGCCTKSAGGATGATGCCGGARTAGAAGTCGACGTTGGGGTAGAGCTTCTTCTCGACGAAGTATTCGTCCTCCAGCGCGATGCGCTCGAGCTCCAGCGCCAGCTCGAGAAGCGGCTCGCGCCGCACCCCCAGCTCGTCGAGGACCTCGTGGCAGCTTTGCTGCAGCACCTTGGCGCGGGGGTCGTAGTTCTTGTAGACGCGGTGGCCGAAGCCCATGAGCCGGACATCGCCCTGCTTGACGCGCTTGATGAAGGCCGGGATGTGGTCGACCGAGCCGATCTCCTCCAGCATGCGCAGCACCTTCTCGTTGGCGCCGCCGTGCGGCGGGCCGTAGAGGGCGGCGGTGGCGGAGGACACCGCGGAGAACGGATCCACATGGCTCGATCCCACCGAGCGCATGGCGTTGGTCGAGCAGTTCTGCTCGTGATCGGCATGCAGGATAAACAACAGAKCGAGAGCCTCTGCAAGGAAGCCAAGCAAGGTAGGACCGGTCCGCTGTTCTCGAAGGCGTTCGAGGAGTTTCTCAAAGACAAAGATGTCAATCCGAAGACGCTGGGAACTTACCGGCGAGACGGCGCATTCCTCGCGAAACTCATCGGAGAAAAGCACGTCCACGAGATCACCGGAAGAGACATTCAGGACATTCTCAACCGCCTACGGGATGGAAGGGTCCCGAACCGGAAGCCGAGAGCCCAGCGGACCCGTCAGAAACACCTCACGACTCTGCGGGACTTCTTTACTTGGTGCCGTGACGTACCACGGTACGTGAGCGATGACCCGACCGTTGGACTCAAGGTCAAGGTGAAGAAGAGCCAGAGGAAGAAAAAGATTAACTGTAAGTGATGAGTTTTAGGTTCGATTGAAAAAGCATGGATTACCGGCTAAAGAAAGAATAAAAAGCAGAAAAGATTTTGAAAGAATTT
>LKGT01010651.1_pt1 | contig 9987 bp, 17 predicted proteins | sample 503861 | NCBI WGS metagenome assembly LKGT01 (sample SAMN04113194, study PRJNA297058) | marine sediment metagenome | biome: marine benthic biome; feature: marine benthic feature; material: marine sediment; isolation source: sediment sample collected at the water-sediment interface from the South... ...
ACCGCCGCCATCGAGACCGCAAACCGACTCGGCCTCCCCATCGAGATCATCCCGCTCTCGTTTGCTCCGCTCGACGCCGTGGAACAAGTACCTCTGCTCTACGGCCAACCGTTTGGAGATTCCAGTGCCGTGCCCAGTTACTTCGTGGCGCGCGCGGCGAGCCGACAACGCAAGGTCGTGCTCAACGGGGACGGCGGCGATGAAATCTTTGCGGGATACCGACGCTATTGGGTCGCTCGCGCGGCGAGGTGGCTCATTCCCCTCACCGCGCCGCTCGGCCCGGCATTGAGTGCACTGGGACGCCGGTTGGCCAAAATCGACGGTCGGCGAACACCATCAGGCTTTGCGGCGCGTACGCTCCGCGGCCTCCGCCAACGTGACGCAGCCCGCTACATGACCTGGAGCGTGGATCTGTTGGACGATGCATGGATGGCCAAGCTGTTTCCGGACCTCGCGGTTTTGGGCAGCACCACGGATCGCTTGGCCCGACTTCGCGGCACATCCGTATCCGCCGCCTCGCTCAGGGCCTTTCAACATTCAGATTACCGATTAATCTTGGCCGACACTCTGCTGACCAAGATGGACATCGCCAYGATGGCGAACTCACKSGACATGGATTCTGCTAAACGCGCCATGATTGAATTACTGGCTCGCTGTGTTTCCTCTAGCATCATTAAGACGGTCGAGGCAGCTATGTTAGTCCCCGTGAGTTCGTCCAGTTCAACACTGCCTGCGACATCCTTCACCGCACCTTTAAGGTCTTGTAAGAGCGTATAGAGCACTTGGGAAGGTTCGGCAAATGCTATGTCCCTAATGCCTCCCGCAAGTTGATCGACAGACAGTGATGTTTGTCGATACTGGCCAGGATAGAACAGCTTTTCACCCTTCTTGAGTCTGACGCCTTGAGCAAGCCAGCCACCTCGTAGATTAGCGACAGTACCTGCATCAATCAGTTGATTAGACAGACTGTTGATCTGTTCAACCAGACCTACAAGCAGTGAATAAAATCCAACACCGAGTACTTCATCTTTCAAAGAGGGAAGGAAACTGTAAGGCACAACATTGACAATGGGGACGATTTTAACGATTGTATCGGGGGTAGATGTTTTTACTCCATCACTGTCTTCCTCAATAAATCCTTCCTGATCTTCAACAATCGTCTCGAGTTCGTCCCTGGGCTGTGCTTTGACTGTACCCCGAAGCTTTGACAGCGGTACGACAGTGTCATCCTGTTCTACAAAAATACCGTCTTCATCAAACAGGGGGAGAATCCGTACTATCTTCTCATCCCCTTCGTGCCATGTAACACGGTAGGGTTCAGCGTACCCGTCTCCGTCGAGATCCAGTGTTGTCCACTGTTCATAAAATTGTTCGAGTTCGCCGTCATCAGCAAGAGTTTCCTCTGATTTTTGGAAGGACAGCTCTATATCACGCCACGTACCATTAGCTTGATAGGTATAGACATCGTTTCGACTGAGTTTTAGGGTACGTGTGAAGTTAATAAGTTCGTAAGAAGAAGAACTTTTCTGATGCACCACAAAATCAGGGTAATAGACCATATCCGTGGTTATTTTTTGTTCAATGGGACAAAATTCAATGATTTTGAAGGCTTGACCCATATTGGGCAGGCAAAAGAACAATTTATCCTGTTCTTCTCGATACCCTGACATCTTATGGTTGATTTCATACGACATAAATGTCGAAATCCGGTCACTTTGCTGTATTTTCTCCGGTGTGACCTTACCGATAATCTCTATTTTAACCAGGTTCTTCGGTCTTAATATCTCATCAGATGCCTGTTCACCAAAGCGATGTGACAACTCGTCGAATGCTGACGACTTGTAGTTGGACGCATTTCGCCAGGGATAGTTCTTAGTCCCATCGGCGGGTTTATTCAGTTTTTCCGACTTCTCGATCAGTTTGATCCAGCTTTCCATGCTTTTTTTGGCCTGACGCCGATTAGTACTGACACGTTGAGCAATCTTGATCAGTTCTTCATCATCGAGGCTATCCGTAATATTATCTTCGCCAACATAGTCTAATATTTGCATACTTTTTTCCTATCAATAACCCATCATATTGTCGGGTTCTGGCCTATAATCGTCGTCATCCACGTAAAAATCAGGCACTTCGGCGATCCGTAACATCATCACCACCATTCTGGATGCACTCATTAAATCATCCCGTTCTTTGACAATTTTCCCATCCTTACGGTGATACAGTCGAAATTCCTCAAACCACTGGGCGCAATTAGAGAATATCTTCAAACGGCCATCGCGCATACGCGAAAACATCTCCATGACTCCCGCCTCAGTGCCAAACCCTCCTGATGCATGCGTTGCATGTACAGCATGCATATTCAGTCCTGTTTCCCGGTATTGGGAGGCTAACTGCAGACCTGAACCCTTGTCGTGCTGCATCCCATCATGCGGCCATGCTACCGGGGCACTCCATACTTCAGATGTGTCCTGACTCTTAACGTCCCAACAGCGAATGCCGATCGCGGCTACTTCAGGTGTCTCCTGCCTCGCGCGGTATTCATGGGTGATATAAATAACGTCCGTTTCTCGGTCATAGGCACAATTTACCCAACCCTGGGGATGGTCATAGCCAAAATCAGCACCGATAATCCGGGTAAAATGCATTGGAATAGCGAAGGGATCGCAGGTTATCTTCTCTTGGGCAATCGGGAAAATACGCCCACTCCCCAATATTGGCACACCCCGTGCACGCGCATCTCGTTCGTAATCCAGATACCCTTCAACAATCTCTTGCTTTTCCTTATCAGTATAATGACCGACATCATCGATCGTCATCTGTGTCAGCTTTTGCTGCCGTGTGGGATTCATATAAAAAGAGGCCGAGACCTCCGTCATCCCCAATAAAGGCGTGTAGGTCAGCATTGTCGTCTGTCCATGCTGACCGTTATTTGTCCGTGTCTTACCCTCCTGGTAAATATCAATCGGTGGCTCTTCATCAAACCAGATAAAATCAATGGTCTCGCCCTGCCACTTCTGGCGTCCTTTCTCGTAAGACTTGAAAAAAATCAGGGTCGTGCGCCCCGAGCAATGTTTGACTTTTACATGGTCAAGCGAATCCTTTACACCCAAACCCCGCACGTGTTTAATGATACAATCAAGAGGAATGGCGCCTGAACCCAGACCCTCTGGATCCTGGATACGCCCCACCAACATTTTCTGTGTGGTGTCCCGAATTGTCTCCGTCGTGTCTCCACCGACCCAGATAACCATCGGCCGATCAAATACCATGCCTTTCCACCAGTCCGGGTAACGACCTGTCGCATGCATGGCGATCTCCATACTCCCCGCCAATGTCTTACCCGTCTGATTGCCTGCGCCTAAACACCGCTCATTGAACTCTACGCCCGTATTGTGAAACTCTATTTGCTTCTCATACGGCTTGTAATACGAAAGTTTGTTGTACCGCTCTCGATATAAAAGCGCCTCCTCAATTTCAATTTCTTCTTGAATACCCAGCATCTATCTATAGCCTCGGATTTTTAAGTTGAACCGCCAAATTTTTACAGCTCCGCCAAATTTTAGGGCCAACCTTCATGAAAAAAGGGAGATGCCGCATGTGTGACTTGAGTGTATGCCACATTTCGCACGTACCCGGCCGACTATATGGGAGCCCACTCACACGCCCCTCAGCGGCTTGGAGTCCCTAGCAACTTCAAGGCATGGCATCACCAGCACTAGACATGTAACGTGCAGCACACGGCAGTACAGGAGCAGCAGGCGCATACTCAATGTATATTACCACGCTCATCCTTGATCTTCTGCAGTCTCTCAATCAACTCCTCGGTTGTGTACTCTGACATCGGGGCCTCATCCTTCATTGTTATGTTGTCAGTGAACATACCCAAGTGCCTACCCAGCAACTCACTCCCCTTCAGCACGTGCTGGGGCTGGAAGCGGTAGGCAGCAGCCACCTTACCGTGCTTCGTCTCCACGAATAGCTGCTCGCCTGCTGCATCCACGACAGGTACAGACTGCATGCACCGGTTGACTGTCTCAAGGATAGTGCTGAGTACTAGCTTGTGTGTAATGGCACTGTCTGCAGCAAGTTTTTTCTTTAAGGCGTCAATGTGCTCACAGATGTCAGTATTTGTCAGCATTAAACTACCTTGTTGTCTTGCTCCTTTAGTTGAGTAACCTGACCTAATAGCAGCCTGTGTTGCGTTCCCATCTATCACAAACTCTTCAACAAACCTTTGTTGGCGTGGATTGATCTCAGGTAAAGAGGAATCTTCATCTTTCATACATAACTCCTTCTATCGGTGTTGGTATTTGTATAGGTATTCATGGCAATGTAATCAATCCTTCTTGGATCATCAGCTTCTGTGTTCGAATGACGCCTTCTAGGTGATAGGTGTAGGCGAGGGTGGTCTTTATGAACTGTGTTCGTCGATCGACTTCATCGTGACAGCTTGAACATCCATAGGCTGCGTGTATATCCGATGACTTACATCCCATACCAGCTCCTGATAGATGGCATAAGACAGTCTTGTCAGGATCACCATTGCAAACAGATTGGATACGGATCTGGCATTCTTTACCCTGGGCTGACTTGCGTAACTTACTCACGGTGACTAGCCAGAACATCTTGCACCAGGGTAATACACCGATACCTTTGTGCATTCCAGTCGTTATAGTCCTGCGGGCAGCGTGATGGACGAGTAGACAGTTTCAAAGCTGTTATAGCTAAGTCGCATGTGTCGGGACGGGCTTTCCGTGCAATTTCTTCCAGTGTAATTTCTTTCATCGGTGGTCATCCAGGCTATAGCATTCTAAAATGGCGTCGATGTAGCGAGATTCCTGATCAGTGCTCATTTGTGAACTTACGGGCCAAAAATCCATTATCGCCAACTTCTGTTCATAGGTAAGAGCGTTCATTATATTATCATCCCACTTCTCACGGTACGTTAAGTCCTCACTACGCAACATAGGCACACCGAAGATCAACTTACATTGACGGCGGATAGTCTGTGGTGTCTCCCCCTCCGTCACTCGTGAGGCATCCTGATAAAGCTTATAAATCAGGGCATTCTGTGAAAGGGTTCTCAGTTTACCGGCCGTAATCTGTACTTGGCAGTATTTATGTTCCTTAAACTCAGCCTCAAGCGCTTGTACCGTGTAAGCTAGAGTCGATATTGAATTCACAGTGTAAAAATTACCCTGCATTAGCCGCCTCCATATCAAAAGGCAGAGCTTTATTTTCGACCTTTGTGAATTGAGTGCTTGGGTGCTTGTAAAGCCCGATGGTGCCCTCGTAAGGCCAGTGACGTTGTTTGGCAACAATGAGTCTTTGATCAGGGTTATTATCGTGATATTCACGGTCCTGCTCATCAATTGTTTTGCCGAACTCCATTGCCTTTTTGATTGTCGCTCTCTTTTTATCAGTCCAGCAAATTATAACATTATCCACCAGGTCTGTTAACTCACCAGCGCCGCGGATATCAAACTTGTTGGGTCGATAATCTTCGCCCCGCTTGTCAGGCTTACGGACATGACAGACCAAATGAATATGAATTTTAAAGGCCTTAGCCGTCGCTGAGAGTATGTCAACAAAGTCCTTTTCAGCACCGCGTTCGCCATAGGGAAGGCCGCACTTAGTCAATGAGTCAATCAGGATATGCTTACAGCCGAGATCTTTGGCCATATAATAAATTGTGCCTAAGACTTTATCGCTCGGGGTGGTATCGAGCTTATCGTAGTAACAAATTCTATCTTCATTCCATTTTGCCCACTTTCGAGCAAAGGGCTCTGCAGGATCCATAGATCCAGAGGCCTGACAAACCATTCGATGCATCGTCGCAATGACTGCCATTTCAAAACTCATGATCCCGACACGATCACCATCAAGGGCGAACCACTGCATGACTTGACCAACAATCATTGATTTGTGGTGCCCATTCATACCCGCCCAGAGGGTGACTTCACCTGGCCTAAAGCATAAATTGTCATGAGTCTCCTGCCATGGAAGACGGGAACCAGTGATTTGATCACCATCTAAAATACGCGCAACTAACTCATCCTCATAATGATTACCCCAAGCCACATGTTGAGATTCCTGTACGCCAAGGAATTCAATGAGGTTTTTCTCGCTGTAAGGGACTTGCTGAATAATCAATCGAGAATCTCCAGTGATACTTTCTTTTCGGGAGTATTTCTTGTCCAAGACGATATGCAGTGCTGCCAGCTCTTTATTTTGTTTTTACCTAGCATCCACCCAATAGCTGAATAATGGTTCACGAAATCATTACCAGTAAACCCAGTGATACCTTGTTTATCGAGATATTTTTGAACCTCAGGAGAGGAAGGAGGCTGAAAGCCGACCTTTTTTTCCTTATGTATTCTTTTCTTATCTAATCTAATCTCATCTAATCTAGTCTGGCCGAAGTTTGTCGGAGGGTCTTCGGGATGCTTCGGGATACTTCGGGATGCTTCGGGATACTTCGGGATGCTTCGGGACTCTTCGGTATTCGGTGTTTTTATTTGTATTTTTTCTATAAGTGTCCGTATCATGGGGTTCCTGGAGTTAGTATCATCTAACCTATAAGCCATTTTTAGACAGGAAATCATTCCATTATTACGTTCAAATAGCTTCAATTGGCACATAAATGCCATAATTTCTTCGACTCTTATCTGGTCGATCTTGAGTGTAAATCCGATAATTTCCGCATCATGTTCAAGTTCAAAGGTAATATGGTTTGTGTCTACCTTCCCTGCTATTAGCTCCAAACAATACCAATAAATGGCATAACCCTCTGCGCCGAACTTCATCAATACTTTTTGTAATTTAGCATCTGTATGAGCGGACGAATCATGTCTAAACCACTTCATTCTGTTGTCCTCTAACGGCTTGTCGCTTATAGGAATCGTATTCAGCCTTAATGAGCCACTCGGGAAGACATTCTCTAGGGGCAAGTGCTGAACGGTCGTGTTGTGCCATTTCAAGCGTCAGGCGATCGAGTAGGGGTGCCTCCCTCTTCATTGCTGAGTACCACTGCGGGCGTGTCATCACAGTGCCATTCGAATAGATAAATTCCACATTTCCAATCAAAGCGCGGTGATGAGTGTCATCTCTGATTGATTGCAGCGGTGCTTTTTTCAGAAGTTCTTCCATCGTGAGTAGGCTCTCCATGACTAGTGAGCCGTATCAATGAGGCTGGCGAGCCTTTCCAGCGACGTTATGTTTTCCTCAAAATAGTACATCACTACCCTCCTGCAACAATGGTCCAAAATGGACCTACTTTCGACCCTTACTGAACCTACTCGTGATCTTCGTGAGACGGCATACTTTCTCATCTGCTTCAATCATGAAGTTCAACACTGCCACACGGCAGAAGGAGGAGCGACTCATACCCATTTTGTCAGACAAATCATCTAAGGCACGGTCTTCATCATCACTCAGATAGGTTTTTAATGGATTTTCACGGTCACTCATATGATTTTTAGCTCAAAAGGTAAATGTGATGTATCTGCCACAAATTTAGCACCACTCACATGCTCAATGTGGAATTGATAGATAAGGGGTATTTTTTTAAATTTTACCCAGTTATAGACACGCTGCTTGCTTTTACCCAGTGCTTTAGCAGTCCGCTGAATACCCCCATAGTGGGCAACTACCTTTTCAATATCCATTTTATGCCTCTAAAGGTGATATTTGTCATGACCGTAGTAAAACATATTTTACCATTTTGTACAACGACATTTTACCTAAGAGGTATCACCATGAAGGAAGAAACTCATACTCAAGAGGATGGAACAATGCCAACAACATGCGAATATAAGCAGCCTGCACCGCTGGTAGAAAGAATTTATAGCGCTCTACTTGATTCCGGCATACCTGAACATAAGGTGCGCGGCGAAATAACAAGAATTACTGGCGTTAGCAAGCAAAATTTAACGCATTGGTTTAATGGCAATACTGAAAAGCCCGACAGCGATCATGTCATCGCCATATCGAATGAATATAATATAGACCTGATGTGGCTTTTTACGGGGAAATCTCAAGAGCAATATAAAGAAAATCGTATTAAGATGGATAAGGAGACTAGCGGAAGTTGTGTAAACATTGCCAATGCCGAAAACGTCTATTTCCGAAAAAACGCTTCAGGAGAATAATGAATGGCTCATTCCAATAATCATGACAAAATAGAAGCAGAAATCGCCAAACTACTGGCAGAGACAGCCAATCTCATCAAAAAAACACGGTGGTATGAATTAGTGCTATTTAGCGGCCTGGCGGCATCGCTCATTGGTGTGGGTAAATACCTGATGTAAATGGAGAACAATTAGTGAGTGACTTTGATGAAGAATGGGAGTCCCACAAACCTGAAGATGAACCTGTATACGATAGTGCAGGTTGCGTCGGGTACATCACCGGGGGCATCGAGATTATACTCTGGATCACGCTCCTGGTAATGATTCCGCCTCTAGGAATTATTATGTTGTTAATATATTTCTTCCCATCTAATCGAAGATCATAGTTTTCTTAGCTATCGACAACTAAAGTTTATTTTTTCTTAGCTTTTCGACACCTAAGTTTTCTTAGCTTTCGATAGCTAAGAAAACTAATTAGCATAAGATAAACCCTCCAGCCCGCTATCCGCGGGTTTTTTTTGCTCTAAATTCCGTTACATCACCTCCTTTACGCTATATCCCAGGCACAGGTAAAATATATTTGACTATCGAGTAAAACTTGTTTTACTATGAGCCCATAGCCTATACATAACGATGATTAACTTTAAAAGCAAAGCAGGAAAGGCGGCAACTATGAACGGCACAACAAGGATATATGAACCCACTTCCCTGGAATATGATGCCAAATCACTGGCTGACTGCTACAGCGTCGCATTATTCGCCAAAGGAGAAATGGTTGTTCGGGGCAAAACCCATACATGGCAGGAAGTTCTTGATGAAGATCTCGATAATATTCTTGAATTACAGCGCAAATTACACCGCTGCTATTGGGCAGATGACTTAAAGAAGGGCTGCATGGCCTTAATAGATGCTCAGGAAGCTGCGGTGAATGAATGGTCTATGCGTACAGCACGTGAGGTGGTGGGGTTATGAATTATATCACTGACTTATTTAACACTCACTGGGGCGATAAATTGGAAGACCGTACCGGTGAGGTCCAAGCCCAGAACAGAAGGCTGAAGGCCAATCGATTAAAGACCCAGCGTCGAGGCTCTATGACAACCCCTTTACGGCCCACCAAGGCGAGTGAAGACGCCTCAAAGACGTACAGTGAACACTCGAGGAGAGAGTCATGAATACGGCAGAAGTCAGCAATGATTATGTCTCACATTTTAGGGTTGGCACGTATGAGGCCCAGCAAGATTTCAAAGACGTGGGGGCTTTTCAAAACCCCTACTCCCGCCATACCCCCGAATGGGTCGGCTATCACCTTATTGAAAGCAAGCAGTTCCGCGAAGATTTAGACCGTTCGAACTACGAATATTAATCAATTCACAACACTTGGAGCACCATCATGAATGTAGACCAATATTTTCAATCAAAATCCACTTCACTTAAGGCAAGTGAGCTACCTCCGGGCCAACAAGTCCGGGTAACTATTGAGACTTGCGAAGAGGTCGTGTTTAAAGAAGATGACGGTACAGATAAACCCAAAATTCGTCTGGGATTTACCGACAAAGAAAAAGGGTTAATCCTCAATAAGACAAATGCCATGTCGATAGGGCATGTCTATGGACCGAACACAGATGAATGGCTCGGCAAGGAAATCTTCCTGTACTCCACAAAGGTCGATTTTGGCGGGAACATGGTTGATGCCATCCGCGTCAACATCCCTATGCAGGAAGCAACCGACGCACCTCCATTCTAGACTTTCAGGAGAAAACCATTGAACGTCTTTATAGATATTGAAACGGTGCCCGGTCAGGGCGCTTACGACTCATTTCTTCAAGATGCTGTGAATAATTTCAAGGCGCCAAGC
>LKGT01010653.1_pt1 | contig 9986 bp, 9 predicted proteins | sample 503861 | NCBI WGS metagenome assembly LKGT01 (sample SAMN04113194, study PRJNA297058) | marine sediment metagenome | biome: marine benthic biome; feature: marine benthic feature; material: marine sediment; isolation source: sediment sample collected at the water-sediment interface from the South... ...
AACGGCCTGAAATGCCCTCAGCCGCGGCCGCGCCTTGCCTTCAAATGGCCCTATTTGCCCTGTTCCGTAGCGCGGTTTCCCTGGTGCGCGGTTTCCCTATGGGTCCGCCGCCAAATCGTGCAAAATGAACCTGTTGTGGGCACCAGGAGTGTCGCTCACACCAACAACCTAAGAAAGGGATGATCATTGGCCCGGACCATTGCTCTCGTTGACGACGATCAGAACATCCTGGTGTCGATTTCCATGTCGCTCGAGGCCGAGGGCTTCGACGTGACCACTTATACAGATGGCGTCAAGGCCTTGGAGGGGCTTGCCGATCATCCCGTGGATCTCGCCATTCTCGACATCAAAATGCCGCGCATGGACGGCATGGAGCTGCTCAACCGCATCCGGCGCAACTCTCAGATTCCGGTCATCTTCCTCACGTCGAAGGACGACGAGTTGGACGAGCTTCTGGGACTGCGCATGGGCGCCGACGATTACATTCGCAAGCCCTTCTCCCAACGGCTTCTGCTCGAGCGGATCCGGGCGCTGCTGCGGCGATCGGAGGCCAATGCCGACCAGGGCAGGACCGATGGCGCCACCGGCGGTGGCCAAGAAGACKSCRYCGGGAAACGCCAGGACGACGCCCAGTGAGACGAGGAAGACGGGGAAGCGCGCGCCGGTCAGGTCCTGGCGCCGTTGCGCCCAACGCCTGAGCATGATCACCGCGGCGACCGCGATGCCCAAGGCGACGACCGAGGCCCAGAACATCTCGCCCGGCACCGGCGACGGCAGGTAGAGGCCGCGGTTGTTGATGAACGCGATGCCGAGGCCGAACAGATCGGCGCTTTGCCTGACCTTGGGCAGCACGAAGAAGATGGTGACGTGCCACATCACGATCTGCACCAAGATCGGCGTGTTGCGGATCAGCTCGACGTAGGCGAGCGCGAGGCGCGAGACCAGCCAGTTCGGCGAGACCCGCGCGATGCCGACGACGAAGGCGATCACCGTGCTGGCGACGATCGCGAAGAACGAGATGAACAGCGTGTTCAAGACGCCGATGAAGAAGATCCGGCCGTAGGTGCTGACGCCCGGCTGGTAGTCGATCAGCTTGAAGTCGGTGTCGAAGCCGGCGGTGACGAACAGGAAGCTGAAGCCCGTCTGCATGCCCCGCGCGGCGAGGTTGTGCGACATCGTCGAGAAGGCGAGCCAGGCGAGCCAGGCGAAGCCGCCGAAGACGATGAGCTGATAGCCATAGATTCGGACACGCTCATCGAACAAGGCCCTCGGCGGCGACCGGGTGGCATGCGGACCGGGCAGTTTCTCCGATGCGGACAAGACGGCTCCCGAGACTGGACAGGACGAACCAACGGCGATGCATACCAAGATATCGCGTCGCGACGGGATTCGCAGCCCGATTCGTCGTTGCGCGTTGCGTGGTCGCGACAACTGCAATGTGGTGCGGCCTGTCCGGCCGGCGCGTGTTGCGCTATCATTGCGCGACGATGAAACGGAAAATTCGACTCGGTATCGCGCTGGCCGCGATGGGTTTCGGCGCGTTCATGGCGCTCGGCGTCCCGCCCGCCAACGCCGGGTCGCTCGGCAAGCCCGTCTTCTTCGACAGCGCCGTCTATCCACCGACCCCGTTCAAGGTCGAAAAGGCGAAAGAGCGGGGTGTCGCGCTGAAACCGACGCCCGCAGTGCCGATTTGGGGACATTTGAGCGAGCCGCAGGGTGATGGTCCGTTTCCCGCCATCGTCCTCTTGCACGGCTGCGGCGGACTCGGCAGATGGAACGAGGTGTGGACTGAACGGCTCATCGGCTGGGGCTATGTCGTGCTCAACGTCGACAGCTTCGGCCCGCGCGGCGAGGCGAGTTGCCACCGGCCGCCCAGACCGCCGGGTCCGTTGATGCGTGCACTCGATACACACGGCGCCAAGACCTATTTGACCAGCCTCCCGTTCGTCGAACCCGAGCACATCGCGGTAATGGGCTTGTCGCAGGGCGGGTCGACAACCATGCAGGCCATTCACCAGCCGACGACCGCCAAGATCGGCGCCAAGCCGTTTCGGGCGGCGGTGGCGCTGTATCCGTACTGCGCCCCACTCGTCATACCGGAGGCGCCGCTCTTGATCCTCATTGGCGAACTTGACGAGTGGACGCCGGCAAATCTTTGCGAGCGGTTCATGATAATGGGGGGCGCCGGTCGTGACGTCGTTCTAAAGATATATCCGGGCGCGCATCACGTCTTCGACCTCAGGGGCGCCGATTTTCGATATATGGGACGAATCGGGCGGTACAACGCCGAGGCGGCCAGCGATGCGATCGAGCGCGTTCGGTTGTTTCTCGCCAAACACCTAAACTAACGAGCCACCCCGCCGGCGCCCTAACGGTTGAGCGCGCCGAGGAAGCGTTCGAGGCGGTTGCAGGCTTCTTCGAGCACCTCGATCGGCGCCGACAGCGAGACGCGCAGGTGGCCGACGGCGCTCGGGCCGAACGGGTCGCAGGGCAGCATCGAGACACCTTCGGCGTCGACCAGGCGGAAGGCGAATTCCTCGGCGCCGAGACCCGTCTCGCGCACGTCGATCATGATGAACATCGAGCCCTCGGGCGGCGTGCAGCGCACCTGGGGCATGGCGTTGACGCGCTCGACGACCAGGTTGCGGCGCGCCTGGAAGGCGGCGCGCATCACCTCGATCTCGTCGAACTCACCCTCGACAGCGGTGACCGCGGCGTCCTGGATGAAAGCCGGGCAACCGTACAGCATGCACTGCGCCAGATTGGCCATATGCAGCGCCAACTCGCCGGGCGCAATCGCCCAGCCGAGCCGCCAGCCGGTCATCGCATAGGCCTTCGACAGGCTGTCGATGACCACCGTGCGCTCGGCCATGCCGGGCAGCGTGACCGGCGAGATATGCTTGCGGCCGTCGTAGGTCAGCGTCGCATAGACCTCGTCGGAGACCAACCAGAGGTCGTGGCGCCGGCAGATCTCGGCCAGACCCTCGAGCTCGTCCGGCGTGATCATCGCGCCCGACGGGTTGTGCGGGAAGTTGATCAGCACGGCGCGCGTCCTGGGCGTCACCGCGCGGGCGACGTCGTCGGGGTCGAGATGAAAGGCGTTCTCGGCGCGCAGCGGCACCTGCACCAGGGTCGCGCCCGAGGCGCCGATCACCGCCGTGTAGGTGACGTAGAGCGGCTCGGGCACGATGACCTCGTCGCCCGCCTGGACGAGGCACATCATGGTCGAGAACAGCGCGCATTGCGCGCCCGGGTTGACGACCACCGCATCGGGCGAGACCTGGTGGCCGGTCAATCGCTCGTGGCGCGCCGCGATCGCACCGCGCAGCGGCGGAATGCCGGCCATCGAGGTGTAGTGGGTGCGCCCGCCGCGCAGCGCCGCGACCGCCGACTCGACGATCGGCGACGGCGTGTCGAAATCGGGATCGCCGACGCTGAGGAAGATGACGTCGCGCCCCTCGGCCTGCAGTCGCCGCGCCCGGTCGTGCACCTCCCAGGCGCGCGCGCCCTTGCCGCCGATAYGCTCGACGCGCKCGGAAAACGACAGGCCCGACCGGCTGTCGGCCGGCCGGCCGGCCGGCTTGCGCTGTGGTTCCATYGCCATRTTCGYRCCCGWYCGCKGGATGAAGTGCAAAGCCCGCGCCGGGACCGGCACGAGCGMYGCGACTATCTCACGAAGCCMATTSCGGGACAAGCGTAGCGTCGGCCAGRTGCGCATCACGCCAAAAGCAAACCGGCGGCATTGGTTGCCGCCGGTTGRYCAGTGANATTCGATKAACGCCTAYACGTCTTCGSGCGGCAGCAGGACGATCGCGTTCTCCGACCACGACAGCCACACCGGCTGATCGGGAGCRATCATGGTCGTCGAATCCGCCAGGTTCTGCATGGCGATCGCGAYCGGCTGATCGCGACCGGGRATGTTGATGTAGAGGTGGCTGCGGTCGCCCAGATAGGCGGTCGGCCCCATGCGGCCTGCGACCACGTTGACSTCGCCGCCCGGCGCTTCCGACGACAGGGTGAACTTTTCGGGCCGGATGGCGACCAGRACGTCGSYGCCGRCGCCGAACGAYYGCTCTCTGTTCGCCGCGCGCACATCGCCGATCGGCCCCGCGTCGATCGTCGTCGCGCCATCGGCGACCTCGCGCACCGAACCCTCGAAGAAGTTCATGGTGCCGATGAAATCGGCGACGAAGTGGCGTTTGGGGTTTTCATACAGCGGCACCGGCGCGTCGATCTGCAGCGTGCGGCCCCTCGACATGACGGCGATGCGATCGGACATCGTCAGCGCCTCTTCCTGGTCGTGGGTGACGAACACGAAGGTGATGCCGACCGAGCGCTGCAGCGCGCGCAGCTCGAGCTGCATCTCCTCGCGCAGCTTCTTGTCGAGCGCGCCCAACGGCTCGTCGAGCAGCAGCACCTTGGGCTGCTTGATCAGGGCCCGCGCCAGGGCGACGCGCTGGCGCTCGCCGCCGGACAGCTCGTTCGCGCCGCGCGTGCCATAGCCGGGCAGCTTGATCAGATCGAGCATCTCCTCGACCCTGGCGTCGAGTTCCGGCTTGGAGAGCCCCGACTTGCGCATGCCGTAGGCGATGTTCCCGCGCACGTCGAGATGCGGGAAGATGGCGTAGTTCTGGAACACCATGTTGACCGGCCGCTCGTGCGGCGGCGTCGCCGACATCGGCTCGTCGTCGATGTAGATTTCGCCCATCGTCGGCGTTTCGAAGCCGGCGAGCAAGCGCAACAGTGTCGTCTTGCCGCAGCCCGAAGGTCCCAGAAGCGAGAAGAACTCGCCGCGGGCGATCGAGATATCGACATTGTTGACCGCCTTGACCGCGCCGAAATGCTTCGACACGTCGCGGATCGAGATAAAGGACTCGTCAGACATTATTTACACACCCGAAGAGGTCTTGACCGGGACGCCGCGCCGGCGGAACCACTCGGCGAAGCTAACCAGCACAAACGAAGCCATGAGGATACAGGCGCCGAGCGCCAACACGCTCGGCAGCTTGSTYGGGAAGCGCAACTGGCTCCAAATRTARACCGGCARGGTGACGTCGGTGCCRGCCAGGAAGAAGGCCAGGATGAACTCGTCGAACGAGATGGTGAARSWGAGCAGCAGGCTCGCGATCAGGCCCGGCACCGMGAGCGGRAAGGTCACCCGCCAGAASGTRMWCCAGGCGTTCTCGCCGAGATCCWGCGAGGCCTCCTCCATCGCCTTKTCGAAGCCCTCGAGGCGCGAGATCATCACCAGCATCGAGAACGGCACRCTGACMAGCATGTGGCCCAARCCGATGGTRTACAGCGACARYGRMAAGCCGRCCATCTTCGWCAKGATGAGAAGCGCGATGCCCATGATGATGCCGGGAATGACCAGCGGGATCATGATGAAGSCGACGATCGGGCCGCGCCCCGGAATGCGATAGCGCGTCACCGCCTTGGCCGCCAGGGTGCCGAAGATCGTCGCCAGRACCGCGACTATGGAAGCGACCTGRAYACTGTTKKTCAACGCCGYTAWCAGGCCAGGRCTATTCGCCATCTTGCCGTACCACTCGAAGGTGAAACCYTTGAGCGGGAAGGCGATGTAGATCGAGTCGTTGAAYGAGAACAACGGCAGGAAGAGCACCGGCACATAGACGAACGCCAGATAGATGACGGCGTAGACGAAGAGGCCGTCGATCCGCCGCTTGCTTAACCCGTAAGTTCCGTAACCGACACTGCTGCTCATGCCACCCTCTTTCGCGCTCGATTGGTGAACCACAGGAAGGCGCAGATCAGCGCCGTGATCACCAGCATCGAGATGATCGACAGCGCCGCCCCCATCGGCCAGTTGTTGGCCTTGCCGAACTGCGACTGGATGATGTTGCCGATCATGATGCCGGTCGTGCCGCCGACCAGCTTGGGCGTCACGTAGTCGCCGACCGTCGGGATGAACACCAGCAGGCTCGCGGCGATCACACCGGGCATCGACAGCGGCAGCGTGACGCGCAGGAAGCGCATCATCGGGCCGTCGCCGAGATCGGTGGCCGCCTCCAAGAGCGAGCGGTCGATCTTCTCGAGCGAGACGTAGATCGGCAGGATGGCGAAGGCCGCCCAGGCGTGGGCCAGCGTCACCACCACCGCGGTCGGRTTATAGAGGATCCAGCTGATCGGCTCCGATATCAGGYCGAGGCTGATCAGGCCGGARTTGATCACGCCGTTGTARCCGAGGATGATCTTCCAMGMGAAGACGCGCAGCAGATAGCTGGTCCAGAACGGTATGGTAATCAGGATCAGCCAGATCATCTTGTGCYGCKYCACCCGGAAGGCGATGAAATACGCCATCGGATAGGCCAGCAGGACGGTGGCGATTGTCACCATKCCGGARATCYKCATCGACTTGAGCAACAACGACGGGTAGATCGGMAGGTSGATGCCGATCGGCCAGGTGATGGCAAACGGCGAAAACTCGATGCCRGGCATCTGSAASTSAATCCCGAYGCCCKTGAAGAACTTCASGTAGTTGGCGRKGGTCARSGTKTGATCGATRTCGAGGTAGTTCTGCGTCCARAAGCTGTAGGCGCCCAACAGGCCGACMGGCARCGCGAGSGCCAGCAGCATGATRMYCAGCGTCGGCGACAGMAGCGAAAAACCGCGCAACGRCTCGTRRCGCAGGAAGATCGCCCTCATCCGCTGGWAGAGCGTSAGCTGWACCTCGCSCAGSSCYGCGRCTGGCGCGGTCCGGTCAACCATYMCRAGAAGCCTCCAWTCTCACWCCGTCTCSTAACAYGYCRAGMGRCGGTCGKCGACRGGMATCGMCCGATCGTTTCGGYCGGCCGYSCSACCAAMGCCAATSGGACGGMCGGCCGRGYGTGTCGCGGYTAGAAGCCCGCCTTGACCTCTTCGAACATCGCCTGGAGCACCGGCTCGTTGCCGATCGGCGCCTGGAAGATGCCCGAGGCGAGAAGCTCGTCCGGATTGCGCGAGAAGCCGCGTACCGCGAGGTCCTCCTCGCTGACCAGGTCGAACGCCAAGGCGTTGGCGTGGGCAAAACCCCATTCCTCGATCTCGTACTTGCCCGTCTCGGGGCTGAGATAGGCGTCGATGACGTCGTAGGACCGGTCGAGCTTGGCCGGGTCGCCGCCCGACATCAGGGATAGTCCGCAGGTCCAGGTCATGGCGCCCTCCTTGGGCTTCATGAACTTGACCGCCAAGCCCTGGTCGCTGAGCAGGAGCGCCGAATCGTTCCAGGTCGCCGCGGCGACGAGTTCGCCCGAGGCAAGCGCCTGTTGCACGCTGGTCATGTCGTTCGAATAGAAGCGCAGCAGGGGCAATTGCTTCTGCAGCAGCTCCCTGGTCATGGCGACCTCGTCGTCGGTCATGTTGAACGGATCCTTGGCGCCGCCGTAGATCGCCGCCACCATGACGCCGTCGATCAGGCTGTCGATCATCGCCAGCCGACCGGTGTAGCGCTCGTCCCACAACAGGCCCCAGGATTCCTCCTCGATGTCGACCAGGTCGGTGCGATAGGTGATCGAGGTCTGCGCCCAGTCCTGGCATACCCACCAGCGCTCGCCGTCGACGACGATGCCGTCGACGTTCTTGAGGCTCGGGATGATCTCGTCCCAATGGCTGAGGCGCGAGGTGTCGATCGGCGAGATGATGCCCGCGTCGCGCCACTTCGGAATCTTGTACGAGCAGGGAAACACGACGTCGGGGTTGAAGCCGGCGCGCATCTTGGCGAAGGCCTCCTCCTCGTCGCCCCAGAGCGAGAAGTTGGGCGCTTCGCCGTATTTTGCGTCGTACTCGGCGTGGAAACCTGCCTCCTCGTAGCCCGCCCAGGTGAACACCGTCGGGTGATCCGCGGCCGCCGCGCCGGCGCCCTTGGGCATGAAGGCCATGCCGATCGAAACGGCGCCGACCGATGCCAGCACCTGATGCATCTGGCGCCGCGTCAGGCGGCCGTTTTCGATGGCCTGTGTGAGCCGTTCGGTACTTACTTCATTCCAATCCATGTCCAAGCTACCTCCCAGGTCAGATTATCGGCCTCCCTTGGCGGGGAGACGCGTTCGAAACCGTTGCCGCCATTTTTACACGGAACGGCGCGCAATCAAACCTTCAATACACCGCTCACCAAACAGTTATCCGGCGTCGAGCGGCGTGTCTCGGCGCGAAACTACGCCAGCGCGCTCGGCCGCGTCAACGTCGGCAAGCGAGGGCACAAAAGGAAAGGCACCCCTGGGCGGTCGCCCGGGGATGCCTATCCGAATCGGTGTCGAAAGCGGTCAGACGCCCGACAGCGCCTTCACCTCCTCGAACATATCGATGTACTTCTTGTAGATGTCGGGCGGAATCAGCGAGAAGATATAGCCGGACTTCAGCATCGCCGCCGGATCGGTGTCGAAGCCGAGGTCCGCCAAAGTCTGGGGCTCGACCAGATCGAACGCCTTCTGGTTCGAATGGCCGTAGCCGTACTCCTCTATCATCCACTTGCCCGACTCGGGCGACAGCCAGGCGTCGAGGAAATCGTACATCAGGTCCTCGTCGCCTTTGCCCGTGTTCAGCTTCACCAGGCCGCACAGCCAGGTCAGAATGCCTTCCTTGGGCTTCATGTACTTGACCGGGATGCCCTCCTTCTTGAGCCGGACATAGGCAGAGTTCCACGCGTACATGGCGACGATCTCGCCGCTCGCGAGCGCGTTCTCGGCCTCGGTCTGGTCACTCCAATAGAAGCGCACCAGATCGACCTGCTTCTCGAGCAACTTGCGACACTCGGCGAGCTGCGCGTCGTTCATCGTCCAAATGTCGGCGCCGTAACCSAGCGCCAGGCCGGCGTCTTTCTGCATGACTGCTTTGGCCCGCATCACCGACGCGAATCCGTGACGTGGCTTCCATGGGCGGGTTGCGTAGAGATGAATGGACCCTGGTGCTACGCCGATCACCCGGTATCGACCTTCATCGTCGGCACTTGTGAACGGAAAGCCGAACACGCTCTCGTAGTCGAACTGGCCGCCCTGAATGAAGCCTTCGCTTATCTCCCTGTCGTAGGCACGGACGACAGCGCCGCCAATCGGCTGGCCGGCGCCATCGGTCACGACACCGTGAACCACCACACCATCCAGCAGTTGGATCTCTAGATTGGAGGTCTCACCGGCTCGCACGACGACCGCGCCGTTCCAGATCGGCAGCCCTCGAACCCGGACCGCAACCGGGTGCTCGTCAGGCGCGACGCTCTGCAACTCGAAATGACCGTCATCGTCGGTCTCGGTGCCAAGCGGCGTCCAGGTTTCAAAAAATCTGCCGCCGCCGCGCAATGATCTCCTCCTTGCGCTCCAGTTGTGCGCACAGCAGCGCACAGGCCAAGTTGGTGAGACGAAAATTGTAGCCCGTGACAGGGAAATAGTAGCGTCGCTCCGGGTCCACACCTTGGCCACGAAGGGTCCGAATTCGCAACTCCAGGGATTCATCGCTGGTCGTAATCGCCCCGCCCGGAAATAAAGTCTTGATAATATTCATCGTGTCCTCAATGTCTTGTCACAGCATTTGCGTCGCTACGGGCACCGATCGCAATACTTCACCGCTGCGGTATCGTAGGTCGGGAAGACGATGCGACGATGCCGCAGGCGTCCGGCCGCGCGCCACGCAGGGCTCGATTACGCTTGTTGTATGGGTGGTCGGAAAGGAGGATGAACAGCAGGTCCGTCGTGAAAGAGGGTCACGAGTCGAACGAAGCGATTGGATCCATCGTAATTTGCTTCGGGCGCTGCAAAAGCGATTGTTGCCGGGTTGCAAGCTGATAAAACACAGGCGATTGCGCAGTCATCGCAGCACGGGCAATCAACGTCCTCCGGCTGATATTCCCGGGCTTGACCATGCTGGTGACCGGACCAATCCTGCGCTACGGCATGAGCCGTATGGTCTTCGTTCCCAAGCTCCCCGCACGGATCGGCCACACCGGCCCAGGACGAGCAGAGAACTGCCGCCAATAGCAGATAAATGAAGATCATGCC
>LKGT01007154.1_pt1 | contig 9983 bp, 10 predicted proteins | sample 503861 | NCBI WGS metagenome assembly LKGT01 (sample SAMN04113194, study PRJNA297058) | marine sediment metagenome | biome: marine benthic biome; feature: marine benthic feature; material: marine sediment; isolation source: sediment sample collected at the water-sediment interface from the South... ...
ACTGCCACATGCGCCGGCGTAGCGTCGATGTGGTGACCGGCCAGTCGGTGACGACGGGGCAAGGGATCGGCCTCGTCGGGCTGTCGGGCAAGACCTCCTATCCCCACCTCCATTTCGCCCTGCGCCTGAAGCGGGAGGTCGTCGGTCCCTTCGCCGGTCTGGGTCAAGGGGGAACCAAGCCCGTTCGAGTTTGAAGCCGCAGAGAATTGAGTGCAAGAAATCCGGAAACGGGCCCAGGGGTCCGGTTGCTTAGGCATAGAAAATCGCGTATCTTGAATGCAGCGAGAGATGACCCGGCAACCCGATTGAGGAAGCCATTAAACCGATGACATCCAGTCCACAGAAGCAATTTACCGTTGACGAAGCGAACCAAACGTTGCCGCTGGTGAAGGCGATCGTCGGCGRCAKCGGCCCGGCCCCGCCGGCCGGCGCCCCCGGTCCGATCAGCGGCGTCGCATCGAAGATCTTGAAGATGCTCTTGGCGGCCGCCATACCGGTCATGCCATCGTGCAACAGCGCGCGCAGCTCGCGCATCGGACGGTAGACCTCGATGCCCATCATCAAGACGATCAACAGCGCCTCGATGCTCATCGCGCCGTCGACGACGCGGTAGGCGCCGAGGCCGAGTGTCGCCGCCGCGCCGATCGCGATGCCGGTGTCGGTGATGCCGCGCGCCAGCGCGTTGGTCGCCAGCACCCACATGGTGCTCTCGAACAGCGCCCGTGCGCGTGTCGCCAGCAGTTCGCCGCGCGCCTCGCCCTGGCCGAACGCCTTGAGCGTGGCGAGCCCCTGGATCGAATCGAGAAACTCGGCGCCGAACGCGCCATAGGCCTTGGCGCGCGCCAGGCTCGCCTGCTCGTCCCAGCTGTGGAAGGCGGCCGGCGCGATCAGCGTGAACAACGCGAAGCCGAGCAGCACGGCGGCGACCGGCAGATCGAGGAAGGCGACGCAGGCGAAGACGCCGAACGGCGTCAGCGTGGCGACGAGGATCTGCGGCAGATACTGGCCGAAGTAGATCTCGAGCTGCTCGACGCCGTCGACCATGGCGGTGATGACGTCGCCGGTGCGCTCGAAACCGAAATGCGCCGGGCCGAGCGCCACCACCTTGTCGTAGAGCCGCTGGCGAATATGCAATTGCACGAGCGCCGCCGTCCGGTGCGCCACCATGTTGCGCCAGTACTCCAGCACGCCGCGCAGCAGCATGACGCCGGCGACCGCCGCCGCGGGGCCGGCCAGCGTGTCGAAGCCGGCGCCCTGGAACACCATGGCGAGCAGCCAGCCGAGCAGCGCCAGGCGCCCGATGCCGACCGCCGCGGCGATCAGCCCGACGACCACCGCGCCGGCGATGCGCAGACGCACGCCCTTGGTGAACTGCCACAGCCGTGGATCGAAATACACCGCGTCGCCCCCGCGTCGTTGTCTTGGTCGCGCCGCCTGGGCGCGCCGGCCCTAAAGATAGGGCCAACCAATTSGTCGGCCCACACCCGATTTCCGCATAGCCGCCAAACGGATGTGTAGGACGCCCRGGGATCGGGCTGGGCAGCGCCATGGCCGTCGCGCTACGCTGCGTSGACCAACGAAGSATGAGGACGAACATGATACTGATCACCGGGGTGACCGGCACGGTCGGCCGKGCGGTGCTCGAACAGGCGGCGGGCGTCCCCGCGCGCGTGCTGATCCGCGATGCGGCCAGGGCTGCGGCGTTCGAGGACGTCGCCGAGGTCGCGATCGGCGATTTCGCCGATCCGGCGTCGCTCGAGGCCGCGGTGGCCGGCATCGACGCCGCCTTCATGGCGTCGTTCGACGGCGCCGAACAGCTCGCCCTGCAGGGCAACCTGATCGCCGCGGCCAAGCACGCCGGCGTGCGCCACATGGTCAGGCTCTCGGCGCTGTCGTCCGACGAGAACGCTGAGGCGGCGCTCGCCCGCTGGCACGGCGTCGCCGATCGCCAGCTCATCGGTTCGGGACTCGGCTACACCCTGCTCAGGCCCGGCCTGTTCGCCCAGAACCTGCTCGAATACGCGGCCAGCGGCGCCATCGCGCTGCCCGTCGGCGAGACCCGCGTCTCGTTCATCGATGTCCGCGATATTGCCGCGGTGGCCGTCAAGGCGCTGACCGAGCCGGGCCACGAGGGCCAGACCTACGAATTGACCGGCGCCGAGCAGCTGACCTACGGCGAGGTCGCCGAGCGCCTAACGGCGGCGACCGGCCGGCAGTTCACGTTCCGCGACATGAGCGACGACGAATACCACGCCGAGATGCTGCGCCAGGAGCGCGAGCCGTGGGACGCCGACATGGTCGTCGAGCTCTACCGGCGAATGCGCGCGCAAGGCACGCGCAAGACGACCGATACGGTCGAACGCCTGCTCGGCCGCCCGCCGATCGGCATCGAGGCGTTCGCCCGCGACCATGCCGCGGCCTTTGCCGGTGCAGACTGAGCCGTTGACCTGATTCAATTAACTATTGCCCAGTARTARGTTATCCATTAGAGTTAAAGTTTCGTCGCAAAGACGACTATAAGCCGCCGACGCTACGCCGGGTAMGGTGTCAACGAAGTCGGTGGCCCAGGGATGCTCGCCGGTTCGCTATGCGACGCGGCATSWATTGAGCAGGTAGTCGTCCATGTTTRGATCATATTCGTTGCGCGCGGCGACCGCCGCGATGCTGGCATTCTCCCTCGTGGCGTTCGGCGGAGCGGYCCTGTCGACCGACGCGGYRGCCGCCAACGGCCTCGCCTGGATCAAGCACCGGGGCGTCAACCTGATGGCGCTCGAKCCGGYCGCCGGCGCGAGTTTCGAYGTCGATGTGGTCGACAAGGCCAGGGCGMTCGGCAAGCTGCGCGCCGCGCTCGACACGTTGCTCGACCGCTCRCCGTTGAACGCGGCGGCGATCGAGAAGCTCAAGCGCAAGGGCGGCGTCTTCATCGTCTACGACCCGGGCTACCCCAAGAAGCCATCGCCCGACATCCTGGGCGCGCAGCTCGCCCAATTCCGCACCGACCTGTTCGACAACGCCGAGGAATTGACCGACGGCGTCGCCTTCGCCGTCGTCATCGGCCGCTATCTCGTCAAATGGCCGAGCGACGAGATCGCCGCGATGCTCGCCCAGGAGATCGTCGGCCACGGCATGCAGCACCGCGCGGGACGCTTCGAGACGATGAACCGGCGGGACGCCCACTGCGAGGCGGGCCTTTACAAGGAGAAGGCGCACCAGGACTTCGGCTTCAACAAGCACGCCGCGCTGCGCGTCAAGTTCCGCCAAACCCTAGAATGGCACTGGTGCAGCGATTTCAAACGCTACATCAAGGCGCGCGCGCCGGAGCGCATGGCGCTGTGGAAGACGCTGAACCCCGACGTGCCCGCGCTGCTCGCCATTTTCGCCGATTATGTCGTCGAGGGTCCCGTCGCGCCGGTCGCGATGGCGCCCGTGCCCGAACCGAAGCCAGCGCCGGCCATGCTAGCCGAGCCCGTGGCCCAGCCCGTCGCCGTCGTCCTGGCGCCGGTCCCCGAACCGGTCGCGCCGGTCGTCGTGATCGCGCCCCCTTCAGCGGTCGTGGCCGCGCCGGCTGTCGAGGCGCCGGTCGCGGATGATCATCTCGTCTCGCTGTTCGATAAGCTGGCCGATTGGTTCGGCGGCCCAGACGACGCGGCCACCGAGGCCGCCGCCGCGCCGGCACCGACGCCGGAGACGGCGCCCGGCGCATCGGGCGACGAGATCGGTGCGTGGTTCAGCGAGATCGCCAGCCTCTTCGAACCGGGCGAGGCGGCGGCGCGGGCGCGGACCTTGCCGGCGTCACCGCGCTAGACCGGAACTCTACTCGCCGCGTGGCAGCACGCCGCGCAGGATGACGCCGCTGACCGCGTCGTCGATGCGCTCGAAGTCCTTCTTGTGGAGCGTCTTGCGGCCCCACACGGCGCGCACCTGAACCGCGAAGTCGGCATAGTGCTGGGTCGTCGCCCAGATCATGAAGATCAGGTGGATCGGGTCGACCGGCGCCAGCCGGCCCTCTTCGATCCATTGTTCGATGACCGCGGCCTTGCGCTCGACGAGGTGGCGCAGATCGCCGCGCAGATGGTCCATCAGCAGCGGCGCGCCGCGCAGCATCTCGCTGGCGAAGACGCGCGACGCCTCGGGGTCCTGGCGCGACGCCTCGATCTTGCTCGCGATATAGCGGCGTAGTTCGGTCTCCGGGTCGCCCGCCGCATCGAGCGCACGCAGCGGCTCGAGCCAAACGTCGAGCGTCCGCTCGAGCACCGCGCGGTAAAGCGCCTTCTTGTTCTTGAAGTAATAAAGCAGGTTGGGCTTGGACATCTCGGCGCGCTGCGCGATCTCGTCGACCGTGGCGCCACGGAAGCCGTGTTCGGCGAAGACCCGCTTGGCGGCGTCCAGGATGCGCGCCTCGTTGATCGTCTGGATGCGGGTTTTGCCGCTGGCTGCCKTGCGCTGACGTCCTACGGGTGCCATGCCATCCTCGAGCCGCCCCAAAGTCTGGGAATATTATTGACCAAATGGTCAAGGYTCAATAGCATGTTCTTGACCAATTGGACAAGAATTCGGAGCGTCGCGACGATCGTCGAAACCGGGWTGGCGCGGCGCGGGAGGGACACCATGACCAAGCTGAAATGCGGTTTGATTCAGATGGCGCTGAAGTGCGACACCGATATGGCGCCCGACGCGATYCGCGACGTCATGCTCGAGGCGCATYTTCCGCTGATCGACCAGGCCGGCGAGGCRGGCGTCCAGGTGCTCTGTTTCCAGGARGTCTTCACCCAGCCCTACTTCTGCCCGAGCCAGGACGCCAAGTGGTACGCCGCGGCGGAGGCGATCCCCGACGGCCACACGACGCGGCTGATGCAGGACTATGCCAAGCAGCACAACATGGTCATCGTCGTGCCGATCTACGAAGAGGAGATGACCGGCGTCTATTTCAACACCGCCGCGGTGATCGACGCCGACGGCAGCTATCTCGGCAAGTACCGCAAGAGCCACATCCCCCACGTCGGCGGCTTCTGGGAGAAGTTCTTCTTCAAGCCCGGCAACTCCGACTGGCCGGTGTTCGAGACCGCATATTGCAAGCTCGGCGTCTACATCTGCTACGACCGGCACTTCCCCGAGGGCTGGCGCGCGCTGGCGCTGGGCGGCGCCGAATACATCGTCAACCCGTCGGCGACCGTCGCCGGCCTCTCGCAGTATCTGTGGGAGCTCGAACAGCCCGCGTCGGCGGCGGCCAACGGCGTGTTCATCGGCGCGATCAACCGCGTCGGCACCGAGGCGCCGTGGAACATCGGCGAGTTCTACGGGTCGAGCTACGTCGTCAACCCGCGCGGCGAGATCGTCGCCCAGGCGAGCGCCGACTCCGACGAGCTGCTGATCCACGAAATCGACCTCGATATGGTCCGCGAAATCCGCAACAATTGGCAATTCTTCCGCGATCGGCGGCCCGAGCTTTACGATCCGCTGATCGAGCTCTAGTGGATACAATCCACTAGGCCGAACCGGCCGCGTCAGGGAGGCGTGACACATGGCAGACAGAAATTTGCGAATCGACGGCCAGAGGCTGTGGCAGAGCCTGATGGAGATGGCCAAGATCGGCGCCACCGAAAAAGGCGGCGTGTGCCGCCTGGCGCTGACCGACCTCGACAAGCAGAGCCGCGACCTGTTCATCGAATGGTGCGAGGCGGCCGGCTGTTCGATCAAGGTCGATAAGATGGGCAGCATCTTCGCCCGCCGTCCGGGCCGCAACGACGACCTCGCGCCGGTCATCACCGGCAGCCACCTCGACAGCCAACCGACCGGCGGCCGCTTCGACGGCGTCTACGGTGTCTTGTCGGGGCTCGAGGTGCTGCGCACCCTGAACGACCTGGGTTACGAGACCGAGCGCCCGATCGAGGTCGCCGTGTGGACCAACGAGGAAGGCTCGCGCTTCGCGCCGGCGATGGTCGCCTCGGGCGTCTTCGGCGGCGTCTTCGACCTCGAATACGGCCTGTCGCGCCCCGACCAGGACGGCAAGACGATGGGCGAGGAGCTCGAACGCATCGGCTATGCCGGCGCCGAAGAGGTCGGCGGCCGCGACGTGCACGCCTATTTCGAGGCGCATATCGAGCAGGGCCCGATCCTCGAGGACGAGGAACTCACCATCGGCGTGGTGACCGACGCCCAGGGCCAGCGCTGGTACGAGGCGACGCTGACCGGCGTCGAAAGCCACGCCGGGCCGACGCCGATGCCGGTGCGCAAGGACGCGCTTCTTGGCGCCGCGCGGATCGTCGATCTGGTCAACCGCATCGGCCTCGACAACGCGCCGGTCGCCTGCGCGACGGTCGGCATGATGAACGTCTATCCCAATTCGCGGAACGTCATTCCCGGCCAAGTCTTCATGACCATCGACTTCCGCCACCCCGACGACGACGTGCTGGCCAAGATGGACGCCGCGTTCCGCGCCGGCGTCCGCGACATCGTCGAGCCAATCGGGCTCGAGCTCGAGTTGGAGCAGATCTTCTACTACGCGCCGATCCACTTCGACGAGGACTGCGTCAAGGCGGTGCGCGAGGGCGCCGCCAACTGCGATTATTCGATGCGCGAGATGGTTTCCGGCGCCGGCCACGACGCCTGCTACGTCTCGAAGGTGGCGCCGACCTCGATGATCTTCATTCCCTGCGTCGACGGCATCAGCCACAACGAGGTCGAGGACGCCAAGCCCGAGTGGGTGACGGCGGGCTGCGACGTGCTGCTGCACGCCATCCTCGACAAGGCGGGCCAGGCCGGTTGAGGCAGCGGACGGCGACGGGACTCAGGCCATGACCGAGGCGGCGCACGGCGAACCCGCCCAGCAGGGCGCGGCCGACGCGCGGCGCATCGTCGTCGACATCGCCGGCCTCGGCCTGACCTTCCAGACCGCCGATGCACCGGTCGACGCGCTCGTCGACGTCGACCTCCAAATCCGCCACGGCGATTTCGTCTCGCTGATCGGGCCGTCGGGCTGCGGCAAGACGACGCTGCTGCGCGTCGTCGCCGACCTCGAGCAGCCGACCGCGGGCGTCATCACGGTCAACGGCACCTCGCCCGATGAAGCGCGCCTGGCGCGCGCCTACGGCTACGTCTTCCAGGCCCCGGCGCTCTATCCCTGGCGCAGCGTGCTGCGCAACGTCACCCTGCCGCTCGAGATCATGGGCCTGAGCGCGGCCGAGCGGAAGCAGCGCGCCCGGCGTCAGTTGGAACTGGTCGACCTCGTCGGCTTCGAAGGCAAGTACCCCTGGCAGCTTTCCGGCGGCATGCAGCAGCGCGTCTCGATCGCCCGCGCGCTGTCGTTCGAGCCCGAGCTCTTGTTGATGGACGAGCCGTTCGGCGCCTTGGACGAGATCACCCGAGACCATCTCAACGAACAGCTCCTCAGGCTCTGGGAGAAGACCAAGAAGACGGTCATCTTCGTCACCCATTCGATCCCCGAGGCGGCGTTCCTGTCGAGCCGCATCGTCGTCATGTCGCCGCGGCCAGGGCGCGTCATCGACATCATCGATTGCAACCTGCCTGCCGACCGCACCCTCGACATCCGCGAGACACCCGAGTTCCTCGACATCGCGCACCGGGTGCGCGAGGGCCTGCGCGCCGGCCACGGCGATGGCGACTGACGCCGCCACGGTCGACGCCGTGCAGGCGCGCGGCGCCTTCGGCGTGCCGACCTTCTTCGCCGGCGAACGCCTGTTCTGGGGCAACGACCGCCTGGTCCTGCTGCGCCACCACCTGCTCGAACACGGCGCCTAATTTAAACGTAAGCAGTATACATTTAATTATGCTGGCAACGTATCGATAAATATATACTGGTTACGTTTTAACGCGCCGCGCCAGGAGCGCCAGCGCGACGGGGCCCATGAAGACGGCGACACCGAGGCTGGCGAAGGCGAGGCCCCAGCCGATCAGGTGGTCGGCGCCGGCGATGTCGAGCACGACGCCGAAGGCGAGCGGGCCGATGAAGGCGCCGACGAAGCCGAGCCCCGAATGCACCGCCATCACCGCGCCACGGCCGCCCTTCGGCGCGGCCTGCACGGCGCCCGTCGTGATCGCCGCCGAATCGGCGGTCACGAACATGCCGTAGACCATCGCCAGCGCGGCGACCAGCGGGAACGGCAAGCCGGCCGTGAAGCCATAGAGCGCGGCGAGCAGCGCCGAAAGGGTCATGATCGTCGAGACGTAGCGCCGCCGCGGGAAGCGCATGGCGATCTCGCCGCCGATGATGCTCGACGGCACCGCGATCAGCGCCACCAGGGTCGCGATCAGCGTGACGTTCCAGCCGCCATAGCCGGGCTGCAGCGTCTGGCTGAAGACCAGGAAGGCGACGATCCAGCCGCGCAGGCCGAACAGTTCCCAGTTGTGCGCCGCATAGGCCAGGATGTAGCCCATCGCCTCGCGGTTGCGCAGCACCGGGCGGAAATCGAGCAGATGCGTCTCGGGCGCCGGATGCGCCGTGCCACGGCGCACGGTCAAGGCCCAGCCGGCGAGCACCATCGAGACCGGCGCGCCGAGAGCGGCGGCGCCGAAGGCCCACTGCCACGACCAAAGCGCCGCGACCTCGCCGGCGACCAGGAACGAAAGGGCGGTGCCGATGCCGAAGCTCGAGGTGTAGAAGGCGACGGCGCGCGGCTGGCCCGGCCCCTCGATGCGGTCGGTCAGCGCCTTGAGGCCGGGCATGTAGGTGCCGGCCAGCGCGACACCGCTGAAGGTGCGGAAGATCAGCGCGCTCCAGAAGCCGTCGGCGATCAACGCGAAGCCGAGCAGACTCGCGGCCCCCAGCGCGGTCGAGAACAGATAGATGCGCAGCGGATCGACCCGGTCGGTCAGGCTGACCAGCACCGGCACCGAGAGCGCGTAGCCGGCGAAATAGATGCCGGTGATCCAGCCGGCGTCGGCATAGCTCAGGGTCCATTCGGCCTGCATCGTCGGCAGCAGCGCCGAAAACGTCGTGATGCCCAGCATGCCGAACACCTCGGCGGCGCACATGACGAGCAGCAGGTTGCGGTCGGAAAGCTGTGCGCCCGAGGTCGTGGCCAACGTCCGCGACGTCAGGGCTAGATGTGTATCGGCCGGGCGGCGACGGCGAGCGCCGCTTCGCGCACCGCCTCCGACAGCGTCGGGTGGGCGTGGCAGGTGCGCGCGATGTCCTCGGCCGAGGCGCCGAACTCCATCGCCAGCACCGCCTCGGCGATCATCTCGCCGGCGTCCGGCCCGATGATGTGGACGCCGAGCACGCGGTCGGTCGCGGCGTCGGCGAGCAGCTTGACGAAGCCGTCGGTCTGCGCGTTGGTGCGGCCCCGGCTGTTGGCCATGAACGGAAACTTGCCGGCCTTGTAGTCGACGCCGGCGGCCTTGAGCTCTTCCTCGGTCTTGCCGACCGTGGCGATCTCGGGCCGGGTGTAGACGATGCCCGGGATGGTGTCGTAGTTCACGTGGCCGGCCTGACCGGCGATGCTCTCGACGCAGGCCATGCCCTCGTCCTCGGCCTTGTGCGCCAGCATCGGCCCGGCGACGACGTCRCCGATCGCGTGGATTTCTGGGACTTCATCTGGTTCGGATTTTTCAACGGGTCGATACTTGCACTGTCGATGCCTGCCAGGCAGGCTTTTGTGCCCGAACTCATTCCCGAGCACCTGATATTCACGGCGATGGCGCTCAACACCACCAGTTGGAACCTGTCGCGAATTCTCGGCCCTGCGCTTGCCGGATTTCTCATCGCCTGGACGGCCGCCGGAGACACGACCTCCACCTACGGTGTCGGCATAGTCTATTTCATGATTGCGACGCTCTACTTCGTTTCGGCGGTCACGATGATCATGGTTCGAAAAGTCGGACTCAGCAAGCAGCTGACCGCGCAAAAGAGTGCGCTCAACGATATGCTGGAAGGCTTGCGCTATGTCTGGGAGAATCCGCCGGTCCTGGGTTTGATCCTGCTATCCATTGTGCCGTCTCTATTCGGCATGCCAGATCGGAAGAGC
>LKGT01012334.1_pt1 | contig 9982 bp, 13 predicted proteins | sample 503861 | NCBI WGS metagenome assembly LKGT01 (sample SAMN04113194, study PRJNA297058) | marine sediment metagenome | biome: marine benthic biome; feature: marine benthic feature; material: marine sediment; isolation source: sediment sample collected at the water-sediment interface from the South... ...
CTTGACCGAATGCAAATGGTAGAAAGGCCAGACCGACTATTGCGGTCATGACTGCTGATGTTCCCATCTTTCCGTTCATCGCCATACCTACCCGCTGCGTTCAAACACTACCACCCAGTTTGGACCTTGGACACCACCTGGCGCAGGTAAGGACTGTGACTAGGTCACTCTGTTTCTTTGTTCTTATATTGTTCAAACAGTTCTATAAGTAAGTCTCTGTCTTTGGGAATGCGCCAAGCGTTCCTAATCTTGCGTCCGTGATGATCTAACATCGTGAGTGGATCCATAACGATGACTTCAGCCATCTCGCCTGTGTCGACAGGCCGCAACCGTGAATAATCTTCAATGGCTGTCTTAGGCGTACAGTGGAAGAGGAAGGCTGTATCGCTCTCGAATGTTCGCAGTAGGGAGCCCACAGCGACATCAAGCCCTGTCTCTTCGAGGGTTTCACGCGCTGCCGTCTCTCGAGCCGTTTCGCCTGGTTCGTGCAATCCAAAGGGGATACGTATGTCCCGAAACACCGTGCCGATCCCCAACACGATTCCTTTAGGGGTTGGAATGAAACACCCCGCTGCTTTAACCTTAGCCTCAACCTCATCTTGAGTAGCGAAGGCATCAAAGGGCAACAACAGATATGCACAGCTAAACAACCAGAGACAGCCCACTATTGACATCGGCCGTGCCATCGTTTTCCTCAACTTCTTCGCGCAATATGTCTAATACACGTCTGCAGTTTAGGGGTGCCCATGATACATCGTCGCGGGTCATGAGCCACCTTCCACTCCGTGTTACTTGCCTTACTGCTCGGGGACGACATTACGTCGTTGAGCGCCCAATCGTATTGGTCGTCGGCGATTCGTGTTGTCCGGGCCAGCGCCGAGGCGAGTGGGGGCCCCGCATACAGCTGTAGGTGACGGTTGCTGTCCTCGAAGTCCTCTTGAAACCACGTATAGATGCTAGAGACAATCAGGCGGCCGTCCTTGATCTGAGCCCCACAGCGTATTTCCTCCTGCGAGCGATCACGTTTGATTGCATTAGTAGTTATGACACTTCATCGGTGTTTTGCCTGTTGTACGCTGACCAGCATAACGTTGATTTGGGGGCTTGCCGTAACCACACGCCGCAGAGGGGTGATAACATGGCGAAGAACCGCCATCAGGACATGGCCGATGAATGCCACGGCGCTTTCCATCGCTCTGTTTATTCTCAGGATTGGTCTTGCGGGATTCTTGCTCCTATGGAGCCTCGACAAGCTGGTCGCCCCGGAGGGGGCGATGGCGATATACCAGTTTTTTTACCACGTCAGGATTACGACCGAAATCGCCTACGTCATCGGAGCCTTTGAGTTCTTGTTGAGCCTTGCAATCATGGCGGGATGCCTGAAAACCTATAGTTACGGGCTTGGACTCTTGCTTCATGTGACAAGCACGACTGCCAGCTACCAGCAACTGCTAAATCCATTTGGGGGAAACCATCTATATATCGCGGCCATTCCCGTCCTAGCGGGCTTTATCGCCCTATTTCTCATGCGTCGCCAGGACACCCTCTGGAGCCTGGATGCAGCGTGGCGTAAATAACGAATGCGACTGGGCATCATTACAGAACGCAGGAGATCATTTTCATTCAAAGTTGCTCGGAAGAACCAAATAGCTCAAAGACCCGAGGGGGCGGAGTACATCATATGATGACGCATGGGCATCATCACCATCATGGGACAGCCCTCAAAACATCGGCTCACGCAACGCTGCACTGCTTGCTCGGCTGTGTCATCGGCGAAGTGGCCGGGCTTGCGATTGGCATCACGTTTGGACTCACTGTGGGAGTCACGATCACGCTGGCGGTAATCCTGGCCTATGTGTCGGGGCTCTCGTTGGCCGTCCTGCCCGTCATGAAACACGAACGGCTTTGCTTCACCAGAGCCCTTCGCGTGGTGTGGATCGGTGAAGGGATCTCGATCGGGATTATGGAGTTGGTCATGAACTGGGTGGATTATTGGATCGGCGGTGTGCCGGCGATGTCGGTGCGGCTGCCGTCATCCATTACCTACTCGCTGGAAGTGCACGACCGCTGCTTGCGTTGTTCTTAGCCCTGACTGCGTGTGTGTGTCTGGGCGCGCTCACAGACACAAACGCCGCTAACCACAGTTGGCGAGCTTCTTGTCGAGCGTGTCGTCTTCGTCTGTGCCTTCGCTAGTCAAACCGGGGTTAGGCTTAACTTTTGGCAATCCGGTTCCCCGAGTCCGTGCCACGCCGGTTCGACTAGATCCAAATTGAACCCTCAGCGTCCGATCACTGTCTCATTGGAGTGTGAGACTCGATGTCGTTACGCTTTGCAGTCACGCAGCATTCACCACAAGAATGCCAGACCTGCATTGTAGGCACCACAAAGAGAGAAGTGTGAAATTTCAGTCGTCGTTATTGCCTTTACTGGCTGTCTGTCTTGCCCTGCTGCCCGCGCCAGCTTTGGCCAAGCACGAGGCCAATCATCGCTATAACGTCAAGGGGTTCGTACTCGATGAGAATGAGCAACCCCTTGCAGATAGTGCCGTGACAATACGCTCAGGCAATAGCGTGATCGGATATCAAAAGACAAATTCTCAAGGCTACTACAACATCCCGTTGCATTTGCACGACACTGATTTTGGCAAGAAGCTTCAGGTACGGACAGCAGCTGGTGAAGCAGTGATTCGGGCAACGTTTACACCTGGTAACAAAGCAACTCGGCGCGTCCACTATGCAAACCTGATCGGCGGCAAGCTCGTAGAAAATCAGTTTTCTAGAAGGCGCTTTCCTGCGTCGGTATATATCGCCAGCACCGCCGCGGTGGTGGCTGTGTCCGCGACAATCATCGTTGCACGCCAGGCCAAGCGCCGGCGGCGGCGTAAATTAGCTAAGGTTCAGAAGCACAAGAAAAGAAAACGCTAGTGCCCCGTCATGACCACTGTCTATTGCGGGCCAGGCCCGAATAGAATGGTGCGTTTTGGAACCCATGGCTCAGGGCTGGTCTAATGGATGGACCGAGGTAGAACAACTCCCGATGGAGGAAATATGAAAACCACAATTGCAGCCGCCACAGGGTTGGTGGCAGTGCTGGCAACGCCCGTTTACGCCTTTCAATGTCCAGTGGATGTAAACCAGATAGATGCGGCCTTGCAGGCCGAGACGAGCCTCGGCGCGGACCAGCTCGCTGAGGTGAAAAAGCTGCGCGACGAGGGTGAGCAGCTACACACGGCGGGCAAGCACGCGGAGGCAGTCGCGACTCTAGCCAAGGCCAAGGAGCTGCTCAACATCTAAAAGGCTTGAGCTTTACCGGTCGCACGATGTATTGTGCGGAACATCAGGAGGGTCGAAACTATGGATCACAGAACACTTAGGGGTGTGGCGTTAGCGGCTGCGCTGGTCTTAATGCCCACGGCGGCGTTAGCATGTGGCAGTGCCGCACAGCAGACCCACGTAGGACAGGTAACGGCGGTCGACAAGGGAGCGGGGTCGTTTACGATCTTCGATGTGCAGACAGCAACTCCGATCACTTTCTCTTCAGATGAAACGCTCCTCGAGGGGCTCGAGAACGTGCGCGGCATGGTACAGGTGAAATACGAGCACGACGGGGACGCGCTCAGGGCCATCGACATCCGTTACTAAACATATCCGACCTGGCTCGCCCGCGGATTTCGGTCGACGAGCATGCGGATGCTGCGCCGCTCGGTGCATCCCCGCAAAACGCCGGGTAAGCGTTGACCGCAAGAATCGTAGGGGTATTGGCGCGGGAGCGAAACTTGCAGAGATGGTGCTAGTCTAAAATAGACTAAGGCGCGTCTCCTGACAGTTCCGCGGGTTTATCCCCGTTGGGTGCGCCGCAGCATAGAAAGGTATCCGATAATGGTGAAAAAGACCCTCCTGGCGCTTGTCGCGGGAATCCTCGGTTGGCAAGTCGCGCTAGCCAACGAAGAGATAACACCTGCCCTCGTCAGTTCCATGGACCAAGTCATACTGGGGGTGAAACCTGATTCGGTTAGCCACTCGCCCATCAACGGTTTGTATGAACTCGCCATCGGCCCAAGTATCGTTTACGTAAGCAGAGACGGGCGCTACTTGTTTCGGGGAGATGTGGTTGATTTAAGAACCCAGGCAAATCTAACTGAGGTAAAGCGCAAGCAGGCCCGCATCAATGCGATCAACGGTCTGGACGAGAACGGCATGATCGTGTTCGCCCCGGAGAAGCCAAGCTACACGATCACCGTGTTCACGGATATTACCTGTCCCTACTGCCAGAAGCTTCACCGCGATATGAACAAACTGCACAGCCTGGGTATCAAGGTCAGGTATCTCGCCTTTCCTCGTGCCGGCATTCCATCGCGCGCTTATGACGACATGGTCTCTGTATGGTGCGCCGATAACCCGCAGAAGGCGCTGACCGACGCGAAGGCAAATGGAGGTCGACAGGTAGTACCCAAGCGTTGTGACAACCCGGTAGCGGCACACTACAACATGGGTCAAGCGGTCGGAATTAGGGGCACGCCGACGATCTTCCTGGAGAACGGAGACAGGGTGCCCGGCTATGCACCTCCACAGCGCCTGGTCCAGCTACTCGAGACCGGTAAGGCTGAGCTCGCCCGCCAATGATCAATGCGATTCGCCACCCTGGCGCGTAACTCACCTATGAGCTCACGGAATATTCGGCGCAGCGTTTCACTCCTCGTGGTGTTGGCACTATGGCTACCACTTCAGGGTTTGCACGCGGGAGATAGAACGGTATCCAGTGCACCCGGATGCACCGGGGTCAGCGTACCTGTAAACACGCCTGACAATCCGGACTGCCGTAACGGAGAATCGCTAAGTGCTTCTACTTGCATGTTGTTCTGCTCAGGAGCAGCAGCAATACTTTCAGACGCACCAATAGTTGATGACTATTCCGCGGAGCAGGCCCCTATCTTCTCAAGCATCTTGCGGTTCAATTGGCCAGTCGGCCCGGAACCTTTTCCTCCCAAACGCTACGTCTCTGCCTAGGCTGCGACAGTTTGCCTGCGGTGGTTCGTCTCCAGTCGCTGATTGACTAACCACTTCAACGTTCGGAAACAGACCAACCGCGCTCCCACTGTAGACTGCAGCATCGGCCGCCTGGTCATACCGTATTCTGAGCCGTGAAAAGAGGTTCTTGTAGAGAAAATCATGAATAGTGTGTCGAAACAGACAGGGTTAATCATCGCCATTGTGTTTGCAGCCATCTCTATTTCTGGCCCACTTATTTTCTTGGGCGTCCAGTTAGGACAGGTTTCCGTAACCAAGACAATCATCGATGAAGCAGAGCTCACTCAAAAGATCGAAGTTGGTATTGAGAAATACGTACGGAAAGAAAAAGCAGCGCTCGAAAGAGCTCATGCTAAAAATGCCAAGCTCGTGCGCCGTGTTTCCGATACAAGAGATCACATATATGGAAACCCAGACGCTAAAATTTCTTTGATTGAATACTCTGACTTTGAATGCCCTTTTTGCAAACGCTTCCACCCAACGGCTAAGAAGGTGGTGGAGGCCTATGGCGACAAGGTCAATTGGGTCTACCGCCATTTCCCTTTAGCTTTTCATAACCCGGGGGCGCAAACGCAAGCCGAGGCCTCAGAATGCGCTAATGAGTTGGGCGGGAATAAAGCGTTCTGGAGGTATGCTGATTTGATTTACGAACGGACCACGTCTAATGGCGATGGATTTCCGCTGGATAAGCTCGTTCCCTTGGCTAAGGAAATTGGGCTGAATGAGCGGACATTCCGAACCTGCCTGGACAGCGGAAAGTATACGGCACGTGTCAAACAGGATCTGATCGAAGGCGCGCAGATCGGAATCAGCGGCACGCCCGGGAACATTCTTTTAAACAACGAAACAGGGGCGGTAAGTCTGAAAATGGGAGCAGTCCCTTTGGCAGCATTGAAGGCAGAGATAGAGCGACTGCTCAACTAATTGGATGAGACATGACGTGGATGACATTTCTATCTGAGAAGATCAATGACACCCTACGTGAACGCTGCACAACGAACTGATCATGGCTGACGGTGTTCTTGAGAAAGCGACACGGCCGGTGCGCCGGCGCTTGGTGTTCCTGCTGCCTTTAGTAGCGCTGCTAGGGCTCACCGTACTGCTTGGCGTTGGTCTCAGCTTGAACCCAGGTCAGATTCCTTCTCCCTTGATCGGCAAGTCTATTCCGCAGTTCGGCCGCCTCCCGCCCGTCCTAGGCCGGACATTGGGACTTTCAAGCACTGATCTCAAAGGCGGGGTGTCCTTGGTGAACGTCTTTGCCTCCTGGTGCGTCGCCTGCCGTGCTGAGCACCCGCTGTTCATGCTACTCCAAGAGCAGGGCGTGGTACCGATTCACGGACTTAATTATAAGGACCAGCCGAAAGACGCCGCCAATTGGTTGCGTGAGCTGGGCGATCCCTATACCCGTACTGGTGCCGATATCGATGGGCGCGTCGGCATCGAATGGGGAGTCTACGGCGTACCGGAGACGTTTGTGATCGATAAAGAAGGACGAATTGCCTACAAGCACATCGGGCCGATCTCGCAAGTCGACTGGAAAGGCAAGATCGCGCCGCTCATTGAGCGTCTACGCAAGTGAAGCGTAGCTGTTTCCCTACATCGCAAAGTAGCCAATTTCGATGAGACTGACAAAAAAACTCCTGGTTGTGGCCGTCGTGTTCGCCGCGTCTATAACCGCCGCCGCGCTGGTTTACAAGGCGCGCGTGGCGGTTCAATCTGATACATCGGTATCCGCGACCACAAAAGGCTCTCTAACCAGCAAGCCGGGATTTGTCTTCGCGATCCACCCGCAACCGAAGGCCTTGAAGGAATTCAAATTCGTGAGCGGCGACTTGAAAGCCGCAAGTCTCAGCGACTTCCGCGGCAAGGTGGTGTTGCTCAACATTTGGGCGACCTGGTGTGGGCCATGTCGCATAGAGATGCCGACACTTGATCGGTTACAGGCCATGCTGGGAGGTCCTGACTTCGAGGTGCTGGCGCTATCCATCGATCAAGGCGGCGTCCCTGTTGTCAAGGATTTCTACGAGGAGCTCGGGTTGAAGGCATTGCGCATTTTCGTGGACCCCTCCATGACGGCGCCGGTGGCGCTCAATGCCCTCGGTGTGCCGACCACCCTGCTCATTAGCCGCGAGGGTCGCGAGATCGGCAGGTACACCGGTCCCGCGGAATGGGACGGCCCGGAGGTAGAGGCCCTCATTCGCGGGTATCAAAAAAATTGAGGCGCAAATCGCTGAGTAACTTGATCACCAACTTGATCCAGGCAGCACATAAGTCAAGTCATAAATCAAACGAATCAGAGAGCATATTGTAATGATTGAAATCTCAAGCATCGGCGTGCTGACAGCCTTCGTTGCCGGACTCGTTTCGTTTCTCTCTCCCTGCGTGTTGCCGCTGGTGCCCGGATACATCTCCTACGTAACGGGCCAGTCACTGGACGGTAATCACGGGCAAGCAACCACACCTGCTAGGCTTTCAGTTCTTATTTTGAGTGTGTTTTTCGTCCTCGGTTTTTCAACCGTGTTCGTGGCACTCGGCGCGAGCGCTACGACGCTTGGTCAATTCCTACTAAGTTACCGTTACGAGGCAAACATCATCGGCGGCGCGATTATCATCCTGTTTGGCCTGTTTCTAACCGGACTTTTCAACTTCTCATGGCTTCAGCGCGACATGCGCTTTCACACCAACATCAAGGGCGGCCGTCCCCTGGCCGCTTACGTACTCGGCTTGGCGTTCGCCTTTGGTTGGACGCCGTGCATCGGGCCGGTGCTGGGGGCGATTCTGACCGTGAGCACGGTCTCACCGGCCATGTCAAATGGAGTGGCCTTACTCAGTGTCTACTCACTCGGGCTAGGGGTGCCGTTCCTACTCGCGGCCGTGTTCGCGGGTGCCTTTATGGGTCGCCTGAAGACGATGCGCCGCATCGGCCGCCCGCTCCAGATCACCGCCGGTGTGATTCTGATCGTCATGGGAATTGCCATGATCACCGGCCAGCTCTCGGTATTCGCGTATTGGCTGTTGAAGACATTTCCTGGCTTGGCCACCATCGGATAGCTGCGCCTGGAGCTCTTGTTTGCGACATGTGCCTATCCACGAACGCCTGCGTTGGTAGTGATGGCGACGAAACATGAAGGAAGCGATTAATGCCTGACGCGTTTAGTGTCGGCCCGGTTCTGATCCCGACATTGCGTGCGGGCATCATTGTCTCGTTGCTGTTCGCCATCTGGGTAGCAGCGCGCATCTCCGGATACATGAATCTTGAATCGGGTTTGGCACGGCGTGTGGCCGAGACGAGCGTGTGGCTAGGTCTCATCGGCGCTCGATTAGGCTTTGTCGTCACCAACTGGAGTGGATTCCGTGACACGCCTTGGACCGCACTCTACTTCTGGCAGCCCGGTTACCTACCTTTAGCGGGTCTGCTAGTCGGCGCAGGCTATGCATTCTGGCGGCTGCGTCACCAGGAACCGCGCCAGCGCCTGCGCTATGTTCGTGCGCTAGGCACCAGCTTCGCGTTGGCGGCTCTGCTGATCGGAGTGGTCGTTGCCGCAATGCAGATCAGGTTCGACCCGGCTGTGCTCCGTCCCGGCGACCCGGTACCAAACTTTACGTTACAAACTCTTGACGGTAAGCCGGTGACTTTTTCAAGTCTCCAGGGACAGGCAGTCGTGCTCAATTTCTGGGCCACATGGTGCCCGCCGTGCCGGCGTGAAATGCCGTTACTCGACACCGTTCAAAAGGAATACAACACGCGTGGCGTAACGATTGTGGGCATCGACTTAGGTGAACCTATGGACTTGGTAAGGGCTTATGCTCAGGCCGTCGGCATCACATATCCAATCTGGGTTGACGCTCCTACTCGCGGCCCGGAATTTAATCGGACACACGAATTGTATGACCGATTCGGCGGCGTTGGCTTACCGACGACGTTCTTTATCGATGCAAACGGTATCATCCGCGATCGATACATTGGCGAGCTCAACCGTGCTTTCCTGCAAAATCGGATCGAGGCGATGCTAACGCGCTAACCATAGAATGTAGCAATCGATCCAAAACATAAGAATTTGCTGACGCTCCGCGAAAACGCCCAATTGGCGATCAGCCTTAAGGGCACGAACCTCCTTTGTGAGAGCTTGCAGCTCGCTTGAATCAGTGTCCGCAATGACCGGGCTAGAAAACCGAAAACGACAACGAAGAGCACTAGCACCCAAAGCTTTGTGCTTATGATGACTTCCTTTTTGATCTATCGGTTAATCCAATAGCAATACTCTTCGCGGACCTCTTTGATCCACACCAAACTAGACACGTCTACTAGTCATGCCGCAGTCCGGGAACAGATGCACCAAGAGTATCAATGTAGAAGAAAGGAATGCCGCTAGCGGAAGGGAGTATCTATAGACGCACCCGGCGCAGCCGCAAGGCATTGGTCACCACCGATACCGAGCTAAAGCTCATCGCAGCTGCTGCGATCATGGGTGAAAGCAACAACCCAAAAAATGGGTAGAGCACACCGGCGGCGATCGGGACGCCGAGCGAGTTGTAAATGAACGCGAAGAACAAGTTCTGGCGAATATTGCGCATGGTCGCACGGCTCAAGCGCCGTGCCCGCACGATGCCACGCAAATCACCCTTGACGAGGGTGACCCCGGCGCTTTCCATGGCAACATCGGTGCCGGTACCCATGGCGATGCCGACGTGGGCCTGCGCCAAGGCCGGCGCATCATTGATGCCATCGCCGGCCATGGCCACGATGCGACCCTGGGCCTGCAGTTCCTTGACCCGATCGGCCTTCTGGTCGGGCAGGGTCTCGGCCTCGACGCGATCGATGCCGAGCTTGCTCGCAACCACCTCGGCCGTGGTACGGCTGTCACCGGTCAACATCACCACTTGCACGCCTTCTTTATGCAGCGCCTCGATCGCTTCGGGCGTAGAGCCTTTGATGGGATCGGCGACGCCGATTA
>LKGT01003966.1_pt1 | contig 9963 bp, 8 predicted proteins | sample 503861 | NCBI WGS metagenome assembly LKGT01 (sample SAMN04113194, study PRJNA297058) | marine sediment metagenome | biome: marine benthic biome; feature: marine benthic feature; material: marine sediment; isolation source: sediment sample collected at the water-sediment interface from the South... ...
TTATGGTTATGCAGAATCCTGTGCATCCCGGGGCTATCATCCGGGAAGATTGTCTGGCCGCGTTAGGCTTGTCAGTGACCGAGGCGGCCAGAAGACTTGGCGTCGGAAGACAGGCGCTTTCGAATCTTGTAAACGAAAAATCCAGTGTGTCAGTAGAGATGGCTTACAGGTTATCGAAGGCCTTTGGGTCGACGCCAGCTCAGTGGCTTCGGATACAGTTAGCGTATGATCTCGCGCAGTCGCGAGGTCTGGAAAGAAAAATCAAAGTAGCTCGAATCAAAGCGGCATAGCTATTCCTGTAGTATTAACCCAGTCAGCACCGGGTCTTCGTCACCGCTGATGAGGTCGAGCGCCTTTGAACGCTGAATGGTTAGTGCCCGTTGATGCTAGTTAGCTTAGTTTCCACCCTGCAAAAGGACCGAGGCGATCACCTTGGCCCGGATAGTAAAATGGTTTGGCGGCCATGCTGACGCCGGCCTGCCATCCCTTCAAAGTTCGGCCCGCGAGAAAGTACTCTTCGAGGTTTTGAGAGGCAACTTTCCTGGAGCGCAGGCCTACCGCTACGACGTAGACGATGAAGGCGACGATGATCAGTATGTCGACGGCATGCACTGGATGCGCTTCAAGGGCTAAGAAGTTCGCCGCAAGCTTATCATACGAAAATGCAAGCTGAGTCGTTATCGAGTCTGTTTAACGTCTGTGCTCTCAAAGTGGACGGAGATCTGCTCTGGCAATCTCAGACGATGGCGGGGCTGGCATTTTTCTTCCGGCTGTTAGCGACAGAGTGCGTGAGCAATCATGGCATCGAACGTCGAAGCAMWGAACTTCGACCAYATCTGTKRGRGYCGAWAACGAYAAACACGGGTGGGGCTAGGTGKCTAAACAGTGATGCTGAATGTTGRTGACKGGTTAGTCTCCTACTAGCAGCCGTTTTCGCAAGGCACGTGCGYTCTGGYCCCAGGGTGATACTTSGATGAGCGTCTCGGCAAACTTTGCYGCGGCCTGCAAGTTRCCGGTGCGTTCATGGAATGCGATGAGGGCATATAAGACATTACGATCAGCCGGCCGTCGCGCATGGGCACCTTCCAGGATCAGCAACGCCTCGTCCAGCCGCCCGGTAGACTCGACCGCGATGGYGTAGACATATCGGTATCGCGTGTTGTTGGGCTCCAGGTCAATCGCTTTCTTGAGTGCGTTTAAGGCGTCGGTTAACCGCTTCTCCGCGTAGATACCTTCGCAGTAAAATGCGATGAGCGATCCAACGATAAGATAGCTCACGAGATGTCGGGTTAGTGGAGGGCAGGGCATCGAAGCTAGAACGCTACGCTCAGTGACCTTTGGTCAAAGCGGCAATTATAAGTGCCGGCATCAGGGCTTTGGCAAGCACGTGGACGAAATTGCAAATGATCTATCCAACTCTACTGCTTCTACGCTAAGACGCGGGATTCACGAGGTCGCCGAGAAGTTTCGCGAAGGTTACCTTAACCGGTGGCAACTACGTACGTACCCTACGCGATATTGCGTATAGTATTCTTGGTATTTTATGCCCCATACTCTGCGACTAGGGATTTTTCGTCTTTTGACTTCGCATTGATCTTTGCTGCCTCCGATCAAGATAAACAAGGAGCAATTTCTGGCGGGGGATTCCTGAGTGTAACTTCGCATTTGTCCAGCATAAGAACTGGGCTGGGCGGATAGGTACGAAAATGTGAACGCGGAATAACGCTAATTATCCAAGAAGCAAAAATATATTGGCACATCATGCCCTGATCAATGTCCGATTCCCAGTTCGGAACTGGCGTAAAACAGAAACTACCACAAGGAGAAAACCATGGGGATCATGAGAAACACCCCAGCTATCTTGAGTACAGTCGCGCTCCTGGCAACCATACGGTGGATATCGCACCCACGCTGTCGCTTTTGGTTGGAGCGAAACCCCCAACGGGTGCGTTTGGTGCTCCCCTTAACGAAGTCATCGAATAACTAAAAACCTATGTTTAAAAACACGCTACTAATTATTGCCCTGGCCCTGACCAGTGTCATTGCCGTGTGGGGCATCGTCGACACGACCGGTCTTGCCGGCTTTGCCGCGTCGCTGGTGAAAGTGCTCTTCAAAAGCCGCGGCTGGTTTATCATGTTGACGGTTAGCGTGTTGTTGCTCGTGAGTATCTGGCTCGCATTCTCTCCTTACGGCAAGATCAAACTGGGTAAGGATGACGACCAGCCGGAGTTTTCCACCATTAGCTGGCTTACCATGTTGTTTGCTGCCGGCATGGGGGTTGGATTGTTATATTGGGGTGCAGCCGAGCCTATCACCCATTTCCTGTTGGCGCGCGAATACGTCAACGAGCAGCAGGCGGCGGCGCTGGCGCGCTTCGTCACCAATTTCCACTGGGGCCTGCACGCCTGGGCGATCTATGCAGTGACTGGGCTGGTGATGGCCTATTTTGGTTTTCGCAAGGGTTGCCCCACGCTGATCAGTGCGCCGATTCAGCACGTCTTCGGTAAAGTTGTCTGGACACGTATCGTCGGCTGGTTGAGTGATCTCTTGGCTATTGTTGCGATCGCTATCGGCCTCGGTGGCTCAGTCGCCATGGGAGTCTTCCAGGTGCAAAGCGGTATCGAGTCACTGTTCGATGTCGAGAACACAGGTCTATGGTTAGCCATGGTAATCTTTGTTGTGCTCTGCATCTGCTACATCCTTCCTCTGATGGTGGATCTCAGCAAAGGCATGGCAGTGCTTTCAAATGCCGCCATGGCGACAGCCGGGCTGCTCATGGCCTTCGTGCTATTGGCAGGCCCTACCCACTATCTGATGGGCGGCATCGTCGAGGGCGTTGGCGAGTACATTGCCGGTGTTTTACCGCATGGCTTTAAGACTTTTACCTTCTTCGACGAACGAGTCGTTGACTGGTTTGGCTCTTGGACGCTTACCTATATGGTGTGGTGGCTCGCGTGGGCGCCTTTTGTTGGTGTGTTTATCGCACGCATATCCAAAGGCCGCACGATCCGCGAGTTTATTCTCGGGGTTATACTCGTGCCGACGACCTTCTCTATTTTTTGGTTTGGCATCTTCGGTGGTATGGGCTTTTTCGAAGCCTTGCGAACAGACACGCCGATCACCGAGGTCGTTAGAACGAACGTGAACAACACAACCTTCTTCCTACTTGATACGTTGCCGTTTTCGTCGCTGACGACGGTTGCTACGGTGGTTGCAGCGTTTCTCTTTATCGTGACCAGCGTGGTGAGCGCTGCTTTTGTGTTGGCAATGTTTTCGACCGGTGGTGATCTCAATCCCAAGGTCAGAGTGAAGCTAGTCTGGGGCGTTATTCTCGGCGCACTTGGGCTGGTGATGATTCTGTCCAATAGCATCGATGCCATAAAGTCTATTATCGCACTCGGCGCTATGCCGTTCGTCTTTATCGTGTTGTTGCTAATGGTATGCTTGCTGAAAGCCTTGAAGATGGAGGCGCGCTGATGACACTCTGGGAAAACATCATAGATACCATACTTAATGTCACTGTCTTCGTGTTCATCGGCCTTTTGATTTGGCTCTACCTTAAGAAGGAACCGGACAGCCACGCCACCGATGAGGAAAAGAAACCCAGGCAGAGTTGACGAAAACGGCTAATCGTGTGTTGGCCAATGAGAAGTCGAAGGAACCGCTGCAAATATGATAAGATCTTTCGCAGAACTAACTTATATAAAGCAAGGGAGCCGTCAGTTATGTCACCCATGATTGCGCGGAAGAATCGGCTTACCAGCGCCGATCGGGATTTACGTGGTCCCCGTGGTAGCACTGGCGGGCCCAATCGGCGTCTACCGACATGTCTAATCGGTCTAATTGCGCTAGCTTCATTTGTTACCAGTTGTACAACCCTTGGCCCCGATTACAAGAAGCCTGAAGCAGAGGTGTCGCAGCAGTGGATAGACATCGATGCGCCACGCGTGAACAGCGTGCCTGCGGATCTCGCTGATTGGTGGGCGGTCTTCAATGATCCTGTGCTTAATTCGCTTGTCGAAATGGCGTACACGCAGAACCTGACGCTACGCATCGCCGGTCTCCGTATTCTAGAGGCGCGTGCGAACTTAGGCATTGCGGTTGGCAGCAAATACCCGCAAGTTCAGCAGATCAACGGCAATGCGACACGGGTTGAAATCAGTGACAACGACCCCGGTTCCAAGCTTGTCGATCGCCACTTTAACAGTGCCGAGGCCACTTTTGATCTTGCTTGGGAGATCGACTTTTGGGGTCGGTTTCGGCGTGCCATCGAATCGGCAGAGGCGCAGTTCGATGCCTCGGTTGCCGATTATGACGATGTCATGGTGGCGCTTGCGTCCGAAGTCGCTCGCGCTTATGTGTTAATACGGACGTTCGAAGAACGTCTGGCGCTGGCGGAACAGAATGTGGTCACGCAGGAGCGTGCGCTTCGAATCGCAGACGTCAAATTCCGTAATGGCGCGGTCACCGAACTCGATGTGCAGCAGGCGAGGGCGATACTCGCGAATACGGAAGCCTTGATCCCGGTCCTCGAAACTGGTTTGCGTCAGGTGAAAAACGCGTTGGCCGTGTTGCTAGGATTGACGCCCAGGGATATGAGCGATCTGCTCCAGGGTCCGGCGCCGATTCCCGTTGCACCTTTTGAAGTCTCGACCGGCGTGCCGGCCGAGCTTTTGCGGCGTCGCCCCGACGTCCGCCGCGCCGAGCGATTCTTGGCCGCACAAAGCGCCCAGATCGGTGTCTCCATTACCGATCTCTATCCGCGCTTTTCGCTCGTCGGTTCGGTGGGCTTTCGTACGAGTGATTCGAGCGAGACCAGCTTCACGATGGATAGTGGGCTCAGTGATCTGTTCGATTCAGATAGCGCCACCGGCTTTCTCGGGCCGTTTTTCTCTTGGAATATTTTTAACTATGGCCGCATCAAGAACAACATTCGTGTGCAGGATGCCCGCTTTCAGCAACTGTTGATTAACTACCAGAATACGGTACTCACGGCACTGGCAGAGACGGAGAATGCGATCGTCGCCTACTTGAGGTCCCACGAGCAGGCGAAGTTTCTTGGGGAAAGTGTGAAAGCGGCCCAGCGCTCCGTGCAACTCTCCTTGATCCAATACCGTGAAGGGACCACCGACTTCGACCGTGTACTCAATACGCTCACGTTTCTCGTCGAGCAGCAGGATAAGTTTACCGCGACCACCGGCGATATCGCTACCAACCTGGTTGCAATGTACAAGGCGCTCGGCGGCGGCTGGCAGGTGCGCGGCGAGCGCAAGATCGAAGATTACGTGCCCGAGGAGGACAAGCAACAACTTCGCGCCCGCACCAAGTACTGGCGCAAGGTGTTACCAGCCTCGGCGGAAACCCAGTGATGCGACATAACAGGGCTGAACGAACTGTGCGACATTGTCAGGCATGGGGCGGAAACTAGAAGCCAAAAGACGAACGCTCTCGTCCGTTTCTTGCTAAAGCCTAAGAGGACGGCATGTCAGATAATCCACTGGGTGGAGTTACGGAATACGTCGATCAGTATTCACCCGATCTGCTTTATCCGATGCCACGCCAGGTCGGTCGAGGTAGCCTAGGCATCGGCGACGAGCTGCCATTCTCGGGGGTTGATATCTGGAATGCCTACGAGCTTTCTTGGCTAAACGAAAAGGGTAGGCCGGTGGTAGCTATCGGCGAGTTCCAGTTTCCGGTCACGTCGGCGAATATCGTAGAGTCAAAGTCGCTAAAACTTTACCTCAACTCGCTGAATGGTATGAAGTACGGGTCAGTCGAGGTCGTTGAGAGTCTAGTAAAAGGCGATCTCGAGCGTGTCTGCGGATCTGAGGTGGATGTCCGATTCACGCCCGTCGCTTTGGTGACGATACCGGCTGCCAGTACGCTACCCGGTGTATGCATCGACGAATTAGATGTGCAAGTTTCAGCCTACGAAGTGGAACCCACGTTACTTGAAAACAGCACACAAGCGGGCAACGAAGTCGCGGAGACGTTGCATTCTCACTTGCTAAAAAGCAACTGCCCGGTAACCGGGCAGCCGGATTGGGCCAGTGTTCTCGTTGGTTATCGGGGCGACAAGATCCGTCACGAGGCGCTTCTCAAATATTTAATCTCCTATCGCGACCACGATGAGTTCCATGAGCATTGTGCCGAGCGAATATTCATAGATGTTCTCCATTATTGTCGGCCTACCGCGTTAACCGTATACGCGCGTTACACGCGCCGCGGTGGTTTAGACATCAATCCTTTCCGTAGCAATTTCGAAACGCCTCCGCAAAACTTCCGGCTCTGTCGTCAATAGGGTCGTGTGTAGGTTATCCGGGTATTTGGTAGATATTCCGAGCGGGCAATTGCTCATCATTAGCCTCTTACTACGAATCAGCCGACTTGCTTGGGTGAATTAATGGTTCGATGATTTTGTAAATGTCAGCTCTGTTCGTTCTAACTTCTTCTTCCGTGAGGCCTTCTAGCGAGTACGGAAACTTAAGCCATTTATCGGTGGTATGAAGATAATAGTCCGGAACCCTGTCCGTCCTGCCACGCGTGGGTTTGTACCAGGGGACCGCTACACGGATATCACTAGGTAATGTCGACCTCGCTTTCTCCCGCAGGTGATTGATCACGGCATCAACCGTGAGTCCGGTGTCAAAAACATCGTCTACGATTAATAGAGCATCATGCTGTTTGACGTTCTTAACTACGTAATCCATTCCGTGTACACGAACTGTGCTGGATCGTTCATCGATTCCAGTATATGAAGAGGTACGTATCGCAATGTGATTACTCTTCACGCCAAAATAACTCAAGACCTCCTGGACGGCGATGGCGATTGGCGTTCCCCCCCGCCATATGGCAATGATAAAGCTAGGTCGAAACCCGCTCTTGAGAACCATTGCGCCTAGCTTGAACGAGTCTTCAAGGAATTCCTGTGCCGTCAGATAAATCTTCTCGACCATTGAATAGAGTCTAGACTGTCCAGATACCTAGGCCAGCCAAGGGGGACGCGCAGGCAGATTGCCGCGAAAGTGACGAGGTGTGACGCTAACGTTTAGGGAACGGGACTAGATACGCGTGGGCCTAAGCGAACGTCATCAACCGATGACCATACGCTGGTGCCACCGGCCAGGTACCTTCACCGCCGAGAACAAGCTCGATTTCATGCTGTTTGCACCACTTTGCGATCTTGCGACAGACATTAGCCAATCTGCCTGCGTCGGCAGACCAAGATGACGCCGAGACTCGATTCGGCGAGAACGCGCTCGGCCGCGTCCCGGGCGAATCGCCGGTGCGCGACAGCCGTCCGGCTAGACGAGGAGTTTGCGTAAGCAGGATGGACCGTGATTGGTGTAGCCGTCTATACCGAAAATCAAGACCTGGAAGGTTTTTTCGCTACTTACGTGAAGGAGTAGCTGCCACCCGTGCTTCTACGGCTAAGGCACCGGGATTGACGAGGCCGCGGCGAAGCTCGCCAAGGCCGCCTTAACGGGTAGCAACTGCGTACGTACTCTACGTAGTTTTCCGGATACCATTCACGGTGTTTGATGTCAATACTATGGCGCGGCGGATTTTTCGAGTTGATCGGTTCCGTCTCCGACGCGATCGTGGATGGTTCCGCGTCGGCAAGCGGACGGATGGGTAAGACGGTTTTTGTTGATGCATCCCACTCTGGCCGAAAAAAGAAGGCGGCAAAGCGCTGCCCACGCGTGGATAGGCCTTTATGTGGCTTATCCACGCCAAGCCACACCACAGGAGAGGGCCCAAATAATGAGTAACAACGTTGCCGCCATCCGCGGCTCCGTCCTGACGTATAAGGACGATCCCTTTCTCAAGGATTTAAGTGAGTGCATGGTGTACGAGTCGGACGCCATCATCATCATGGCAGAAGGCAAGATAACTGACTTCGGACCAGCCACGGCACTCAAAGACAAGGTACCGCCAGGCACCGAGGTTAAGCATTACAAAGATTGTCTGATCACCGCCGGTTTTATCGATTGCCACGTCCACTATCCACAAACGGAAATCATTGGCGCCTTCGGTAAGCAGTTAATCGATTGGCTCAACAAGTATACGTTCGTGGCGGAGCAGTCGTTCAGCGACAAAGGTCACGCCCGCGAAGTGTCCAAGGTTTTCCTGCAGGAATGTCTGCGCAACGGCACCACCACGAGCACCGTATATTGCACCGTGTACCCTCAGTCCGTTGATGCGTTCTTCGAGGAGTCCGAAAAGCTCGGTATGCGAAACATCGCGGGCAAGATCATGATGGATCGCAATGCACCCGAGGCACTGACGGACACACCGCAAAAAGGCTACGACGAGACCAAGGCACTGATCGAAAAGTGGCATGAAAAAGGTCGCCAGCTTTACTGTGTGACGCCGCGATTCGCACCCACGAGTAGCCCGGAGCAAATGGAAATGACCGGTGCGGTGTGGCAAGAGCACTCGGGCACCTATCTTCAATCGCACATATCCGAGAACAAGGGCGAAGTTGCCTGGGTCAATGAGCTCTATCCTGACCGGGCTGGTTACCTCGACGTATACGACCACTACAAACAGCTTGGTCCTCGCGCCATCTATGGGCACGGCATCCACCTCACTGAGTCTGAGCTGCAACGCTGCTACGATAGCGGCACCGCGATTGCACACTGCCCGACATCCAACCTGTTTCTCGGTAGTGGATTGTTCAATGTCCAAAATGCCAAGAAAGCCGAGCGCCCGGTGCGGGTGGGGTTGGCTACCGACCTCGGTGCCGGCACCAGCTTTTCCATCCTGCAAACGCTGAACGAGGCGTACAAGGTGGCACAGATGAATGGCTACCCACTGAGCGCCGGGCACGCGTTTTATCTAGGTACGCGCGGCACCGCGCATGCGCTTTATCTCGAAGACAAGATCGGCAGCATCGCGCCGGGCATGGAGGCCGATCTGGTGGTGCTCGATCTCAACTCTACGCCGATCATCAAGTACCGAATGGGCTACTGCAAGGACCTCGATGAGACCCTGTTCGTGTTGATGACTATGGGCGATGACCGCGCAACACGCGCGACCTACGTAAATGGCGCGTTAGCCTACGAAAAGGACGCGGCGCTCGCTTAAGACAAGCTAGCGTAGGTTGCGGTCGCAACAAGAAACCCGAAGCTAAAGACTACCCCAGGGAGGAGTTGTTATGAACAATGCTACGACCACGGAATCCAAGCTAGGCGGCGGCCAAGCTTGGATCAATTGGCTGCTGGCGACAGCGTATGTGGTGTTTGTATTTACGCTACAAACCGGTTACGCCATTACCAATGTGTCGATGAGTGAGGATCTCGGCTTGTCCCTCACCCAGGTCGGCTTTATCGGCTCGATCTATACGTGGGCGTTTGCGCTCGCCCAGTTTACCAGCGGATCAATCATGGACCGGCTTGGTTCGCGCTGGGTCATTCCCATGTCATCAGCGGTGGTCACCGTGGGTGCCTTCTTATTCGCGAGCGCTACCGGCCCGGTGCAACTCACGATTGCACAGGTGTTGATGGCGGTGGGCGCATCTTTTGGTTTTGTCGGGGCCGGTTTTGTCGGTGGTCAGTGGTTCGCGCCGCTCAAGTATGGGTTCATGTTTGCCTTGGTGCAGTTTGTCGCCTCGCTGTCGGCCATCTTGGGACAAAACGCGATCGGTGCCCTGATCCAAAGCCAACCTTGGAGCAAGATCATCTATGGTATGGCCTATTCTGGGCTGGCGCTCACCGTCGTGATGTTTCTCGTCATGCGCGATCCGCAGCGCGCGGATCTTTCCGAGCGTGCGTGGTCGGGAGTCAAGAACTTCCTCAACGATCTTTTCGAGGCGCTGGGCCAATGTATGGCCATTCGGGACACCTGGATCAACGCGGTCATTGGCGGTGCCACCTTTGGCACCATGCTGAGCCTCGGTGTCATCTGGGGCCCACGGTACTTAATCGCGGCCGGTATGGAGCAGGGCGCTGCCTACGCGG
>LKGT01003967.1_pt1 | contig 9963 bp, 9 predicted proteins | sample 503861 | NCBI WGS metagenome assembly LKGT01 (sample SAMN04113194, study PRJNA297058) | marine sediment metagenome | biome: marine benthic biome; feature: marine benthic feature; material: marine sediment; isolation source: sediment sample collected at the water-sediment interface from the South... ...
CGTTTGGCCCGACTGCCCGTCACGAGGCGAGTGATTTCTTTGCGCGTCAGGTCGCGGGCCTGCTCGCCGGCGGCGTGGACGGATTCATCCTCGAGACGTTCGCGGATGTCGATGAACTCCTAGCGGCATTCCTCGCGGTGCGCGGCGCCTCTGATCTTCCGATCATCGCCCAAATGACGATTGGCGAAAACGGAAACACTTCCTACGGCACATCGGCCGAGACGATTGGTGAACGTCTCACGGAATGGGGCGCGGATGGGATTGGCCTGAATTGCTCCGTCGGACCGGCCATCATGCTGGACGCTGTCGAGCGGATTGCCCGTGTGACCGATCGTCCGCTGTCGGCCCAACCCAACGCCGGCTCCCCGCGCGCCGTCGGCGACCGCCAGATCTACCTGGCCAGTCCAGAATACATGGCGCAGTACGCTCGGCGAATGATCGACGCAGGAGCACGCTTCGTCGGAGGATGCTGTGGAACGACCCCGGAGCATATCAAGCTGATTCACGATCATGTGGCGAGTTTGCAACCGCACATATCGCACGTAACCATCGACGAGGCCGTGAGCGACGAAGAAGCGGCGCAGCCGATTGGACTTGCGGATCGGTCGCAACTCGGCGCCAAGCTCGCCAACGGTCAGTGGGTGGCCAACGTCGAAATACTCCCGGGGCTTGGATGGCGACCCGATGAAATGATCGAGCGCGCCAAGAACCTCAAGGACGCGGGCGTCGACGCTATTAACATCCTCGACAGCCCGAGGGCCCATGGTCGCATGGGTGTCATCCCGGCCGCGACGATCATTCAGCGCGAGGTAGACGTTGAGACCGTTGTGCACTACACCTGTCGGGACCGTAACATGCTCGGCATGATCAACGACCTGCTGGGCGGAGCAGCCGTCGGGTTGCGGAACATCCTCATCGTCAGCGGCGATCCGCCCACCATGGGCCCCTACCCAGACGCCACCGCGGTCTTCGACATCGATAGCATCGGACTCACCAACGTCGTCAATCGGCTCAATCACGGGCTCGATCCGGGCGGTAATTCTATCGGTGAGCCGACACGCTACGTGATCGGCGTTGCAGCAAACCATACCGCTGTCGATCTCGACCGTGAGATCAAACGCTACGTATGGAAGGTGGACGCCGGAGCGAATTTTGCGGTCACACAACCCGTCTTCGACACCGATCAACTAGAGACGTTCGTACAGCGAACGGAAGAGTGGCGCGTACCGTTACTCGCCGGAATCTGGCCGCTGACGTCGTTACGGAACGCCGAGTTTCTAGCAAACGAAGTTCCTGGAGTCTCGGTACCCGATTCTGTCATTCAGCGCATGAAGGCAGCTCAGCAGGGCGGACGAAAGGCCGCCGAGGCCGAGGGATTACAGATCGCCCTCGAGGTAATCGAAGCGATCCGAGCACTGGTGCAGGGAGTGCACATCAGCGCGCCGTCAGGTGATCTGCATGTGGTGGTGAGCCTGTTGCAGGCGATGCAGGCCGCACGATAGACGTACTTCAAGCCTCGAGCGCGTCCATGATCCGCGCGTAGCGCCGGTCGACGCCCTTGAAACCGAGGTTGCTCAGATAGATTTTGTTTGCACCCACATCCCGCAGCGCCTTGATGGTCCGCACACAGATGTCTTCCGCAGAATCACCAGCTTCGAACTCGCGAGTCACCTCTTCGGCCGGCACCGGAAAAAAATTGCAGAGTCGCGATAACGTCTTTGCGTTACCACTACGGTACAAAAAGACACCGAACACCCCAGGGTACGGAACGTCGCGCCGTCTCGCTTCATCGAGGAAGCGTTCTACTTCCCGGATGCTGTGGTGCGACACTATCTGCGTCAGATAAAACTCGCCGGTGAAGTCGTCATCAAGGAGAAAATCCACTTGCTGTGATGCGTCGCGGTGGGGATTTGCCCATCCCCCCAACGCCAAGGTGGGAATCTGCTTGCGAATCAATGCTCGCAGGTCCTTCGCGTGGGGAACGCAACGTGGCGGGCCAACCGACTTATCCCCACCGAGCACCGTCAACGCATCAAACCCCCTCGATGCAGCCCGTTTGGCATACATCAGGCAATACTCGAGTGAGTGTTTGCAGGTGAGGAAAGGCACGACGCGAGCCGGCGGAACGTCGCCAGCGAGATTGGCCGCGAGATGTGCGAGATTCTCCTCTTCTGAGGACCCCACGGCGTTATCGGTGAGGAAGAGAAACGTATCGTGGCGCACGAGCCGCTGAATCGAGTGGTACATGTCGATCCAGACGCCCATGCTGTCGCCGTAGGACAGCCCGCTTCGCGGGGGACGAAGCTCGACGGTGCTCAGCGGATCGCCGGTACGCAACCGTCTGAGGAGCAGGCTTTGATCGGTTTGGCTCGAAACTGACATTCTTTCTTGCGTTTGCATGCTCCGCGAAGTCTCGTCCGGAACCGCTATATTAGCTCAAATGCACGTCAACCCAAAGACACCTGAGAACAGCGCCGTCATCGTGGCAATCATCCTAGGTGTCGTCGCGGGTGGCGTCGATCTCGCCGCCGGGTCACCCCAAGTCGCACCCGCACTGATCGTCGTGTTCGCATTCCTGTTGAGCCTCACCTATCCACGGAAGGCTTGGATGTGGGCTCTGCTCACGGCAATGTTCGTCCCGCTGGCCAACACGCTCGTGATGGAACTGGGCTATCCGCATTTTCGGAGACCGGAAAGCGTTTACCTCAGCTATCTGGCGTTCGTCCCCGCCTTCATCGGTGCCTACTCGGCTGCATTTCTCCGCCGCTATTCGGTCAAGCAGGAGCAGAAGAAAAGAGACCGGAATCCGGAGCGGTAAACACCAAGCTCGCATTTACCCCACCGAACCCGAAGGAGTTGGACATGACGGCCTTGGGTTTTGCCGGACGTCCACAATGGGGAACGTAGTCGAGATCGCACACGTCTTCCGGCTCGTCGAGATTCAGCGTCGGCGGTATCCAGTGCCGCGTCATCACCAAACAGCAAATAGCCGCTTCGATGGCCCCCGACGCACCCAAGGCGTGCGCATGGTATGGTTTGGTTCCGCTCACCGGAACTTGATACGCCCGTTCACCAAAGACGTCACGTATAGCAATCGTCTCACTGCTGTCATTTAAGCGCGTCGAAGACGCGTGTGCATTTATGTAGTCGATCGTCGAAGCCGATAGGCCGGCGCTGCTCAACGCCTGCCTCATGGCGCGAGCCGCTTGTTTTCCGTCCGGCCGTGGCGCCGTCATGTGGTACGCATCGCTGGTCGTGCCGTAACCCCGTAGCTCGGCATAGATGCGCGCGCCACGCGCCACCGCATGGCCCTCTTCCTCGAGTACAAGCACGCACGCGCCCTCACCCATGACAAAACCGTCGCGATCGCGATCGAAGGGGCGGCAGGCACGTCCCGGTTCGCTATTTCTCCTGCTGAGGGCACGAATGATCGAGAACGCGCCGAACGACAACGGGGCCAATGGAGCTTCCACGCCGCCCACGATGGCGACGTCAGTGACTCCGTCGCGTATGAGGCGCCAGCCATCGCCAAGAGCAATTGCGCCGGAAGCGCAACTCATGGCATTTGTCGAGTTGGGACCGGTGAAGCCTAGGTCGATGGCAATCAGACAACTGGCCGCACCCGCGAAGGTCGTCACGGCCACGCGAGGATCTACCGAGCGTACACCGCCAGAGAGGAAATTGATGAGYTGTTGTTCGGCTTGGGAAATGCCGCCCAGCGCCGATCCCATCTGCACCGCCGCACGCTCGGGATTCACGGCGGACGGGTCCAGGTGGGCATCCTCAACTGCGAGTCGCGCGGCAGCGAGGGCGAACTGGCCGAATCGATCGAGCCGTCTGGCCTCGCGGGCGTCGAGATAATCTTCCGCGTGGAAGTCGTCAACTTGGGCCGCGATACGACTCCGAAACGGAGAGGCGTCAAAGCGAGTGAGACGCCGAATACCGGATTCTCGCGACTGCAGGCCTTTCCACAGACCTTCGACACTTATGCCGACAGCCGTGATCGGTCCGAGCCCGGTGATGACGACCGTCCGCCCACTGGAGGTTTCCGTCATCGGCGCGCCGTCTGCGCCTGGGCTTCTTCAGCCACGCCGGCAATCGTGCGCCGCGCAATCGCGCTGATGAAGCCCGGGCCAATGACCGCACTCGCCGCCCATCTGCCGATCAACGGCCACCGCGGCCCCTCCCACTCGTGTACGACTCGGATTAACGTTTGCCTCCCGCGGGCCTCAAACTCCCACCGTACAGCCATTCGACTCGTGATGCCTTCGACGTGCTCATAGTACACCGTCTTCGCATCACGGTCGTGCCACATCCTTGAGACCCACCACGTTGGATAGTCTATGACGCCGAACGAACGCCACGCCGCCATCTCCACCACACCCGTCGCAAAGCCTTCACGCTGGCGGAACCGTACCCAACGATAGTGAGGCAAGATCTCCGGCCAGCGCTCTACGTCGGCACCGACTCTGAAACACACATCCAGCGGTGCCGACGCAAGGCATTCATCGACTCGCAACATTAGCGCGTTACCCTCAACAGGGTACAAGCCGTTTCGGGCATCAGAAGAGCGGGAACTGGCATCGCATCTCCCACAACTCGTACAAAACGGTCCGCAAACGGCTTCGCCACCCGTAATCCTGTCACCGCTAGGTGGCGCAACGTGGGCCGCGAAACCGCAACATCGATGATTCGCTGTAGCGCGCGCGGCTGCCTCAACATCGATCGCAATCTCCGGTCGTACTCCCTAAGATCCGCCGCGCGGTTACGTGTACTTCGCACCGCACGCATAATGATCGGCATGGCCAACTCGGCCGATCGAAACGCGCGATACAGCCCCTGGCCGGTGAGCGGATCGAAGTACCCGGACGCGTCACCCACCAACAACGCCCCGTCGGCGATCGCGCAGCGCGTCGGCCAATCGAACGGCCCGCTTGCCCACGGCCCACTCACGATGTCGGGCCGAGCATCCCATTCRAAGGGGGCCCGGGYGAAGGCRTGKCGAAAAAACCCGACRGGATCAGMAGCTAGTTCGCGACCGTAGCGACGCGCCAAGACGACGACCGTACCATTCCATAGCGGCTCGTCAGCGTGGACCGGGGCYAATCCCACCGTGCCGCTCTGCGCGAAGAACAGCGCTCCTCCGTCTCGCGACGGACCCGTTCCACGAAGGCGACACGTGAGCGACACCTTGCGGAGACGCGGTTGCCGACGCACCAACCCCAACAGTCTTGCAACAATCGATCGCAACCCGTCGGCGCCCACAATCAGGCGGGTGGTCCATACGGTCCGGCGGCCGTCACGGTCGACGGCCTCGACCACTGTCCGGTGTGATGCCGAGCACGCTTGCGACACCGAAAGTCCAACCAGCTTGGTTCGCTCATGGACCCGGGCCCCTCTGTCTCGAGCCGCTTGCAACAACGCGTGGTCGAGGGCGGCACGAGACACACCCATGCCATGTTCGGTTCCACCGGCAAAACGTCCGGACGCTCGTGCGCCGGAGTCGGTTAGTAAGTCCCAACCCGCCAATCGCACCGGATGGCACTTCTTGACAACGTCCAGCAACCCGAGACGTGTCAGCGCAGACACRCCACCSGGATTGATGCATTCGCCGCAYGGCTTGGYRCGGGGRAAYTSYGCGCGATCGAGCACCACRACGTCTATGCCCTSGAGCGCCAARAGWCCGGCCAGCGAGCTTCCGGCTGGCCCTCCCCCYACGAYGATCACGTCGGCRKYRGCCRYMRGRTCGGGCCGAGARCCCGTCSRCCGRTCGATCATGACGGCTGCCCARTCARAGCAAGGCGATACGGAAAGTGGCGATGGACCCGGACATTCCGCAAACCGGCTCGCTYTCCAACGCCGTGCAACTCWCGCRCWGTRAATGAMCGCAACACSGAMACCGGGCCATCRTGACGYGTGTAGGSGTCTCCGCGCCAYGCCGTRGCGGCRAGGACACGAGCGCCGATGTAATTGATARGGTGTCGYTCGAGATCATTGATRATGACCGCACAGGCTGCCACACGCGCCAGCTCGGCGACGAACCGATSCGCAYATGAATCATCCAAATGGTGGAGCGTCATAGAACTGATCGCCACATCAAACGTGTTGCTGGCAAAAGGCAGTTCCATGCCGTCAGCAGCGAGCACACGAATGGAAGGTTCTGCACGACAACGGTTACGCGCTTGACGCGCAATCACGGAACGCAGATCGACCGCGCAGATGTCCACGACGCGGCCACGTTTTGCAGCCCACCGGGCGACGGCTCTGGGGATGTCTCCGGCGCCCGTACCTACATCTAACACGCGGGCGGCCGCTTCGGCCGGTAACCACTTGGCAAGGTGCGCGAGCACAACGCGGGTACCGCCGAGCCAGCGATTTACGTCCACGAGGTGATCAAGCGTCACCTCCAGCTGTGCGACGTCGTGTTCCGCAGCGTCTAGACACTCTGCGGCATTCAGCCGAGAGGATAAATCCATGGGTCTGTTCAGCCGGCGTGGGTTGACTGCGCTGGCACCGTATCGGTCGTCTTGGCGAAAAAGACCACCGTCACCTGCCGCGCCCCGGCGTCGTCGTCCTCCAATTCGCGCTGCCGTCCATAGCCGCTGCGTTCGAGAAACCGAATGCCGGGATCGTGATGCGAGACCACAGCGGTGTGAAACTTCCGAGCGCCACATTGCGCGGCCCATGATTCATACTCCGCCAACACCAGTTTGCCCAACCCCACCCCCCGGTGCTCTGGATCGATCAGCAGCATTCCCATCGTCCACTCTCCGTCCGCGGGAAAATCGACGAGCGCATCGAGCATGCCCACCAAGGTATCTGCCGAATCGAATACCCCGATGATCCGTTTGTCATCCACGGACTTGGTCGGCGGACCAGCGATAAAGGCACGCTTTGCCTCGTCGTCTGCCGGAGAGACACCTGTGGCCATCTCGAAGTAATCGGCCGTTCGCATGAATAGCGATTGAACGTCCGGGATGTCGGGAGGTTTGAGCAGTCGCGTATTATATTTGCCTTGTGGTCCTAGACCTGTGAGCCTCATGGGAGGAATATAGATAGTCGGACAGCTGAGACACATGAAAAAGTTCTTCGCCCTCGTACCCCTCGTCCTCTGGCACTGCGCCGGAACGGACCTCGTGCGAATCAGTAACGTACGTGTCGCCGGCCCGATGCAAGGGTCATATGCACCAGTCGAGTTCGACGTTCGCTGGAGCAACTCGTTTCGCGATTCGGTCAACTGGGACGCTGCCTGGATCTTCGTCAAATACCGGATAGAGAAAGGACCGTGGCAGCACGCGACGGTATCGAAGCTCTCCCAGGATTCGACGGTGGGCGACGACGGGGGCATCCCGGCAACCATGCAACTGTCTCAAGACGGGTTGGGGGCGTTCGTCTACCGTGCAACAACAGGTAACGGACAAGTCGATTGGAGGAACGTTCGGCTACGCTGGAACTATGGCGAGGACGGCGTACCCGACGGGAGTGAGGTAGATGTGCGGGTGTTTGGGATTGAGATGGTGTACATCCCGGGCGGCCCGTTCGCCGTCGGAGACGGCGAACGAAGTGAGGTGTACGGCCATCTTCACGGACTGATGCCCGGCCTGCCGTACATGGTAACGAGCGAAGATCCGCTGACGCTTGGTGGACAGGTCGTCGGGCGAGTCAGTAGTAACAATAGTTACGGGATGGACGCGTCTTTTGCGGACGACTTCGATGAGAACTCCACCGTCACTCTACCAAGCCGGTACCCCAAAGGGTCAGCACCGTTTTTTGTGATGAAGTACGAGCTCACACAGGGATCGTACGCCGCATTTCTCAACACACTGAGCGATCAACAGGTTCTGGCGAGAAATCCAGCCTCCGAAGGCGCCATGGCTCGGCCGGGCGTTCAACGCTACACCGTCACCACCATTGCTCCGTTTTCGGCTGCCATCGAGGACCGGCCTATGCTTCATCTAGCATGGATGGATGCCGCGGCTTTTGCCGACTGGGCGGCTCTCCGCCCGATGACGGAGCTCGAATTCGAAAAAGCAGCGCGAGGCCCGATTCCCCCGCAGTCCGGCGAGTACGCTTGGGGTACGGACAACATCTACGGAGAGCGATACGCGCTCAGCAACGCCGACACGCCGGGCGATTCGGCCATCGCGCGCGCACTCGGTGCSGAGGGGATCGGCCTGGAGATCTCTATCGATAGCGCACGGCCGATAGTAGAGGAGCTGATCGAAGAGGGGCAGGTGGAGCGAGGTTTTCTGGGCGTGACGATCACGGAGATTACGCCGTCTCTGGCCGAAAGCTTCGACCTGGCGGTGGACCGCGGCATCGGTTTGCGGGAGGTGTCTGATGGCGGTCCGGCCGATGAGGCCGGTCTCCAGCCCGGGGACATCATCGTTGAGCTGGGGGGTGAGGAGATTGGAAACTCGGGTGACCTGTTCAATGTGCTGACGGAGAACCTGGCCGGAGACACGGTCACCGTGGAGTTCTATCGCGATGGCAGTCTGGAGAGTACTGAGATCACGCTGGGCTAGCGCATGCTATAGTGGGTTCCGGCATGCGCTACGTGGATGCGCTGAAGAGGACCCTGGAGGTGAAGTCACCGCCGCGGCGTATCGTTTCGCTGGTACCCAGTCTGACGGAGGCGTTGTTCGCGTTCGGTCTGGACAAGGCGGTGGTGGGCGTCACGACCTTCTGCGTGGAGCCGAAGGAGGCCGTTGCCACCAAGCTAAAGGTGGGCGGGACGAAGACCCTGAAAGTAGACCAGGTGCTGGCGCTCCAGCCGGATCTGGTGGTGGCCAGCGCCGAGGAGAACCGCAAGGAGGACATCCAGGCGCTGGTTCGCGAGGGGCTGAGCGTGTTCGTGACCCTGCCCGAGACGGTGCCCGACGCCATCGACCTGATGGAGCAGCTGGCGGAGATGACGGGCGCCGGCGCGGCCAGCGGGCGTATCGTGAAGGCGGCGAGACGGGCGCTGGCCGAGGTACAGGCGAGAACCGAAGGGCGAGAGCCTGTGCGTACGTTTTGTCCCATCTGGCGCAACCCCTGGATGACCATCGGCCCACACACCTATATGCACGACTTCATCACGGTCTGCGGCGGCGTCAACGTGTTTGAATGGCGGCATGAGCGGTATCCGCGGGTAGAACTGAGAGAGATGGCGGAGCGCAACCCTCTGGTGGTGTTGCTGCCGGACGAGCCGTACCGATTCGGGGCCAAGCACGTGCCGGAGATCGCCGCCTTTCAGGACGTCCGCGCGGTACGCGATCATCGTATCTACTTATTGGAGGGTAAGCATCTGTCCTGGTACGGGCCTCGGATAGCGGGAAGCCTGCCTTACGTGTGCGGGCTAATCGAGGGGAACGGCGCTTGAGAGGCTTGCCGGTTGGGAGTATCCTATAGATAGGAGCACGTCAATTCAGTGCTCCGAGGTGAAAGATAGATGAACGCTGTAAAGACGGTATTTCTTCTAGTCCTGCTCTCGGCGATATTTCTCGCGATAGGGTGGGCTGTGGGGGGAGTTTTCGGGCTGGTCATCGCCTTCGTGCTGGCTCTGGGGATGAACTTCTTCTCCTACTGGTTCTCCGACAAGCTGGCGCTGAAGATGACAGGCTCGCGTGAGGTTACACCGCACCAAGAGCCGCATCTGCACCGCATCGTCGACGAGGTGTCGGCGATGGCGGGGATGCCGAAGCCGAAGGTGTACATCATACAGAACGACGCGCCCAACGCCTTCGCTACCGGGCGCAACGCCAAGCACGCGGCGATAGCGGCCACCACGGGCATCATGAGCATCCTGGACGACCGGGAGCTTACGGCGGTGCTGGGCCACGAGCTGGGGCACATCCGCAACCGCGACATCCTGGTGGGCGCCATCGTGGCGACGATCGCGACGGCGATCATGTTCCTCGCCATGATAGGGCGCTTTTCGCTGTTTTTCCGGATGTTCGGGGGTCGCGGCGGCTACGGTGG
>LKGT01003965.1_pt1 | contig 9961 bp, 6 predicted proteins | sample 503861 | NCBI WGS metagenome assembly LKGT01 (sample SAMN04113194, study PRJNA297058) | marine sediment metagenome | biome: marine benthic biome; feature: marine benthic feature; material: marine sediment; isolation source: sediment sample collected at the water-sediment interface from the South... ...
AGGGCGGGGCGTCCGGGTGGCGATTGCCGCCCGGCGTGGGCGGAAACCAACGGCGCGGCCAGATATTGGCAATCGCGGGCGAGATGAAGGCATACGGCCCGTCGTTGAAGTCGTCGATGCCATAGTGGACGAAGCTGCCCAGGTGCTGGTCCCCGCCGACGTGGAAGGCAAAGCCGCGCCGGATGGTCCGTAGCGCCCGGTTGCGTCCGGCCTGGGGCCAGCCGTTCGAATCCATATCGACGCCCAGGTGGTCGTCCGGGATGTACTCGCCCGGTTCGGCGTAGCGCATGCCGGGCACGACGCTGTCGTCGTTGGCGCCGGCGGGTAGCGTGGCCAGGTTGCTGAAGAGCGTCTGCGAGAGCATCACCTTCATCCACGTGCCGCCGCTCCAGTCGTGTGCCCATTGGTCGAGGAAGGCAAGCTGGCGTTCGCCTAGGAGGGTAGCCTCCGTGACGGTCGTCGGGTCGTAATCGGGATTTTTAGGCCAGCCGTTCCAGATCTCGGCCTGCGGCAAGACTTTTCGGGGCGTCGATTTCCACATCCGGTCGGCGACGACGGCGAAGCTGAGGCCCGCGTAACTCATATCGGTGTAATAGACGGAGATATCCTGCTCGATGGGCGTGGGGTCGAACGGGTCGGGTAGGTGTGAGACCTGCGTCCGGTGCACGGCATTGACGAAGAGCGGGTCCATGATATAGCCCCCGTTGTCGGACATAGGCCGGTCGGGGCCTTCGGCCTTGATGCCGCCGTCGCCCCAGATGTTGCCGTGGTAGACGTCGTGGTCGTCGGGGATCGTGACCTCCCACGCGTTGCCGCGTTCGATCTGTAACTCGGCATGGCGCGTGTCCTCGGGGCCGAGGGGTCCCATCTGGGCCGTCATCTTGAGCACGCCGCGACTAAGCGTGTACTGCGTGCCCATCMMCGGGCCGAAGGCGCGTTYCTTGAGGTGCCCGGTGGATTTGTCGCGCCTGGCGATCAAGGGCGGCGCCAGGTGGAAGGTGAGGGTGAAATCGCCCGCGAACTGTTTGCCGATCTTGGCCATGAAATCGCCGTTGGCATATAGCCTCGCGACCTCGTATTCGTCCTTGTAGGCCATGAGCTTGAACAGCGATCCGGCGACGGCTTTCGCCAGCGCGNCGCCGCCACCGGCTTTTCCGGCCTCGGCYTCSSCRACCTCGTCGATGAAATCGGCGTARCGCCTGGCGTAGGAAGCGTTCTGGTATTCGGTCAGGAACGCCACCCGCCGGGCGACGATCTCGTCCAGGGACTTGGGGAAATCGACGAYCTTGGGCGCCAACATCCCCGGGCGCGCGGCCTCGGCGACCCTATCCGGCGCATCGGCCGCCACCCGCCCCCAGGTGAAGGCCTGCTGGTTGAGGKCGACCTCSACRYYGTTGAGCTCGATCGCGCGGGCGATGGCCTCGGGCCCGACCGGGATCGCSCCWWGCTGGCAGGCGAAGCCGAGCAGGAAGATGTTGGCRGYGATGGAATCGCCAAGCAGCGCCCGGACCAGCGCCGTGGCGTCGACCGTTACCGTCTTGGTGCCGCCCGCCGCCTTCTGCACGGCGCCGAGCARTTCGATCTCGTCGAACGASGCGTCGGGATCGAAATTGAGCGTCGAGGTCGGGATGACGGTGGAATTGACGATGGCGCGGGTGGCGCCTTGGCTGACCGTCGCCAGCACGGCGGGCGAGGCCGAGACCACCATGTCGCAGCCGAGCAGCAGATCGGCCGCCCCGGCATCGACGCGCGGGGTGTTAATGGCGTCCGGGTCCYCGGCGATATGGACATGGGTGGTGACCTGGCCGCCCTTCTGGGCGAGGCCGGTCTCGTCCAATATRCCGCAGCCCTTGCCCTCGAGATGGGCCGCCATGCCRAGMAGCGCGCCCAGCGTCACCGTGCCGGTGCCCCCGACGCCGGCGATGAGGATGGCGTAGGGACGCTCAGTGCGCGGTTGCGATGGCGCCGGCAGATCGGCGGCGAATTSGGCCAGTGACGCCCCGAGGGACGGTTTTCTGACCTCGCCGCCATTGACGGTGACGAAGCTCGGGCAGAAGCCGTCGAGGCAGGAGTAGTCCTTGTTGCACGACGACTGGTCGATGGCGCGCTTGCGCCCGAACTCGGTCTCCAGCGGCACCACCGACATGCAGCTCGAAACCTCGCCGCAATCGCCGCAACCCTCGCAGACGGCGTCGTTGATGAAGACGCGCCTGGCGGGATCTTCCAGCGCGCCCCGCCGGCGCCGGCGGCGCTTCTCGGCGGCGCAGGCCTGATCGTAGATCAATACCGAAACGCCGGGACACTCGCGCATCTCGCGCTGCACCGCGTCCAGGTCGTCGCGGTGATGGATGGTCACGCCCTTCGCGAAATCGGCGTCGGACGGGTACTTGTCCACCTCGTCGGTGACGACGGCGATGCGTCCCGCCCCTTCGGCGCGGAGCTGGCGGGAGATATCGGCGACGGTGAACCCGCCCTCGACCGGCTGGCCGCCGGTGAGCGCCACGGCGTCGTTGTAGAGCAGTTTGTAGGTCATCTTCGCGCCCGACAGGATGGCGCCGCGGATGGCGAGCGAGCCTGAATGGTAATAGGTGCCGTCGCCGATGTTCTGGAACACGTGCCCGCGTTCGGTGAAGGGGTACTGGCCGGTCCAGGTCATGCCCTCGCCGCCCATCTGGGTCAGCGTGATGGTGTCGCGATCGGCCATGTGGCTGGCCATGGTGTGACAGCCGATGCCGGAGATGGCGATGGAGCCTTCCGGCACCCGGGTCGAGCGGTTATGGGGGCAGCCGGGGCAGAAAAAGGCCGTCCGCACCGCGCTCGGCGCCTCCTTGACGCGGCTTCGCGCCTGGGCCTCGATCCGCTCGAGCCCGTCCGTGACCGGCCCGAAGGCGCCAAGCCGCGCGATCCGCCGGCCGATGACGGTGGCGATGTCGGCGGGGGTCAGCTCGCCCGCCGTCGGCAACAGGCGCCCGCCGTCCTCATTGAACTTGCCGAGCACTCGCGGGCGCTCGGAAACGGTGAGCGCATAGAGATGGTCCTTGACCTGGGGCTCGAGCAAGGGGCGCTTTTCCTCGATCACCAGGATCTCCGCGAGGCCGCGGGCGAAGTCGCGAAGCCCATCGCCTTCCAAGGGCGAGGGCGCCGCCACCTTGTAGAGCCTGAGGCCGATCTCGGCGCCGAGCGCTTCATCGACACCGAGGATTAAAAGCGCCTGGCGGACATCGGCATAGGTCTTGCCGACGGTGACGATGCCGAGGCGCGCGCGCGGCGGATCGAGGACCACCCGGTCGAGCCCGTTGGCCCGGACGAAAGCCTGGGCGGCGTCGAGCTTGAAATGCAAGAGCCGTTCCTCGGCGTCGTGCTGGCTATCGGGCCAGCGGATGTTGAGCCCCCCCGGCGGCACCTCGAAATCAACCGGCGTCACCGGCATCGCGCGGGAAGGATCGACGATGACAGACGCCGTGCTCTCGGCGACGTCGGAATGGAGCTTGAAGCCGACCCAGCAGCCCGAGTAGCGCGACAGCGCGATGCCCAACAGGCCGTAATCGAGGATCTCCTGGACATCCGAGGGGTAGAGGATCGGCATGGTGGCGGCGGCGAAGGCCGGCTCGCTCTGATGGACGATGGTCGAGGACCGCCCGCCGGCGTCATCCCCGGCGATCGCCAGCACGCCGCCATGGATCGAGGAACCCGCCGCGTTGCCGTGGTTGAAGGCGTCGCCCGAGCGGTCGACCCCCGGCCCCTTGCCGTACCACAGCGCGAATACCCCGTCATAACGCGCCCCGTCGAACAGATTGACCTGCTGGCTGCCCCAGACGGCGGTGGCGGCGAGCTCCTCGTTGACGCCGGGTTGGAAATGGATGTGGTGCCGCTTCAAGAAGCCCTCGGCCTGCCACAGCGCATGGTCGTAGCGCCCGAGCGGCGAGCCGCGATAGCCCGAGATGAACCCCGCCGTGTCGAGGCCGGCGGCAACATCGCGCCGGCGCTGCATCATCGGCAGACGCACCAGGGCCTGGGTCGCGGAGATGAACACGCGGCCGGTCTCAAGGGCGTATTTGTCGTCAAGCGTCAGATCAAGCAGGGCCATGGGTGCGCTGTCCCGGTCTCTAACTCGGCGTCGATCGGGGCCGTTGCCGGCGCCGACGGCCTCGGGCGCCCGGCGATGCCCCTGATCGGCGGCCACGACGCCAAATCCTACCGCGAATCCGCCCCGCCCGCCAGCCCGCGTCCGCCTACGGTCAAGCGCCCGAAGGGCCGATTTCCCGCCCCCGGCCGGTTGTTCTTTTGCCCGACGCCCGCCTTATTATATGCCCGAGGCCCCCGGCGCGCGGAGGGCTTCAGCCCAGCACCACCAGGGCGTCGACGGCGACGGGGCGGCCCTCGGCGATGATCACCGGGTTGACGTCGATCTCCTTGAYYTCMKSGTGCTYCAGCGCYAGGCGGGCGAGGCCGGTGAGCGCATCGCAAAGYGCSSCGCGGTCGACCGCCCCCATGCCGCGCACGGCGCCSARGATGGCGGCGCCCTTGATCTCATCCAGCATGGCATCGGCGTCGGCGCGGGCGAAGGGCGCGATGCGGCAGGCGACRTCGTTAAGGATCTCGGTGAAGATGCCACCGAGACCGAAGGTCACGCACGGCCCATAGAGGGGATCCCGCGTCATGCCGAACGCCAMCTCGCGCCGMCCGGCGATCATCTCCTGGAYCAARATWTCGSWYSTCCCCCCGGCGCGGGCGGTGAGYTCGSCGAAGGCCCTGGCCACCGCCTCGTCATCGCCGATGSCGATCTCGACCAGGCCSTGCTCGGTCTTATGGGTGATCTCCGGCCCACACGCCTTCATCACCACCGGGTAACCGAGCGCGCGGGCGGCCTTCACCGCGTCGCCGGDGGTGCGGACGAGCTCTTCCTTCGTCACCGGCACGCCATAGAGGCTGAGGAGGCGCTTCGAGTCGAACTCCGATAATGCCTTTTGCTTGCGCKCCAGGGCKTCCTTGATGATCCCKTCCGGGTTCATTCCGCCGCTTCCCGCGBCAACCGGTCGAGGAACGTCCGGTAATCGTAAAGCCGCCTCATCGCCTTGACCGCGCCCCGGRCCGAGCGGAAAGTCGGCGTCCTCGTAGCCTGGAGCATGGGGAAGCCCTTGGACGCGAGGCCAGGSGGGCCGGCCCAGCCGACGATGACCGGCTTGCTCGCTTCSYKAGCGABGGTGCTGAATTCCTTGCCATAGAYSGAGGCSCKSGGCTCRCCGACCATGGTGGCSAAAAGYAKCACSCCGTCGATGGTATCGAGATCGAGSAGSATSCGSGCGGCGTCCBGATAGGCCGAGGCGMRYGAGCGCACCTGCTGGGTCAGRTCCACCGGGTTCCKGACCGMGCCGWAGGACGGCACGAATTCGCSGATCYTGGCCTTGGYSYCGGCGTCGAGCTCGGGRATCTCGAGCCCSMAGCGGTGACACTCRTCCGCSGCGACGCCGCTTATRCCGCCMGASGCRGWGACGATGCCGACSCGGTTGCCCYTGGGCAGCTTGTCKCCGACCCAACTGARCACCGTCGCCGTCGGCAACAGCTCGGCCAGRTCGTCGACGCGGATMAGCCCRTACTGCCGGCAGACGGCGTCGAACACCCGRTCCGAKCCGGCCAGCGCGCTGGTGTGCGAARCGCAGGCCTCGGCGSCGAYRTCGGACAAGCCGACCTTGTAGACGACGATCGGTTTTCTCRYMCGYGCSGCCTTGCTGGCGGCGGCGAGGAAYTTCGGCACRTCGCCGACGCCTTCGAGCAGCAGGGCGAAGACCYTGRCGCGGTCGTCATCGATGAGRTAMTCGAGATAATCCGCSGCYCCCARATCGGCCTCATTCCCCGTCGTCACCGAGTAGGAGAAACCGGAGCCCTCCTCCATGGCGCAKCCCAGCATCGARCCGCCGAGCGCCCCGCTCTGGCCGATGAARGCGATATCGCCGCCGGGGAACGGGTTGATGTCGCTGACCGAGGAGGTGCAGCASACCAGATTGTCGACGGCGTTGATGAAMCCGTTGGTGTTGGGACCSSMMAGSCGGACRCCGMCGGCCCTGGCGGCSSCRAGMAGGCGGTCCTGCAGCGCMSRRTCCCCGGYCTCGGCGAACCCGGCGGCGWASACCACCGCCACCTTGACCCCCTTGGCGGCGCAGTCCTCCATGGCCTSGACGCAGGCGCCGGCGSGGAGCACGATCAGCGCCAGATCCACCTCSTYTTCGATGTCGCGCACATTGGCGTAGCAACGCCTGCCGGCCAACTCCTCGTAGCGTGGATTGACCGGGAAGATTGGGCCTTCGAAGCCGTGATCGACGAGGTAATTGAGCGCCGCCGCGCCGATTTTCGCCCCACCGGTCTCCGTCGTTCCCTTCGATGCGCCGATGACCGCGACCGAGCGGGCATGGAGCATGGCGTCAAGCATCCGCTCAGCCCTTCCTGGACCGCGCTTCGAGGGTCTCGACGAGGGCGGCGACGGCCTTGCGGCGGTCCTCGGTGTGATAGAGCATGCCCTGGAACGCCGCCGACAGCTCGAGCAGGGATTCGAGGGATAAATGCTCGCTCTCGCGCAACAGCCGCTTGGATAATCTCAGCGCATGGTGCGGGTTGGCGGCGATGCGCGCCGCCAGATCGCCGGCGTCGGCCWKYRGCCGACGGCGAAGGTCGCGCGCGGCGAGATGGGGCTGACACTCGGGCCGGGCGACGGCGGCGCGCCGGTCGCCGATATCCAGCGCGCGCTGGCCGATTTCGGCTATCGCGTGCCGACCGACGGCGCCTACGACGCGGCGACCGGCGCGGTCGTCGCCGCCTTCCAGCGCCACTTTCGGCCGCGCCAGATCGACGGCATCGTCGACCCGGAGACCGCGCAGCGCATCTTCCAGGTTCTCGCCAGCGCTTGATTTCACACCCCTTCGCGCGTAGGTCTTAAGGCGCCAGACGGTCGGATGGCCGCCTTCCGGCGTGAGCCGGGGGGAGGAAAGTCCGGGCTCCACGGGAACACGGTGCCGGGTAACGCCCGGCGGGGGTGACCCTAGGGAAAGTGCCACAGAAAGCAAACCGCCGGCCGAAGCCCCCCCGGGGGCGAAGGCGGGTAAGGGTGAAAGGGTGCGGTAAGAGCGCACCGCGCCCCCGGCAACGGGGGCGGCACGGCAAACCCCACCGGGAGCAAGACCAAGTAGRGACGGCAGATCGGTTTCGATCGGGCGGGTTTCCGCGCCGCCGTCCGGGTAGGTCGCGCGAGGCGTCCGGCGACGGGCGTCCCAGATGAATGGCCATCCATCCGCGCGTGTCATGCGCGCGGGGGACAGAACCCGGCTTACAGGCCGTCTGACCGCCTCTATCACTTCCTCTATTGCTTCGATCCCGAGATGGCTCGGTTCCGAGCCGCAACGCGCGGCCGGYGTCGCCACCGCRCCGGGNCKRTTTCAYTAAAAGAACMTTDCAYGAACAWARTGTTGCCACARTTKGCATTGAGACTGCATTTGAACARRCCCAAGTCGGYSSCSAGGWCATCTCCRCCGRAACAAGAWTCCGSCCMWTTAATAGCTTSTTAACSCWTCCGAATTATTTGTCTYCCCGTTGACACCCATGAAATCCCATGGTATCCCRTYYAATCCCGTCACAGGGACCAGCGGTCRCGGTCAAACCGGGAYCGGRATGCGGGGAAYAGAATCAGGCGGAAGACGTCGGGRRMGGCACARGTGGCGGTATTTATCGKGACCTTCGAGAACAAGGTCGACCGCAAGGGYCGGGTTTCGGTCCCGGYCCARTTCCGCCAGAYSCTSGCCGGGCAGTCGTTYCAGGGCATCGTCGCGTTTCGCTCCTATCGCGCCGCCGCGATCGAGGCCTGCGGCATCGACYTCATGGAGCGTCTGAACGACRGCRTGTCCKCCATGGATCTCTTCTCCGACGCCCACGACGATCTCGCGGCGACCATCTTCGCCGACTCCCAGCAGCTSCCCTTCGACGGCGACGGCCGGATCGTCCTGCCGCCCAGGCTRRYCGAGCACGCCGGCATCGCCGAGCRCGCCGCCTTCGTCGGCAAGGGGCCGATCTTCCAGATCTGGGAGCCGGGCGCCCTCGAAGCGCACAAGGAGGACGCCCGANNGCGCGCGCCCGGTCCCAGGGCCTGACCCTGCCTTTGCGTCCGAACCGGGAGGGTGGCCGATGACCGGCGCCCCCCCCGGCGCCTCCCAGAGCACGGAGAGCGCCGCGCGGCCCAGCCCCGGCGGGCACACGCCGGTCATGCTGCGCGAGGTGCTGGCCGCRCTCAGCCCCCGCGACGGCGCCATCTACSTCGAYGGCACCTTCGGCGCCGGCGGCTACGCCGAGGCGATCCTGGRYGCCGCCGACTGCCGGGTCTGGGGCATCGACCGCGACCGGGCGGCGGTGACGCRGGGCCAGGCCRTGGCGCGCCGCTACGGCGARCGCCTGACCGTCATCCAAGGGCGCTTCGGCGTCATGGACCGYCTGCTCGGCGAGCGCGAGGTCACGGCCGTGGATGGCATCGCGCTCGAYMTCGGCGTCTCCTCGATGCAGCTCGAKGACGCCGAGCGCGGCTTCTCGTTCCGYGCCGACGGGCCGCTCGACATGCGCATGACGCCGGAGGGCGMGGATGCCGGGCCGAGCGCCGCSGAGGTGGTCAACGATTTGCCGGAAGCCGAGCTCGCCGAGGTGATCTCGCGCTACGGCGAGGAGCGCCGCGCGCGCCAGGTCGCCCGCGCSATCGTCGCGGCCCGGCGCGAGCGCCCGNATCGAGCGCACCGCKCASCTGGCSGASATCGTGCGCMRGGCSGTSCGGCGCGGCGYCAANGGCSGGCMKSSCGSGNATCGACCCGGCSACSCGCACSTTYCAGGCGCTRCGCATYTACGTCAACGACGARCTYGGCGAGCTCGASCGCGGCCTGCACGCSGCCGAGCGCYTGCTSGCCCCSGGCGGGCGGCTCGCCGTSGTCKCSTTYCATTCGCTCGARGACCGTGTGGTCAAGGCGTTCCTCCGGGAACGCGGGCGCGCCAGGCCGCGCGGCTCACGCCACCTTCCCGAAAGCGGCGAGGACCGCCGCAACCCGACTTTCCTGCCCCTGCACAGGGGCACTTGCCGGCCCAGCCGGGCGGAATGCACCACCAACCCACGTGCGCGTTCCGCCCGGTTGCGGGCCGCCGAACGAACCGAGTCCCCGCCCTGGACGGGCCACGGAGGGACAGCATGAGCCGGATCGCCGGACTCCTTTTCCTGCTCACCGCCGCCAGCGCGGCGCTTTTGCTGTTCTACGTCAAGCAGCAGGTGCGCGAGATGGAGAAGGAGTTAGAGCTCGTCSACCGNTGGCATCCTCGATCATSACATACTCGCCCGTTGCGGCGTCGTAGTCGTAAGGGTCGCTCGGGGCTTCCTGGAAGTACCAGTTCAGCTTGCCGGTATCCAGATCCAAGGCGATCGTCGACGACGTATAAAGGTTGATGCCCGGCCGGTGACCGGTGTTCATGAAGTCGGCGCCGCCGAAGTCATAATCCGGGTTGGGGTTGCCTGTGCCGATCAGGATCTGGTTGTTCTCGTAGTCGACGGTACCCGGCTGCCAGGATCCGCCGCCACCCCATTTCCAGAAACCCTGAACCGGGTATATGAACCCGGTCATGACGACGGCAAACGCGAGGAATGCCCAGAGCTTCATTCGTTCTGCTACCGCACCAGATACGATGGACATAGCCGTTGCGACAAACACCACCTGAAAGAAATGATCCGCCCGGGTGGAATAATAAGTGTCGCCACCGGAACCCAATACCGCTTCGGTGGTGTTCTCGTCTCCGATGAGGCTACCGATAATCGGAATCCAATTACCTTCGCCCGCACCCGGATACATGATGGCGTAGCCGCACAACAGGTACATGATGCAAGCGATGGCAAACAAGGCGACATTCTTCGTGAGAATTTCGGACGTATTCTTAGCGCGTACCATGCCCG
>LKGT01003964.1_pt1 | contig 9960 bp, 9 predicted proteins | sample 503861 | NCBI WGS metagenome assembly LKGT01 (sample SAMN04113194, study PRJNA297058) | marine sediment metagenome | biome: marine benthic biome; feature: marine benthic feature; material: marine sediment; isolation source: sediment sample collected at the water-sediment interface from the South... ...
ATTCGATTGTCCGCTTATGGCTATTAGCGGACATTCAGGTGTCTGGTGATTTACGTCCGCTTTACCCCCGAAAGCAGACATCGAGAACCCGCCCCTACTTCGGCTTCCACTCCCGCGCCAGCTTTTGGGCCTCGGATATTTGGGCCGGGGTCATCCTCTTGGCAACGTCATCGCGGTTCTTGACCGCTATATCGCGGCCCTCGCCGGGGGAAAATCTAGAAGCGGCAAGGTCATACCACATATAGGCTTGGGCGTAGTCCTGGGGGACGACTTCGCCGTAGCCGTACATGAGGCCGAGATTGGTTTGAGCTTTGGCGTTCCCTTGCTCGGCGGCCTTGCGGAACCACTTCACCGCCTCGGCGTCGTCCTCGGGGACACCTAGGCCGATGTCGTACATGACGCCGAGATTAAACTGGGCTTCGGCGTTCTCTTGCGCGGCGGCCTTGCGATACCATTCCACCGCCTCGGCGTAGTCCTGGGTAACGCCTAGGCCCCTGTCGTACATGACGCCGAGGTTGTATTGCACATCGGGCACGCCCTGCTCGGCGGCCTTGCGATACCATTCCACCGCCTTGGCGTAGTCCTGGGGAACGCCTAGACCTTTACCGTACATGAAGCCGAGATTGTTTTGGGCGTCGGCGTTCCCCTGCTCGGCGGCCTTGCGCCACCATCCCACCGCCCTGGCGTCGTCCTGGGGAACGCCTCGGCCGTAGCTGTACATGTTGCCGAGGTTGAACTGGGCTTCGGCCACGCCCTGCTCGGCGGCCTTGCGATACCATCCCGCCTCCTTGGCGTAGTCCTGGGGAACGCCTAGGCCTTTACCGTACATGTAGCCGAGATTGTTTTGGGCGTCGGCGTTCCCCTGCTCGGCGGCCTTGCGCCACCATCCCACCACCGTGGCGTCGTCCTGGGGAACGCCTCGGCCCTTGTCGTACATGACGCCGAGGTTGTATTGCACATCGGGCACGCCCTGCTCGGCGGCCTTGCGATACCATTCCACCGCCTTGGCGTAGTCCTGGGGAACGCCTAGGCCTTTACCGTACATGAAGCCGAGATTGTTTTGGGCGTCGGCGTTCCCCTGCTCGGCGGCCTTACGCCACCATCCCACCGCCCTGGCGTCGTCCTGGGGGACGCCTCGGCCGTAGCTGTACATGTTGCCAAGGTTGAACTGGGCTTCGGCCACGCCTTGCTCGGCGGCYTTGCGATACCATCCCRCCKCCTYGGCRTAGTCCTGGGGAACGTCGCGGCCTAGGGCGTACATGAAGCCGAGATTGTATTGGGCTTTGGCGTGGCCCTGCTTGGCAAGCGGACGCCACTCACGAAGGGCCGTGGCATAGTCGCCTCGATTATACGCGGCAACCCCGGCATTAAAGTCGGCCTCGTCTGTGCAAGCCGTCAGCCCCAATATGACCCCGGTGTACAGCGCCGCGATAAGCGCGATGCCCGCGCATGTGGCCTTCGGTGTGGTCATGGGTTTCTTCCCTGTGGAGGTTGCCCCCGAGTGTACCGCCAGTGGTACGGTTTACCAATTATACTCGCGGAACCTTTCCCAAATGTGAAGATGCGGTGTACGATCCGGCTCTCCTGAGCCGCTGTTTTCGTTTGCCCACCAATGTCCGCTTATGGCTATTAGCGGACATTCAGGTGTCTGGTGATTTACGTCCGCTTTACCCCCGAAAGCAGACATTACCGGCGAAAAATTGGATCGGTCCCTGAAAGCAGACTTTTGGTGTCTGCTTTGCCCCCTAAAGCGGACCCTAATGGGTATGGCGCTGGATGTCCGCTAATGACCCTTAGCGGACATCGCACGAGCTGACATCCCCCTCTGTTGAAAACCGGGTAAGATGTACCGAAAACCAGTGACGCTGTTCTCTAATTCCGGGATTGGCGTACAAGCCGTCCCGCCGGTGCCGTCGCCACAATAGATTCTCCCGCTGAAGGCCGCTAAGCTCCGACGGGAGCGTTCTCGGTGTGCTGGGGGGCGCATGGCCGAAGAGACCGTCACACGCAAGTTGACCGCAATCTTGTATGCCGACGTGGCTGGGTACAGCCGCCTGACGGGTGAGGACGAGGTCGGYACGCACAAACAGCTCTCCGCCGGGCTCGACCTGATCTCCGSAGCGATCAAGGCGAAGGGCGGCAACGTCGTGCACTACGCGGGYGATGCGGTGYTGGCCGACTTCGGCAGCGTGGTGGCGGCGGTCGAYTGYGCSGTKYSGATYCAGCRSCARCTCGCCGAGARCAAYRCSSARKTKYCSGACGACAAGCGSCTYCAGTTCCGYATCGGSGTCAAYCTSGGCGARGTSATYGTCGACCGCGACGACATCTACGGCGACGGAGTGAACATCGCSGCCCGGTTGGAAGSRCTGGCCRAGCCKGGKGGYATYTGCATCTCCGGRCGMGTTTACGAGCAGGTCGAGAACAAGTTGGACTTCGGATACGAGTACCTTGGCGAACGGGAGGTCAAGAACATCAGGAAGCGGACGCCACTCACGAAGGGCCGCCGCATAGTCGCCTCGTATATAGGCCAGATAGCCGTCTAAAAAATCCGCCCAAGCCGGGGCCGTCAGGCCCAACGTGAACCCGGCGCACAGCGCCACGATCAACGCAAGGCCCGCGAGTTTGGCTTTCGGTGTGGTCATGGGTTTCCTCCCTGCGGAGGTTGCCCCCGAGTGTACCGCAAGTCGTATTGAGCACCAATCACGCTCGCGCAGACGTTCCCGATTGTGAAGATGGGGTGTACGATCCGGCTCTCCTGAGCCGCCGTTTTCGTTTGCCCACCAATGTCCGCTTATGGCTATTAGCGGACATTCAGCCACACCCTGAATTACGTCTGCTTTACCCCCGAAAGCGGACATTCGCACGGCAGTCGAAAAAGGTCTGCTTATGACCCAAAGCGGACATTGGATGCACACGGGCATTGGCCCGATTGGGCCTTCCCATCGCGACCGATTCTAGCTTAAAAAGTTGCCCGAAACCCTCTGGTATCCCCGCCGCCATAAAAAATCCCCGCCACGGTGGGCGGGGCAAGTTTAACAGGGGGAGATTTCAGACTACCCCTATATCCTAGCAGCCAGGGAATTCCCGCTTTATTGATCTGCGCGCGTAAGAAGGTCAAAAGATATAGGAGGTTAAACACTTAGAAATCGCCCATTCTTTCAATGGCTTATAGGGAATACCCCATACCATTTGTGCCAACTTTAGGAGGACTTGTTGCCACGTAACCAAGGTTTTTGTGTCAAGTGACGCTGGCGATCTAAAACTTTGTTGACCGTTAAATTCTCTAGCTTCTGTAATATTTGCACCAAATACCTGTGTGAAACTCGCCCGTGAGCCCGCGGGACCCGTACCCGTCATTCCCTACTTCTTCGGCCTCCACTCCCGCGCCAGCTTTTGGGCCTCGGATATTTGGGCCGGGGTCATCCTCGCAGCAACGATATCGCGGTACTTGACCACTTTATCGCGGTCCTTGCCGGGGGGGTATCTAGAAGCGGCAAGTTTAAACCACATAAAGGCCAATATGTAGTCCTGAGGGACGCCTAGGCCTTTACCGTAGTACATGCGGCCGTACATGAGGCCGAGACTGATTTGAGCTCCAACGTGTTCCTGCTCGGCGGCCTTGCGGTACCACTTCACCGCCCTGGTGTAGTCCTCGGGGACGCCTCGGCCTATAACGTACATGAGGCCGAGATTGTATTGAGCTTTGGCGTTCCCTTGCTCGGCGGCCTTGCGATACCACTTCACCGCCCTGGTGTAGTCCTGGGGGACACCTAGGCCGTATCTGTACGTGACGCCAAGATTGTATTGGCCTTTGGCGTTCCCCTGCTCGGCGGCCTTGCGCCACCATTGGAGGGCCTTGGCGTTGTCCTGCGGCACGCCCTCGCCTTTGCTGTACATAACGCCGAGATGGTACTGCGCTTTGGCGTCGCCCCGCTCGGCGAGGGGGCGAAACTCGCGACGCGCCGTCGCATAGTCGCCTCGTTTAGCGGCTGCCACACCCTCGTCAACACCGGCCCAAGCCGGGGCCATCAGGCCCAACGTGAACCCGGCGCACAGCGCCGCGAATGAAAATGCGCGGGACATCAGTTTCTCACTCCCACTGCGGAAGCCAGTGGCTGCTACAACTCCTTAGAACCTTGAACAGTCGCCTATCAACATCGCTCCCGCGTGGGTTTGGCTGCGCTTTCATCATCGCGGCGTATTCGCGGGTGCCAAATTCAATTTCCTGCCCATCATTCATACAACGGCAATATCCGGTGGCTTCGAACAGGGCCAAGCCTTGAGAGTGCATGGACTTTGCACACCGTTCTACATACGCCATTTTCGCCGCTACCGACCAATCTCCCGCCGCCGACCATGCGACTTGGGGCAACCCGGCGCACAGCGCCGCGATAAGCGCGAGGCCCGCGAATTTGGCTTTCGGTGTGGTCATGGGTTTCCTCCCTGCGGAGGTTGCCCCCGAGTGTACCGCAAGTCGTATTGAGTACCAATCACGCTCGCGCGACCGTTAAGTTGTATGGAAACAACCGTTTTCCGTACAGGCGTCGCGTTAGCCTCTGTCCCGTGTAAACCCTAGGCCCAAGACCACCGGTTCAGAGGGGGTTTTCCGTACACCCGATTTTGGAATTCGGACGCGCCGCTGAATGTCCGCTTATGGCTAGAAGCGGACATTCACCCACACAGTGATTTACGTCYGCTTTACCCCCCGAAAGCAGACATTACCGGCGAAAAATTGGATCGGTCCCTGAAAGCAGACTTTTGGTGTCCGCTTTACCCCCGAAAGCAGACATTTCCCAAGGTCACCATTTATGTCTGCTTTTGACCCAAAGCGGACATTCAATGGATTATAGGTTCCAGCATTAGAATTCGAACTGGAATACGCGTTGAAAACAGCGCGCCTCGTCCTTTGGCGGGCCTGGGCGCGACGCACCGGCCCGGCCGTGGGTTGCCGGCGTCGGGGCATGGCGGCACGGTAGCGCCCTGCCAGGACCAAACCAAGACGCGCGCATTTGACAGTCCGACCCCGCACCAGCAATATCGACCCCATGAGCAAAGGCGTCCCCGCCGCGTTGAAGAAACCAGGCGCCGGACTGGTCGATCTTGAACGCGAGCTTGAAGCCCTCTTGGTCGAGTACGAATCCCTGAGCCGGGCATGGCCCAAGGAGCCGCATGTCGTAGCGCGGGCGAAAATCGGCCGCSAAGTGGAGGACACCTTGGACCGCATYTACGAATTGCACCGCGCAATAACCGGGGCCTAGGCCAAGACCCTGCCGGACGCCGCGGTGCAACTTCGGCGTYTCGCTGCGCTCCTTGACGTCCRGTCCGTCCCTGCCCTGCGCCTACAGGCCGCGCTCGAAGGTTAGAACGAAMCTGTACAACGCTTGCTGGCGTCGGCCCTGGCTGTGGTGGAAGCCGCTGAGGCGCCGCGTACAGTGCCGCGATAAGGTCAMCCGCTTTTCTCTTCGGCGCGCTTGGTCGGGTCTCCGACGCACCGARCGYCCWATCTGAAGGCCCCGATTTGGATTGTAGGCTCACGCTTTGGATCAATACGCATTCGATCAATACGCAATTGTGCTACCGTCTTYGRTGCTTGGRAGGAAYCAYCTGGGAAATCCCGGCTTAGTGGCGACGTCGACAGGTTACGGTTGAGGACGTGAGCATGGCGAACATTGGGTCACAGCAAATGATCCTTTGCCACGAGTGCGATCTGCCTCATGAATTCCGTCCCGTGCCGGCGGGACGCAAGGCCAAGTGCRTCCGCTGTAGCGCGATACTTTACGGCGCCACCGACGAAGACCTGGACCGCCCCCTCGCGTTGTCGCTTGCGGGTCTGGTGCTGTTCGTTRTCGCCAATTTCTTCCGTTTYATGGTGTTCGAGATGGAAGGCCGTGCGCAGACCAACAATTTGATTACCGGGKCCATCGATCTYTGGCGGGCRGGCTTTTGGGAGCTGGCGACCGTTGTATTCCTGASCAGCATCTTCCTGCCGTTCGTCAGCTTGGCGTTGACGGTGTACCTGTTGGCGCCGCTGCGGCTGGGGAAAATTCCCTGGAAGGCGGCACCGGTGCTTCGGGCGGTCTTGGCCKTGCGCCCGTGGGCCATGATGGAGGTCTATATGCTGGGCGCCCTTGTGGCGATCGTGAAGTTGACGGACTTCGCGGATATCGAGTTGGGTTATGGGTTCTATGCCTTCGTAGCATTAATCGTCACCGTCACGGCCGCCAGTTCCGCGCTGCAYCCGGAAGCGCTATGGAATCGGATTGGTGGCGAGGTCGACCACCTTCAAGCGAAYCGCTATGACGAAARCGCAATMGGCTGTCATACCTGCGGRCATGTCCTGGAGGGCGCTRWTGACTGGCATGGTGTCGATTGTCCGCGGTGCCAGGCGACGCTCCATCACCGCAAGCCGAACAGCATCTCACGSRCCTGGGCCTTTCTGATCGCGGCGGCGATCTTCTACGTCCCGGCCAATGTCTATCCGATCATGACCGTGATCTCCTTCGGCCAGGGATCGCCCGATRCCATYCTTTCGGGCGTGGTCCATCTGATCGARGCCGATCAATGGCCGATCGCGATCCTGGTTTTCTTTGCCAGCATCTTCGTACCGGTCGTTAAGATGGCGATCATCGCTTTCCTCTTGATTTCGGTGCAGATGAAATCCGCCTGGCGATCGCGGGAGCGGACCCTCACCTACCGTYTGACGGAATTCATCGGCCGTTGGTCGATGATCGACATATTCATGATCTCGATCCTGGTCGCCCTGGTGAAGCTGGAGGCCGTCGCCACAATCGAGGCCGGRCCCGGCGCCRTCGCTTTCRCCGCCGTCGTTATCCTGACCGTGCTGTCGGCCATGAGCTTCGATCCGCGGTTGATCTGGGACCGTGCGGAGGCCGCCAATGGCTGAGCCGAGCCGGCAAACAACGCCTTCCCTGGCCGCGCCCGACGTCGGCGGCGGCTTTCCCATCTCGCCGATCTGGCTGTTCCCGATCGTCGCCTTRGYGATCGGCGGATGGCTGGTCTATCAGACCCTGAGTCARCGGGGGCCGACGATCACYATCACTTTCGAAACTGCCGAAGGCATCGAGGAAGGCAAGACYAAGMTCAAGTTCCGGGAGGTGGAAGTCGGGTTGGTCGAGAGCATAGCGATCAAGGACCTCTCCAGCGTGATCGTTACGGCCSAGATGAAAAAGGGCGCTGAGCCACACCTGACGGAATCGACYCGTTTCTGGGTCGTCCGGCCGCGTRTCGGCCTGCAGGGCATCWCGGGTCTGGGCACCTTGGTCTCCGGCGCYTTCATCRMKGTCGATCCGGGCRAGGGTGGAAAACCCAAACGGGAATTCGTCGGCCTCGAGGAGCCTCCGATCWTAACCRCCGACGATCCGGGCCAGGAGTTCACCCTGGTCACCGACAAACTGGGCTCCTACACCSCCGGTTCTCCGGTCTATTACCGTGGCATCRAGGTCGGCGAGGTGCTGGSCCACCAGATGGCCGAGAACCGCAAGGAWATCTTCGTACGCGTGTTCATYCGTGAACCCMATGATCAAWTGGTGCGTGACGATAGCCGGTTTTGGAACGCCAGCGGCSTCAGTRTTTCCATCGATGCCGACGGCATGGACGTCAACATCGAGTCCCTRACGGCGTTGGTCCTCGGCGGGATCGCCTTCGATACTCCCAGCGATCTCAAGGCCGGCACACCCAGCAAGGCGGGAACCCGATTCTCTCTTCGTGAATCCAAAACAGCGGTGGATGAGGCGGTGTTCACGAAGAAGTTTCGCTGGATCCTTTACTTCACCGGATCCGTCCGCGGCCTTTCGCCGGGCGCGCCGGTCGAATTCAAGGGCATCAAGGTCGGATCCGTCGTCGATGTCCGTCTCGAGGCCTACCGGAAAAGCGGGGTATACCGCATTCCCGTTCTCATCGACCTTGAGCCCCAACGGATGACCATCATCGGCGAAGACAGCATTGGCCGCATGATCGACCGCGAGATGCATGTCGCCGCGATCCGATCTTGGATTAGCGCCGGGCTCAGGGCCCGGCTAAAGTTGGGGAGCCTGATCACCGGTCAATTGCTCGTGGATTTGGATCTCCATCCGGACGCGGAAGCGATCATGCGGGGCGACGGCAAGTTTCCGGAAATCCCGACCATCCCCAGCAGCATCGAGGAAATCACCCGCTCCCTGACGGCGATCTTGGATAAGGTTCAGGCGTTGCCCTTGGAGGAGTTGACGCGGAGCCTCACCAACACCGTCAAGAGCGCCGAACGTCTGATGAGCTCCGGAGAGATCCAAAACGCCCTCAAGAGCATCGACCAGACGGCGGCGACACTGAACCGGGTATTACAAAACGTCGATCAAAACATCGCACCTGAAACACGGTCGGTCCTGGTCGAAGCCAACAAGACGCTGAAGACGGTGCGCGAGGCGATCTCGCCGGATTCCCCGCTGCGCTACGATCTTGAGACGACGCTTCAGGAGTTGGCCGCCGCCGCGCGCTCGATCCGGCTGCTCGCCGAGTATTTGGAAAGCAACCCCAATGCCCTCATCTACGGCAAGGGCGGGAGGCCGCAGAAGTGAACAGCGCACGGACTAACATTACGTCAATTACGGCGCTCGTCCTTCTTACCGCAACGCTGGTGGCCTGTGGCTTGGGCCCGTCGCCACCCGGTCGCTTCTACGTTCTGTCGTCGCCGCCCGATCTGGTCTCTAAGAAACCGCAGGAAAAAGCCGGGCAGGAATTGGTCATTGGCGTCGGGCCCGTGCAGCTGCCGCCCCATCTCGACCGAACGCAAATCGTGACCCAGGCGTCCCGATACCGGCTCGTTCTTAAAGACCTCGACCAGTGGGCTGAACCCCTCAAGGAAGGGTTCACCCGGATTCTGGCCCAGAACCTGTCGCGGCTTTTAAACACCAATCAGATCGTTAGGTTTCCTTGGCGGCGGCCGTTTACGGTACAGGTTCAGGTGACTGTCGAGGTCCTTCGTTTCGATACGGATGCGGTCGGCGAGAGCGTGCTTGCGGCTCGTTGGTACATCTTGGATGGAGACGGCCGGAAATTGCTCTACTCTCGCACGTCGACATATCGCGATCAGGCTTCGGGTAAGGGGGTGGAGCCCATTGTCGCGGCGATGAGCCGAAATCTCGTTGAACTGAGCCGAGAGATTGCGGTCAGCGTGTTGGCGCTTTCACGGTAACATCATGGTCGCTCTACTCGGCAAACTCGGTATGTTCGTCAAAAACGAATTCCTACAGGTGTGCCCGCCAACATTATGTGCCGCCATGTCCGCTTATGGCTATGAGCGGACATCCAGCGCGGGTTTACTGAACGTCCGGTTTTGACCCAATGCGGACATCCGAATATAGGGGTTTCCTGTTATTTCGAGGACAACTAGGGCGCGACACGGGCGGCGGCTTCGCGGGCCTTGGCTTCGGTCTTCGTAGGGCGTATCCGCGAAACCTCCTGGCGGCGTCAATCCCGCCGGTCGGAATGACCCAGGTCCTTTTCCGGCGCGACCAAATCACGTACCAACCGTTTCAACTCGGTAATTTCCGGAAACCGGCCTTCGGCCTTGCGCGACCAGATGACGCCGCCGCCAGCGAGACGCACCTCAAAGATACCGTCCTCGGTGCCGGGCACCAGGGCCACCCCTTCCAGATCTTCCTCGAAGGTGCTCAACAGTTCCTGGGCCATCCACGCGGCGCGGATCAGCCACCGGCATCTGGTGCAGTATTCAATTTCGATGCGGGGTCCTGAGTTGGCCAATTCGCCCTCCACGTGGAAAACTGGTCCTTCGGACGGGGTGTATTCTAGTCCAGCGGCGGAGATCGAGGGAAAATTCACCGGATTCGAACAGCCTTCGAATCGAACTTTGGTTTCGAGTATCGGTCGCTGACGGCTTGGTGGCTATCCGGGCACCAATCGAACGGAAGTTGGTGAGTTATCTTGTAGACGAGTTGACTCGCT
>LKGT01003968.1_pt1 | contig 9956 bp, 7 predicted proteins | sample 503861 | NCBI WGS metagenome assembly LKGT01 (sample SAMN04113194, study PRJNA297058) | marine sediment metagenome | biome: marine benthic biome; feature: marine benthic feature; material: marine sediment; isolation source: sediment sample collected at the water-sediment interface from the South... ...
ATGAATGGCAATGGCGTACGGTCGAGACAGACTGAGAGAAGATTCATTTTCACCTGGTGCAAATTGAAAAGCGCCGGCTCCTCCCACCACCGCATCAATTATCCCGGTCAAACAATCCAACTTCCGAATCCGACTACTAAAGGTATCGGCAATGTACAGATTGCCCTCTTGATCAACAGCCAGCCCACTGGGACCCGCTAACGCGGTGTCGGGACCCTGAGCCCCGTCCCCGTTATATCCCGATTCCCCAGTGCCCGCAACGGTAGTGATGACTCCCGAGGAAAGATCAATCTTTCGGATTCGATTGTTGCTTTGATCGGCGATATACAAATGACCGTGTCCATCGAGAGCCAAGGCCACGGGCTCGTTCAAGGCCGCTTTTTCGGCAGGCCCGTTATCCCCGAAAAATTTCGTCTGGCCTGTCCCGGAAATTGTGGAGATGACACCAGTCTGAGGATCAACGCGCCGAATCCGATGATTCCATGTATCCGCAATATACACGGTGCCATCATCAGCCACGGCCACAGCCGAGGGAAAATTGAGTGCCGCCTTTGTCGCTGGACCGCCATCCCCGGAAAACCGCTGGTCCGTAGATTTCGTTCCACCAAAATAGCGAACCATTCCACTCAAGTCTGATTTTTGCGAATAGGCATCTCCAGGAGTGGAACCCGGATCCGCCAGTGGATCTTCTTCGTCTTCAAAGGGGGCCATAGGGGGCTCGACAGGTTCCGAAGCCGGATCGTTGCCCATAAAAGTTCCAGCGATCGTCGTGATGATTCCCGTGTGTGCATCGACTTTTCGAATCAGGTGATTTTCTGAATCGGCGATGTAGAGATTCCCTGCTGCATCGACCGCAATATTTTTGGGCTCGTTTAATAACGCGGCTGTTGCCGGACCAGCATCCCCAGCGCACCCGGGCTCTCCTGCACCAGCTATAGTGCCGATTGTTCCAGCTTGAATGGATTTTAGCATCTTACCCTTGCCCCATATTCTGCCCCTGCCCCAAATTCTGAAGGATAAGCGCACCCATTTCTTTGGTGCCGACGAGCTTGGTGCCTGGAGCTTCAATGTCTTTGGTTCGATAGCCTTGGGCCAACACTTTTTGAATGGCACTTTCAATGAGATCCGCTTCTTTCCCTAAATCAAACGAATGTCGAAGCATCATCGCGCCAGAGGCAATCATGCCAATGGGGTTGGCCATATCTTTTCCCGCAATATCYGGCGCGCTGCCATGAATGGGTTCATACATGCCSACCTCTGCRCCAACACTGGCSGACGGCAACATCCCAATCGATCCGGTCAGCATGGCGGCTTCATCGCTTAAAATATCYCCRAACAAATTGGTCGTSACGATCACATCAAATTGTTTGGGATTTCGAATGAGTTGCATGGCRCAGTTGTCAACATACATGTGTCGCARTTCCACATCTTGGTAATCTTTGTGGACCTCGATGACCACTCTCCTCCACAACTCCGAGGAWTCCAACACATTCGCCTTATCGATTGACGTGACSAGCTTCCGTCGCKTRCGGGCMATTTCAAACGCGACTTTGGCAATCCGTGTAATTTCTTCCGTGGTGTAGACTTCGGTATTAAAGCCTCGATGGCCTGTCGGTGTCACTTCCACACCCTTGGGCTTTCCAAAATAAATTCCGCCGGTGAGTTCACGCACTACCAAAATATCAATGCCCTCGATGACCTCACGCTTGAGGGTCGAAGCATCGGCTAATTCCGAATACAGTTTGGCCGGACGCAGATTCGCAAACAACCCGAGCTTTTCCCGCAGGCCCAACAACGCTCGTTCAGGCCTTCGTTCATAGTCCAAGCCTTCCCATTTCGGTCCGCCCACCGCTCCCAACAACACCGCATCGCTGGATTTMGCTAAGGTCAAGGYCTCATCAGGTAAAGGCCATCCCGTATCATCAATCGCTTKSCCMCCAACMGCKGCAGRAATAAAYTCAAACGAAWGGCCACWTRGTTTTCCKACAGCYTCCAACACRTTGATGGCCGCCGGKACAATCTCCGGRCCWATACCATCCCCGGCYAAYACTGCRATYTTCTTATYCATAACAAYRYACKACCCCTTCCATAAYTATTCCTARCAMAGSCCAATYTTRTCTCCGGTGTTGGCTCGGCGTTCTAATTGCRAAKACAGTTTATTGAGAGCATTCAGATACGCCTGAGCCGAGGCCACGATAATATCGGTATCAGCCCCATTCCCGGTTACGATTTCATCGTCTTGCYCTAAACGAACCGAKACTTCACCTTGCGCATCCGTCCCACCGGTAATGGCTTTCACGACATAGGCCAACAATTTACTTTTGGTTTGTGTGATCTGCGCAATCGTCCGATACACGGCATCCACAGGACCATCGCCGGTTCCGGTTTCTTTTAACACCTCTCCATCAATTTCCAACTCAACTGTCGCAGTTGGCACTTGATTCATGCCGCTTTGCGTGCTGAGGGCTTTCAACGAATACCGCTCCGGTACTTTGGTCGCCGTTTCTGAAACAATTGCTTCTAAGTCTTCCTCGAACAATTCCTTTTTCTGATCCGCTAACCGTTTGAATCGTACGAATGCGGAATTTACTTCCTCATCCGTCAGGGAATAGCCGAGCTTGTTCAATTCTTCCCGAAAGGCATGACGGCCTGACAACTTACCCATCACGAGTCGGCTTTGTGTTAACCCGATGGAATCCGGCTGCATGATTTCATAGGTGCTCTTATCCTTGAGTAGGCCATCCTGATGGATCCCTGAAGTATGGGCGAAGGCATTAGCCCCAACAATGGCTTTATTCGGCTGAACCACCATCCCTGTGATTTTGCTGACCAGCCGACTCGTCTTGGATATTTCTTCGGTGTGAATTTGGGATTCCGCATCATAAAAATCTTTACGCGTCCGCAGCCCCATCACGATTTCTTCGAGTGACGCATTGCCCGCTCGTTCGCCAATTCCATTAATCGTGCATTCCACTTGGCCCGCACCTGCATGAATGGCAGCCATGGAATTGGCCACCGCTAACCCCAAGTCATTGTGACAATGGACAGAAATGATCGCACGATTACAATCCCGAACGCGAGTCCGGATCGTGCGAATGATTTCGCCAAATTCTTGTGGAGTCGTGTAGCCTACTGTGTCGGGGATATTCACCGTGCCAGCCCCAGCGTCGATTACCGCTTCTACCACTTCACACAGATAGGAGATATCGGACCGCGTTGCATCCATCGGGGAAAACTCAACGTCGTCTACATAGCTTCGCGCATGCTTGACCATCTCCACCGCTCGTTTAAGTGCTTGTTCTCGCGTCATGCGAAACTGATGTTTCAGGTGAATATCCGAAGTCGATAAAAAGGTGTGAATGCGCCGTTTGGGCGCATCTTTCAACGCCTTCCAGGCGGCATCAATATCTTCCGGTTTGGCCCGCGCTAAACTACACACGATTGGGCCTTCGACTTCTTGCCCAATGCGTCGCACCGCCTCAAAATCGCCCGGCGAACTAAAAGCAAACCCGGCCTCAATAATATCGACATTCAACCGGCCCAATTGTTTGGCGACCAGAACTTTTTCTTCAACGTTCATACTGGCCCCGGGAGACTGTTCTCCGTCTCGCAGGGTGGTATCAAACATTCTGATGTGGCGTGTCATAGGAAAGTCCTCCAATAGAGGGGATTCAAAATGGTCCGTCCAGCAAGGCCGCAGCTATTTTGACGCGCGGAGCGTGCATGGAGTACGTGAGCACGGCAAAATGGCGAGAACGCCGCTGGCAGCCATTTTCAATATCCTCAAAAACAAAAAAGCCTTCACCCCGTTGAGGTGAAGGCTACCCACCTGGTCCCGGGGTCATTAGAGCAATACTGACGGTCCAAGGAAACCGCGCAGTGTAAGGCGCTCATCACATAAGAGGAGAGTGGCCCTTCCTTTTCCTTGCCATTTACCCATGAGATTTAGGACCTGAGAGAAAATACCTTGGACATCTCGCATCCAATCTTCGGGCCCTCTTTGAACGGGCCTCAATCGACACACCCTCAACATAGCTGTGCTATGCCTCGGGTGTTTCTCAATCGTTCCGTCCACATCCGACCCAAATCTTGGCGCGACATGGTCCAAGGGATTTTCTCTCAGGTCCTTATTCCTTTGAATTAAACAGAGACTGCGGTGTGCCCGAGGCGGTTTCTCGTTTTCCTGGAGATTTAATCAACTCCCAACCTTTTTCTAGTAGTCCGGAAGTCGCATACCCCAGACAAATCACAAACAGCATAAGCTGGGGGTAGGCCATGACAGATACCAGAATCAATACAGCCCAGACTAAATACATGAAATGATGTTGGCCCTGAAACTTCAGCTGCTTCATACTACGGTACTTCACGGTACTGACCATCAGAAACGATAGTAACAAACTCAACGCGATCACCACATAGGGGAGGACAGCCTCCGACAAGTGTCCGATATGCTTATCGAAAATATAAAACGTCGAGATGAAGCCAGCCGCAGCGGGAATGGGCAATCCCATAAAAAATCGACTGTCCCCGCTGCTCCCGGTAACATTGAATCGGGCTAACCGAAGTGCGCCGCAAGCCACATAGGCGAACATGATCGCCGCACCTAACATACCAGGAGATTTCAATGCCCAGACATAAATCAAAACTCCCGGGGCGAGTCCAAAGGAAATGAGATCCGATAACGAATCATACTCAACACCAAACTCGCTTGTACTATCGGTCAAACGCGCGGAGGTACCATCCAACACGTCAAACACCATGGCAATCAAAATGGCAATCGCCGCCGCTTCAAAACGGCCATGATACACAAAGAGCACCGAGGCCAATCCACTAAACAGATTACCCGTGGTCAAAATATTGGGGATGAGATGCACACCCCGACGACGCTTGCCTTCTTTATTTTTAAAAATGCGGCCTTTCATGTGAACTCCGCGAGTATGGACTCTCCACCCTTAACATGATCTCCCACCTTCACACGCACTCGACTATCGACTGGAAAAAATGTATCCATCCGTGAGCCAAAACGGATCAGTCCAAATCGTTCCCCAGGAACGGCAACCTCTCCTGGCTCCACCCAACACACTATACGCCGAGCAAGAAGCCCTGCCACTTGCACGCAGAGTACTTTTTTCTTCGACGGCGTTTCGATCATCAGCGCATTTTGTTCGTTGTGGACAGTCGCGTCTGGATCGCTGGCATTGAGGAACTGCCCTGGCTGATAAGCCAAATCCACAACAGTTCCGGCACACGGCATTCGATTGATATGGACATCGAAAATATTCAAGAAAATGCTGATTCGAATGCTTTGATCTTTGAGATACCTCGGTTCGAATTCCTCTTGAACGGCAATAACCTGCCCATCGCCAGAAGCAAGAATTAAATCGTCACCTCGAGGGATCGTCCTGGGAGGATTGCGAAAAAACCACCCGGTAAAACAAGCGATTGCGCCTAGAGCAATGGAGACTTTTTTGCAACCCAACAATCCCGCTAACACAGCGGGGGCTGCCGCTCCCATAACAAACGGAACACCTTCTCTGGCGATGGGGATCCCTTTTGCACGGTCAGCCATTCTGATCCATTTCTAAAATCAACACGCGCATATTTTTTTAGTTCTTTTTCTGATCAACCAGTTTGTCTTTTTGCAACCAAGGCATCATCCCACGTAAATTTTTCCCGACTTCTTCGATGGGATGCTCTTCGCCGCGCTTGAGCAACGCGTTGTGCACGGGGCGATTGGCCTGATTTTCCAACACCCATTCCCGAGCAAACCGGCCACTTTGGATTTCCTCAAGAATGACTTTCATGGTGCGCTTGGTTTCACTGGTAATGATTCGTGGGCCACGGGTAATGTCGCCAAATTTGGCGGTCGTACTTATGGAATACCGCATGTTGGCGATCCCACCTTGATAGATTAAGTCTACAATAAGTTTGACTTCGTGCAAGCATTCAAAATAGGCCATTTCCGGTGAATACCCTGCTTCAACCAGCGTTTCATACGCAGCTTGGATTAAAGAGGTGAGGCCACCACACAATACGACTTGCTCACCAAAGAGATCGGTTTCTGTTTCCTCGCGAAAATTCGTTTCAATGACACCCGCCCGTCCACCACCAATGGCTGAGGCATACGCCATCCCGACGTGAGTAGTATCCCCGCTGGGATCCTGATGCACGGCCAGCAAACATGGCACGCCGCTCCCCTTGGTATATTCCGAACGCACCAAATGGCCTGGTCCTTTCGGAGCCACCATAAACACATTCACTGTCGCAGGTGGCTGGATTTGCCCAAAGTGAATATTAAACCCATGACCAAAGGCAATGTACTTTCCATCTTTCAAATTGGGCCCAATGTCCTTTTGATAGATGGCCGGCTGCACTTCGTCCGGCGCCAAAATCATAATCACATCCGATTGCTTCACCGCATCGGCCACCGGCATCACCTTGATCCCGGTCGCTTCCACCTTATTCCACGAGGAACCCTCTCGGAGACCGACGACCACGTTGGCACCACTGTCCCTCAAATTGAGCGCATGTGCATGGCCTTGGCTGCCAAACCCAATAACCGCAACGTTCTTTTTTAAGATTTTTTGTAAATCCGCATCTTTGTCATAAGAAATTTTCATAACCGACTCCTTGGGGAATTAAGACGGCCAACACCTCCAGGGATGCTGGTAATTTATTGAGTTCTCAGCAGAATGTTCAAAACCTACTCTGGATCTTCGTGAAGCGTAATCCGTGAAGCGTTGGGGAAAAGGCGAAACGGTGTTTCGTTTGCGTTTCACGCATGACGCTTCACGCTTCACGCCTAGTTGGCTTTGGCAAGCGGACGCGGTTGACTCACCACCGCGCGAATGGGTTCTCGCGCAATAGCAATCCGTCCAGTCCGGATGATTTCTTTTATGCCAAGAGGTTGGAGCAACTGAATAATGGCTTGAATCTTTTGCACGGCACCGGTCACTTCAATCGTATAAGACGTTGGGGACGAATCAATGACATTGGCTCGAAAAATATCAGTAATGCGAAGCGCCTCAGCTCGATCTTCTGCTCGGGTATGCACTTTAATCAATGCCGTTTCACGAGTGACGGCATCACTTTCGTTCAGATCAATAACCTTGATGACATCAATAATTTTGTTCAGTTGCTTCAGAATCTGCTCAATGATGCGCTCATCACCCGTGGTGACGATGGTCATCATCGACACGGTGGAATCAAGCGTTGGCGCAACGGACAAACTCTCGATATTAAACCCTCTCCCACTGAACAACCCCGCCACACGGGACAGAGATCCGGCTTTATTTTCCAAAGTCACAGAAATGATATGTTCCACAACTACAATATCCTTTTACATTGTTAAAGTTGTTGAAAAATGTTGTCCAGCAAAGCCGCAGGCCTCCCGGCCTTCGTAGCCACTTCGGCGGAGTAGGCTTGGCTCGCGGTGCGGACAGGCAGTACGTGAGCACGACAAAGGGCCGAGAACACCGCTGGCGGCCTTTTTCACCAACTTTTTCTACGCAGTTAAAATGGTGTCCGTACTTTCTTTCTTCCCTTTGGTTCCCGGAGTCTGTCGTTTTTGCAATTCTGGGGGATCTTCCAAAATCATTTCATGGTTGCACCCGCCAGCGGGAATCATGGGATAGCAATTTTCGAATTGATAAACCGGCACATCAATAAAGACCGGCTTGTCGATGGAAATTGCTTCACGGATACCATCGTCCACTTCATTCGGGGTGTTAATCCGAAGACCAGCCGCGCCATATGCTTCCGCGAGTTTCACGAAATCAGGAGTTTCGTCCAAATAACTCGAGGCATAACGGCCTTCATAAAACAGGTCTTGCCATTGTCGCACCATGCCATGGAACCGATTATTAATGATAAACACTTTGACCGGCAGTTTTGCGACTACCGCTGTCGCCAACTCTTGGGTGTTCATTTGAATACTGCCATCCCCAGCGATACACAGCACCAGTCGATTGCGAAACGCTGCCTGTGCACCTAATGCCGCAGGGAAACCAAATCCCATGGTCCCTAACCCCCCTGATGTGAGCCAGGTATTCGGATTGGACAATTGGTAAAATTGCGCCGCCCACATTTGATGCTGTCCCACATCAGTGGAGACCACCGGATCACGATCCTTCGTCAATTGATACAGGCGATCGATCAGATATTGCGGCTTAATCAATGCATCAGGATCCTGCGCATAGCTCAGCGGATGCGCGGTCCTCCACTCATTCAACTGATCCCACCACGGTTTGCGCATTTCCTTCTGGTCACCATTCACCGTGGCTCGCAACACGTTGATCAATTCCCGTACCACACATTTACAATCACCCACGATCGGAATATCCACATGAATATTTTTACGAATCGATGTTGGATCAATATCGATATGGATAACCTTGGCATTCGGACAAAATTCCGTGACCTTACCTGTGACGCGATCATCAAACCGTGCGCCCACCGCAATAACCAGATCTGAATAATGCATCGCCATATTGGCCACATAGGTGCCATGCATRCCGAGCATGCCCAAGGACAGCGGATGTTTCCCTGGGAATGCCCCCAACGCCATCAAGGTCGAGTCCACGGGAATCTGTGTCATTTCAGCCAATTCCCGAACCTCTTGCGACGCGCCAGACAACTGCACCCCCCCGCCGATATACAAGATAGGCCGACGTGATTTCATAATGGCATCAGCAGCTTGTTTGATTTTCCACTTGCTGCCTTCATAGGTTGGRTTRTAKCCGCGAATCGAGACCGAATCCGGATATTTGAAATCAGCCTTATCCAKGGAAATATCTTTGGGAATGTCGACTAACACCGGGCCAGGTCTTCCTGTCGTKGCGATGTAAAACGCTTCTTTTATGGATTGCGCCAAGTCATTCACATCTTTCACAAGAAAGTTGTACTTYGTGCACGGWCGGCTCAGTCCRATATTATCCGCTTCCTGAAAGGCATCATTCCCRATCAGCGCSGTAGGCACTTGCCCCGTAAAACACACCATTGGRACGGAATCCATATACGCATCGGCTAGGGCGGTGACGACATTCGTCATCCCAGGACCAGAGGTAATCAAACACACACCCGGCTTGCCGGTAGCCTTAGCATAGCCTTCCGCCATATGTCCCGCACCTTGTTCATGCCGCGTCAAAATGACTTCAACATCCTTTTGTTGATGCAGGACATCGAAAATTTTGAGAACCACCCCTCCCGGAAGAGCAAAAATTGTTTTCACTCCTTCTCGTTTCAAGGCTTCCACAAAAATTTCGGCTCCTGTAAGCTGTGCCATACGTGTCCCTCACCCATTTGATTGAACCACTCGTGGTTCGGTTAAAAATACATGTCTCCGGCCTAAGTAGCCAAAATAAATTGATGGCCAAGAAACCCAATTGTTTCCAGGGGTTGTACCCTGAAACCAATCATGATAAACCTGCGTTATCCACAAGTCAACTTGGCTATTCTCAATTCCAAATGCCGACGACGATCGCACAAAGCTTTTCAAAAAGTTTCGCAGCCCAATATTCCAAACTCTAAATACGACTAGACACCTATTCCCCTGACCATGTTCCCATGTTCCGTGACTTTGAACAACAGGTAAAAAATTTAGAGGCTCAACACCTGCGCCGGCAGTTGCGGATTGCGGAATCACCAGCCGATACCACGATCACGATCGAAGGCCGTGAACTCATTTCCATGGCCTCAAATAATTACCTGGGGTTAGCCAATCATCCTGCTATCAAACAAGCAGCCATCGAGGCAATTGAACAATGGGGAGTCGGCGCTGGCGCAGCCCGCCTCATCTCCGGCACCATGCGCCCCCACCAGCAACTAGAAAATGATCTGGCTCATTTCAAACAAGTCGAAGCCGCATTGACCTTTGGAACAGGGTACACCGCAAACATCGGGCTCATCCCTTCTCTCATCGACCAGGGCGGACTCATCCTTGCCGATCGTTACTGCCA